>Ga0315339_1000547_pt1 | contig 45314 bp, 35 predicted proteins | sample ASW17metaG_FD_204514 | JGI IMG/M metagenome (GOLD analysis project Ga0315339, IMG submission 204514) | Ammonia-oxidizing marine archaeal communities from Pacific Ocean, United States - ASW #17 | ecosystem: Environmental > Aquatic > Marine > Oceanic | place: USA: California | collected 2016-12-05 | reverse complement strand
CCAAAACGAAGGTCGCTCGGGTGGTTAAGGCGGGCAAGGCGCCCAAGGCGAAGGTCGCTCGAGTGGCTAAGGCGGGCAAGACGCCGCGCCGTGCGGTACGCGCCTCGTAATCGTCTCAGACTTGTCACGGCGTTTTTCTTCGCCTGGGAGCTTGTCTCTCGGGCGTTTTTTTGTACAAGTGACGGAACTTGTGATCTTAGTTCGTTCGATAATCACCTACGTCCTTGTGCTCACCTATATCGTCGTGGCTGGTCCGGTAGGACTGGTCATCGCGGTTGTCTTTCGTTGGAAACGCGGAATGTACGCGTTTGGGCATGCTGGTGTCTGGCTTTCGCTTGCGCTGGCAGGTATTCGCTATCGCGTTAAGGGTCGCGAGCATGTGCCTGGCACCGCTGTGGTGTTCTGCTCAAACCACGAGAGCAATGTCGATCCACCCGTCCTCTTCCAGGCACTCCACCCGCAGCTGCACGTGCTCTACAAAGCCGAACTCCACAAGTTCCCCATTATGGGTACGGTGTTTGATGTCGGTGGGTTCGTTCCGATCGAGCGAGGCGCTCGCGATAAGTCGATGGCCTCTATCGGTCGTGGTGCAGCCTCGCTGCGTGCAGGAAACTCTTTTCTCATCTTCCCTGAAGGTACTCGCAGCCACACCGGACACCTGCTGCGTTTCAAGAAAGGTGGGTTCATTATGGCCATCGAGGCACAGGTGCCGATCGTGCCAGTCGCTGTGCGCGGCGGTCGAGACGCTATGCGAAAAGGCAGTGCACTGGTCCGCCCCGTGCGCGTGAGCGTTCGAATCGGAGCTCCGATATCGACTTCCGGTTTGACGCTCGACGATCGGGACGGGCTGATGGTGCGCGTCCATGATGAAGTGGAGCGGTTGCTTGCAGAGGGGACGCTCTGGGATTAAGGGGCGCGAGCTACCGAAGTTGACCGCCGGTCATGAAAGTGAGCGTCCACGGGGTTACCGAGGTGCCGTCAAAGGCCCTAAGACCCCCCAAGAGCTCGACTTGCACGGCCCTGAAGCGATCCAGCGGTTGCGCGAGCGTGATTGCGATGGCCCGAATTCCTGCGTCGTATGTCTGTTGAAATTCTAACGGCGCTGGCGCTGGTGTGCCTGGAGTTTGAGGACCAGGGTAGCTGATGCGAATCTGGCTGGCGACCGTGTCCGGATCAAGCCCGCGTGAGAACTGTATGCGTATCAGGGTGTAGCCAGGGACGTCGATTTCTCCTTCATACGGCGAGCTGAAGACCACCTCAGCCGGAGTAAGCGGCGGGGCTGTTTCGACGGCTTCATTCGCCGTCCTTGGTGCCTCCGGTGCGGTAGCAGCGGCAACCATAGTGCCGGCGATAGTGACCAAACCGCGGTTCTGGGTCACATTGCCAGTCACTTGTAGCCATCGCCCCGTATCAAAGCGCGCGTCAACCGAGAGGTCGAAGTCTCTGCCTTTGGGGCGGAGATCGGTCACCCAGAGGGCCGCATCCGCTGAGCGAAGCACGAAGTCGTAGCGGCTTTTTCCCGGGGCGCTGGGGAGGTCGGCAAAGAGGTTACGTCCCCGAAACTGGCCGACGACGGTGACTTCCTGGCCTTCAAATCGCCATGGTTGCGTCGCCAGACCCCGTACGGAAGGGGTCGTGGCGAATGTCGTGTCTGTGACGTCCGTGACGAACAGCAGCAATTCCTCGCCCGGTTGTGGCCACTCCGATTTACGAGTCACCCCGTAAGTGACCAGTCGGATATCTTCGGGCTCGAATCTTCCGATATCGAGTAGCTGTCCCCGTACCTCGACCAGTCCAGAGGTCGCTGCTACGCCATCAAACTGAACAGCTATGTCCTGTTCGCCGCCGCGTAGCACGATGCGTGCATCGCTCTCTACGAACTCGCCATGTACGAGTACGTTCTGTAAGTGGAAGTAGCGGGCGTACTCCTGTAATGACGCAATCGTCGCCACGTGTCGTACCGTGCCTTGGGATGTCAGGTGACCGGGCGTGCTTAGTAGAAGAAGGACCGTTGCCAGGAACTGTAGCCGGAGCACGCTCCAATTCTACTGCCCGAGTCGTCACAGCGGTCTCGGTGGGGGACCCTCAGTCGGCACGCGCGATTCAGTCGAGTCAACGGACCAGGGTGGTAGCATTGGCCCTTGTGAATCATGGTAACAAACGGAGACTGGTACACGATCGAGTCTCCGAACTGACGACTAACCGGCTCTCCGTCTATCTACGTTGTCTCAATCAGGTCGACGGAGCGGGTGTAACGACAATTTCCTCCGGATTGCTTGCGGAGCAGTTCGGCCTGAACGCGGCGCAGATTCGCAAGGACCTCGCTTATTTCGGTGAGTTTGGCGTCCGTGGCGTCGGGTACTACGTGAAGGATCTTCGCCGTAACCTTCGACAGATTCTTGGACTTGACCGGCACCTGCGTGTGGCCATAATGGGCGCCGGCAATCTTGGCTTGGCGTTGGCTGACTACCCGGGCTTTCGTAAGGAAGGGTTCGAAATCGGTGCATTGTTCGATGTTGCGAACAAGAAAATTGGACACGAGTCGCGTGCGGGTGTGCCGACCTACGACGTGAAAGAGCTGAAGCGACTGGCGCGTCGCGAGCCGTTCGACATCGCCATGATTGCTGTGCCGGCATCACGTGCTCAGCCGGTAGTCGACCTTGTGGTCTCTGTCGGCGTCAAGGCGATTCTAAATTTCTCTCCAGGGGCTCTGAAAGTACCGAGCGACGTGAAGCTTAAAGGTGTCGATTTGACCGTGTCGCTTGAGAGCCTGTCGTTTTTCCTGGCCCAAAATGACGAAGATGACTAAGGCCAGAACCACGAAAAAGGGAGGCGCTTCGGCGCGAGTGCTGTCGCACGTGGATCGGCGAGGGAGGGCGAAGATGGTCGATGTCGGCGACAAGCCAGTGACAAACCGCGAGGCAGTTGCGCGCGGTGAGATCAATATGAGTGCCGCAACCCTGCGCGCGATTAGGCAGGGTGTGATCGCAAAAGGAGCCCCACTCCAGGCGGCGCGGATCGCCGGAATCATGGCCGCCAAGCAGACCGCGGCGTTGATTCCCCTGTGTCACCCGTTGCCGTTGACACACGTCAGTGTAGAGCTTTCACCGACGCGGCGTGGTTACCGAATCGAATCCCGTGTTCGGACGAATGCACAAACGGGTGTTGAGATGGAGGCACTCGTTGCGGTATCGGTGGCTGCGCTGACGGTCTACGACATGGTCAAGGCGATCGATAAGACGATGGTTATTGGTGATGTGTGCGTCGTCGAGAAGCGTGGCGGGCACTCCGGGCTGTACAAACGTTCCGAGAGGTAGAGACTTGACTATGCGTCTGCAGTGTCCACCTTCTGTTCAGAAGTCGGGGAAGGCTCGATGTGAATGACGATCGCGAGGTTGAGTACGAGCACGCGGTATAGGACTCGGACGATCTCCGAGTACCTATCGGCGATTACGTTCAAATGTGGGGCTCAGGTGCTACGGGCAGGTCGTGATCGCCAGGGTGGACTCAGAAAACGTGAGCAGTGGGTATGGGCCACCAGCGAATCTGTACCTTACCGATGATGTATTTCTTTGGCACGAATCCCCAGTGGCGGCTATCAGAGCTGTTATTGCGGTGGTCGCCCATCACGAAGTAGTAGCCTTCCGGAATTACCGACGGTCCGAAGTTATCGTGGCTGCGGTACTCCGGCGCAACGAAGTCGTCCTGCATCGGCACGTCATTGACGAACACCCGGCCGTCGACGATTCGAACCTGGTCGCCCTCTTCGGCGATCACCCGTTTCACAAACGATTTATCGGGGTCGAGCGGGTAATAGAGCATCACGATATCGCCACGGCGAGGTTCGCCAATTCGGTATGCCAGCTTGTTGACAATGAGCCGGTCCTGGTCCGCCAACGTCGGCGCCATGCTCAGGCCTTCGACTCGCGCCACCTGAAAGCCAAAGGTCACGATCAGGGTGGCATAGACGGCGGCCGAGGCTAGCGTCTTGAACCATGCTACGAGTTCATTCCTCCAAATACTGAGCCGACGCATGAACACTGCTCTGCCAGCGTCTGCGCTGAACTCGTTCTGTTGTGCGAACGGTGGTGCAGTATCGGGTTCCAAAGGTAGCTCGGGCGCTGAGAGAACTCCCTCGGTGGCGACCAGTGCCCCACGTGCGTCTCCGGCGATGGACGTTGGAGCTAGCGTTTCGGGTATTTCCGGAGTCGCCTCCTTTGAGAGCGGCTTACTGGAATTTCCGTCGCCTTTGCTTCCTTCATCCGAAGGTTGTAGTTCCTGCTGAACCAAGGGACGATCTCCTTGATCTTGTTGATGTTCACTAAGCACGAACGATTCACATGTCAGAACACGCTCGATCGAGTCTATCCTGAAGCTTGTCGAAGGTCAGCCACTTCGCCGTAACCGCCAAGCCCCTATAACTATACTAATCGACTTGGCGGCCAGGCGAAGAGAGGCGTAGGTGATTTGTTCCACCTGGACAAGAAGTGACAAGAAGTGAGTTGGGCTGAACTCGCCTGCTATCAGGGCCGGTAAGCCGACCGTAGAACCGCCATGGCGGCGAGCTTCACAGTCAGTGCTGTCAGCAGGAACTGGTTGGCGGAGAGGAGTGTCGACTCTTCGATAACCGGAGGCTCAGTGTATTATCATGGGCTCCTATGATTAGACCGTTTCTCGTCGGACTAGGCACGACCTTCAGGCAGATGTTTAAGAAGAAGGTTACGGTGAATTATCCCGATCAGAAAGTGCCGATGTTCCCGAAATACCGGGGTAAGCAGGTGCTGACGCGGGACGAGAATGGACTGGAAAAATGCGTGGCTTGCGGCCTGTGTTCAGCCGCCTGTCCTGCAGACGCTATCTATCTCGAAGCCGAGGAGAACGACGGCACGGTCCTGGCGGGTCCTCGTTACGCCAAGGTCTACCAGATTCACAAGACGCGCTGTATCTTTTGTGGGTATTGCGAGGAGGCCTGCCCTGTGTCCGCCATTTTTATGGGTAAGGATTACGAGTTGGCTGTCTACAGCAAGGACGATTTCATCTGGGACAAGGACGCGTTGCTTGTGCCGGCCCCGGCCGATGCAATACCTCCCGCCACACTTAACGTTCGTTAGCTCCTTCTTCGCATGACACCATTTCTCGACGTACTTGACGAGAGTGTGCTCGTTTGTGACGGCGCAAACTGAGATCAGATGGCTCTGGGTTCGGGCTTCATAAGCTTTGATCTGTTGTATAGTGCCATGGTGGGCGTTCGCGAGCTAAGTATGATTATCGTAACCTATTTGGAATCAACGGTTTACGGTCAGGGGGCCTACTGAATGGCGCTGTTCGAGCGTGAAGGCGACAAGTTACAGGCAGACCTGAATAGCCAGGCGTTGTCGGTCATTGCAGTCGAGAACGATTTTGTCGAAGGTGTGTACGACAAACTCGCCACCGTCTACGATGTGTTCTTCGGACCGATCCTTCATCCGGGACGCCTGCTTGCGCTCCAGCGGATGGACATTCAGCCAGGTGACCGGGTGCTTGAGGTGGGTGTGGGTACGGGCATTAATTCCGCGTTGTACCCGCACAACTGTCACGTTACTGCCATCGATTTCTCGGCATCGATGCTCGCAAAGGCACACGGGCGCGTCCGTCGTAAAGGGCTCCATCACGTCACGCTGATGGAAATGGACGCTGCGGCACTTACGTTCGCAGACGAGTCGTTCGACATTGTCTACGCACCGTATTTGGTGAACTGCGTGTCAGATCCCTTGAAAGTGGTAAGGGAGATGCAGCGTGTCTGCAAACCCGACGGAAAAATTGTGCTCCTGAATCACTTCAGGAGCACAAACTGGTTCATGTCATGGTTCGATCGGGTACTGACGCCACTGACCGTGCACATCGGCTTCAAGTCTGATCTCGACCTTCCAGGCTTCCTGGCTCAAACTGGCCTTCAGCCCGTCTCGATAGAGAAAGTTATTTCGGGCCTCTGGTCGCTCGTGATCTGCGATAGGGATTGACAGCCCGTCGTTTTCCTAGGTTTTCTTCGTTTTCGGCCTTCCTCGCGGCTTTTTGGGTGGCTTGTCGAGTGCCTTGAGCAGCAGCTCGGCCGCAATTTCTGCACCGTTGGTGTCAGGCTTTTTGTAATTCTTCGGCTTAGACTGTGCCAGGAGCTTCTTGAGCGGCATCTCCCACTTGCCGGCGAATAGTTCGTCTTGTCCAATAAAGGCTGAACGCAGGTATTTGGGTATCTCTGTAACCAGCACGTCGTACTCGGGGAAGTGTCCTCGAGAGGTGTAGAGGATTGCTGTGTCGTTGGCGATGCACTCGCTGATGATGCCGTAGCCAGGCTTAGTGACAACGGCGTCAGCTGCAGCGACGAGATCTTCGTATCGGATCCCGATGTTGTACATTGCCTCCTCGTTCACTCGCACGTACGAACCCTTGCGCGAAGCCAGTGGAGCCTGTTTCCGCGGTCGTCCCACTGGTAGGTTCATCGCGGCGACGACCGTGTATTTCTTGAACTTTGCCAGCACATCGGTATCGAGGCCTGAAAGGCCGGATCCGCCGAACGACATCAGCACGATCGGTTTGTCGGCTGGGAGCCTGAGTCGCTTGCAGACCTCTTGTCTCGTGTGTGTTGCGTGCCGGGCGATCATCGGAATATCTCTAAGGTTCGAGAAGGATTCGAACCCTCCGGACATTGGCAACCGCAGAGCCATTGACCCCTTACCGTACGCGCCACGGATAGTCGGCAGCAGGGACGGAGCCAGCCGAACACGCGGGTAGTCTGCATACACCCAATCCCATGTGAAGTTGCCGAGGGCTATCGAGGGGATGCCGGACGCAGCACTGACAGCGAAGGCGAGCGGTGGGATATCGCCGACTATCAGGCCGGCTCCAAGCTCGCGCAGGATTCGCGTTTCACTGGCAGCGCGGCTCACGAGGTCGCTGTGAAAGGCCCATGCGCGTCGGATCGTGTCAGCTTCGTCGAGCGTGAGCGCGTCCACTTGTACCACGCCAGTGTCGCATTCAAGCGTGCTGAAAGCGATCTTGCCCTTGACGGTCAGGTCAAAGAGCCAGCGGGGCGCGGAGGTACGGACGCCGATGCGTGTTTCTGGACGGTTGGCCAGGACAGCGTTGATCACTTCGATCGTGCGCGAAGCGTGTCCAAAACCATGGCCAGATACGTAAAAGACGATTGCAGCTGCCATGTCAGCGACTCAGTTCGGCTGTTGTCATGACGGGCCTACGTTCCACTGTTTCCACTGTTTCACTTTCCCTTATGGCCACGTAAGTGACCGGTTCGAGGCTTTGACTGGGGGACGATGGTTTCCGTACGGGGTGTCTCCGGCAGCCGACCGTGTCAGTTTATCAGTGCTTGGCCCCTAGTGCGTGGTTGTCTACAGGAAGAGGGCGATGTTCATCACGGTTGCTAGTAGACTCCTGGTAGCAGTCGCCATCGCACCAGTGCTTTGTACCGCCCGTACGCGGGCCCAGACGTGGCCTGTATCGAGCGTTCCTCAAGGGGTATGGCGATTAGCAAATACGCACAGCTGATGACCGCAAACGTGAGCCGGGTCATGGTCATGGGCATCACCGCGAAGACGAGAAGAAACCAACCAGCGTAAATCGGATGTCGAATCCATCCGTATGGGCCGGTTGTTGTGAACTCAATGTCGTGGGGCTGCACGACTGTGGAAATCCGTGTTGAGGTTTCCGTTGGTGTCGGGCACCATGGGTCGTTAGTATCCGATATTCCAGCCAATTCCCGCACGTCGAGAATCATGGCACTTCTGAGCGTAAGCCACACTCCGCCAATCTGGATTAGGCGGAACGGCCAGTGCAGTATCTCGTCGGCGTCCCATGCCACGCCTGGTACAGGTCTCCACAGCGCGCAGACCACGATGAGCAGGAGACTAGCGATCCAGACGTAGGTGGAGCGTTCGAGTGAGGTTGGCACCAGTAGTGCGAACCATCGGCGGACGGGCCAGCGTGCGCACACGCTATGGTGGAATGCAAACACCGTAAAGAGTGTCACGTTCCACATGACCGCGGGGGTGGCTGTGCCGCTCGTGATGGGCGCGCCGAAGGTTCGCAGGTACGACAGTAGAAAATATCCGAGGGAGCCCAGAAACAGCAGCGCGCCTAGCCATCGAAAAAGATGCGCCCACACAGGCGTCTGATGAACGGGCACAGGAAGATTCTATCGTGGGTGCGAGTTGTGCTTGGAGGCACTTCCGGGCATCGTCTGTAGTGGAGGCTGGGTGTAGCGGGGGCACCTTTTGGGCTAGATGGTCACGGACTTATACTTACGGCAATCCGATGCTTGACGAGCACACCCAGACTGCTTCACTCGTTCGCATGGAACCCTTCCTGGGAATCGTCGGAGGATGCGTAGCGCTGCTGATGACCGTCACGACAGGCTCGTCCGGCCAGACGCCGGTCGTTGGTAACCCATCAGTAGCAGCAGCGGAGCAGGCACTGAATCGCGGCGAGCTAGATCGAGTCGACGCGTTGCTGCGGACTGCTACCGATGAGCGTTCGGTCGTTCTCCGTGCTCGTAGCATCATCGCCCGTGGGCGATACAGTGACGCAGAACAGTTGCTGGCGGACTTCGTTATGTCCTCGCCGTCCGGCGAAGCCGCGCTTGAGTTGGGGCAGTTGTATCTCTACTTGGGTCGTCGCCAGGCAGGCGGCCGGCTTCTCCAGACGATACTGGCGCGTGGCACCGGCAACTCGCCCGCCAATGCGCTCCGACTGGGTCTGGCGGCCAGAGGACTCGGGCGCTACCAGGATGCCAATGGTTTCCTCAGGAGGGCGAGTGCTATGGCGCCAGGTGATCCGGCAATCAATGTGGCCTGGGGTGAGCTGTTTCTTGAGAAGTACAACGGTGCCGATGCGGTTCGTTCGTTTGAGGCAGCTCTCCAGGTTGATGGTGACTCGGTTGCGGCGCGCATAGGCTTAGCTAGAGCCACCCTTGAGCAAGACCCGGCAGCCGCCAGGGCCATGGCGGAGGATGCGCTGGACGTGAACCCGAACTCCGTGCCCGCACTCCTCCTGATCGCCGAGTTGGAGTTGGACGACCGACAACGGGATGATGCGCGCGCGTCGATTCAGAAGGCGCTGGCCGTCAACCCGAACAGTCTGGAGGCGCGAGCCCTTGATGTGTCCGTAGCGTTTCTTGAGGCTCGTCTTGACGATGTTGAGGAGGGCGCTGCCGATGCGCTAGCACTCAATCCCGTCTACGGTGATATTTATCGCATTGCCGGAGATCATGCGGCACGTAATTACCGGTTTGATGAAGCCGTTGTGTTGACTCGTCAAGCCCTCGAAGTGGATCCAGCCAGTACGCGGGCGTCGGCAAGCTTGGGCATGCACCTGTTGCGTACCGGTGACGAAGCCGGAGCACGGCGCGCGTTGGAGACGGCGTTTGAGGCTGACCCGTTTGACGTCGTAACTTTCAACTTACTTGCGATGCTCGATACCGTCGATGCCTTCGAGACGTTCCGCGACGACGACTTTATCGTGCGCTTGCACCCGGACGAGGCGGGCGTCATGCGCGAGCACGTGATACCGCTCGCACGAGAATCGCTGGAGACGCTATCTGAGTTGTATCAGTTTACGCCGACGGGACCAATTCTCATTGAGATGTTTCCGAAACATGACGATTTTGCGGTTCGCACGATCGGGCTCCCAGGGTTTCTCGGTGCGCTCGGCGCCTGTTTCGGACGTGTCGTTACGCTTGATTCACCGACCGCCCGTCCGCCCGGGCAGTTCAGCTGGGCTGCCACACTCTGGCACGAGATGGCCCACGTCATAACGCTCCAGATGTCGAACAACAGACTACCGCGTTGGCTGTCGGAGGGTATTTCCGTCTTCGAGGAACGGCGCGCGCGGCAGGACTGGGGTCGTGAGATGGAAGTGAGGTTTGCACAGGCGCTCGAAGAAGGCACGTTGCTTAAGCTGCGCGACCTGAACGAGGGCTTCAGCGATCCGTCACTCATCTCGCTTACGTACTACCAAGCCTCGCTCGTCGTCGATCACCTGATTTCCACCTACGGCGAGCCTGCGCTGTGGCGGTTGCTCAGAGCGTACGGGGAGGGGCTGGAGACCGAAGAGGCATTTGTGTCAGCGTTTGAGGCCACCATTGACGATGTGCAGGAGAGTTTCGACGCCCGACTCGAGCGTGACTACGCGTCTTTACGGGCTGCGTTGAAGACGCCCATATTTCCAGAGAACCCCACACTTGACCAGTTGCAAAATATCGCGAGCGATAGTCCCGGTAGCTTCGCGGTGCAGATGCAATTGGCTGTGGCTCTACGTGAAGCTGGAGAGACCGGCTCGGCTATCGACGCCCTTGAGCGTGCGTCACGTTTGTTGCCAGCAGCCAACGGGCAGGGCAATCCGAATGCGCTTATCGCACGCATTGCGTTGGAGCAGGGCGACACCGCTCGGGCGATTCTCGCCCTGCAGGCCGTCCTGGCGGTCGATTCATCAGATGTGGAGTCGGCGCGACAGCTTTCGGCGCTGCTTGAGCAGACAGGTGATGCTGCGAGCACAGCTGTCGCCTACGGACGCGTGGCGGAACTTGATCCGTTCGATGTGAAAGCACAAGTCGTTGTCGGACGCTGGGCGCTCAAGCAGCGCGATCCAGGTACGGCACTCCGGGCATTCCGCGCCGCATTGGCGGCTGGGCCGGCGGATAGAGCGACGGCGCACCTCGACGTGGGGGAGGCGTACTTAATGGCTGGTCAGCTTGATGATGCGAAACGTGAGATTATCGCGGCGCTCGAGATTGCTCCGTCTTTCGAGCGAGCCCAGGATCTTCTACTCGACACGATCACAGCCCAGGCCCAGGAGGCCGGGGACGCTCCGTAGAGTTTCCAGGTGTCCCCGCAGCAGCCGCGCCGAGGCAACCCACGATGGGTTGCCTGCCCGTACGGACCCACAACATGATTTGCACGTATTGTGGTACCGAAATCGCTGGCAAAGCCCTGATCTGCTATAGGTGTGGTCACCCGACCACAGAGCCCCGCGTGACGCCGCCAGGGAGCGGGCCGCTCCTGGCCTCTCCTCGGCGCAGGTATCTACCAGTTCTGGTCATCGTGCTCGCTCTGATCTTGTTTGTACTGGGGCTCTGGTTGTTGGTTCGACAGACCACGAACAGCTCGCAGATCCTGGCCCCTCAGCACGAGACCGCTCTGCTCAGCAGTGGGCGCTGTGGCCCAGGAGGCTGAGCAATGGCTGGTGCTTCAGTCGCTGGCACGATTCTGCCCTTAACGCACCTTCCGCTGTACTGGGCCAGATTTGGCCCGACTCTCGCCGTTCATTTTCTGAGTACGCTCGGTTTCCTCGTTATTGTGCATCGAGGGGGCCAGGTGTCAGTTTAGTGAGCTGCAGAGAGCTGTTGCTCGATGCGCGGCAGCGTGTCTAGAACCACATCCCCGACCACCTGCAGGCTGCGCGCGCTGACATGAGTGAGGTCGTCCTGCTGCGTATGCCATACGGGATAGTCGAGATCGATGATGTCAACAGACGGAATACCGGCACGTAGAAATGGCACATGGTCGTCTTCGATAGTGGTGTGCTCGGCGAGGAACTGTTCCTGGTAGCCGAGTGCCGCTGCGGAGTTCCAGACCATGTCAGTTAGCCATGGCGTCGAGTTGGAATCCCGGCGGATCGTTAGGTCCCGGTCTCCAATCATATCCAGGAGAAGGAGGGCTTTGAGACCATTTAGGGAGCCGGTTTCCTGTGCCATCTGTACGTAGTGTCGACTGCCGTACGTGTTGTCGTTGTTCCGGAACCAGTCCACCACGGCTTCCTCACCGTCGAAGAACAGTAATTCAATCGTGAATTCGTTCTGTCGAGTTGTTAGCACGCGCGCGATTTCCAGGACCGCAGCAGTCGAGGAGGCACCATCGCTGGCGCCGACAAATCTGAATTCTCGGAATAGTTTCGTGTCGTAATGGGTTGCCAGCGCGATCCGTTCGTTTCGTCGTCCAGGAATCATCGCGATCACATTGACCATCTGCACATTACCGAGGGGTGTCGTGGCTTCGAAGGCGTCTTCACGTGCCTCGATGCCAACGGCCGCCAACTCGTTCAGGATGTATTCGCGGCACCGAGCCAGCGCTGCTGAACCGGCCGGACGTGGTCCGAAGCCAACCTGACGTCGCAAATGCTCGTAGGCGCGGGAGCTGTCGAACGTGAGCGGCGTTGCACTCTGAGCACTGGACGGTGCAATGCTGGGGAAAGGGCCCGGGTCCAGCCGCTGGTTCAACGCGGGGACTGCGGCCGACAATTCCTTACTCGCGTCTCCTGTACACGCAAGCAGTAGGCAGGCCAGTACTGCGGCGCTGGCACCAGTCCAAACTATGGTTCCTTTGTGAACCCTAGTTGGCGAATTAAGACCGTTTGGGGACGGGGACGTAATCTCTCCGGGTCGATCCCGTGTAGATCTGTCTCGGGCGTGCGATCTTTTGCTCGGGATCCGTAATCATTTCTTCCCATTGTGCAATCCAGCCGGCGGTCCGAGGGATCGCAAACAGCACTGGGAACATCGTGACAGGGAATTGCATGGCCTGATAGATTAAGCCGGAATAGAAGTCGACGTTCGGGTAGAGCTTCCGAGAGACGAAGTAGTCATCCTGCAGCGCGATTCGCTCAAGTTCCAGCGCAATCTCAAGCAACGGGTTTTTGCCTGTGACCTCAAATACCTGATCTGCTGTGCGCTTAATGATCTTGGCCCGAGGGTCGTACGACTTGTAGATACGGTGGCCGAAGCCCATCAGACGGCCTTCGCCAGCTTTGACGCGCTTGATGAAGCCGGGCACATTGTCTACCCGGCCTATCTCGTTGAGCATCCGAAGCACCGCCTCGTTGGCGCCACCATGTAGCGGTCCATAGAGCGCAGCGGCTGCACCAGCCATAGCCGAGTACGGATCGACATGGGAGCTACCGATACCGCGCATCGCGCTCGTGCTGCAGTTTTGCTCGTGATCAACATGTAGGATGAAGAGCACATCGAGCGCTCGCTCAAGTACCGGATTCGGCGTGTATTTCAACTCCGTCATCCGGAACAGCATGTTGAGGAAGTTGCCCGTGAAGCTCAGGTCGTTGTCAGGCTGGTTATACGGCCACCCAGTACTGTGGCGGAAGGCGTAGGCGGCGATCGTGGGGACTTTGGCAATGAGACGCCGGATTTGTTTTTTACGCGCCTGCTCATCGAAGACTTGCTTGGCGTCTGGATAAAAGGTCGAGAACGCGCCAACGGTGCTGATGAATACACTCATCGGATGCGCGTCGTACCGGAAGCCCTCCATTAGTTTCTTCACGTATTCGTGCAACATCGTGTGCTGCGTGGTCTCCTCCGTCCACGACGCGAGCTGCGTCGCGGTTGGCAGCTCGCCGTTGACGATCAGATATGCCGTTTCTAGATACGTGGAATGTTCGGCTAACTGCTCGATTGGATAACCTCGATATTCGAGGATGCCTTTGTCACCGTCTATGAAGGTGATACTGCTTCGGCAGGAGGCCGTGTTCAGGAAGGCTGGGTCGTAGGTCATCAGGCCAGTGTCCTCAGGTCCACTCTTGATTTGCCGGAGGTCTGTCGCGCGGATGACTCCGTCCTTGACGGGGACGTTGTACTGTTTGCCAGTGCGGTTGTCGGTAATAGTGAGCGTGTCGGCCATAAGCGAATTTGTTCGCGAAAAATATCAGTCTGGGTTTCAGCTAGGAACCGGTGTCGGCCTCGTTGTCCGCAGATGGTGCCGGGTCACCAGTTACGCGGTAGTGCCCTTCGACCCACCGTGCCAGGTCCTCGTTTCGGCACCGCTCACTACAGAACGGCCTAAAACGTTCATTCAGGGGGTATCGACCGCATACGACGCACAGCAGCGATTTCCCCATCCGTCTATTCTAATCAATAAATCGGTGACTGCGTTGGCAAGAGGTTTTCGACTGTGCCGCTGGCGCCCCGACGCGGTCGCCGGGCGCTACTGTTCGGTCTCTGACTGGCTCGGATGCCTGACGTCGAGCGCTGAGACCATGAAGATGACGTCTTCGGTGATCGGAAACACGGTACTGGATCCGTCAACGGTGATGAGTAAAGGCCCAGTTTGGCCGTCCTCAGGGGTGTTTCCGCTGCAAGCAATTAAGAAGAGGGTCAGGGCAGTTACACACGCATATCGAAATGAAGTGTGAACCATTGGATGGACAGTATCGAAGGGGAATTTCGAAAAGATTTCTTCTATGTAAATTCCGTGTTAACAGCAAAACACAACGCGGACGCTTGGGGTGAGTCGTCTCGCACATGCGCGAGACGGCACATCCCAAGCACGTGGGCATATAGTATTTCTTATCCTCCGGACGCAGGGTCGCGGCCTTTGCCGGTGGAGTCAATAACCGTGGCAACTACTGTCGCTCTCACCATCGCTGTCATCATCAATCCCATCGCGGGTAAAGGCCGACGTTCGGATCTCGCTCGCGATCGTGCTCAGTGTGCGGCATCACTGGTTGCGGCAAGCGGTCTCGATACGCAGGCAGTACAGGTGCTGGTGACCGAGCGCGCCGGACACGCCCGGGAACTGACAGTCGGGATGCTCGCGCAGGGGGTCACGACGGTGGTTGCTTGGGGTGGAGATGGCACGGTGAACGAGGTGGCGTCCGCGTTGGCCTTTCGTGACGCCAGATTGGCCGTTGTGCCAACTGGTTCTGGTAATGGTCTTGCGCGGGAGCTATGCATACCGTTCGAACCTGCGCGCGCGTTCGCGGTGGCCTTGGAGGGACGTACGTGCCACATCGACGCGGGGGAACTGGACGGACGACTGTTCTGCAATCTCGCCGGGATCGGTCTGGATGCGCAGGTCGCACACGGGTTCGCCGCCGGAGGTTCGACGAAGCGTGGACTTACTCGTTATGTCACCGTCACGGCACGAGAGCTTCTCAGTTACCAGGCTCAGGATTACGTTGTCGTTACCGACGGCAACAGCCGGCACGTGCGTCCGCTACTGATTGCCATTGCCAACGGGCGTCAGTACGGGAACGGTGCGGTGATCGCCCCGGCGGCACGGCTCGATGATGGCAAACTCGACGTCGTGATCGTTTCGGTTCGGTCGCCACTGGCGGTGCTGGCGCAAGTGCCGCGGATGTTTTCGGGTCAGATCGCCCAGGCCCGTGGCGTCACGTCCGTTCCGGCCGTTGACATCGAGGTATCGTCGGCGCACGCTCAGACGTACCACGTTGATGGAGAGCCTTTTGTCGGTGGGACGTCGATGGCTGCGCGTCCACTTGTGCGTGCGTTACGGGTGGTGGCACCCACGGATGCGAAACTCGATCTGTTGATTACATGACCAATCGTATGAACACGCAAGATGAGTACGGTCCTTCTGAGTCGCGCGTGCCGTTGCGTGGCGTCAGGCCAATTCGCGCGAGCGATCTGGTTCGCAGCGGATTGACGTACTACTGGCGCACCAACCTCGCGGTTGTAACCGGCATCGCGACTGCGGTTGCCGTGCTGTCCGGGGCGCTCCTGGTCGGAGATTCCGTTCGCGGGAGCCTGCGAGACTTCGTTCTGCAGCGCCTCGGACTTACCGATCACGTTGTCGTCGCGTCGGGGTTCTTCAGGGAGACGCTAGCTGACCAGTTGGAATCCACCGACACATTTGCGACAAAATTCAGCGCCGCCGTTCCGGTAATTGTTGTTCCTGGATTCGTCACAGACCAAGACAGCGGCCGTCGTGTCGGCCAGGTGCGTGTGTACGGTGTCGATGATCGGTTCTGGCAGTTTCATGAGGTCGGCGCAGTAACAGGCCCTGATGAAGGCGCTTTCCTTAGCCCGGGGTTAGCCGACGCGCTTGGCACGGTGTTAGACAGCGCGGTGTTGGTTCGAGTGCAGCGCCCGTCTGACTTTCCACTGGAATCAGTGCATGGCCAGAAGGACGATCTCGGTCGCACACTTCGACTTGCGGTGCGCGCGGTGGTCTCAGCCACTAACCTTGGCCAGTTCTCAATAGAAGCGCAGCAGGCCGACGTACGTGCCGTTTTCGTACCGTTGTCTCAGCTCCAGGATGAGCTCGATGTGGGTAACCGCGTGAATACGATTCTGGTGTCCGCCATTGATGGAGATGGTGATGGTGAACTGGCGGTGCTCGAAGCGCTCGTGCGACAGGAAGCGGCGCTCGCCGATTTAGGGCTGGACGTGCGGGCGTTGACAGACCGTGGCGTGGTTAGTGTCGGAGTTGAGGCGGGTCTTCTGGATGACACACGCGCCGCCGCCGTTGCAGAAGCGGCTGAGGACCTCGGTGTGCGAAGCACGCCGGTGTTCACATATCTTGCCAACACACTGAGCCTCGGTGACCGCGAGATTCCGTACTCGCTTGTTACGGCCATCGATCTCGACAGTGTTAGTCGCGGCGTTGTCAGTCCTGGCAGTGTTCCTGTGACTGCGTCCACTGTTGCAGGGTCGACGGACACCGTGCCTCCGATCCTCTTAAACGAGTGGGCGGCCACTGAGCTGCAGGGCGGAGTCGGTGACACGGTGATGATGGACTACTACGTGTGGGAGGAGCCGGGCCAGTTGGTCACGCGCTCGGCCGATTTTCGGGTGGTTGGTGTCGTGTCGGTCGGGGCCGGAGACCGTGACTTGGTTCCCAGTTACCCGGGTATCAGCGACGTGCTCTCATTGGTCGATTGGGACCCGCCGTTTCCGATTGATTTGAGCAGGATTCGACCTGCAGACGAGGCGTATTGGGAGCAGTACCGGACGACGCCAAAAGCTTTCATCGCACTGTCCGACGGACAGCGGTTGTGGCGCTCGCGGGAAGGAGCTCTCACAGCGCTCCGCGTTACCCCAGACCCTGGACAGTCGATTGGGGAGTTACGGATGGAATACGCAAGCCATCTGCGCGAGATTGTAGACCCCCTGGCGCTGGGTCTGGGCGTCCGAGATGTGCGAGCCAATGGTTTGGCCGCCGCGCGAGGCGCGACCGACTTTGGCGCTTACTTCGTCTATTTTAGTTTCTTTCTTGTGGCTTCGGCACTGGTCTTGGCTGCCCTCTTCTTTAAACTCGGCGTCGAGCAGCGGAGCCGTGAAGTCGGTCTGCTCCGTGCGGTCGGCTTTGGCCCCTCGGATGTGCGCCGGCTTTTCCTTGTGGAAGGTGTGTTGCTAGGCGTGGTCGGCAGCGTAGTGGGCGTGTTGCTGGCTGTTGGCTATGCCGCGCTGATGATGGTCGGTTTGCGAACGTGGTGGGTGGATTCGGTGGGCACTGACGCGCTCGTACTGCACGTCTCTGGCTTTTCGCTCGCAGCCGGTGCCATAGGTGGTGTTGCGATGGCGGTGCTCTGTATTTGGTGGACGCTTCGGGGTTTCACTGGAATCTCTGAACGCAGTCTACTGGGGGGCCAGATCGAACCGTCCATGCTTGTTGATGCCGAGCGCCGCAACTCCTGGTTAACCGGGAGGGAAGTGCCGGCAGCCGCCGTGCTCGCGGTGGCTGGTGTGGCGCTGATGGTCGCGTCTATGATCGGTCGGGTCGCGCCTACGGGCGGGTTTTTCGGTGCGGGCACGCTGTTGCTGGTTTCCACTCTGTGTGTATGTGCCGCCGCGCTGCGCCGGCCAGTGCGACAAGTAATTGGCGGTCACGGCTGGTGGGCTGTCTCCAAGATCGGCCTGCGAAATACCCACTATCGCCCGGGTCGTAGCGTGTTGTCGATTGCGGTCATCGCATCAGCGACGTTCGTCCTGATATCGGTCGATGCCTTTCGACGCGATGGGCGCACTGACGTCAGCGACCTTCGTTCTGGGCTCGGTGGGTACACCTTAAGCGTCGAGACATTGTTGCCGGTGATCCACGATCCAAATACGCGGGAGGGGCGTGACGCGCTGAACCTGTTCGACCTTGAGGCCTCCACCATTGAGCCGTTCCGTCTACGGCCTGGCGACGATGCGAGCTGTCTCAATTTATACGCGCCGATTAATCCGCGTATTCTTGCGCCACGTGACAGCTTCCTCGCGGAGGGACGATTCGCGTTTCAGAGCTCGCTGGCCTCGACCGACGCCGAGCGCGCCAATCCCTGGCTACTTCTGCTCGCCGATCTGCCCGATGGCGTCGTGCCGGTCATTGCCGATGCCAATTCGATGACCTACGTGCTACATCGTCGACTCGGCGAGGAGATGGTTATCACGCAAGGCGGCCGGGAGGTTCGGTTGAAATTCGTGGCTGCGCTTCGCGACAGTATTTTCCAGGGCGAGCTACTTATGTCGCAGGCAAACTTCACCCGCTTGTTTCCGGAGCGGGAGGGATACCAGTTCCTGATGGTCGAGACATTACCAGAGCGAGCGGCTGTGGTTGCCGGCCAAATGGAGGATTCGCTCATCGATTTCGGTGCTGATGTGACTGCCACGTCCGCGCGATTGGCTCAGTTCCATAGGGTCGAGAATACCTACCTGTCCACGTTCCAGACGCTCGGGGGGTTCGGCCTGCTGCTTGGCACTGTCGGCCTTGCGGCCGTCCTGCTGCGCAACGCCTTTGAGCGGCGGCGTGAGTTGGCGCTGCTAGGCGCGGTGGGGTACAAGCGGCGCCATTTTCGACTTATGGCGCTCGCCGAGAATACGCTACTGCTGGTGGCGGGTTTGATGGCTGGTGCGCTGTGTGCAGGGCTGGCTATCGCGCCCACCATCGTCGAGCGCGGCGGGCGGATGCCGATCACGACTAGTGGAGCGCTGTTGCTTTTTGCGGTGTTTACAACGGGCCTGCTATCGTCAATCGTGGCAACGCGTCTGGCGCTTCGCGCGCCGCTGTTGGAATCGCTCAGGACTGAATAGCATTTCGGATGAATGCTGAAATAGGGGAGGATGCGGCGATGCGGAAACAATTCGTCGGTTGCGCGGCTTCACTGGTGATATCGACGTCGCTGGCGCTATTGGTCGGACTCGTTCTGCTGTGTGTGCTGGGACAGGATCTGGCTGGTCAGGAGGTAGGATCTAGCGCTACAAACCTTACTGTTCGCATGGTTGCCGACGAGGGAGCTGGCGCGGCGTTCTGGCCCCGCTGGCGAGGGCCGTCGGGCCAGGGGGTGGCTAGCAATGGGAGCTACCCGGATACCTGGTCGGCAACTGAGAACGTCCTGTGGAAGACGCCCGTGCCGGGTGCTGGGAACTCATCGCCGATAGTTTGGGGCGACTACGTCTTCCTAACGACCGCGTACGACGGTGGGCGTCGTGTGTCGGTGCTCGCGTATCGTCGGTCCGACGGCCAGTTGCTGTGGGAGACGGAGGCACCAGAGGGGTCCATAGACCGCAGGTCGCACTATAAGAATGGCCATGCCTCAGCGACGCCGTCGACCGACGGCGAGCGCGTCTATGTTTCTTTCGGCGCGCGCGGGTTGTTCGCGCTCGATTTTACCGGCAAGATCTTGTGGCGGCGTGACCTGGGTCCGATGGCTGCCTATCACGGCGCCGCAGGTTCGCCGTTACTCTACAAGAACCGCATCATCCTCTACCAGGACCAGTACCGAAATGGCTTTATCGCTGCATTCGATACGAGTACGGGGCGGGAGATCTGGCGAACACCGCGTGATGCCAGCGTTGGCTGGGGCACGCCGATTGCGATCCGGGTTGCGGGACACGACGAGATCATCGTCAACAGTCAGCAGCGGGTGCAGGCGTACGACCCGGAGGGGGGCGCCGAGCTGTGGCGGTGTCGAGGCACTAGCTACGAGGTTATTCCCACGCCCGTAGTTGGCTACGGCATGGTGTTCTGCTCCTCGGGTCGGGCGGGCCCCACGCTGGCGATAACCCCGGGCGGAAGCGGAGAAGTATCAGAGACGCACGTGGTGTGGAGAAGCCCGCGTGGCTCACCGTTTGTGCCGTCACCGATCCTGTACGGGGACCAGCTCTACATGGTCAACGACATGGCAAGCATCGCCACGTCACTCGACGCGCGGACCGGCGAGGCTTTCTGGCAGGGGCGCCTGGGCGTAGCGCAACGCGAAGGATTTTCATCCTCGCCCGTGGCGGTTAATGAGAAAATTTTTTTCACCAACGATAACGGCGACACATTCGTACTTCGTGCGGGCCGTACGTTTGATCTGCTGCACGTGAACCATCTCGGCGAACAGGTGCTCGCGTCACCAGCCTTGGTCGCTGGTCGTTGGTACTTCCGTACCGGTCATAACCTCTATGCGATCGGCGTATCGTCCTGATGACGCGGGGTATATTGGTTCGAACATGACAGACCGATTGCCCATGGTGGTCGAGGAGCAGACCGAGGTCGGTAGCTACTTCGTGGCGACCTATCCACCGTTTTCTACGTGGACCAAGGACGCGGTGGAACGAGACGCGGTACCGGCGCTCAATGCGACCCCGGTGGCAGGTGTGCCGCTCGGCTTGTATTTACATATTCCGTTTTGCCGGAAGCGATGTCACTTTTGTTATTTCCGCGTCTACACAGATAAGAACGCACGCGAGATCACCGATTATCTTGATGTGCTCGCCACTGAGTGGGAGACCTACTCGCGCTTGCCGGCCATTGAAGGACGCCCACTCAATTTTGTGTACTTTGGGGGCGGCACGCCATCGTTTCTCTCCATACGACAGCTCGAATCTCTCACCAGGCGCATGACGGCGGTCAGTGCGTGGCGCGACGCGGAAGAGGTGGCATTCGAATGCGAGCCTGGCACGTTGACAGGCGGCAAGCTCGCCGCCATTCGCCAGATGGGTGTCACGCGTTTGAGCCTCGGCATCGAAAATTTCAGCGACCGAATTCTAGAGTTGAACGGACGCGCACATCGGGCGCCTGAAGTGTTCCGTGCGTACGAGCAGGCGCGCAAGCTTGAGTTTCCTCAGATTAACATCGACCTGATCGCCGGCATGCTCGGTGAGACCGAGGACAACTGGCACGCCTGTGTGAAAAAAGCCGTGGAGCTTTCGCCTGATAGCGTCACCATCTATCAGATGGAGCTGCCGTTCAATACGGCTATCAGTGGAGACTTGCTGAAAGGGACCGGACAGTTTCAGGAACCGGTTGCGGGCTGGGCCACGAAGCGGCGATGGGTGCGCGAGGCGTTCGAGGCACTTGAGGCGGCCGGTTACCACGTGCGTAGCGCGTACACGGCGGTCAAGGATCCGTCTAATACACGCTTTATCTATACCGATCGACTGTGGCAGGGCGCCGACATGGTGGGGCTTGGTGTTGCATCATTTGGCCACGTCAACGGTGTGCACGTGCAGAACCTAGATACGTGGGAGGCTTATAGCGCAGCCATTCGTGAGGGCGGCGTTGCGCTCAGTCGTGGCTACAAACCTTCCAGCGAAGAACGCATGATCCGAGAGTTGATTCTGCAGCTCAAGTTCGGGTCGATTAAACCATCCTACTTCAGAGACAAGTGCCAGGTGGACGTGTTGGAACGGTTCCGCCCGCAACTCGATTCGCTCGCCGCGGACGGGTACTTGCAGTTGGTCTCACCGGATTTGGTGGCGCTGACCCGCGAGGGGCTATTGCGCGTGGATGCCCTGCTGCCCCAGTTCTTCCTGCCTGAGCACGCCGGGATTCGCTACACTTAATCGTTCGATGTCTCACGATGTTGTTGTCATCGGTGGCGGCCCAGCCGGCACAACTGTCTCGACGTTGCTGGCGCAGCAGGGTTGCAGCGTGCAACTGTTCGAGCGAGAGCATTTTCCGAGATTTCATATTGGCGAATCGCTGATTCCAGAAACCTACTGGGTGCTGAGGCGCCTTGCGATGCTGCCGAAGATGCAACAGAGCCGCTTCGTGAAAAAACATAGCGTACAGTTCGTAAACGCGACCGGCAGGCCATCTGCGCCTTTTTACTTCGCCGACAATAAGCCGCACGAATGTTCGCAGACATGGCAGGTGATCCGCAGCGAGTTCGATCAGATGATGCTCGATAACGCTCGCGAGCACGGCGTTGAAGTGCACGAAGGTGTGCGCGTGGTCAAGGTGTTGTTCGATGATGAGAAAGCAGTGGGTGTCCGGATCCGTCCAGAGTCGGGACCGACAAGAGATGTGCCGGCTCGTGTGGTGGTGGATGCGAGCGGCCAGAACGGGCTTCTCCAGAACAATCTCGGTCTGCGCGTGTGGGATCCGGTTCTGAACAAGGGTGCGATCTGGACCTATTGGGAAGGCGCGCGCCGCGACGCGGGGCGTGACGAAGGCGCGACGATGGTACTGCAGACGCTCGATCGTGGCGGTTGGTTTTGGTACATTCCGCTTCACGACAATATCGTCAGCGTCGGTGTCGTTGGGCCCTCCGACACGCTCCTTAAACGTCGAGGCTCGTTCGCGCAGACTTACGACGAGGAAGTCGAGCGCTGCACGGCCATTCGCGAGCGTGTGTCGGGGGCGACGCGCGCGACCGGGCACTTCGCGACCAAAGATTGTTCGTACCGGTCGCACACGGCATCTGGTGACGGGTGGGTGCTAGTTGGCGATGCGCTGGCGTTTCTTGATCCGTTGTACTCGTCCGGTGTGCTGCTCGCGTTGAAGTCTGGAGAGATGGCTGCGGATGCGATCGTTGCAGGGCTTGCAGCGGGTGACACGTCTGCTCATCAACTAGGTGCGTGGGAGTCGTCGTTTATGGCTGGCGTCGATCGCATGCGCCGATTGGTCTGCGAGTACTACGAGGGCTTCAACTTCGGACAGTTTGTCCGGACGTATCCTGACCTGCGAGGCGCGGTCACAGACTTGCTGATTGGTGATCTTTTCACTGACAAGGTCGACACAGTGTGGGAGCCGATGGCGTCGTTGTACCCGGTCGACAGAAAGCCGATTCCGGCTTGGGACGCCGTGGTGTCCGCTGAGCGAAGTAGCTCTGACGGAGATAACGGTCTAGTCCTGCCAGAGGGATACCATCCATGAGTTGTCGCGCCTAATCGTGCCGCAGCTGTCTTCTTAGCTCGTTGGTCGGTAGTAGAGCACGAGCGCGGCGCCGGTCGAGGCCAGCAGGAACCCTACAAATAACATAGGGCTCAGCGACTGTTTTGGTGGATGGATTACCATCGTGACCAGCACGTTGACGATGGGCGCTCCACCGAAGACAAGCGGCATCACGTAGACCGGCAGGCCGCCGACCTGGAATGACCAGATAATGCACGCGGCACCGATGGCGCCAAGTGCGCCGGCAATTGTAGCCGCCATCACGCCGGTGCTGTTGAATCCGGCGAGGTTGCCCTGAGCGCTGAGACCCACGATCGGCACGATCACGCCGATTAGAAAATACGCAACGCCCACGCAAAGCAATGCCTTGAGCGGACTAGCGAGCATCATCTGCCCTTGATGGAGGAGTACTCCGTAGGCACCCCACGATAGCACCGCGCCTGCGACAAAAATTACCCACACCATACGTTTTGGCCTCGCGTGTTGTGTCATCTTGAATCGGAGAGGTCGATTGTATGCGAAGCGGCCGGACTCAGGGATCAAGGTATATTGCGGAGCTATGGTTGCAGAAACAGTGGCTCTAGAGTCGGCTCCCGCTCCCGTGTCCGAATATCGGCTTCGCCGGAGGGCACAGTTTGTAGAGGTTGATTCAGCGGGAATAGTTCATTTCAGCCATTTTTTCCGGTATGCCGAAGAGGCTGAGCATGCACTGTGGCGAGAGGCAGGGTTGAGCATCGCACGGCGGGGCGCCGGAGTGGGCTTCCCTAGAGTGTCGGCGAGTTTCGACTATCACTCCCCGTTGCGCCTTGAGGAGGAGTTCGACGTGACGGTTCGAGTTGCTGAGCTTAGGAATAAGTCTATTCGGTACACCTGTGTAGTTACACGAGGTGACGTGCGCATAGCGACCGGATCGTTGACCATTGTGTGTGTGAGCAGAGGGGCTGACGGTACGATGAGAGCGGCGGAAATTCCCACCGCGATCGCTTCCAGGTTCACGGTTGCGATCTAATCCTCAGTGCCGCGTTTCGAGTCCTTCGGGGCACTAGCGCGCGTGCTACCATCCGGTCGCCTATAGTCCAGCCAGAGTGTTGGGCGCGGTGTGTAGGGGAGGGTCGATGAAGATAATTGTTGCTGTTCGTCGATTCGCCTTGGTGAGTGGGCTCGTGGCCGTGCTGATTGCTTGGGCGCCAACTGCAGAGGCGGAGGTTAAGCGGATCGTCATCGACACTGAGGTGTCGCCGGCGTTCGATGGGCAGTCCTACGGAAATATCGGTCAGTACGAAACGCTTGCGGGCCGTGCCTACGGCGAACTAGATCCCAACGATTCGCACAATCAGGTCATAACCGATATTCAACTGGCGCCGCGCAATGCGAATGGCATGGTCGAGTACGTCGCCAGCTTCTTCGTGGTGAAGCCGATCGACATGTTGAAGAGCAGCCATCTAATGTGGCACTGGGTGCCGAACCGCGGTGGGAGAGTAACGATCGGGGAGATCGAGCGCGGCGCGGGAGACATCGGCCTGAGCAGCGGATGGCAGGGCGACAGTTCTGGACGCACAGTGCCGGGTGATAACAACGACTACGTGATCGTGCCGACGGCACGCAATGCAGATGGTTCGGCGGTAACCGGACTGGTGCTGGGCCGTATCGTCAACGCGAGCGGTTTTGAATCGCGAGGGATGCGCGTTAACGCTAACCCGGTGCCGTATCAGCCGGCCAGTCTCGACACGACGCAAGCAACGCTGACGACGCATGCATCGGAGGCGATCGACGGCACCATTGGCGAAACGCGTGCAATCCCCAGTGGCGATTGGGCGTGGGCGAGCTGCAGTGCGGCGAATCCGTTCCCTGGAACGCCAGACCCGACGCAGATTTGTCTACGGTCCGGCTTCGACCTAAGGTTGCTCTATCAGGTGGTGTTCACGGCGCAGGACCCACCGGTGCTTGGTATTGGCTTCGCGGCGTTCCGCGACGTTGCGTCTTTCTTCAGAAACGCGACTGTGGACGAGGAGAGTTCGCCGAACCCGCTGGCGAATCAGGTCTCAAGCATCATTAGCCAGGGTCGATCGCAATCAGGAAATTTCCTGCGGGCCTTCCTGCATCTCGGCTTCAATGAGGACGAGCAGGGACGGCAGGTATACGACGGCGTATGGCCGATGATCGCGGGTCGTCGAGTGTCCCTCAACACTAGATTTGCGCAGCCAGATGGCGCGCTGAAATTGTATGAGGCCGGAAGCGAAGGCCCTCAGTGGTGGGGGTCATGGAAGGATACGGTTCGTGGGTTACCGGCGGCTGGTATCCTCGATCGTTGTACGGCGAATCAAACGTGTCCGAAGATCATCGAACACTTTGGCGCGGCGGAAAGCTGGGGGCTGATGCTCAGCCCAGGCTGGGTCGGTACGACAGCGGTCGCGGATATTCCGATACCGAGTAACGTGCGTCGCTACTACATCCCCAGCACACCGCACGGCGGTGGGCGAGGCGGGTTCACAATGACGCCGGCTAATCCGCCCAATTGTCCGGGCCCAGACTTTGGTCGCGGCATTTTTTCGGCGAACCCGGTTCCACATACGGGAACGGTGAATGCCTTAAGGGAGCATTTCCGAGACTGGGTGATGCACGACACGCCGCCCCCGCCAAGTCGATACCCGACGCTAGCAAAGGGGTACCTTGTGGATCCCACGAAGGCAGCCATGGGGTTTCCGACAATTCCTAGCGTGCCGGCCGATGCGCCGACAGGCATGATTAACCCATTGCTGCACTACGATTGGGGTGCAGGTTTCAATCACCTGGATGGGTCAGGTGAGCCTTCAAATGTGCCGCCCGTGGTCAAACAGGTGATCAAGATGAAAGTGCCGCGTGTCGACGCGGACGGCAACGAGTTGGGTGGCGTGCCGACTGTGTTGCGGGATGCCCCGCTCGGTACGTATCTCGGATGGAATGTGGTGGCCGACGGATTCCACAAAGGCAAACTTTGCAACTACGCTGGCGGCATGATTCCGTTTGCGGACACGCTGGCGGCTCGCATGGCAAGTGGCGACCCTCGACTGTCGCTCGAAGAGCGCTACGAGAATCACGAAGGCTATGTCGAAGCGGTGAAGGCCGCGGCGGCCAAGGCCGTGGTGGAGAAGTTCCTGTTGGAGACTGATGCAGACGCGCTGGTGGCCGAAGCCGCTGCGAGTAATGTGCTCCGTTCTATGCAGACGACCGCTTCGAGCTTTGGGCAGAAATAGTGTTCTTGCCAGGGGCGATGTACCGTAGCGTTGGCTAGTACATGAATATTCAGAATCGCATCTCGGAGATCCTGGCAACAGAGGCCGCCGCGATTGCGGCGGTGCGCGTAACTCCGGCTTTCGAGCAGGCAGTGATCACGCTGCGCGACTCGACCGGAAAAGTAATCACAGCAGGGATGGGCAAGGCCGGGCATGTCGCGCGGAAGTTCGCGTCGACGTTGTGCTCAACCGGTACGCCAGCGCACTACCTGCATCCTGGTGAAGCGGCGCATGGGGATCTGGGTATAGTCGAACCAGGCGATTGTGTCGTGGCGTTCTCTACCAGCGGTAAAACACAGGAAGTGATCGACATGCTCGGAAAAAGCCGGGCACTTGGCATTGGCACGATCATTAGCATTACGTCTCATCCTGAATCGGAGCTCCGCGATTTGAGCGATATCGTCGTTGACATGGGCATCATTACGGAGCCCTGTACGCATGGCTTGACACCTTCAGCGAGCATCGCCGTCATGTTGGCGATCAGCGATGCGCTAGCACTGGTGCTGATGGACCTGAAGCAGTTTTCGCGCGCAGAGTTTGGGCGTCGCCACCACGGTGGTTACCTGGGTGTTCAGTCGAGAACCGATCCAGAAGGGTAATCGGGTTTACATTGGTGAAAAAGGGAGATGGTATCGTGCGTATCGCGTTACAACGGAGAGAGGGTGCCCCCCGTGTTTCTGTGCTTCTGGTTCTGCTTCTCGTGCTTTTGTCTGGAGTAGTATTTGGCTCGTTGACGAAAGGGCAGATGCGTGCAGAACCGACCATGGGAGAGTCCGGTGCCGTTTCGAAGGCTGGTATTCCGTATCGTCCGCACGATGAAGCTGGGCCGGCGCCACTGGTTGATGCAATTCGCGCTAGACGGGCCAATGGTAGGCTCTTGAATCTCGACCGGATGTTGCTGCATAGTCCGGCGTTCGCCGAAGGGTGGAACGGCATGTTCGCGGCAATTCGAGGTCAGTTGTCGCTTGATCCGAAGTTGCGCGAATTGAGCATAATGTTTATCGGTGTGCTCAATCAGGCCGATTACGAATGGGTGCAGCACGAACGAGTGTTCGTCGAGGTTGGTGGTACTCCTGACCAGATGAACGCGTTAAGGAATCCCGATGCGGCGCTTGGTGATTCGGATATGTTCGACGACGCTGAGCGGGCCACGCTGGCGCTGACCTACGAAATGACGCGCAATGTGGTAGTTACAGACGCGACCATGAGCCGGGTGCGCGCCCTTCTGCCAGATTCCGAGGTAGTGGAATTAGTTGGCACAATCGCGGGGTACAACATGGTGTCCCGTTTTGTTGTCGCGACCGGCGTCTCGGTGGAGTAGTGAAGGAGAAGATCTCGGTCGCTTGCGACGGCAAGGGTTACCTCTTTTAAGCGACCGGCCGAGTCTTGCTGAAGATGCTAGCCAAAGACATAGAGTCGTCCGTCCTGTGCGCCGATGACGACCTTGCCGTTGGCGAGTGCTGGCGAGGCGGTGATGCTCGCGCCTGTGTCGAACTCCCAGATCTTTTCGCCTGATTCGGTGTCGAGCACGTAGAGCCGGCCATCGCTAGAGCCAATATAGACACGGTTGCCTGCTACGACGGGAGACGAGTCCACCCTCGCCCTTGTTGCGAACGTCCATACAGGCTCGCCGGTGGCGGTGTCGAGTGCATGCACTCGTTTGTCCCTCCCGCCCAGAATGACGCGTCCCCCATCAAGGGCGGCTGAGGAATAGTAAGGAAACTGCGCGTCATCTCGTGCGTAGCGCCATGCGATGCTGCGGTTCTTCAGATCCAGCGCTAGCACCTCGAAGTTGAACGTGCCGAAGTAGGCTCGGTCGCCAACGACGATGGGCGATGCGCCGGTGTAGGCACCGGATTCGATCTGGTACATTTCCTTGCCGTCGGTTACGCGGATCGCCCGGAACTGGGCGTCGCAGCCAGCGATGAACGCGAGTCCTTCCTGAATGGCCGGCGTCGCGTGGACTTGACCCATCGTTAGGACCCTCCACCGCTCGGTTCCAGTGCTGGCATCGAGCCCGTAGAGATGACCGTCGTAGGAGCCGATGAGCACGAGGTCATTAACGAGCACCGGGGACGATTTAATCTCCGAGTTGGTCTGGAATGTCCAACGTGCCGTGCCATCGGTTGCGTCAACGGCGTGCACTATTCCGCCAAGGTCACCGATGTACACCGTGTCAGGACCGACGGCCGGAGACGATTCGCCGATCAGGTTGCCTGTCGTATAGGTCCATCTAAGTGCGCCGGACTTGAGGTCTAGAGCGATGAGGTCACCGTCGCCGCCACCGACATAGACAACGCCGTCCACGATCGCCGCAGATGAGTCGATAACTTCGCCCGTGTCGTAAGTCCACAGTAGCTTCAGCGCGGCAGGTGGGGTTGCGTCGGAGACACCGGTGAGGTGCGCGGATCCGCGAAATTGGCGCCATTGATTCGCTGGTGAGCCCTCAGGTGATTGCCCAGCGAGCAAGCCCGCTCCCGCGAGGACGAGCATAAGCAGTAGTGTCAGAGTGGTGCGCATACTGACTCCCGGCGGACCGTGTAGACGAGAGGCTACTCGACCGCGATGGCGAAGAGCTTGCTGCGGTTGTTCAGAAACAGGGTGCCATGAGCAGGCACGACGGTACTGTAGACGGCACTGCCCATATTCATCTCCGCTAGTACCTGCGGCTTTTTGCTGTGCGCCATGATGACCACGTCGCCGTCCTCATCGCTAAGGTAGACCTTACCGTCGGCCACTAGCGGCGATCCCCACACTGCAGCAAAGACGTCATGCGTCCAGTACAACTCGCCGGTTTTCGCATCGAGGCAATGGAAATAGCCGCTGAAGTCTGCGATGTACAACAGCCCGTCGGCGACGGCGACCGTCGAGATCGAACGACGGATCGCGTCGAATTGCCAGATAGCACCGGTTTCCGTGATGTCGCCGCGTTGGGTGGCGTCGATGGCATATAGGTGGCCGACGCCCTCGCCATGCTCTGGATCCTGGCCGTTCGCGATATAGACGTGGGTGCCCACAATCACCGGCGTGGCGATTAGTTCGTTTCGCGTCCGGGGCCAGATCGAATCTTTCGGGTTGCTGTCGAACTCCCACAGTTTAGTGCCAGACTCAGCTTCGTACCCGCGGACCCAGCCATCGCCCTGCGCGGAGACAACTTGGAGCACGCCGTCGATCATCCCAACCGTTGGCGTCGACCACTGTCCGTGCAGAATGCGATCCTCTACTGAGTTATCTTCCCAGACCAGCTCGCCTGTGACTTTATTGATCGCAATAATTGACGGAGCACGGGGTGACGGGATGTTGACGTGGCTTTCGTCTTGGCCATTGGATGTGCTCACGTAAATCAAGTCACCCCACAGGACTGGCGACGAATTCGAGAGATTGTGCGGATATGCTCCAACCTCCTCCATCATGTCGAACGCCCAGATGACGTCAGCATCAAACTGGCCGGTTAGTTCTTCGTTCGTGAACGGGCCGTCGTTCTCGTCGTCGCGAAAGCCCTGGACGTCAATGCAGAGCAGGACGCCGCGGTTACTGACGTAGTAGAGGTGGCCATCCTCGACCAGCGGCGACGAGGCAACACCCTGGAAGGGCCAGTCGTTAGCGCGTCCCGACGCAAGCTTTGGGTGCGCCTGCTGCCAGAGGAATTCACCGTCCGACTCGCGGAATGCCATGAGCACGCCGCGATCGCCACTCTGGTTCGGGTCGCGCAGTAACTCGTTGTTGGTGCCGACAAAGACCATACCGTTAGCCACTACGGGATTGCCGTAGCTCTGCGAGCCAAGATCAGCGACCCATTTGATGTTCGCACCGGTCTGGACGTCCCATTCAGCAGGAAGCCCGGTCATGTTGGAGACCATGTTACGGTCAGCCGTACCGCCCCACATCGGCCAGTCGCCGGTGCCAGGATCCGACGCGGCCAGTCGTTCTGGTGCTAGCGCGCCGACGGCCACCAGTAGTGCTGCGGCTACGAGCGCGGAGAAGAAACCTCGTCGGATGGAATGGCTATACATGATCATTCGTTCTCGGTCAGCAAAAAGTTGTCAAGGTAGGCTCCGAACTCGGCGTCAAGGAAGAGTCCGGGCGATCCCTCGCGATTTCCGATTGGATCGGTTCTGTCGATGATCCAGTCGACTGGTTCAGGTTCGCCAACTGCCCATGCCTTCCCACGCACGCGAACCTGATCGTCAAGAAAGTTGTCGACGCGCAATTTTAATCTGTACCACGTATCGGTCGCCCATGCGAAGGGCACGGTGACAGTGCGCTCGATTTCCGGTTCCCAGGGCTCAAGTTTGAGGCGCTGGTTCGTCCCGTAGAGCACGAGGGAATATCGTTGAGCAGTGATACCGACGTCGGCCATCTGGCGGCGTCGTTCGGTTGCGCGGACGTCAGCCTGGAATGTGTAATTCGACCATGTCGTCGGACCAAAAAACACCCGGGCGCGCTTAAAGAGCGTGCCGAGCGGTGCCTTCTGTAGCACCTTGTTGCCGTCGAGCGTCACCACCGAGACGGCCGCGGCACCAGAGGCGTTTACCCAGCCCGGTGGCACGGCGCCGTCCTCGTAGCCGTCAAACGTCTGATTCCACGGTAGTGGTCGCACGACCCGGGCCCGTGCCTCCCCGGCGAGTCCTGCCACGGTGGCCGTGACCGTGCCCGCCTGTTCTACGGGATCGGAGGACACGGTGAGTGCGTTACCGTTGATAGTTCCGTTCAGACCGTTGAGTGTCCAGTCAACCGTCGTCTCCTCGCGGAGAAAGCGCCCGCCATCGTCGAACAGCCGCGCACGTAGCTGGACGGTCTGTCCGGGTTCCAGTACTAATTCGGTAGGAGAGATTTGTAGGTGTGCGGGGGCGCCCTGGCCGACCTGTGCGGGTTCATCGATGGCAAAGCCGGTGACAGGTTGTGGCTGCGGGGATCCGATGGCGTAGACCGCATCGCTCGATACGAAGAAGATACGTCCACGTGAGACAGCCACGCCGGCGAGCACCTGTTCGGGCGTGCCCTCCGAGCCGCAACAACTGTTCGTGCTGTCCGGAAGTTCGACCTCACTCAGGATCTCCGCGTGATCGGCGAGAGGTCGGATGATGAAGAACGTTCCGCCATCCGTGCCGACATAAATCTTGCCGTCAGCCAGGACTGGTGGCGCTTTTTGTGCGGTACCGAGTCGCTGAGTCCAAAGGGACTCGCCACTCTCAACGTTGAAGGCCCTCAATCGCGAACTGTTGTCGATTTGATAGATACGCTCACCATCCAGCAAAGGAGACGAGTACCCGAACTGAGTGCCCCTGACTGCCCACGATGTTTCCGTGATGTCGCCACGCTGTGTGCCGTCGATCGCGGCGATCAGACCCATTTCGTTGCCAGAGAGGTTTTCGTCGCCATGGGAGACGATGACGTTGTTGCCGTGCACGAGGACACCGGTGTTGATGGCGCGGCGGGCCGCTGTGAAGCTCCACAGAGTTTCGCCAGTCTGCGGCTGAATCGCGTGCACGCCACCATTGCCAAGCCCGGAAATGAGCATCCGCATGCCGTCGATCGTCGTGATGAGGGGCGGGGCATACGCCGTGTCGAACGGTCGTGGACCAGGGTTGGCCACGTAAATGACGTCTCCGGTGCGTTTGTCGAGCGCAATGAAACGGTGCATGCGTCCTGCCATCGAGCCCCAGTTCGAAACCGCGGCGCTGACAATGACGAGGTCGCCATCCACGATGGGCGACATCGTCCGACCGCCATGCGTTGTGAAGGCCGCGAACTCTTCGCCAAACGAGCGATCCCAGAGGCGCTCGCCGTCGCGGTTTAGCGCTATGACCTGCGCGCCGCCGCTTAGCGCGTAGATGTTTCCTGTTTCGGGATCGGCGGCTGGTGATGCCCAGCCCACACGGTGGCTTGGCACGTCGCTCTGGAACAAGCTGAACCGGTGCTCCCAGATCACGTTGCCGGTGTTGGTATCGAGCGCCATGACGCGCTCTTGGAGGTCTTCTCCGCGTCCGGCGGGATTTTGCACGTAGACGCGATCGCCCATAACGACCGGTGCAGACCGGCCGCCGTACGGCGCTCGCCACAGAAAGTTCTCTCCATTAAGTGCCCAGGTGTCGACCAGGCCTGTTTCGCGAGAGACTCCGTCGCGGCTGGGTCCTCGCATTTCCGGCCAGTCGCCTATGGCCACGCGCAGCGGCCCTTGTGCCGCCGTTGGGGGGGCAAGGGTCAGGAAAACTGCAGCGGCAAAGCAAAACTTCTTAAGCATCGGAACAATATACGTCGACCGTCGGTTGTTTTGCATGTTTACTCAACGGTTGAGCGGCCACACGTCCCAATTATTTTTCGCCGGGCCGCACACGTGGCGATAATAGCAACTATGTATTTCTCGGTACGTCCCCTGGCCTGTTTATGGGTGCTGACGCGCGCGTTTCTCCTTGCTGCTGTAGTGGTTGCTACGCCGGCGGCCCAGGTTGGACCTGTTCAGCTTCCGCCAGTGACAGTCATCGCCCAGAAAGAGCCCGCGGACGTGCAGACGCTGCCTGTCAGTGTTACAGCGGTGACGAGCAAGGAGCTGGCCGATGCCGGAGTCAACTTTGTTCGAGATGCCGCCGTCTACTCGCCGAACACGCAATTCTCTGACTTCACTGCGCGTAAGCTGAGCAACCCCCGTTTTCGCGGCATCGGCTCGAGTCCGGCCAACCCCAGCATCACGACCTATTTTGATGGTGTACCGCAACTCAACTCGAACACCTCAAGCATCGATTTGATCGGCATCGAGCAAATCGAATTTGTTCGCGGTCCGCAAAGCGGGCTCTTTGGGCGAAACGCGCTGGCTGGTGTGATCAACGTCAGTAGCATGCGGCCGTCGTTGACCGCGTGGAGCCACTCGCTATCCGTGCCATTGTCAAACTTTGGATCACGCGAAGTTCGCGGCAGCGTATCGGGACCGCTGGTGGCTGGTCGCGTTGGTATCAGTGGCTCCCTTGGTTACAGCCGGCGTGCCGGGTTTACGCGCAACCGCGTGACGGGCCGAGACATTGATTCTCGTGAAGGGCTGTCTGGCAAGGGTCAAGTGCTCTGGACACCGTCGAGTCGATGGGAGACCCGTTTAATTGTGACAGGCGAACGTGCGCGCGATGGTGATTACGCACTGAGCGATCTTGGCGGACTGAGAGACAGTCCGTTTGAGGTGTCGCGTGATTTCGAGGGCCATACGGATCGTGATCTCATTGCGACAACGCTGCTGACGCGCATGGTCGGTGACTTGGTGACGTTCTCGACAACCACTGGGCTGGTGCGATGGAAAACTCAGGACGAGACGGATTTGGACTACACGCCTCAGCCGCTGTTGAGGCGTAAGAACACGGAAGAAAGCGTGCAGTTTACCCAGGAGGTGCGCCTGGCCTCGGCGCCAGACGCGCCGCTGCGCTTGTTAGAGAACGTTCCGGTGCGGTGGCAGGCGGGCGTGTTCGCGTTTACGCAGCGCTACGAGCAGGACGCTGTCAACAGCTTTGCGCCGTTCGTGCTCTCACCATATCTGGCCTTCCCGATTAGCCAGCATTCGCCGCAGTCTGCGCTCGACGATGTCGGCATCGGGATCTACGGACAGACGACGTCTACCTTTGTCGATCGGGTGGACCTGTCGGTTGGGGCTCGTGTGGACTACGAGCGTAAGACCGCTGTACTCAATACGTTTTTCGAGCCCGCGATCGCTCCAGGTCGACTAGTTCAGCCTGAGGCAAGTTTTGCCACGTTGTCACCCAACCTATCGATCGCAGTCAGGGTGCAGCCCGGAAAGATGGTGTACGGCGCATTTGGCCACGGATTCAAGGCAGGCGGCTTCAACGCTGCGTCGCCGGCGGGCCTTGAGGCGTACGCCGAAGAGCACACCAGAAATTTCGAAGGAGGCGCGAAGACCACTTGGGCTGGTGGTCGCGTGACGGCTAATGCCGCCGTGTTTCGAATTGAGTGGGACGATTTGCAGCTCAATCTGCCGGACCCGGCATTGCCAGGGCAGTTTTACATCGCCAACATTGGCGGTGCCGTCAGCAAGGGCGTCGAGTTCGAGTTGAAGGGTCGCGTGCGCCCGGGTGTGGATCTGTTCAGCGCCGTTGGCTATACCGACGCTCGCTTCAAGGCGGGCAGCGTCTCAAGTGGTGTCCTCGTAGGGGGCAATAAAATTCCCAATACGCCTGAATACACCGCGACAGTTGGTGTACAGCTTTCCCATGTGTTACGACTCAATGAGACCGCGTTCGTCCGTGCTGAGGTGACGCGCTACGGTGCGTTCTCTTACGACGACCTGAACACGGCGGGGCAAAACGCGTATGCTTTGGCGAATGTTCGAGTCGGTCTGCGTGGTCGGTTTGTGTTCGCCGAGTTATGGGGCAGGAACCTGCTGGATACGCGATATATCCCTGTGGCGCTTCCATTTAATCCTCAGCTCGCGCCTTCTGGGTTTCTCGGAGAGAGCGGCGCGCCGCGCACATTCGGCGTCAGCGCTGGGATCACATTTTGATGGCTTCATGTGAGGGGGGGCGGAGGCGCGCGATGGTGAGGTGGGGATTCATCTCCGGATTAGTGCTTGTCATGGCCTCAGTCGTGGGGTTGAACGGGCAGGGTGTGACTGGTGCCGATTGGTCGCAGTGGAGAGGTCCTGACCGGTCTGGTCGCTCAGCGGATATTGGCTTGCTTGGCCAGTGGCCCGACGGCGGGCCTCCTCGCGTCTGGTCGGTTTCCAACGTGGGTGTTGGGATTGGCTCGGTCGCCGTGCGCGGCGATCGCCTTTTCGTGCAGGGTATTCAGGAAGGTCTGAGCGCCGTTTCGGCGCTCAGACGCTCTAATGGCACGCGCATATGGATGAGAACTCTCGGTGCTGCCGGACAGAACCGTGAGGGGTCTGGCCCACGCGGGACGCCGACTGTCGACGGCGATCGGCTCTACGTGTTGACCGAGAACGGAGAACTGGCGTGCCTGCGCCTCGAGGATGGTAGCGTCGTCTGGCAGCGGAATATTCTTACTGACTTCCGTGGACGTAATCCCTGGTGGATGGTCAGCGAGTCGCCGCTTGTAGATGGCGATCAGGTTATCGTTGCGCCTGGTGGCCGCGGTGCTGGGATCGTGTCCCTGGACAAGATGACTGGTGGCACCCTGTGGGTCACCAAGGAACTCAGCGATCAGGCTGGGTACGCGTCGCCGATCGTAGCCGATGTGGGAGGTGTACGGACGGTGATGACGCTGACGGCCGCAGCGGGGGTCGGGGTACGTGCGTCGGACGGCAAGCTGATGTGGCGACACCAAGCGGCAGCCAACAGGACCGCCAATACCACCACGCCGATATTCCACGACGACAAGGTTTTTTACAGCGCGTCCTACGGCACGGGCGGCACGTTGCTCGGACTTCGTGCCGAAGCCGGTGATGTGATGGCACAGGAGATTTATCGTACCCGCGACATGCAGAACCATCACGGCGGCATCGTGCTCGTTGATGGCTATCTGTACGGTTTCAATAATTCGATTCTGACCTGTCTAGAATTTACGACAGGCAAAATGATGTGGCGGCACCGGAGCGTTGGCAAAGGATCCCTGAGCTATGCGGATGGACACCTGTACGTCCTAAGCGAGAACAATGTGGCCGGGCTTGTCGAGGCGACGCCGGTGGGCTACCGGGAACAAGGACGGTTTAGGATCGCCGCCGGAAGAGGGGCATCGTCCAGGGCCCATCCAGCGATCAGTGGTGGGCGGCTCTATCTGCGGAATCAGGGTACGCTTAGCGCGTACAACATTCAGACTCAGTGAGGCTACTATGACGAGGATGATCACGACTGCCATACGTTGCGGGATCGTGCTGTGCGGGTTGTTGATGGCGTTTCCCGCTGTCAATCAGGCGCAGGTCGCCACCGGAGACGTGACACAGTGGCGCGGAGCGAATCGGGATGGTGTCATCACGGGCTTCGCTGAACCAGCCGCATGGCCGGAGCAGCTGACGCAGCTTTGGAAGGTCGAAGTCGGTCTTGGGTACGCGACACCGCTTGTAGTGGGTAGCCGCGTGTATATATTCGCCCGGGAGGGCGACGATGAGGTCATGAGCTCGCTTGACGCTGATAGCGGAAAGGTCCTGTGGCGCAGATCATATCCCGCTCCCTTCACCATGATGAGCGCCGCCGTTTCACATGGAGCGGGACCGAAGTCTACGCCAGTGTTGTCCAACGGGCGCCTTTTTTCGATTGGGATGACAGGCGTCGTCACCGCGTTTGATGCTGAGTCCGGCGAGCAGATCTGGCAGAAACCAGGGTCCACTCTGGTTCCGTTGTACACGACGCACTCATTTTCGCCGATTGTCGAAGGTGACACGGTTATTTTTCACCTTGGCGGGGAAGAGCAGGGCGAGTTGATCGCTTACGACGTCAGTTCGGGTGACGTTGAGTGGAGCTGGGACGGCGACGCTCCTGGTTACGGCTCTCCTATCATTGCCACCTTCGGCGGCGTGCGTCAGCTCGTGACAATCACCAAGGGTAAACTCGTGGGCGTTGATGTGGCGACGGGACTGCTCCTCTGGGAGCGGCCGTTCGTCAGTGGAAACGACACTAACTCGATCACTCCTGTGCTGTATGGTCAAACGGTCATCGCCTGGGGGCATGGTGGTCCGACGACGGCGGTGCGCGTCGCGCGGGAGAATGACCGGTGGGTGTCCGAGACTGTCTGGGAGAATACTGAGATTCCAGGCCGTATGAGCGACGCCGTACTGTCTGGCGATGTGATGTTTGGGCTCTCGACCAGGAATTCTGGCCAGTACTACGCGGTTAATGCGAGTACCGGCGCGCTGTTGTGGACCTCTGTAGGGCGCCAAGCTGACAAAGCCGCGATAGCCAGGGCGGGCGATGTGCTGTTCAGCCTTGAGGACGATGGGGAACTTGTGATCCTGCGGGCGAGCCAAAGTGGATTTGAGCCGGTGCATCGCTACACCGTGGCCGAGGACGAAACATGGGCGAGGCCGGCCATCTCTGGCAACAGGGTATTTGTGAAGGACGTCTCGACTCTGACACTCTGGGCACTGAACTGACTGGGGATCTCTACTAGCTGAGGATCTGTTTCGCGATGGTTTGGAGCTGGAGATTTGACGTGCCTTCGTAGATCTGGCCGATCTTCGCATCTCGATAAAGCTTTTCGACCGGGTAGTCCTTCACGAAGCCGTATCCGCCGAAGAGGTTGACGGCGAGCGACGTGACGCGCTCGGCAACTTCTGAAGCAAAGAGCTTGCACATGGCTGCTTCTTTCAGGAAGGGCTCTCTGGCGCCCCGTAGCCTCGCGGCGTTGTAGACCATCAGTCGGGCGGCCTCAACTTCGGTCGCCGCGTGTGCGAGCTGGAACTGCACCGCCTGAAAGTCCGCGATCGCCTTCCCGAACTGTCGGCGCTCCTTGGTGTACTTGGTGGCATGGTCGAGCGCACCCTGCGCAAGGCCGATCATCTGTGCACCGATGCCAATTCGTCCTTCGTTCAGCGTCTCGATGGCGACTTTGTACCCTTTTCCGATCTCGCCGAGCACGTTGGCACGAGGTACACGGCAGTCTTCTAGCAGTAGTTCGCAGGTGCTACTCGCGCGGATGCCGAGTTTGTCTTCCTTCTTACCGACAGTGAAGCCTGCAAACCCCCGCTCGACAACAAAAGCCGTGATTCCTCGATGCCCAGCATCTGGATTGATTGTCGCAAAGATCACGAAAACATCGGCTTCGTTGCCGTTGGTGATCCAGAGCTTTCGACCATTGAGAACGAATCCATTCGCATCCTCTATGGCACGCGACCCGAGGGCGAACGCGTCGCTACCCGATCCCGCCTCTGATAGGGCGTAGGCGCCGATCGCGTTGCTGGCCAGACCCGGGATGTACCGTCCTATGAGATCTGGTCCACCCCACCGTAACAGTGCGTTGATGACGAGTGTGTTTTGCACGTCGACCAGGGTGGCGATGGAGGGGTCGACTCGCGACAGGGCTTCGATGCAGAGGATCGAGTGAAAAAACGACGCTCCCGCACCACCGTGAGCCTCGGGTATTTCGATCCCCATGACGCCGAGCTCGAACAGTTTGTCTATGAGCGGCCTCGGGATCGAGCCTTGTTCGTCCATGCTTCGGACGAGTGGCCGAATTTCGCGGTCGGCGAATTCGTAGACGCTCTGGCTGAATAGCGCTTCATCCTCGTGGAGCGTTGTCAGGCCTGGCGTTGTCAACTGACCTGTTGCGGCAGTCTCCATTTAATCTTGAGCTTACAGTTAAGTTTTTCTGTATGGGAATAAGGAATAGAAATGATTGTTTCGAGGGTAGGGGCTCGCCAAATCGGTGTCAAGCAATTTAGGCCAACAAATCAGAGGCAGGGTTCGCAGTCGGGCAAGGATTGAATTATTTGAGGTTATCATCGTGGGCAATGTCTCGCACGTCAGTTGTTCTTTGTCTGGCCTTGGTAGTCGGCCTGATTGAGGTTGGCACTGGCCACCCGCAGGTGGCTGGTGAGTCTCAGAATGACGAAATGCCAGACACCCAGGCCGCTCCAGAAGCTACCGCCGACGCTCAGGCCACGTTCCGCGCCGATATCAATTTTGTTCGTGTCGACGTGATCGTCAGCGACGACGATGGTGAACCGGTCACGGATTTGACGGTTGACGATTTTGAGGTATTTGAGGACGGTCAGCTACAGGAGGTCGAGCAGTTCCGACTCATTCGTGTGGACGGCACTGTGGAGCCAGGGGCACCGCGTCCGCGACAGCTCCGCAACACGATCGATGCCGAGATTGAGCTGGCGCGCGATGATGTGCGGTTGTTCATGTTTTTTTTCGACGATTATCACGTTCGGCTGACGAATTCGCGATCAGTTCAGGAGCCGTTGATTCGCTTTGTTGAATCACTTGGACCGAACGATGTAGTCGGGATGATGTACCCGCTCTCGCCACTCAATTCGATCTCTTTCACCCGGAATCGCACCTCGGTGGTCAGCGCAATCGAGCGCTTCGAAGGACGCAAGTTCGACTACACCCCACGCAATGCCGCCGAGCAACAGTATGCGCACCTGCCGAGCGAGGTTGTCGAACGGATGCGCAATCAGGTCGTGATGAGCGCGCTGCGAGGCCTAGCTACGCACCTGGGTGGATTGCGCGAGGGACGCAAGGCGATCATTTACATCAGCGAAGGGTTTACCGCGATCCTGCCGCCACAGATGAGGAACGCTGACGCCTCCTTGGGTAATTTGGGTAGTCCCAATAGGGGGAACCCGATGTTGGGTGAGAACGACCCAAGGGAGCAGACCGCTGCGGTGTTCGGGATGGCAGATCTGTACTCACAGCTGCGCGACGTTTTCGCCGCGGCTAATCGAAACAACGCTGCGATCTATTCGTTGGATCCCCGTGGGTTGGGTGCATTCGAGTTTGACATCAACCAGGGCGTTGGCTTGAGGCAAGATGCGCGGGCGCTTCAGATGACGCAGGATACGCTGCGCTCGCTGGCCGAAGAGACCGATGGGCGTGCCATTGTGAATCGGAATGATCTGGGACCTGGCCTTGCCCAGATCATGCGCGACTCGAGCTTCTATTATTTGCTTGGGTACAATTCGTCAGAGGCGCCGACCGATGGCAACTTCCACGAAATTAATGTTCGGTTGAAGCGCCGTGGCCTGGATGTGCGGGCGCGCAAGGGCTACTGGGCGCTGACTGAGGCGGACGTCGTACGCGCCACTACGGTAATTCCAGATACGCCCAAGCCGATTCAGGAGGCGCTTGCCTCGATCGCTACGCCGGTACAGGCTGGCAAGTACGTGCGGACATGGCTAGGGACGGCGCGAGGCGAGTCTGGCAAGACGCGAGTCACGCTTGTCTGGGAGCCGCTTCCGAGGCCGCCTGGCGCGCCAGAGACTCAACCGGACGCAGGGAATATCTCGCTGACTGCGGCGACGATGGATGGCGATCTCGTGTTCAGGGGCCGTACGCGTGATACGCCGGCGCTCGCTGGTACACGAAACTCACCTCCTGCACCTGACACCAAGCGCCTTGTGTTCGAGGCAGCACCGGGTGACCTCGAGTTGCGGATGACGGTTGAAAGTATGTCAGGTGACGGCATGCTGGACCGTGAAATTCGTACGATCACGGTGCCTGATCTGACATCGCCGGACGTAGCGATCAGTACTCCACGAGTCTACCGTGGGCGTACCGCCTTCGACTTTCGGACGGTTGCTGCTGACGCTGACGCGGTGCCGACTGCCGCTCGAGAATTTTCGCGGAGGGAACGGTTGCTTGTTCGTTTTGATGTCTACGGGAATGCAACCCCGACGGCGGCGCTCCTCAACCGCACTGGTGAAAAACGTGCCGATGTGCCGGTGACGGTCACGACGGTTGGTGGTACTCACCAAATTGACTTCGGCCTGGGCGCCGTCGCAACAGGCGAATACCTGATTGAGATCACCGCGACAGGTGCGACCGGTGAGACGAAGGCACTCGTCCCGCTGCGGATAGGTTCATAGTCTCGGTGCAGGAACCCTGACACGGACGTCCTCTTCGTGTGTCCGTTTTTAAACACCTTGGCCTGAGCGCCGCTGCCAGCACGTCTTTGGCAGACGTAGGTGCTGCGTGACGTTGTTCGGTGTGCGTGTTGCCATATCTAGTTACAATGAACAATATGAAGGATGCTACTCAGAGCGCCGCACCTGCTCGCCCGAGTGAACGCAAAGAACCGTTCACGACGATCTCAGGGCGTGTAATCGACCCGCTTTACACACCATCTGACGTCTCCTCTCTTAACTATCAGCGTGATCTTGGAGATCCCGGAGATTTTCCTTACACACGAGGGATTCATGCCTCGGGTTATGGTGGCAAGCTCTGGACCATGCGGCAGTTCGCAGGATTCGGCACGCCGGAAGAGACCAACGAGCGTTATCAACAACTGTTAGCGGACGGCGGCACTGGCCTGAGCATGGCATTCGATTTGCCGACACTCATGGGACGAGATCCGGACCATCCGCTGTCGCTCGGCGAGGTCGGGAAGTGCGGTGTTAGCGTGTCGTCGCTGGCCGACATGGAGGTGCTCTGTAAAGATATCGACCTGAGCGCGATTTCCTCGTCTATGACTATTAACTCGCCGGCGGCCATGCTCTTCGCGATGTATCTGGTGGTAGCCGAAAAGCAAGGTGCCAGCTGGCAGGCCCTGTCTGGCACTATTCAGAACGATATTCTCAAAGAGTTCATTGCTCAGAAGGAGTTCATCTACCCACCACGTCCGTCCATGCGGCTCGTCACTGACGTATTCACCTTCTGCGCCGCACATGTGCCGAAGTGGAATACGATTTCTATTAGCGGATACCACATTCGCGAAGCTGGCTCCACGGCGGCGCAAGAACTGGCGTTCACGCTTCGTGACGGTATCGAGTACGTCCAATACGGTATCGAAGCCGGTCTCGACGTGGATGAGTTCGCACCGCGCCTTTCCTTTTTCTTCAATTCACATAGCGATTTTTTTGAGGAAATTGCGAAGTACCGGGCTGCTCGACGCATATGGGCACATGTGATGCGGGATCGATTTAAGGCCAAGGACCCGCGTTCCTTGAAACTTCGCTTCCATGCGCAAACAGCGGGTGTGTCGCTCACGGTGCAACAGCCGTACAACAATGTCGTCCGGACGGCTCTCCAGGCGCTGGCTCCGGTACTTGGCGGTGGACAGTCGTTGCATACTAATTCGCTTGATGAGGCGTTTGCGCTGCCGACTGCTGAAGCGGCCACGTTGGCGCTTCGTACGCAGCAAATCATTGCCTACGAAACAGGTGTTACCGGCGTGACTGATCCGCTTGGCGGCTCCTATTTCGTGGAGAAACTGACGCGCGACCTCGAAGAGGAAACGTTGGCCTATTTCGACACGATCGATCGGATGGGGGGCATGGTGGAGGCGATTGAGCATGGTTATCCCCAGAAGGAGATCGCCGAAAGCGCCTATAAGTATCAGAGCGCGGTGGAGACAGGTGACAGGATTGTGGTTGGCGTGAATGCGTTTGTTGCGGATGCCGATGAGCCTATTCCGCTTCTTTACATCGATCAGTCAGCTGCCGATGCGCAGTTGGCGAGACTGGCGAATGTGAAGGCGACCCGTGACGCTACTGCTGTTAGGCAGTCGCTTGACCGATTGAAAGCCGCTGCCGCGAGTGATACCAATACGATGCCCTTGCTGCTTGACGCAGTGCGTGCCTACGCGACGCTTGGTGAGATGTGTGATGTCCTACGCGAGGTGTGGGGCGAGCACGAAGAGATTCCCGTTATTTAGCACAAGGTTACGAGGGCAACAGATCGTGGACCACAAGATACGCGCCGTCATTGCGAAGCCTGGCCTCGATGGCCACGACCGGGGTGCCAGGGTGATCGCTCGTGCGTTGCGCGATGCGGGTATGGAAGTGATCTATACAGGCCTTCGGCAGACGCCGGAGCAGATCGTGGCGGCTGCACTTCAGGAGGATGCCGATGTGATTGGCCTCTCTATCCTTTCCGGTGCGCACATGCATATCTGTCCGCGTCTCATGTCTTTACTCGAATCTCAGGGGCTTCGGGACGTGCTCGTGGTGGTCGGCGGCATCATTCCCGATCTCGACATACCAAAGCTGAATGAGATTGGTGTACGGGGTGTTTTTCTTCCAGGTACGACAATGCAGGACATTGTGGACTACATCAAAGAGAACGTTCGGTCTCGCGTAGAAACCGCCTGATTGTTTCGTCGCCCGTTCGTCCTCTTCCTGGAAGAAATAGGACTATACCTGTCAGATCCGTGACACACAGCATGCCTGAAGTACAGAACACTGACCATCCGATTGCACTTCCCGAGAAGCCGGCATTGGAAGGTCTTGAGGCGAAGTGGAACGCCCGCTGGGAGGCCAATCGTACATACGCATTCAACCGGGAGCGTTCACGAGAGGATGTGTACTCGATCGATACGCCGCCGCCGACTGTCAGTGGGTCGTTGCATATTGGCCACGTGTTTTCCTACACGCATACTGATGTTATTGCTAGGTTTCAGCGTATGCGTGGCAAGGCGGTGTTCTATCCAATGGGTTGGGATGACAATGGTTTACCGACCGAACGACGGGTCCAAAACTACTACGGCGTGCGATGCGATCCGTCGCTGCCCTATGACCCGGACTTCCAACCTCCGAAGAAGCCTGGCAAGCGGGCGGTATCTGTTTCACGGCCAAATTTTGTCGAATTGTGCCATCGCTTAACGGCGGAGGACGAAAAGGCGTTCGAGTATCTGTGGCGCCACCTCGGTCTGTCGGTGGACTGGTCGATGACCTACGCTACCATCGACCGGCGCTCACAGCGAGCCTCGCAGACGGCATTTCTGCGGATGCTGGCGCGCGGCGTTGCTTACCAACTTGAGGCGCCGACGCTGTGGGACGTTGACTTTCGAACTGCGGTGGCGCAGGCGGAACTTGAAGATCGCGAACAGCATGGCGCCTATCATCGGGTTCGATTCGAGCGCACTGGCGATCTGATATCACCTGACGCGAGTCGGTACATTGAGATCGAGACAACGCGACCTGAGTTGTTGGCAGCTTGCGTTGCCCTAGTGGCACATCCGGACGACGAGCGATACCAGCCGTTGTTCGGTACCGAGGTGACGACTCCACTATTTGGTGTGTCGGTACCCGTGCTTGCCCACGCGTTGGCCGATCCTGCCAAGGGAACTGGTATCGCGATGATTTGCACATTCGGCGATATCACCGACGTCACCTGGTGGCGCGATTTGGCGTTGCCGATACGTGCCGTGATCATGGCGAACGGCGCGCTCCGTCCGGTTTCTTGGGGCGCTGAAGGATGGGAGTCGCGCGATTCGGCAGGCGCACAGCGCGTTTACGACCAACTGGCCAAGCTTTCCGCGTCCAAGGCCCGTACCCGCATAGTGGAGCTACTTCGCGAGTCGGGCGACTTGCTAGGAGAGCCTCGGCCAATCACGCACCAGGTCAAGTTTTTCGAAAAAGGTGACCGGCCGTTGGAAATTGTAACCAGCCGGCAGTGGTTTATTAAGACCGTGGACTATCAGGATACGCTGATCACTCTCGGCCGCCAGTTGCAATGGCATCCCGAGTACATGCGGCACCGGTACGAGAACTGGGTGAATGGCCTGACAGGTGACTGGTGCATTAGTCGGCAACGGTTTTTTGGTGTGCCGTTTCCCCTTTGGTATCCGTTGCAAGCCGACGGCAGGATTGACTACCAACACCCACTCGTGCCGGATGAATCGAGACTTCCCGTGGACCCTTCGACCGATGTGCCGGTTGGCTATCGAGCGGAGCAGCGTGGGGAGCCAAACGGGTTTATGGCCGACCCGGACGTGATGGACACCTGGGCCACATCTTCGGTGACTCCGCAGATCGCTGGTGGTTGGCTTGAGGACCCAGACTTGTTTAGTCGCGTGTTTCCCATGGACTTGCGGCCACAAGCCCACGACATCATTCGCACATGGTTGTTTACGACCGTCCTGCGCTCGCACGTTGAGCATGATGGACTCCCCTGGAGAAACGCGGCGATTTCCGGCTTTGTGACCGATCCGGATCGCAAGAAGATGTCGAAGTCCAAGGGCAATGTTGTGACGCCGATGGGCTTGCTAGAGAATCACGGGTCTGACGCTGTGCGGTATTGGTCGGCGAGTATCCGCAGCGGAAGTAACACGACGTTAGACGCGACGAATGCGAACCAAATGAAGGTGGGCCGACGTCTGGCAGTCAAGTTGCTCAATGCGGCCAGGTTTGCGCTCATGCAGGCCACTCCCTGTGGCCCGATCACCGAGCCGCTCGACCGTGGCATGCTGAGTAGCTTGTCGGCACTCGTTGCGGAGTCGACGGAGCAGCTGGAGGCGTATAACTACGCGCGGGTTCTTGAGCGCACCGAGCGCTTCTTCTGGTCGTTTTGCGACGATTATCTCGAACTGGTGAAGGCGCGGCGATACGGCGACTTCACAACGGAGGGGGCTGCGTCGGCAAACAGCGCTATGCTGGTGGCGCTCTCGACCATGCTGCGATTGTTCGCTCCGTATCTGCCGTTTGTGACCGAGGAGGTCTGGTCCTGGTGGCGTCCAGGGTCGATCCACCAGGAGCCGTGGCCGACCAGCGACGAAGTCGTCGCGCCGATTGGTGGAGCCGACAGCTCGACAGTCACCGTGTTTTTCCAAAGCC
>Ga0315339_1000546_pt1 | contig 45325 bp, 39 predicted proteins | sample ASW17metaG_FD_204514 | JGI IMG/M metagenome (GOLD analysis project Ga0315339, IMG submission 204514) | Ammonia-oxidizing marine archaeal communities from Pacific Ocean, United States - ASW #17 | ecosystem: Environmental > Aquatic > Marine > Oceanic | place: USA: California | collected 2016-12-05 | reverse complement strand
AACCGACAAGGAAGAAGAGCATCGCGAGCGTTTCGCCGAGTTCAAGCAGGCAGTCCGCGAGGCTGGGATAGAGATCGACCTTCGGTTCGAAGATCGCCTTTCGTTTCAATATGCCCGAAGTTGCCGCTTGGCCCACCGGCCATTTGGCCGATGGGGGTTTCGTGCTGACGGACTTGCTGCCAGGGCTGATCTCTCCGGGCCTGGAGCAGGCGTATTTTGAGTTGCGCTCGGCTGGGTACAAGCCGATCCTCGCCCACACGGAACGTCATCGCGAATTATCGAAGCAGCCGGAAAAAATCGAACGGTTGCGCGAGCAGGACCTACTCATACAGATCAATTCCGGCAGTTTACTCGGGCGTTTCGGGCGCCGGGCCCAAGACACAGCTGAGATTATGCTTGAACGCGGTTGGCCTGATTTCATCGGCAGCGCCGCGCACGATTTGGAAAAACGACCGTTCTCGCTGTTGAAGGAAGCGCGGTAGCGCGTTTTAGAACTGTGCTGCGAAGCCGAGGTCGACCGGCTCTTCCACCGCAATCTGGCCTGCGTAATCAGCGATGATCAAATCTTGCGCGGTGAGGAGTCACCGCGCAGTCCGGCAGAGCCACGGCGTAGCAATAATTCTTCGCGCCGTGGTGGTTCGGGCAAACGACGGAAAAAGGAGAAAGCGGGTTTCTTCCAACGCCTGTTGCGGCGCTGAACGAACCGCTGAACGATTGATTATGTTGGAAAAAACGGCGACGATCAACAATCCGCTGGGCATTCACGCCCGTCCTGCGGCGCTCCTAGTGCAGGTGGCGGCCCGGTTCAACGCGGAGATCTATTTCTCCAAAGACGATGTGGAGCATGTCAACGGCAAGAGCATTATGGGCGTGATGATGCTGGCCGCAGAACAGGGCGCGCAGATCACGGTCAAAGCCGAGGGCGAAGACGCTGAGGCGGCCGTTGAGGCATTGTTTGTGTTGCTGCAGAGCAATTTTGAGGAACAATCTTGACCACGGCCGGTGCGCAGAGGGTCTTCAGCGGTCTTTGCGTAGCATCCGGTATCGGTATAGGCCGGGCATTCGTCTATCGCAAGGGCGCGCCCGTTCTCACCCGTCGCAGGGTCGCCTATCACCAGGTCAGCGGCGAGGTCGAGCGCTTCCTCAACACTTTGCACCAGGCCAGGGACGAGATTCGACGGATCCGCCGTTTGGTCGCCAGTGAGCAGGGGAAGGAGTTGGCGCAGATATTCGACGCCCAGCTGGCGATGCTCGACGATCCGGGCATCAAGGAGCAGACTGAGGCGTTGGTGCGCGGGAAGTATTATTCGGCGGAACGGGCTTATTCGGAGACGTTGACGAAGCTCAAAGAGTCCTTCGGAAATATCGAGAACGAATATTTGCGCGAGCGGGTGAGCGATATTGCCGATATCGAAAACCAGGTGCTGATGCGTCTGGCGGGCGGTGAGGTCCAGGCGCTGCACTCGCTGCGGGCCAATACTATCGTGCTCGCCCATGATCTATTGCCCTCGGAAATGGTGCGTTTGGAGCGGCGCCAGGTCAAAGGCGTAGTACTCGATGTCGGCGGTGCGACCTCGCACGCTGCGATAATCGCCCGCTCGTTGCGGTTGCCTACGGTCACCGGCGCGGGGGATTGCTCGCGGGAGGTGGCTGACGGCGACTTGGTTGTGGTCGACGGCAACGAAGGCCAGGTCCATCTGCGGCCCGGGCCCGAGACCGAGCGGCGTTACCGATCCCGACTGCGACGGCAGCTCAGGCGCGAACGCGACTTGGAAGCGCGCCGCGAACTGCCCGCCATCACGCTGGACGGACGGGATATCACGCTGATGGCCAACGTCGATGTGCCGACCGAGGTGCAGGTGGCTCTCGATTACGGTGCGGGCGGCGTTGGCATGTACCGCACAGAATTCCTCTACTTGAACTACCGCCTGCCCTCCGAGGATGAGCAATTCAAAGTCTACTCCGATATCGTTGAGGCGATGGCGCCCCGTCCGGTCGTGATCCGCACGCTCGACCTGGGCGGTGATAAGCTCTCCCATGTGCTCGAGTCCCCGCCCGAAGCCAATCCCTTTCTCGGTTGGCGCGGCATTCGCGTCTGCCTCGACACGCCCGACTTGTTTAAAACTCAGCTACGGGCCCTGTTAAGGGCGGGCACGCGCGGCGAAGTGCAGATCTTGTTGCCGATGATTTCCAGCCTGGACGAGTTGTGGCGTGCCCGCGCGTTGCTCGATGAGGCCAAAGACGAGTTGCGGCAAGCGGGGCAGGCTTTTGCGGAGGATTGCAAGTTGGGGATCATGGTCGAAGTGCCTTCAGTTGCCCTGATAACCGACGAGTTTGCCGATGAGGTCGACCTGCTCAGTCTCGGTACTAACGACTTGACGCAGTACACCCTGGCCGTGGACCGCGGCACCAGCAAGGTAGCGGGGCTCTACGACCCGTTCCACCCCGCGGTCTTGCGTCTGCTGAAGATGGTGGCCGACAGCGGCCACCGGAAAGAGACGTCAGTGAGCATTTGCGGGGAGATGGCCGGCGACCCATTGGCCACGGCCCTGTTGCTCGGGATCGGGTTGGAATGCTTGAGCATGAGCCCGGGGCTTATCCCAGAGGTCAAGGAGGTCATTCGCGCCATAAGCGCGGACGAAGCCGAGAAGATCGCCGCCGAGTGTCTGCAGATGCGCACAGGCAACGAGGTCCGTCACCACTTGGAGAACGCTATCGGCGAATACCTGCCTTTTTGGCACCAGAGACACCACTGAAAAGAGGACGCATGATTGACGCAGGTAATATTTGGGCGGTAATACCGGTGGCCGGTGTGGGTACCCGGCTCAGACCGCATACCCACACGCGGCCCAAACCCCTGCTGCACGTGGCGGGGCAGCCGATCATCGGCCATATTCTCGACCAATTAGTGCCGTTGGGCGTCAAGCGCGTGGTCTTGGTAATCGGTTACATGGGTGAATTGATCGTCGATTATGTACAAGCGCGCAGCGACTTCGAGCGAGTGGAATGGGTAGAACAGAAAGAGCTTCTGGGTTTGGGGCACGCGATAGCCCAGACCAAGCCAGTCGTCGGTGCCGATCCGATGTTGATGGTCTACGGAGATACGGTTTTTCGCGCCGATCTGGCCCGGGAGCTATCGGCAAAAGGCGACGGTCTGCTAGGGGTAAAAAAGGTGGAGGACCCGCGGCGTTTCGGCGTAGTGGTGACGGAAGGTGAGAAGGTCGTCAAACTGGTGGAAAAACCCGAGGAATTCGTTTCGGATCAGGCCATTGTCGGGGTCAACTTGATCCGTGAATCCGCCCAGCTTTTTGCTTGCCTCGATGATTTGGTCAAGCGCGATGTACGGCTGCGCGGAGAATTCCAACTGACCGATGCCCTGCAACTGATGGTTGAACAGGGGGCTAACCTCAGCACTTTCCCGGTTGGCGGCTGGTTTGACTGCGGGACGCAAGAGGCGATGCTCGAGACCAACCGGGACTTGTTGCGAGACTCGCCTGCCCCCACCCATTGTAAGAACACGGTCGTTGTGCCGCCGGTGCATATCGACCCGACCGCCGAGGTGCGCGACTCGGTCGTCGGCCCGTACGTGTCGATCGGTGCGGGCGCTATTGTGCAGCACACCATAGTGCGCAATGCGATCATCGGCGAACAGGCCGAAGTCAAAGCCGCGCTTATCGAAGATTCACTGATCGGTTTCCAGGCGGTGCTGAAAGGGCGGTGGAACCATTTAAATATCGGTGATATGTCAGAGATAACGACGTAACCATATGTTGTATCAATAAAAGGAGTGAAACGCGATGTCTAAATTTTTATTCACCTCCGAATCGGTGTCTGAAGGCCATCCAGACAAGGTCGCCGATCAGATCTCGGATGCCATCCTCGACGCAATGCTCGCGCAGGACCCGAACTCGCGGGTCGCTTGCGAGACGATGGTCACGACCGGCCAAGTCGTTGTCGCCGGGGAGGTAACCAGCAAGGCCGTCGTCGATATCCAAGCGATAGTCCGGGAGACCATCGCCGATATCGGCTACAACGATCCCGAGCAGGGTTTCGATTATCGTTCGTGCGGTGTGCTCGTCGCTTTGGATCAGCAATCGGCGGATATATCCCAGGGAGTCAGTGAAGGTGCGGGGCTGCATGCGGATCAGGGCGCAGGTGACCAGGGTATGATGTTCGGTTACGCTTGCCGGGAGACGACCCAGTTGATGCCGTTGCCGGTTATGCTTGCGCACAAACTATTGATGCATCTGACAAAGTTGCGCAAAAGCAAGAAGCTTGACTATTTGCGCCCGGACGCCAAATCGCAAGTGACTGTCGAATATGCCGAGGGAAAGCCGGTGCGGGTGGACGCGGTGGTCATTTCGACCCAACATCGTCCGAAGGCCAGCCACAAGCGGATCGAGAAAGATATGATCCAGCAGGTCATCAAAAAGGTGATTCCGGCCCGGCTGCTCGACAAAGAGACCAAATATCATATCAACCCGACGGGTCGCTTCGTCGTCGGCGGCCCACACGGTGACTGCGGTTTGACCGGTCGCAAGATTATCGTCGACACCTACGGGGGGATGTGCCCGCACGGCGGTGGGGCGTTTTCTGGCAAGGACCCGAGCAAGGTCGACCGTAGTGCCCACTATATGGCGCGCTATGTGGCGAAGAATGTGGTCGCTGCTCGTTTGGCCTCACGCTGCCAAGTGCAGTTGGCCTATGCCATCGGAGTGGCCGAGCCGGTATCGGTGTTGGTGGATACTTATGGCACGGGTGTTTTGTCCGGCGAGGAGATCGGCGCGGCAGTGGAACAGGTATTCGACCTGACCCCCAAAGGACTTATTCAGGCGTTGAAGCTGAAGCGGCCGATTTACCGAAAAACCACCAACTACGGCCATTTCGGCCGCGAATTGGCGGAGTTCGTCTGGGAGAAGACCGACAAGGCTCAGGCGTTGCGCCGGGCCGCGGGCGTTAAGTAGAGCGGAAAAAATCGCCGTGCGGTTTTAATCGAGTTATATTAGATGTTTATGCGATGTCATATGAATACTTTAAGCGAAGCAGAAAGGAGACCGACCATGGACGTGGTGAGACGGGCCATGAAGCACAGATGGCTAGGCGCACTCCTGGTGGCCGGGACGCTGGCGGGCTGCACGGTAAAACCGCCTCAGGTGCCCAGCACCAATTTTACGATCAGCATTCCCGTGGCCAACGACCGGACGACGATTCAGGAGGTTGCCGCAGAGCGATCTGACTTCTTGAAGATTGGCGACGACGAGTTGCTTGTGTTGGATTTTGCCTCGGACTTCAACAGGCGCGAAGTGGTCGGTAACCGCTTGAAGGTTACGCCGACGTCAAACACCTTCACTACGCCGATCGGGACGATCAATATACCCGGACAGGACTTGCCGGATATTACGGTAGGAATGAACGCGATTCTGGGCCAAGACGTGGAAGCTGGGGCGACTGTGCCGTTGATTCCGGCCAGCAGTTTCTCGGTTGACGAGGTGCTGCCGGCACTGGTCGGCGTGCGTTCGCTGGCGATTAGCGAGGGGGAGATCCAGATCGATATGACCAACAATCTGCCCTTGAACCTGAGCGGCTTACGTATGGTGCTGAGTGATCAGGGTGATTCTTCGCTCGATATTCCCGCCGGTGTTATCGATGATCTCGATTTAGGGACCTTGGCCACCGGCGCATCGACTTCGGGTTCCTTCAGTCTTGCCGGTCGGCAGATTTCCGCGCTTTTGGGCATCGCGGTTACAGGCACTACCGAAGAGGGGCAGAATGTGGTCATCGACGCCGACGCGGCGCTGACCATTGGTGCCGCGATGGGCGACTTAACGGTTGAGGAGGCCTATGCGGTGATTCCGCCGCAGGAATTCGCCGATAGTCAGGTGCTGTCTTTTCCCGACGACCGGATCCAGGTCACGAGGGCGGTCATCAGCGAGGGCGGCCTGACGTTCAGGGTGACCAACGAGATCGAGATCATCATGGAGATCGAGTTGAGCTTGGACGATCTCAATAAGGCGGACGGCACGAAGAATACCTTTCTCATCACTGGGCTGCGGCCGGGTGAAGAGAGTGAAATCTCTTTTGACCTAGACGGCAATCAGTTCGCCCCGGAAAATCCGCTTGAGCTGGGTATTTCCTATGTTGTGCGTACTTCCGATTCAGGGGATCCGATACGAATTTTCTCCTCTGGTGAGGTCAAGATCGAGGCGATCACCGAAGACTTGGTCTTCAGCAGAGTAGAGGGTGTGCTTAACGGCATCAGTTTGCCATTGGACTCGGTTACCCGTTCGGTGGATTTTCCCGACGGCCTGGACAATCTCGCGCTCGGTTCGACCGCGCTCACGGTTAATCTTGAATCGGGAATCGGGTTTCGCAGCACGATTGACCTCGATATTCAGGGTACGAACAGCAGGGGCGAATCTGGTTCATTGTTGATTTCCGAGGTATTCCAGCGCGGTGATCCCGATAGCCCGGTGGCGTTGTCTCTATCGCCGTCGTCGGAAGAATTGACCGCGTTCCTCAACTTGCTACCGACGGAAGTGACGGTTACACCAACGGTGCAGATGGGGGACGGCGAAGGCACCGAGGTCATTGAGCCAGATCACTGGGTCCAAATCAATGACGTGCGTTTTGTTACCCAAGGCATCTTCCAGATCAGTAACGATACGCAAATCGAACCGGATCCGATTTTTCGCCGCCTGCAGGACGATGACGCGCGCGATCGGATCAGTTCGAACCTCGACAGCGCTTCGGTTATCACCTCTATCGAGAACCATCTCCCGATTGGAGTTCGCGTTACCTTACGAGTCGCACCCAACGCCGAAGACGTCTACGGTAGTGAAGATTTTTTCGTTAACAATCAGGCCAAAGGTTATTTGAGGATCCCCAAAGAGGGCTCCTTTGAGGTCGGTGCCGGTACCGTCGGCACTGACGGTCGAGTTACGGCGAGCACCACTAGCCTGCAGCGGATTTCGCTCTCGGACGAGGATGTGCTGGTCTTCCTGCGCGCCGATGGTGTGCACACGGGCGTGCTGGTTGAACTTGACGCGACACCAGGTGATGTAGCCCTGTTGGGTAGCGATTTCGTCAATGTCGTGGCCGGCGCCGAAATATTTATGGAACTCAACGAAAAGTTGGTCAAATAGGGAGACGACGATGGAACGCAAAAGATTTATCGCATTAGCAGCGCTGCTCATCGGCGGGTCGTTTGGCCAGGCATTGGCCGTCCCCGGTGACACCAGCCCGCGGTCCATGGGGCTCGGCCAGGCGTATACCGCCTTGGCACGGGGACCGGAAGCTACATTCTGGAATCCGGCGAACTTAGCCCTTTCGGGCGATAGCAAATTTCACTGGGATTTGGTCGGTGTAGGTTTCAGCCTGTTCGCCGAGAACAATAGTTTTTCGGTTACGACCTACAACGACAATTTCACCGACTCCAACTCCAATGTCTCGCCCAACGGCAGTAAGTATTATATCAGCCCCGCTGACAAGGGTGATATCCTCTCTGATATCCCCGGCGAGGGCTTGAAGATGAACGTCGACATCGATCCGCTGCTGGCCGCCGGGATTCCGATCAACGGTGGCGTGGCTTTTTCGGTCGGCGATTATCGATCGGCGATATCGATTGGGCTGACGACAGGTTTTGAGGGGGAGATTCCCAAAGACATGTTTGAGCTCTTCCTCTTCGGCAACGAGTTTGAAGAGTCGCGGTTGGCCGCCGGCAAAGACGGCGGCTACGATCTCAGTGACTGGGATGGCTCCGGCTGGGCCGTCGGCACTTTCAACTGGTCGGTGGCGAAGGCCATTATGCTGTCCGGGCTCAAGGACTACTTGAGCGAGTTTACGGCAGGTGGCACCCTGAAGATTTCGGCGGGTGCCTACGGCGAAGTTGTCGAATCGGGCGGGGCGGGGCTGGTTTCGCCAATCACGGGTGCTGAGGTGGATGCTTGGCTGGTCACTAATTCGGCTAAAACCGGCACCGGTTTCGGCCTCGATTTCGGTGTGGCAGGCGTGACGAAGGACCGCAAGACGACCTTTAGCCTCGGTTTCCTCAACCTGCTCGACACGTTTTCGTGGAGTTCGAGTCCGCGACAGGATTCACTTTTTGTCAGAGCCAGCGACTTGCGGATCACGCGCTTTGCCAATGAGGACTCGCGCTCGATCGAGGATGTGCTCGACAACGGTGATATCGACGGCGACGGCGAAACGGACTTCAATAAGCTGATCAGCGAAGACAGCTTCTCGCGTTCGCTGCCGGCGATGATGCGGTTGGGTGTCGCCTACGAGGCTATGCCGAAGTTGACGGTAGTCGGCAACTGGGACCAGGCTTTTAGCAGCGGTTTTGGGGTTGATGCCACGCCGCGGCTCGCCGGTGGCGTGGAGTATAGGTTAGTGGACTGGTTTCCGATGCGTTTTGGCTTGTCGTTGGGCGGACGAAGCAGCGGTTCGTCGATTGGCTTCGCTTTTGGCCCCTTCATACTGCCGCATTTGCGCGTCAGTTTGTTGGAAACGGCACTGGTTACACGCGGTGGTTTCTTTCCGGGCATAGCCAAGGGCACGGCGATTTCGCTGATGTTTTTTCGTGTGGACCTCATATAAGGTGAACAGAAGTATAGTTGTTGCAAAAAAACGCTTTAACGGTTGGATTTGGCGCTGATATGAGAGAATAGCGGGTAATCACTCTTTCCGTTCCAAGCGAGCCCTAGCTTTACTGGCTCGATTCATATGTCGCGGACAGCGTTTCAGATACAACAGACGCTTACAGGCCCCGATGGCGAGGCGACACGCACGATTATGGTGGATGCCGTAAAGGTCAATATTCATATTGACGGCGAGTTCGCCCGCCGAGTCTTGCCGAACTCGATGGCAGACCAGCTGAACGCGGCGTTCGCCGCTGCGGGTATGGACACCACGGTTGATAGCCTGCTGCAGAGTGGTACGAATTTTTCGCCGCAGGCCACCGCACAGCGGATCGTCAATTTTTCGACGAGTTTCTTTGGTTCGTTTAAGCAAAACCACGCCGACAAGGCCGGACAATCCCAGGCCTCCGATTTTGCCGCGATGATCAAGGGTGCGATCGAAGAGGGCTTTGCCAGCGCCCATTATATTCTCTTTGGCCTGGGAGAAATCTCCCCCGATATTCAGGCGGGAATCAACGAGACCTTTGAGTTGACGATGCAGGGGATTAATAGCTTTCTCGAGCAGCAGGTGCAGGAGCAAGGGGAAGCGGAGGATCCGACAGGTATTGTCAAAGGGATGTTTTTAGCTAACAGATATTTAGGATCAGTATGAGAAAGGGGTCGTTTTAAAACGGCCCCTTTTTTTACTCTGGTGAATATCAGATTTTACGATTGTTTTAGTGACTTAATGTCAGTGCCGATGGATTGGAAGTATCAGAAAGACATCGATAAAAATAAAAAGGCGGTTGGTACGGGATTTACGATATCGGGTTGTGCATAGAAAGGACTCGGTATTGCACATGGAATATATCGATTAATATCAGGTTTTAGGCCTCTCTCGGTCCACTAATAAAGAGGAAATTACCCGGACTTAACGCCTTTTGGCCCGACAGAATCATCCCAATCGCAATAGTGAAGTGGGAGCGGCGGTTGCTGGAGACCGAAGGGCGCGAGACGCTCGACGGCGGGGAGCACCTGTTGCGCCAAGAAGTCACCAAGATCGTCGCGTGTTGGACCGGCATACCCGTGCAGCGGTTGGTAGAGGGCGAGCGGGAGAAGCGGTTGCGGATGCAGGATATTCTGCTACCGGCGGGTCGTGGCCCAGGACGAGGCGGTGGGGCTGGTCGCCGATGCGGTGATCCGTGCGCGCTTCGGGGGCAAGGATCCGCAAATATCGATCGGCTCTTTTGTCTTTGGCGCCCGGTCGCTCAAGCGCTTTTTGCAGCACGAACTCGAAACGCGGATTGTCCGGGCCCTGGTCGGCGGTTCCCGGCTCGTGGTCGAATTGGAGGAAGGCGAACTGGTCGTGCACTGTCAGCAGCTTGAAGCGGCTTCGGTCGCCGCCTAATAAATGAGTGACGATGGACGGGAACCCTTTTTCCCGCCTATCGTCTCTTTATACGCAATGAAATTTACCCGTATATTTCTTAACAAATTCTACTGCACCTATCGAAAGGATATTTTGATGCGGAGCATGAGCTTTTCTCTGCTGGTTTTGTGTTTGTTCTTGACCGGCAGCAGCGCCCAGGCCTACGAGAGCGAAAACGTGCGACAGCTACAAATGATGAGCGATGGTTTCGCCGAAATTGCCGCCGAGGTCAAACCCGGCGTGGTGGCCATCGCCACGGAGGGCACCGTTACTACCGAGGCGCGTAATCCCTTCAAGGGGTCGCCGTTGGAGGAATATTTCGGGGCACCGGAGGGGCGGCGTGAGCGGCCTCGTGACGGCCAGGGTTCGGGTGTGATCATCGATTTTCGTGGCGAGCAGTATGTCGTGACGAATAACCATGTGATCCGCAACGCCGATGATATTCGCGTACAATTGTCAGACGCGCGTTTTTTTGACGCCGAAGTGGTTGGGCGCGATTCGTTGAGCGATATCGCAGTGCTGAAGATCGACGCCAAAGACTTGCCAAGCGTGGAGTTGGGTGATTCGGACGGGCTCAGAGAAGGCGAATGGGTGCTGGCTATCGGCAATCCGATGGGCTTGGCGCATTCGGTGACAACCGGTATCGTCAGCGCCGTCGGGCGGGGTCGTTTCAGTGGCGAATATGGTTCTTTTGTTCAGACTGACGCGGCGATCAACCCCGGCAATAGTGGCGGAGCGCTGGTCAACTTGCGCGGCGAACTGATTGGTGTCAACACCGCGATTTTTAGCCGCAGCGGCGGCAATATCGGCATCGGCTTCGCCATTCCGGTCAATCTGGTGAAACACGTGGTAGAGCAACTGGTCGAATTCGGCGAGGTGCGTCGTGGTTTACTGGGAGTATTCATCGGAGACCTCGACGCGTTGGTGGCCGAGGCGATGGGCCTGGACAATACGCAGGGCGCGGTGATAGAACGGGTGATGAAGGGCAAAGCAGGCTACAAGGGCGGTGTCAAAGCTGATGATATCGTAGTCGAGATCGATGGTTATCCGATTCGCGACTCGACCGAGTTGAGGAGCCGAATCGGCCGTACGGCACCAGGGGTTGAGATTGAGTTGGTGGTTTTGCGCGACGGAAAGAAGAAGAAGCTCAATGTCGTGTTGGAAGAGCTGACGGAGGATGCGTTGGCGGAGAACTCCAGCCGTCAACAAGAAGACGAATCGCAGGGGCCATTGGGCGTGAACGTGCAGGAGTTGACGAATCAGTTGGCGAAGCAGTTGGGCTACGAGGACGACTATGGGGTGCTGGTCTCGCGGGTGAAATCGGGCAGCGAGGCGGCACGGCGGGGTTTGCGGCGGGGCATGCTGATCCAAGCGATCAATCGGATGAAGGTGGAATCGGTGGAGGATTTCGCCGATGTGCTAGAGGAGATCGAGCCAGGTACGGCCTTTATGATGCGGATAAAAGCGCGAAGGGGGACGCGGCTGGTGGGAATGAGGATGCCGATGGATTGAGCCCGTCGCCTTAATCCGATTGAAGGACGAATAAAACTCCACCTTTTTCAAGGGGTGGAGTTTTATTGTGCCGATTGCAGTCTGTCGAAGTTCTGGCGGGCTTCGGAATGGTAAGGTTCCAGTTCGAGGACGCGGGAAAAAAATGCAGCGGCTTTTTCTTTCTCACCCTTCTCCAACGAGAGCACGCCGAGGTTGTAGATGGCTTGCGAGTAGGCGGGGGCGAGTCGAAGGGCTTGTTCGAAGGCTTGTTGCGCTTCTTCTTTGTGTTGTAGGTGATAGAAGGCCAGGCCCATATTGAGCCAGGTCGGCGGAAATTTGGCGTTGATGCGGAGACTGGCTTCCAAATTGCCGAAGGCGCGGTCGTACTGCGCGACCTGAATATGATAGGTGCCCAGGTCGTTGTATATCTCGTAGTAGTCGGGGAAGATCTGCAGTGCCTGATTTAATGCGCTGAGGCCTTGTTGGGCTTCGTCGCGGTGAAAGTGGGCTTTGCCGAGGACGCGCCAGGCTCGAGCACTCTGTGGGTGGGTTCGCGTCGCGCTGCTGAACAGGGTATAGCTGTCTTGCCAGTCGGCGACGCGGAACGCGGTGCGCAGCGATAATAACGCGATCAGAGCGATGAGAACGAGGGTATTTCGTTGCACCTTGTGCAACAAGGCGGCGAGGCCAAAACAATAACCGAATGCGGGCAGGTAGAGCAGGCGTTCGGCCATGATCGTGCCGATCGGGAGCAGGATATTGGCGACGGGGGCCAGGCAGAGCAGAGTCCAGGCCAGGCCGAAGCACAGACGTGGCTGGCGGTGCCAGGAGTATACGAGAGTGAGGGGGAGGAGGACGAGCCCCAATAAGACTTGCGCTAAGTGCGGTGAAAGGAACTGGGTGGCCAAAGGCAGGGCCGAGTAGGAGTAATCGGCGGAAAGTTTGCCGGGCAGTGCGAGCAGGCCTAGATAGCGGCCTAGCAGAGCCGCGGCGTTGAGCAGGCGCAACCCGGGTTCAAGTTCGATAAGGGGATTGTCCAGGCGGTCAATTCGGCTGGGGCCGAGGGCGCCGAGTACGTGATAGCGCCAGAGCAGGTATGCGAGTATTGCGCCGATGTATATCAGGTAGGGCTTCCTATAGCTTTTTCGCGAAAAAGCCCGATATTGGAATACGTCGGTAAGTGCGAACAGGGCTAATCCGACGATGGCGTTTTCTTTGCATAATAGGGCGAGCAGCAGGGCGATGGTTGCGCCGGTGGTTTTGCGACGCAAGTGCAGTATCAGCGACAAGGCGGTCAGCGCCGCAGCCAAAAGGTCAGCGCGACCGACGGCGGCGCAAACCGCCTCGCTGATGGCCGGGTGTACAGCGAAGAGCAGGGTGGTGGCTAGGGCTATGTCATTTTTTTTTGTGAGATCCACGACGAGGCGGTAGAGTAGCAGGCCGGTGGTTGTGTGCAGCAGTATATTGAGCAGGTGATAGCCGAAAGGCGCGTCACCGCCGAGTCGATATTGCAGGGCATAGCTGAGAATGGTCAATGGCCGGTAGAGGCCGGAGCGATCGGAGTGATAGCCGGACCAGTAATCGGTGGTGAAGATCTCGCTGAGGTTGGCGCGGTGCACGATGGGGTTGTCGCGGATGGCTGCGTGGTCGTCGAGCACAAAGGCGTTGTTTAAGGTCCCAGCGTAAAGCAGCAGCGTCAGCGCGGCGATAAGTAAGGGGTGATGGCGTGAAGGTAGAATATGCACTGGGCTTTAGTGGGTGATAGTTTATTCTAAACGTATGTCGTTGTGCTCGTGCCGGGGACGACTGTCTCCGGTTGCTCGTTGCCGGTCGACGCGCATTTCCCAATATACTAAATAACGAAGTCTTATGAGATCCCAAGCGATATGGCATCCGGCCTCGCTGGCCGTGTATATCCGTCAGGAACTGCTTTTGACGGGAACGGTAAACGGCGGTCAATTGCGCTGTGCCGCGAGTGGCCCTTATGCGGTCTATCTAAACGGATCCTTGGTGGGCAGGGGGTTGGGCGGGGGAATGGCCGATATCGCCGTATGGGAAACATTTGACTTGGTGGCGTTGCGGGAAGGGGAGAATATGCTGCTAGTTTTTGCCGTCGGCGCGGGTGAAGGGGATTGGTTTCGCGCCGAGGGCGAGATCATCGGCACCGACGGGACTCAGAGGGAGTTAAATACCGGTTCACCTTGGCAGGTGCAAGGGGCGGACATGTGGCAGCCGATGGGAACTGGAAGCCAGGCCTATGTGGCGGCGCTCGAATCGTCGGGTTGGACCCGGGGCCGCTTTAAGGAGGAGGAGTGGCAGGGCGCGAAAGTTGTGGAAGGGCCCGTGCCGCGGGCATGGGAGTCATTGCCTGCTATCGAAGAAGAAATATGGGCGCAGAAGGTGGTGGCTTTCGGCGAGGTGGATAGCGGTGGGTCCGTTGCGTTTTTAGCGCAGCCTGCGGCGATGCAATCGAGTAAGTTCGTGCGGCGGGAAGCGCTATTGGATTCGGGCAAGACCCAGGCGTTAGTGCAGGCGCGGGAACCTGAGCGTGCCGCGTATCTGGTATTGGATTTTGGCCGGATAGTTAGCGGTTCCGTCAAGATGCGGCTGAGGGGACTGGAGGGAGTGGTAGTCGACCTGGGGCTATCGCGTGAGTCGAGTGAGGTTGAATCAACTCTGCGCTATATTTGCGGCGCAGGCTTGCAGGAATGGGTTTTCCCGGGGTTGACGGCATGCCGGTATATCGCGGTCCGGGTGAGTCAGTGTCCCGAGGAAATGGATTTCGATTCCGTTTCGCTGATCGAGCGGCGGGTTGAGATTGAAACCCGCGGGCATTTCCATACGCACGGCGAGAATTGGGCGCGGATGTGGGGTACGGGAGCAAGGACACTTGCGGCTTGCCGGAGGGAAGTCTATGGAGTGGGTGCGGAGACCTTTGCTTGGGACAAACTATATTTTTTGGCGTTGAACGATTTTTATATGACGGGCAATAGCGCTACGGCACGGGCGGTCTTGGCTAGCAGTGGGGCGCCGGCCGGCGGTGAACAGGCTTGTTTTTATGCGCTCTTCGTCGAATGGGTGCAAAGGCATAATAAGGGCGGGGAATGGGTGGCTGAGTGGTCTGTCGATGCGATGGAAGCTTTGGAAAGGGCCGAGCGCGATGTTGGTCACGAGCCGGCAGCGGCTTTGCATGCGTTGTTGGCTGGTGCTTGGCGGGCGGTGGAGGCCTTGTGCCGGGCGGACGGTAATGGTGGTCGAGCCCTCGAATGCGAACGGGCGTATCACCGTGCGCGCAAGGGGTTGCAGGTGGTTTGGAACGAAGAGCGTGGGTTGTTCGCCGAGTCGACCGGGAGCGAGGAGTTCAATCTGCGGACCAATGCATTTGCGCTTTATTTTGATTTGGCCGAAGCGCGGCAGCAACAGCGTGTGGCCCAGTCATTGTCCGGTGGCGAATTTGCGCGGGCAGAGGACTTATGGCAGGCGGGTTTTGTTGCAGGCGCGCTGTGGCAGGCCGGAGAAGGTGAATGGGCGTTGGCGGTGGTTAGGGAAAAGTGGGAGGCGTTGCTGGCGCGTGAGGGGGCGACTTGGGGGGAGAAGACAAGGGAGGAGGCTGTGCAGCCGGGGCCGGAGGCTTTATTGGCGGCGCATGTGTTGGGAGTAGAGTGCATAGCGCAGGGCATAGTGCAGATTCGGCCGCAATTGTCCGGTCTCGAACGCGCTGAGGGTGTCGTTCCTACGTTATATGGCGATATCGAATTGGCTTGGGGGGCTTATGGTGGTGGTTTTTCGCTGCGCGTGAACCTGCCGCACGACGGCGAGACACATCTTTCCGTGCCGCGCCGTGCACGGCGTTTTCCGCAAATATCGCTCAATGGCGAGACGGTTTGGCGCAACGAAAAAGTTCATCCCAACTTCCTGGTGCACGAATTGATCAGCGAAGAGGATCGAGTGGTGTTGGTGCTGCGCAAGGCGGGTGAGTACGAGGTTGAGCTGGGTTAAGGCCGCACATTTGCAGTAGATCTGTTTAGACCATTAGACCTGAGGAAACCGATGTCCGAATCATCCCTCCACTACGTCGTCCACAACGCCCCCGATGCTTCCGCGCATGACGCGCCGCTGCTTATGTTATTACACGGTTATGGTTCCAATGAAGAAGATCTGATTGGTCTGTCGCCACATTTAGACCCGCGGCTTTTTTGTGTAAGTGCACGCGCGCCCTATGAAATGGATTTCGGTGGTTTCGCTTGGTTCAACATCGAGATGGGGCCGGAGGGGATGAGTTTCGACTTTGCCCAGGCGGTGGAGTCGTTGGTGCAGGTTTATGCGCTGGTCGACGCGCTGGTGGAGGAATACCGGTCCACCAGCGTATATATCGCCGGATTTAGTCAGGGGGCTAGCATGGCCTTATCGGCTGCGTTAAAGAAGTCGCAGACTTTTGCTGGGGCCATCGCGCTGAGTGGAGTTTGTGGTCCGGAGATGATGCCAGAGGATCCGGCGTCGGTGCGTGGTTTGCCCGTCTTTATGGCGCATGGCCGGCAGGATCCGGTGATCCCCATTGCTCAGGCTCGCGCCTCGAAGGATCTGCTCGAACCGTTAGGCCTAGACCTGCTCTATACCGAATACGATATGTCACATACGATCGACCCAGCGTGCCTGACGGATCTCGCCGCTTGGCTGGAAGCGGGCCTGGACGTGGAGCAATAGAACCGCGGCGAAGGGAAGTCTGCGCTGGCCTGTAAACATGGCCGTTTTTAGGGGCATTGTAAATTCGAGTATTCTCGCTTCTGATCAGCTACTCAATAGTCGATTGGCGTGGGAACTCTACGATGACATGCCTCCATTTTCAGGCGATGTTTACAATGCCGCTTCGCTCATAAAATGCGTCCAGTGTTTGCCTTCGTAGCGGGAGATCCCGCCGTCCCCAATTGGACCCACCCACATAAAGCGTTGGTCGTCCTCGGCGATATACTGGACCTGTCTGCGAGCCAGCCCGTCTTCGATGGAAAAGCCACAAACTCATCCCAATCGTAAAAGGCGAATCCGTGACCGCTCGTATTGAACCACAGATCGCCGTTTTGGTCTTCGAGGAAAGTATAGGCCAGCTTGCAGGCTTTCGGTAGGACCTGGAAAAGTTCACCGTTGAAGTAGGTGGGATCGACATCGGGGTTGTTCTGGACGACAGCCTGTGTTGTCGATCCTGGTAGGTACTGCCGAAGGCCGTACACCTGAAGGGTCCCATCTTATCGCAATAGGAAGTGAATTCCTCGCCGTCGTAGCGGGATATTCCCCCTCGAATGTCGAGAGCCAAAGGCGGCCACACTCGTCGCGGTAGAGCCGTACGAAGAGCGAGGCGGGCAGTCCGTCCTGGACGCCGAAGTTGTGGTAGTAGCACTTGTGGGAGCCAGGGCCAATTTCGACGGGTTGCATGGGGGGACAGAGACCTGTGTCTGCCAGGCTGTGACGAACGAGAACGGGAAGTATGCTGTCCGCGTTGGTGGCGGGCGAAGGTATCCCGAGACTCGGTCCGTATCGAGCAGGAGAAGCGGTCCGAGTCGTGTCAAGGGTTCCTCATCGGTGAACTATAATACTGAGTCGTCGATGCGGGGAAAATAGCGGCGCATTGCCGGTGCGGTTTGATCTCAGGTCAAGATCGAGGTGACTCGGGCGGCGTTGAGCCGATGGCCGAAGAGCGGTTGTGAGCGGGTCGGGGTCGAGCGCTCCCAGGTGGCGAAGAGGCCGCCGTCGGCTTCGCTCAGCACGGAGACGTAGCGCGAGGCGCCGGTGCCTTCGGGTGAGACGAAGAGTGGTTCGAGGCGGCTGAGGCGATGCTGGGCGGGAAATTCACGGTCGAAGCCGTAGGTCAGTCCGCCCAATTCCTCGCAGGAGTATCCGCGTGGCCGGTCGACCGCCTTTTTGTGCGCGTCGAGCTGGCGCAGACATTCGGCGCCGTCGTAGAAGTAGAGAGACAGCGAAGGCAGCTTGGCGAAGGCGCCGACTTTGGGTACCGGCAGGCGGCAGGTGATGCGGCTGGCGGCGACGTCCCAGGTCGAGCCGCGCGGGAAGATGTCGTGGCCGTCGCTTCTGCAGGACTGCGCCGAGAGCGCGGCGCTGCCCGAAGTGCTCGAGGACCAGCTATAGGGGTGAGCACAATAGAGCAGCAGGCTTTGCCCGCGGTGCAGTCCTGGTGAGAGGTTGGGGTCTTTGAGGTGCAGGTAGGCCGGGTCGTCGCTGGCTAGCAGCGGGGCGATCGACTCTTGTGGGTTGAGTCGGTCGGGGTTGGCTGCGCCGAAGGTGTCGATGCTCCACAGGCCGGTACCGGGTTTTTGGAAGCCGGTGACCTCGGGCGGGTAGGTGTGGACTTTTTCGGTGGAGACCAGGATTTCGATGCGGCGCTTGTTGACTTTGAGGGCGCTGCCTTCAATGCTGAGCACCGTCGAACCGCAGTAGAGGTCGGATTTGTTCCAGCAGCGGATTTTGTTAAAACTGCGGCCGTTATCGGTCGAGCGGAACAGGGCCAGCTCGCGTCCTCGGGTCCCGGCGGAAACGCCGGAGCGGCTGTCGCCGGCGTCGCGGTAGCGGCCGATCAGCAGCAGGCTGCCGTCGCGCGGATCACGCACGCAATTGCCGCCGCCGAACCAGAAACCGTCGGCATCTTCGGTTGGTTGCACGAGCACCTGACCGCGTTGTTGATCGATTAGCTTGCTGCCGAGGCGGGTGAGTTTCCGGGCGAGTGTGTCGGGTAGTTTATCCATAATAAAGCAGGGGATGGAGTTGGTTTAAAGCTTTGGAATTACCGCAATGCCGGGGGAGAGTATGTACACCGCGAGGTGGATTTGTCAAGCCGACCAGCCCGAGAGCTCTTGGCGCGCGATGGTCTCCATGGCGTCGAGCCAGACCGGATGGTCGTTGAGGCAGGGCGCCAGGTGCAGTGCTTCGCCGCCGCCCGCGCGGAACAATTCGTCCCCTTCTCGACCGATTTCGTCAAGCGTTTCCAAGCAGTCGCCGGTGAAGCCTGGGCAGGCGGCCAGCAAGCGGCGTACGCCTTGGTCTCCCAAGCCCGAGAGGACCTCTTCGGTATAGGGTTCGAGCCAGGGCTCCTTGCCAAAACGCGATTGGAAACCGGTGGTCCAGTCGTCTTCGCCTAGCTCCAGCGCTGTGGCGAGAAGTTGGGCCGTTTCTTCGCACTGGCGACGGTAGGGGTCGCCTTCGGCGACATAACGTTTTGGGATGCCGTGGAAGGTGATCAGGTGGCGGTCCGGCTTCCAGGCGAGGCGCTCGGTCTCGTCGGTGATCGATTGTTTGAGCGCCTCGATATAGGCCGGATGGTCGAAGTACGGCGGGACAAAACGCAAAGTGGGCATCTGGCGTTTGCGGTCGAAAAACCACGGGCAACGCCGTCCATTGGCGGCGCGGTTGACCGCGTCGTATATCGCACCGGTGGTGGTGCTGGAAAATTGCGGGTACATCGAGAAGATTAGGATGCGATCGATACCCTCCACTTCGAGCGTTTTGATCGCTTGTTGGATGCTGGGTTCGCCGTAGCGCATGCCGAGGATAACCCGGTAATCGTCGCCGAGACGCTCTTGCAGACCTTTCGTCTGCGCCTTGGAGTGGATCATCAATGGCGACCCTTCGTCGGTCCATATTTTGGCATAGAGGGCGGCCGAGCGCGCGGGACGGCGGGTGAGCACCAAAAGGTATAGGATGGGATACCATTTGAGCGGGTGCAGGTCGACAACGCGAGGGTCGGAGAGGAATTGGCGCAAATAGGGCCGCACGGCTTTGGCGGTTGGGGCTTGGGGGGTGCCGAGTTGCGCGACAAGGACGCCGATTTTGCGTAAATTGTTAGGCATGGGCCAATGTTTGATGGAGGGTCTTGGGGTGATTACCTTATGCAATCAACTCGACTGAATATATCACAGAATGCCGTCCTGCAAACCCCATTTGCGATAAAGGAGTGTGGATATGCGCAGTATTTTCGTAGGTATAGAATATGCGGGCAAGAGCACGTTGGCCTCGATGCTCGGCGAATATTACCGGCAACACAAAGTGCCGATCCACGGCGACGACCACTTCACCATCCCCGATTCGACGCTAAGCCCGGAGTCGCGCAAGATCATGGTGGATCTGCCGAACGACATGAAAGAGCGGGCACAGCGGATGCAGATCCACTACCATGTGGACATCATCAAGAAATACGCCTGTCCGCTGATTGTCGGTTGGCATCTGGAGGAAGCGATCTACAGCGACGTGTACGGTGAGGATCTTGACAACCCCTACTACCCCAATTACCACTACGGCTTCCAGCGGCTCTACGAGTCGTTGGTGCTTGAAGCGCATTTGCCCGATGTGGTGATGTTCCATGTGAAGGCTTCCGACGAGGAGATCGCCACGCGGATGAAAGATGACCCGCATGAATACCCGATCGTGCGCGAGCAGGACATCGCCGACGTGAAGAAGCGCTTCGATGAGGAGATTGAGAAATCGCTTTTTACGCACCAACGGCGCACCGTTGTATTGGACACCACTGGCAAGACGCCCGAGCAGTCGTTTGATGAATTGCTGTTGTTGTCAGAGCCCTTGGTGACGATGGGGGAACTGGCGATGCGGGCGATGGAAGTGCCAGACAAAGATTACGAGGTAGTTTATGAGAAACGGGTGCGGAAGATGGTGCCGAAGTAGAGGTCGCTAGTCATGCAGTCGGGCAGGGGGGCCTCCCTTCGTTCATGTCGCTGACCGTCGGTCGCGGCTTACGACAGTTCACCCGCCATAGTGGGGCCTCGGCGCTGAAGGAGTGCCCCTTGCTCTACCTTCGGTGGTTTGCATCTTAGATAAAAAAATTGCTAAAATGATTTGTCCTGGGTCTTTTAGAATCGTTTGCGTAAAGAGCAGAAGTGCCGTGGTAGCACATGCCGCGTGGTTGTTGCTGCTGCCGGTTTTGGTCGGGGCGGAGCCTACTGCGCTTGAACGCGATATCAGGGCGTTGCTTAAGCTGCAGAGTCTTGGAGGGATCGCAGTGGCCTTCGGCGTGGCGGGTCTGGCAAGCGGTTTGGATGAAGAGTTCAGCGGCCATGTCGACAATGATCGGATAGAGCCACTGCTCTATTTCGGCAATGCTTATCTCGGAGCTAAACACAGCCTCGGGTCGGCGGCGGGCGTTTGGTTGGCGACGGGGTTTATGCGCCGCGACGGCGCGCATGCGGCCAGCGCCGAGGTCCTGCGCGCCTTGGTCTTGGCCAATGCGATGGTCGCACCGCTCAAGATCGTGGTTGGGCGCGAGCGGCCCGACGGTAGCAATGAGTACTCCTTTCCCTCCGGGCATTCGGCCAATGCTTTCGCAATCAGTACCGTGTTGGGGCGGCGTTATGGGCGCAAGGTCGGGTTGCCGCTCTTTGTGTTAGCTGGTTTTGTGCCCGTCGCGCGTATTCACGAGCGGCACCACTTCTTCTCCGATGTCGTCGCGGGGTCGGTGTTGGGGCTGGTGGCGGGGTGGGCGGTGGAGCGGGGCGATGGTGAGAAATTGGCTTTGGTGCCGGGCTATGCGAGAGGCCTATGGATGTTGCAAGTGGGTTGGCTCTATTGACATCTGGTGGCTAGGTGGAGTATGTTAAAGGTAAGTTTTTTCACTTGGTTATACGATGTGGCAATGAAAAAATTACGCAATGTAAATAGCCCACTAATTTTTTTGCTCGCGATGTCCTTGAGCGGCCTACAGGCGCTTGGTGCTCCTTGTGTAGCGCTGTCCGGGCCGGCGGTCTGCGATATCGGGATGGCGCTTGGCGACTGCGGCGACGGCGACCTGCTGGCGAGGTGCTGCTGCTTGGTTGACGATGTCGAATCGGCGAGTATTCCCCTCGCCGTCGTTGCCGAGTCCGAGCCCGGTTTCAATTCGCTCCCTTTGGTGGTACAACGCTCGGTCGCCGATTCTCTGGCGCACTCGGTTGTTCCTTTGTCGCGCGAGGCGCATGCATCTAAGCACTATCCGCAACGCTTCCAATTGTACAGTTCCTTCCTAATCTGATCCTCGCTGCACTCTTCCGTATAGTTTAGCGGTCGCCCCGGAATACCGGCGGGCGTCACGCTTATTTTTCTATCTACTGGTGATGGCCGGACTGCTGGCCGTCGCGTGGCGAGGAGTATCTGTCTATGCGCGTTGCGCATCTTATGCTATTGGTCGGACTATCCGCGGGTTGTGCTTCAGTGCAAGAGGAGCGGGCTTTGCAGGTCTGGCATTACGAGAAGGATCAACTGCAGGCGTCGACTGACGTAGCACTCGATCCGCAAGCTGGTCTCGCGGCCTATGCGCGCTATGCGCAATTCAACCACCCTGGGCTCAAGGCGGCTTTCGCGGGTTGGCGGGCGGCACTCGAAAACGTGGCGCCCGCGCGGGCGTTGGCCGATCCGCGTCTGACATACGGCTATTTCGCCCGTCAAGTCGAGACTCGGGTGGGGTCGCAGCAGGCGCGTTTTGCATTGGTGCAGACATTGCCTTGGGTGGGCAAGTTAGATCTCAAAGGCCGCATCGCACTGCAAAAAGCCGAAATCGACCGCCAGCGCTACGAACTGGCCCGTCGGGTGCTGGTTCTCCAGGTTAAGAAAGCCTATTACGACTATTACTACTTGCAAAGGTCGATCGCTATTACCGAGGACAACGTGCAGCTTTTGGCCTATCTGGAGAAAGTGGGGCACGCGCATTATCGCGGGGGAACCGGTGCGCACGAAGCGGTGCTCAAAGCGCAGGTCGAATTGGGTCGCCTACAAGATCGCTTGCGCGGCTTGCGTGCTCGGCTGCGTCCAGTGATGGCGAAGTTGAACGCTGCGTTAGGCCGCCCGGTGGCGGCCGAGTTAGCCGTGCCCGACTCGTTGCTGCCATTCGGACCAGCCTTTGACGAGACGGAGTGGGTCGCTCGGTTGAAGACGGCTCATCCGGCGTTGGAGATGGCGCGGGCGCGGGCGACGCAGATGGCGTTGGCCGTTGAGTTGGTCGGCAAGAACGGCTATCCGGATCTGACCTTGGGCATCGACTACGTGCAAACCGGCGCGGCGCCGGGTGTCACCGAAAGCGGTAAGGATCCACTGGTGGCGATGGCCACGATTAACCTGCCGATCTGGCACACCGGTTACCGGGCCGAGCGTCGTGCGGCTGCGGCGAGCCATCGCTCGGCGTTGTTTGCAAGCCGGGACGAAGAGGACCGGCTCGTTGCCGAATTGGAATTGGCGCGCTATAACTGGCGCGACGCGCAGAGTCGGACGTTGCTCTACCGCGATAGTTTGTTGCCCAAGGCCGAGCAGGCGCTGCATGTCGCGCAATTGGCCTTCGCTGCCGGGCGCAGTGATTTTCTCGCGGTGATCGACGCCCAGCGCGCTTTGCTCGAATTTCAGCTGTCCCACGAACGTGCGCGCACCGACCAGGGGGTATATGCTGCAGAGATCGAGCATCTGGTCGGTAGTGTTTTAGTTGGTGAAGGAGGCGGACTGTGAAATCCACAAAACAAACGACGCTTTTGCTCGTGGGGGCTTTGCTCGTCGGCATCGCGGTCGGTTTATGGTTGGGCGGGGCGGACGAACGGGATGCGTACTATGGTGATACCCTGCAGGTCGCGGCCGATCTGGCCAGCGACTGGACCTGTTCGATGCATCTGCAAATTCACCGCCCCGAACCGGGCCAGTGCCCGATCTGCGCGATGGACCTGATCCGCGTCGCGCAAGCTGACGAAGGCGAGTCATTGGGACCGCGTCAATTGCGGCTCTCGCCTGCCGCTCGTCGCCTGGCGGCTATTCAAACGGCGCCAGTGGAACGCCGTTTTGCGTCCGTCGAAACGCGGATAGTCGGCAAGATTGCTGTGGACGAGACGCGGGTCAGCTATATCACGGCTTGGGTGTCGGGTCGCATCGATCGTCTGTATGTCGGGTATACCGGCGTCCGGGTCGAAAAAGGCGAACATATGGCCTATCTCTACAGCCCCGAATTGCTGGTGGCGCAAGAGGAGTTGATTCAGGCTTTGCGCGCTTGGGAACGTATCGGCGATAGCGAATCGGCCTCAATCCGACAGTCGGCGCAGTCGATGGCGGCGTCTGCGCGCGAGAAATTGCGGTTATGTGGATTGACAGCGGAACAGGTCGAGCGCATTGAACGCGAGCGGGCGGTGTCCGAGCATTTGACGATCTACGCGCCGGTCGGAGGTGTGGTGGTGGAGAAACACCTAAGCCAAGGTGCTTATGTACAGACCGGCACGCCGATCTATACGATCGCAGATTTTTCGTGGCTCTGGTTGGAACTGGAAGCCTATGAGTCGGACCTGCCTTGGATTCACTACGGTCAGGAGGTTGAATTTACGACCGAAGCACATGCGGGCAGGGTCTTCAAGGGGCGGATCTCCTTCATCGACCCGGTATTGGACGAGCGGACGCGCACGGTGCGTGTGCGGGTCAATGTAGACAACGCGTGCGCCGCGCTTAAACCGGGTATGCTGGTGCGGGCGGTGGTGCGCGCACGGGTCGCGGTAGATGGCCGGATGATGGATCCGGAGTTGGCGGGTAAGTGGATTAGCCCGATGCACCCCGAAATAGTGCGCGACGCACCCGGCGTTTGTGACATATGCGGTATGGATTTGGTGCGGGCTGAGGAGTTGGGTTATATGTCCCTTGATGAGGCGGATGTGGAGATGCCATTGCTGGTGCCTGCCGCGGCCTTGTTGTTGACCGGCAAACGTGCCGTGGTCTATGTCGCGGAGGCAGGTAGGGAAGGTATTTTTGAGGGACGCGAGATCGTGCTGGGGCCGCGGGCGGGCGATTATTATCTGGTGAGGGAGGGGTTGCGCGATGGCGATGAGGTCGTGGTCAACGGGGCTTTCAAGATCGACAGCGCCCTGCAGATTCGCGCCCGGCCAAGCATGATGAATCCGCAGGACGGTGGATCGGCGTTCGGTCATGAAGGGCATGGCCATCGCTCCTCGATGCCGGACGCATGGAATAAGCCTGCGGGCGGGCTCTCCATTTCTGCTGTGGATATCGATTCGGTTTTTATGGCCTACTTCTCCATACAACAGGCACTGAGCAAAGACTTTCTCGACGGTGCACGCAGCGGTGTGCGTGATTTCGTTCATCAGGCCGGGGTAGTGGATACGACGGTCTTGGAGTCCGGTGCGCGCAGGCAATGGATGCAGATGGCGGCGAGGATGCGGGTCGATGCCGAGGCGGTATATGTGGCGACCACCGTCGAGAAGGCACGCCGGGCTTTTGCTGGCCTGTCGACAGCGCTGACCGAAGTCGCGCGTGATTTTGGCGCTGGTGGAGATTCGGTACACCTCTTTCACTGTCCGATGGCTTTTGACAACGAAGGGGCGGATTGGCTGCAGCGGGCGGAGGATACGGAGAATCCCTATTTCGGGAGTCAAATGTATCGCTGTGGCAGTCGACTGGAGACGTTTGTCGCCGGCGCCGACGGTCAATAGGGGGCGGCGGTTATGGAAAAGCGCAATCGGCTCTTAGATCATTTTCTCCGCTTTTTTCTCGTGCACAAAATCGTCGCTGTGCTGATGCTCGCCGCTGTCGTTGGTGGGGGATTGATGACCGCGCCCTTCGCCTGGCCGTTGCAATGGTTGCCGCGCTACCCGGTGCCGGTCGATGCGATCCCCGACATCGGTGAAAACCAGCAGATCGTCTTTAGTGAATGGGTCGGGCGTTCGCCGCAGGATGTAGAAGATCAGGTGACCTACCCATTGACGGCGGCGCTATTGGGCGTGCCCGGCGTCAAGACGGTGCGCAGCTTCTCAATGCTCGGTTTTTCGAGCATCTACGTCATCTTCGAGGAGGAAGTAGATTTTTATTGGTCGCGCTCACGGATCCTGGAAAAGCTCAACAGCCTATCCGGTAGCCGTCTGCCCGAAGGCGTGCAGCCGATGTTGGGGCCGGACGCCACGGGGTTGGGGCAAGTGTTTTGGTATACCCTAGAAGGGCACGATGAGCACGGTGAGCCGACGGGCGGTTGGGATTTACATGAGTTGCGCAGTATTCAGGATTGGCAGGTGCGTTATGCCCTGATGGGGGCCAAGGGCGTCAGTGAAGTCGCCTCGGTCGGGGGCTTTGTGCAGGAATATCAGGTCGACGTTGACCCCGACGCGATGCGGGTCTACGGGGTGCGGCTCGATGAAGTATTTCGCGCGGTGCAGATGTCGAATCGCGATGTCGGCGCGCGCACCATCGAGCTAAATCGGGTCGAGTATATGATTCGCGGCATTGGCTTGGTCAAGAGCATAGCCGATATCGAAAACGCGGTGATCACCGCGCGCGACAATGTGCCAGTCTACATAAAGAATGTCGCTAAGGTCGCAATGGGGCCGGCACTTAGGCGGGGGGCGCTCGACAAAGGAGGTGCCGAAGCCGTCGGTGGGGTGGTGGTGGTGCGCTATGGCGAGAATGCGCTCGCGGTGATCGAGAACGTTAAAGCCAAGATCGCCGAGATCGCGCCATCCCTGCCGCGCAGAACGCTGCCCGATGGCCGGGTGAGCCAGGTGCGGATTGTGCCCTTTTACGATCGAACCGATTTGATCGAAGAGACACTGGGCACGCTGCAGGTCGCGCTGGGCGAGGAGATCCTGGTGACGGTAGTTGTGGTACTGGCGATGGTGCTGAATTTGCGCGGGGCCGCGTTGGTCGCCGGCCTGTTGCCCTTGGCGGTATTGTTGTGCTTCGCGGCGATGAAACTGTTCTCGGTCGACGCCAATATCGTCGCGCTGTCCGGCATAGCCATTGCCATTGGCACGATGGTCGATATGGGCATTGTGATCAGCGAGAATATCCTCAAGCACCTGCAGGTGGCCGACGAAGAGGATGACCGACTGGAGATTGTCTTGCGCGCGACTCGCGAGGTCGGCGGCGCGGTGCTCACCGCAGTGCTGACTACGGTGGTCGGTTTTTTGCCCGTCTTCGCGATGGAAGGGGCCGAGGGCAAACTATTCGTGCCCTTGGCATTAACCAAGACCTTCGCGTTGCTGGCCGCCGTTTGGCTATCGTTGACGCTGCTGCCGGTCTTGGCACAATGGCTATTGGGGCGTCGGGCGTTGGCGTCGTGGTGGCAACGACCGGTGCTTGCGGGGTCGATGTTGGCCGGTCTGGCCCTGGCCGTCGCGGGTGTCGGGTGGCCGGGGCTATTGCTCGCGCTCTTTGCGGCGTATCATCTGATGATTGAGCGAGTCTCGCTGCGTTTACGCGCGTGGGTGGGGCGGTGCTTGGTGACGGTGGCGGTCGTCGTTACGGTCGTGGTCCTTTCCGGACACTGGTTGCCATTGGGTCCGGCGCAGGGCAGTATGCGCAATTTAGTATTCGTGGCTGGGCTGCTCGGAGGATTACTGGTGTTGTTTCGCTTTTTGCAGCAGGGATTTCCCCACTTGCTCGGTTGGTGTCTCTCGCACAAGGTAGTGTCGTTGCTCTTTCCGGTGCTATTGACCGTGGTAGGAGCCTCAGTCTGGTTAGGTTTCGCCCGCGTTTGTTTTTGGCTACCAACGGGGCTGCGCTCGGCCGGCTCTTTTTTGGTCCTAAGCGATGCGCTACCGGGTTTGGGCAAAGAGTTTATGCCGGCCCTTGACGAGGGTTCGTTTCTGTGGATGCCGGTGATGATGCCGCACGCCTCAATCGGCGAGGCGCTCGACGTGTTGCAAAAACAGGATATTGCCATCGGCCTGATTCCGGAAGTCGAATCGGCCATCGGCAAATTGGGCCGGGCGGAGACACCATTGGATCCAGCACCGGTATCGATGATCGAGACGATCGTCAACTATCGTTCTGAATATCTTGTGGATGTTGCCGGGCGGCGCCTCAACTTCGCCTTTGACGGGGCCGCGACGGATTTTTTCCGCGACGAGGCGGGTGAGCCGGTGCCGTCGATGGATGGGCATCCCTATAAGGTGCGCGGGCGCTATGCCCGTGATGCCGCGGGGCTGTTGATGCCCGATGCGAACGGTCGGCACTTTCGCCTATGGCGGCCGGCGCTGGATCCGGCGCTTAATCCGGGCCGTGCGGCTTGGTGCGGCGTGCGGTCGGCGGATGACATCTGGGCGGAGATCTCGCGCGCGGGCCGGATGCCGGGTTTGACCTCGGCGCCTAAGCTGCAACCGATCGCCGCGCGGATAATCATGTTGCAGAGCGGTATGCGCGCACCATTGGGTATCAAGGTGAAGGGCGCGGATCTTTCGTCGATTGAAGCGGTGGGGTTGCAGTTGGAGCGCTTGCTCAAGGAAATACCTTCGGTCATGCCATCAACAGTCAACGCCGACCGCATCATCGGCAAGCCCTATCTAGAAATCCATATTGATCGCCAAACCATCGCCCGCTACGGCATCGCATTACAGCAGGTACAGGACGTGATTGAAATCGCCGTCGGTGGGAAACGGGCGACGAGTACGACCGAGGGTCGTGAGCGCTACGCAGTACGGGTGCGCTACATGCGCGAATTGCGCGACAGCGTCGAGGAGTTGATGCAGATCCTAGTGTCGGCGCACGACGGAGTGCAGATCCCTCTGGGCCAACTGGCCGAGATTCGTTACGCACGCGGTCCGCAGGTAATTAAAGGCGAGGACACTTTTCTGGTGGGCTACGTCCTTTTCGACAAGCGCCCGGGTTATGCCGAGGTCGACGTGGTCGAGGCGTGCAGGATCTTTCTGGCGGGAAAGGTGAGTAGCGGTGAATTAGATCTGCCGCCAGGGGTCAGCTTTACCTTTGCCGGCAGCTACGAGAACCAGTTGCGGGCGCAGAAAAAACTCAATGTGGTTCTGCCGGTGGCGCTATTGGCGATTTTCCTGTTGCTCTATTTTCACTTTGGCCGAATAGCAACGACATTGATGGTTTTTTCCGGGGTCGTAGTCTCCTGCGCCGGCGGTTTTGCGATGCTTTGGTTATACGGCCAGGGGTGGTTTATTGATTTCACGGTTTTCGATGTGTCTATGCGTGAGCTTTTTCAGGTCGGCCCGATCAATTTGAGCGTGGCGGTTTGGGTTGGTTTTCTGGCGCTCTTCGGTATTGCCACCGATAACGGGGTGATCATGGCGACCTATTTGCGGCAGATTTTCGCAGAGCAAAAACCGCACACCGTACAAGCGATCCGCCGCGCTGTGCTCGAAGCCGGCGTGCGGCGTATTCGCCCTTGCCTGATGACGGCGGCTACGACTATCCTAGCGCTCGTGCCGGTGCTGACGGCGAATGGCCGCGGCGCCGATATTATGATGCCGATGGCCATTCCGGCCTTCGGCGGGATGGTCGCGCTGGTATTGACCCTGCAAGTGGTGCCGGTTCTTTACTGCGCCTGGGAAGAAGGGCAATTGCGGTGGAGGTCGGAGGGTGCGGGAAGAGGTGGATGACGTCGCGATGGCGCTCGAAGTGCTGAAATTGGTCGGCAAGGCGCCTGCGCCCCTCACTCCATAGCGATCTAGGGCAGTTGGAGGCCCTGGAAAGAAGCCGGTAAGCGCTCCGACCTGTCGCAGATGCCGACCTCGCTGGCCGAATTGCAGCGTACTATAGAGAGCTATGTCGTAGCATTGGAAGTTGATTTGAATGCTGTGGGGAGGGGTTGTCGGGTAGCAGCGTTCCGCGTTCCTTGGCTTGATCGCTCCGGAGCTTTTGCTTCCGCCGTTTTTTGGCCACAGCCGCTAATCTTCGTCTTCCCTTTCGCTGAGTAGGTCTCCACGTTGTAGTCGCTCGGCGTTCTCGGTCGACCAGAGAATATTCTTCATGACTTTTTGCGCCGTGATATAACGCGTCGCCGCCAATAGATGCACGCGTTTTTCCTCCGGATCGTCACTCAAGTCGTAATGGCGAAAGGCCGCCTCCAGCACCTGAAACATGTGCAATTCGGCGTCTTCGCGGAGCATGATGTGGGAAAGCGCGTGGCGCAACTTAGTGATGTCGCGCCCCTCTTCCAGGTACTGGCTGACCAAGACCTCGGCCTCGGCAACCTTCTGAAAATCAGCGAACTCACCGAAGCGTTTGAGCATCGCATCGTCGGAGTCGAAGGTCTCGTCGAGCATCTGTCCGTGTTGCGGTACGCGTGCGGCGGGCATATTGAGCCAGCGCAGGTAGGTCATAAAGACCGCACCGTGGAAAATCGCGCGCAAAAGCTCCTTGCTGCCGGCGTATTGGAAGGCGCAATAAAGCGCGTGGCTATAGGAATAGATATTGGCCACGTCGTGCCAGTCTCCCTCGTTTTTGAGGTGGAAACGCATAGTGCGCACTGCGCCCGCGTAGGTCATGGCACGGCAGATCTCGGTCGGCGGCACCCCGGCGCGCAGCGCTTCTTCTACGCGGGCGAGGATCGGGCCGAAGTCGTCTTCGAGCATCACCCGTGAAAACTCTGAAATATCGAGGCTCGCTTCGTTCTGTTGGTTGTCTTCCCAGATACCGTCTAGCCGCGTAAAAATATCTTCGAGCGTCGGTAGGCTATCGGCCCAGCGCGAGGTTTCCTCGTGACGGGTGCGGCTGACTAGGTCGACGATGATCGGTCGTAGAATCTCGTTCGCGCCCACCCATTCGACATAATCGAGCGCCTCAAACATTTTATTGGCGAAGTCGAGTGCGTGCCCGTCGCCGGTGAAGTAGAAATCGGTAGCGGCGGTGAAGATGAAGTCGGCTAACGCCTCCTTGCCGGCATCGCGGTCGTGCAGGGTGAGCAGGATACGCTCGGCAGCGCCGTGGTGGCGCTGGTTGATAAAGGTGCGGAACCAGCGCTTGAAGGTCGCCGGGTCTTGGTCATTGGTCGCGCGCGGGAAAGGGAAGCGTTGGCGTCGCGAAGAGCCGGAGGTGCGCATCGATATTTGTGTTAGGCCGTGCACCAAGAAGAGATTCTGGTCTGCAGGGGCGATATCGTCCCACAAGTTAGCGGCTAGGGTCAGGATGGCGGTGCCCGAAGACCAGCCGTCATTGGTTTTGTGCGCGCCATAATAAAGGCCCTGTTGGATAATCTCCTGCGGTTTGGCGCCGGTTTGGCGCAGTGCGGCGACGGCCTTGGCGATCAGAAAGGCGCTGCGGTCTTTGAGGCCTTGTTCTAGCGCGCGTTTGCCTCGGGCTACCAGGCGCAGGCGGGCCTCCTCTTTTTCACCGGGCGAGATGCCGACCCATAGGTGCCCGTCGTCACGAACTTCGACGGGGAAGGCTTTGAGGTCGTCTCCAGAGGTCAATAGGCAGCCACCGGTCTTGAGGTCGAATTCCCAGTGGTGCCAGTGGCAGATCAGTACGCCGTCGCGAATGCTGCCCTGGGACATCGGATACCCCATGTGCGGACAACGGTTGTCGATGGCCTGGAACTGGCCCTCATAAAGAAAAACAGCCAAATGGGTGCCCTCAATTGTAAAAGGCTTGCCTTCTCCTTCTACGAAATCGCCGACAGGTGCGAGTTGGTGGTAGACATAGCTCGTCGGGTCGATATCGGGGGTGGAGACGTCCGCAAATTTGAGCGGCTCGGCGTTTTTTTCTTCTAGGTACTGCGGCGTAGTGCTCATGGGGATCATCTCCTAATAAAAATGGTGACGGAGGAGCCGCGGTGGCGGCTACGATCTATTGCTCGCCTAAGTTAAGTGGGCGGCTAGGCTGGGACAACAGGGCGACGGAAGCGACTTTCCCATCGGCACCATCCTGCCACATTGTAGCGAAAGATGCAATGTTTCGCGCGCTGCGGTCTTAGCGGACATGCATAGATCTTCGCATTCAACGATTGCTTAAAAAATAGGGAGTTGTACCCCGAGGGATTTCGCTAAAATCTGCAGTGTTGCATAATAACGGCACTGCCGCTTCATTCTTTCTTTTATGCCAAGTTGTTCTATTAATAACCAGATAAGAAATTTTAAAGTCAGTTTGTGCCGCATTTTTGCAATAAATATGATATGGCCGATAGCATTTGTGATATTCGTCACGAAAACTTTAAGTTATTTACTAATAACAAATAATATAAAATTTCTATTTAGCAATTGTCTGTGGCATGCCCAAAAATTTATCAATTGGCCGAATCGCCAATCTTTGACTCATGTCGATTTTAGGTCAAAAATGGTTTGTCGGATATTATAGATTTCAGATTTGCATCCTTACAACGCTTGTTTATGTTCCGCAGTCTACATGAGCCAGACTCATGTTTGAGGAGAAGAGCCTTTTGCAGATCGAAGCCTGGCAATATTTCCGATGGCCGTTTATTCTAAATCTTTGAGAAATCTACTTTTTCTCTTTACCGGGAATTCCTGTCGCAGTCAAATGGGCGAAGGTTTTGTACGGCAGCTCAAGTCCAAGCATTTTCCCATGTATTCGGCCGGAATCGAGGCCCACGGGCTCAATCCCACTGCGGTTAAAGTGATGGCCGAGGTTGGAGTTGATATCACCAGCCACAAATCGACCCATGTCGATGATTTGCAGCATATCGCCTTCGACGGTGTGGTGGCGTCTGCGATCCCGCGGCAGGTCAGTGTCCGATGTTTCCCGGGCAGGCGCGGGTAGTGCACCATGCTTTTGACGATCCACCGCGCTTGTTAAAGGATGCGAAGAGCGAGCAGGAGGTTTTGGGGTTTTATCGGCAGGTTCGTGATGAGATCCGCGCTTATGTCGATACATTGCCCGAGGGGCTTAAAGTCGGTGGGAAATAGGAGGCTTGCGTGCGCCGTTAGTTTAGTGTAGGCCGGGTATGTGAGTCCTCATTAAAAGTCAAGCTAACTATTGAAAAACATCATCGGTACTTGTTTGCCACACCCCATATAGAAAGGAAGACTATATATGATATTATGGAATAAAACGGGGGTGCTGTTGGCTGCTGCCCTTTTGTTGGGTGGTTTAGTTGCTGGCCAGGCCGAGGGACGCGGTAAGCGTCTGACGCAGCTTCCCAATGGTGGTGTGGTTGGTTGTAACACCTGTCACATCGGTGGTGGTGGTTCGCCGCGCAATCCTTTCGGTTTGGAGGTACAGGCTAATTTTCTCACGGTGTCGGGTTCGGCCGGCGACGTAGTTTGGGGTCCTGAATTGGCCTCCTTGGATTCCGACGGCGACGGGGTTTCTAATGGCGCGGAATTGGGTGACCCGGATGGTATTTGGGTTGTTGGCGACCCCGATCCGGCGAACCCTTTCGCACCGGGTGACCCGGAGAACACTCCGCCGCTGCCGACAGCGATCGAAACGTCGAGCTGGGCGCAGATCAAAACGTTGATCAACGAGCTCGATTAAACAATCTTTCTCGGGCGAGGTTTTTATCCTCGTCCGGGATTTTTGTATCTTAGGCGGAAATCCTAGACGATAACTGCAGCGGTATAGCGGAGGTTTAGATGGCTGAATCGGAACCATTCTCGCGGCGTTTCTTCAATGCTCTGATGGGCCTGGGGTTTGTGGGCACATTAGGTGGCCTCGCCGGAACGGCCCTGGCGTATCTATGGCCGATGCCAGACGCGGTGACGACTTCGGAATTCCTTAGCACCACCCGGGGCAAAGTCGCCGGAGCAGAACTCGGCGAGAACGAGGGGGTGGTAGGGCGCAGCCCGATGGGTAAGGTGCTGGTGGTGCGTAAGGACGGTGCGTTGCGCGGGGTGCAGGCCACCTGCACTCATTTGGGCTGTACGGTGGCTTGGAATGGCGAGAGCGGCGAGATTGAATGCCCCTGCCACGGGGCGCGTTACGCGCTCGACGGCCAAGTGCTAAAAGGACCGGCGCGTGATCCGCTGGCGCAGGTAGAGGTGCGCGAGGAAACTGAAGGGCTGCGCATCCTGGGACCGGTCTCGTGAAAAAAATAGGCGGGTTATTGTGGGCATGGTTTGACGAGCGTCTAAACTTGGCTCCGCTTGTCGCCGGGTTAGAGGCCAATCTGCGCAAGCCGGTACCCGCCCATGTCAATTGGCTCTTTACTCTCGGCTCGGCAATTGGCGCGCTTATCGGCTTGCAGATTTTTACCGGCATTCTGCTGCTGATTTATTATCGCCCGGGCGCTGAGACTGCGTACCAAAGCATCGTGCGGATTATGGATGAAGTTCCGCTCGGCGGTTTTATGCGCTCGTTGCACGTGTGGGGCGCCGATTTGATCGTCATCTTTCTTATCCTGCACATGGTGCGCGTCTTTGTCTATGCCGGTTACAAAAAACCGCGCGAGCTGACCTGGATTATCGGTGTGCTGCTCTTTTCGGTGATTCTCGTCTTTGGTTTTACCGGTTATTTGCTGCCTTGGGACCAATTGGCCTATTGGGGTACGGTAGTGGCGACAGAGGCGCCGGCCTCGATCCCGGTCGTCGGGCCGTTTACGCGTGAATTTATGCTCGGTGGCAGCGAAGTCGGCGATCCGACATTGGGGCGTTTTTTTGCGCTGCACGTGGTCGTGCTGCCGCTGGTACTACTCAAGCTTATGGTGCTACACCTTTTTCTGATTCGCTATCAGGGTATCTCCTCGCTCCGGCGCACCGACGAACCGGACCCGACGCCCAATGAGGTACGCGCGGAAGGCGGCGAGCCTTTTTTCCCCCACCACGTGTTACGGGATCTGACGACGACCTATTTGGTGCTGGGTTTGCTTGTCAGTCTGGCGATTCTCTATCCGGCGCATCTGGGCGATCCGGCGGACCCGCTGACTACGCCCTTGGGCATCAAGCCAGAATGGTATTTCCTGCCGGCTTATCAGTTGCTCAAATACGTGCCCGAAGTTGTCGGCGTGCAGATCCCGCCGCTTTTTATAGGGGTGTTGGTCCTGTTGCCGCTACTCTTGGACCGCTCGCCTGAGCGGCATCCGAAGCGGCGGCTGCGCGCCATTGGTGTTGGGGCTGTCGTTTTGGGGCTTATCGTGCTTTTGGGGCTGCTCGGTCATGTATCTGAGACGCGGCAGACGATTTTCGGTATCACCTACCATTTTGATATACAGGGCATGCCGCATGGGGAGGTGCCCTAATGTGGATATTGCTCGTATTGCTTTTTGCCGCGCCGCTTTTTGCCGAGCCACCCGATCTCGAAGAAGTCGCCTGTACCTGGTGCCATTATGAAGAGGCGGAGGACTTTGCCGAGAGTGTGCACTATCTGCAGGGTCACTTGCTTTGCACCGACTGCCACGGCGGTTTGCCCTTTGCAGAGGACCCCGATTTGGCGAAGGCGCCCGAGGCGGGTTTTATCGGTAAGCCCGGGCGGGCCGACGTGGCTGAGGTCTGTGCGCAATGCCACAGCGGGCCGGCGGGTTATTTTGCGCAGGGCCCGCACCACGAATGGCAGAATGAGGCCAATCCGACGTGTATAACCTGCCACCGTAATCATCGGGTACTCGACGCGAGTTTAGCGCTTATGGATGAGACGTGCAGCCAATGTCATGATGAGTGGAGCGCCGCGCGCGATCGCGGACAGAAGATCCGGGTCGAGTTGGAGGTGGGAGCCGAGCATTTGCAACGGGTGGCGATGGAGGTAGATTCTCTATCGGGATTCGAGCGGTCATTGCAGAAGGCGCAGCCCTTTATCGAGGATGCGACGGCTGTTTTGCAGTCGGCGGATGCGGCGACGCATGCGCTGGATGTGCAGATGATTGAGGGGATGGTGGCGGAGGTTCGTGGGGAGCGGGGGGTTGCTGGGGCGGAAGGTGTGGTGGGAGCCTATTATGAAAAATTGCGGATGAGGCCACGCATTGTTTTTGCGGTATGGGTGTTTGTATTGGTGAATGTGGCGTTGTTTTGGTGGAAGCGGCGGGATTTGCCGTAAGGGTGAGTTTGTCTCACGCACGGGTCGGGGGCTTGACTTTGGGTAAAGCTAAAGCGGCCCTATCTGGCTTGTCGGAGGGCGTAGCGGCGGCGTGGTAGAGCCTACCTTAACTGGTGGCATTTGGGAGGCTTTACCCTGCGGTAAACCCCGGACGGTGTTGATTAGAGATTTGCCCGGGTTGGCAATGGGTTTTGGCCATCTTCCGGACTGGGCGTGTTGCGTTCTTGACAATATACCCCTGGGGGGTATATTGAAAATAGAGAGGAAGGATATGGCGAAAGAAAAGAAAGAACGAAAACAGGTGCGACAGCCGCATAAGGAAGCACTGAGACGTCGGCTCAATCGTATCGTCGGCCAAGTGCAGGGAATCGCGCGGATGGTTGAGGAGGACCGCTATTGCGTCGATGTACTGGTGCAGTTGAGCGCTGTGAAGGCGGCGCTCAACCAGGTGTCGCTGCAGTTGATCGAGGACCATACCAAGGGCTGTGTGCGGCAGGCGATTCGCGCAGGCGATAGCGAAGAGGAAGTGATCGAGGAATTAATGGGTGTCTTGAAAAAACTGGCTAAATGAGCTGAGATGGCGACGGATACGCGGAAGGAACAGAGCTTCGATATCGAGGGTATGACTTGTGCGGCTTGTGTGCGGCGGGTCGAGCGGCGCGTGTCGGGTATTGAAGGTGTCGAGTCGGTGGCGGTTAATTTGGCCACCGAGCGGATGGAGGTGTGTTTCGATCCCGAGGCGATCGACGAGGGGGGCATAGCGGCGACGGTGGCAAAGGCGGGGTTCGGTGCGCGGTTGCGGTCTTTGCATGAGGTGATGCTCGGTGTTGGGGGCATGACGTGTGCGGCGTGCGTGCGCAGAGTCGAACGGTGTTTGGTAAAGGTTGCAGGGGTCGAGGGAGTGGCGGTGAATTTGGCGACGGAGACGGCGCAAATAAAATACGTCGGAACGCGGCTGCGCGATTTGCGGGAAGCGGTTGTCGCTGCGGGTTATGAGGTGTTGGCCAACTCGGAGGGTGCGACGGATGATGCGCAGGCGCGCAGGCGGCGTCAGTTGGCCGTGCAGGCGCGCCATTTGCTTTGGTCATTATTGTTCTGGTTGCCACTTTTTGCTATAGAGATGGGGGGTATGGCCGGGATACCGGTGCCTGCATTGCTTTCTTTTTCTTTATATCCGTCGCGTATCGGTGTGCTACATCTGCTGTTGGTACTGCCGATGTTATGGATCGCTCGCAGGGTGTATATCGATGGTGCCCGCGCTATCCTCGGCGGTGGCCCCAATATGTTTTCGTTGATCGCGATCGGTACTACGGCTGCTTTTGCCTATAGCGCTTGGGGGTTGGGGACGGTGGTATGGGGAGGAGCGGCGACATTTCACACCTACTTCCCGGCGGTTTCTACCATTATCGCGCTGATGCTTTTCGGGCGCTATCTGGAGGCACGCTCACGGTTGCAGGCTGGAGAGGCGATGGGGGCGCTCTTGCGGCTCAAGTCGGAAAGGGCGGTGCTCGTAGAAGGTGATGAAGAACGGGAGATTGCGGCGGATGATATCGAGGTGGGGGATAGCTTGCGGGTGCGGCCGGGCGAGCGGGTGCCGGCCGATGGTCGGGTTGTCGAGGGCGAGTCGACGGTTGACGAATCGCTGCTGACGGGCGAGTCGCTGCCGGTGGGCAAGACTGTGGGGGATGAAGTGACCGGTGGCAGTGTCAACGGCGCGGGTTCGATGATCGTAGAGGCGACGCGCGTCGGGCGGGACGCGCTCTTGATGCAGATGGCGCGTTTGGTCGAGGAAGCACAGGCGGGCAAGGCACCGATCGCGCGCTTGGCGGATGTGGTATCGGGTTATTTTGTACCGGCGGTATTGGCCATCGGCTTTGCGGCGGGTGCGGGCTGGTTGTTAGCCGGAGAGAGTGTGGCCTTTGCGTTACAGGTCTTTGTCTCGGTGCTGATTATCGCTTGTCCGTGCAGCTTGGGATTGGCGACCCCGGCAGCGATTATGGTCGGCACGGGGCGGGGTGCGGAGTTGGGAATTTTGGTTAAAAGCCCTGAGGCGTTGGAGATAGCGCAGCAGTTGCATGTGGTGATGCTCGACAAAACGGGGACGATCACCGAAGGGAAACCACAAGTGGTGGGGATCACACCGGCGGACGGATACGGCGAGGATGCGGTGCTGCATGTCGCGGCAGCGGTCGAACGAGGGTCGGAGCATCCGTTGGCGGCGGCGGTTTTAGCTTGTGCCGAACTGCGCGGTGTTGAGGCGCCGGTGGCTGAGGGCTTTGGGGCGCTACCGGGCAAAGGCGCGCGGGCGGTGGTGGGGGGGGCGGTAGTGGCAGTGGGCAATCGCCAAATGATGGCGGAGGTTGGAATCGATGTAAGGGAGGGCGGCGAGTTGTCGGTGCAACATCAAGAAAAAGGCGATGGTGAGTCTGTCGCGGGGCGGACGGTTGTTTATGTCGCTGTTGATGGTGGGCTGGCGGGGTTTATCGTCTTGGCTGATCGGCCGAGGCCATCGAGCAGGGACGATGTTACTCGTTTGCAGGAGAGCGGGTTGAAAGTCGTGATGTTGACCGGCGACACTCGCGAAGGGGCGAAGGCGATTGCTCGCGAGGTCGGTATCGATACGGTGCACGCCGAGGTTTTACCCGGCGAAAAGGTTGCTGTAGTGCAAGCGTTGCAGCGGCAAGGTCACCGGGTGGCGATGGTCGGAGACGGGGTCAACGACGCGCCGGCGCTGGCGGCGGCCGATGTGGGTATCGCGATCGCCGCGGGCACGGATGTGGCGGCCGAATCGGCGGATATAGTGTTAATGCACAGTCGATTGACGGATGTAGCGCGGGCGATCGAGTTGAGCCGGGCAGTGATGCGGACGGTGCGGCAGAATCTGTTCTGGGCCTTTTTCTATAACGCCGCGGGGATTCCGTTGGCGGCGGGTCTGTTGTATCTGTTTGGCGGGCCATTGCTCAATCCGATGTTGGCGAGCCTCGCTATGGCCTTCTCCTCGGTGTCGGTGGTGGCCAATGCGTTGCGGTTGCGGAGTTTTGCTTGAAGACGTGCGGGCTTTTGGTCATATTATCCAACCGGATTAACGCGGGAGCATGAACCATGGCTAAAATTCTAATGGTCGGCGCCTTTGATACCAAGGGCCCGGAGTACGCCTTTCTGCGCGAGCAAATTCTGGCGCGAGGTCACGAGGTGTTCGCGATGAATACCGGCGTTATTGGTGAGGCAAACGCCTTCCCGGTGGATATTGGCGCCGACGAAGTCGCGACAGCCGGCGGTTCGTCGTTAGGCGCGTTGCGCGAGGCGGCTGATCGCGGCGATGCGATGAAAGTGATGAGCGAGGGCTCGGCGGTGGTGGCCAAGCGATTGCACGACGAGGGCGCATTCGATGGCGTCGTCGGCATGGGCGGTTCGGGAGGCAGCAGTGTGGTGACGGCGGCGATGCGCGCGTTGCCCGTGGGGGTGCCGAAGGTCTGCGTTTCGACGGTGGCTTCGGGCGACACTTCGGCCTATGTCGGTGCGAAGGACGTAACGCTGATTCCGTCTATCGTTGATGTGGCGGGAGTCAACCGCATCTCGCGCGTTATTTTTACACGGGCAGCGGGTGCGGTCTGCGGCATGGTCGAGGCCGAACCACCGGCAGCTGACGACGACAAGCCGATTATCGTCGCGTCGATGTTCGGCAATACGACCGAGTGCGTCGGCGCCTGTGTCGAGCACTTATCGGCAAAGGGGTATGAAGTGTTGGTGTTCCATGCTACCGGCGCCGGAGGAAAGACCATGGAATCGCTGGTCGACGAGGGCTTGGTCGACGCGGTACTCGACATTACCACCACCGAATGGGCGGACGAGATTTGCGACGGCGTCTTTAGCGCCGGCCCGGACCGGCTGGGCGGGGCTGGGCGAGCGGGGTTGCCGCAATTGATCGTGCCCGGCTGCGTTGACATGGCCAATTTTGGCGGCATGGGCACGGTGCCGCAGCGCTTTAAGAACGGCGACCGCGTCTTCTACGAGTGGAACCCCGCGGTTACGTTGATGCGGACCAGTGCCGAAGAGAATGCCCGGATGGGCAAGATCTTCGCAGAGAAAGCCAATCAGGCGATGGGGCCGGTGGCATTTCTACTGCCGCTGAAGGGCGTGTCGATTCTCGACGGCGACGGCGAGTTGTTTTGTGACCGCGCCGCCGATCAGGCATTTTTTGACGCGCTCAAGATGAATTTGAACGACGGTATCGCCGTGCACGAAATAGACCACAATATCAACGATCCAGAATTTTCGACGCGGGCGACCGAGTTGATGCTGGAACTGATCGACCAGAAATAGAAAGGCTAAGACGATGAGCGAGAAGAAGACTTTCGTAACGAGCGAGAATGTCGATACCCAGGTTTTCGACTGGGGCCGGTTGAGCTGGCTTTCGGAGCCGCAGATCACGGCGGCCGAGCGCTTTAGCTGTGGAGTGGTGACGCTGGAACCGGGCAAAGGCCACGTGCGCCACAATCATCCCTATAGCGAGGAGATCCTCTATGTGATCGAGGGTACGGGGATTCAGACGGTGGAGTTGGCGCCGGGTATACTGGAAAAGGAGATCGGGCCGGGGGAATTGGTACACATTCCGACGGCAATTTACCACTCGACGGTGAATAATGGCGAGGTGCCGATGAAGTTGATAGCGATTTATGCGCCGTTTGGTCCGGAGGCGGAATTGCGGAAGACGGATGGGGTGAAAATTGAGGCCGCGGTGAACGGGTAGCGACGGACGGTGGTGCTGCGCATTTTTTCTTGTTTTGCTCAATTCTCGCCCGACGTTCTGTCGGGCTCCGAGGGCTGTCTCCTACGCCGCTTGCTGCGGCTTCAGGGACAGCAAAGCCGCTCATCGAGAAAATAAAAAAGATCGCTCTGCTAACAGGGTGCTTTCTCTTTTAATAAAAAGAGAGATGGGATAGAGGATTTATTGCTCCAGCAAAGTGTAGAAGATGGCCTAAAGGGAGATGCGTTGCTTAACAAGAGTGGAAAATACTCCTACGGGAAAATAGAGAAGGCGCACGCCTTTTATAAAGGATAGAGAGACGGCAAATGGCTTTTACCAGAGATGAAGTGTTAAAAAGGTTGCGGAACAATATCGCCAACGGGGTGCCGATCATCGGCGCAGGGGCGGGGACAGGGATCAGTGCCAAGTTTGAGGAGGTGGGTGGGGTGGATCTGATTATTATTTATAATTCGGGACGCTTTCGCATGGCGGGAAGGGGGTCGTTGGCGGGGACTATGCCCTATGGTGACGCGAACGCGATCGTGATGGACATGGCGGGCGAGGTGTTGACGGTGGTGGAGGATACGCCGGTGTTGGCAGGGGTTTGCGGGACGGATCCGTTTCGGCAGATGGAAGTCTTCTTGAAAGAGGTCGAGGCGATCGGTTTTGCTGGGGTGCAGAATTTCCCGACGGTTGGTTTGATCGACGGGTTGTATCGGCAGAACCTGGAGGAGACGGGCATGGGCTACGATCTAGAGGTGGATATGGTGCGCACGGCGCACGGTGTGGGTCTGTTGACCACCCCTTATGCCTTTAAGCCCGAGGAGGGCGAGCAGATGGCCGATGCGGGGGCGGATATTATCGTGGCGCATATGGGGCTGACGACCAAGGGCACGATCGGCGCGACGACCGCGTTGAACTTGGAGCAGTCGGTGGGCGCGGTGCAGGCGATATGCGACGCGGCGCGTGGGGTCAACGAGGAGGTGATCGTGTTGTGCCACGGCGGACCGATCTCCGAGCCCGAGGACGCCGAGTACGTTTTGCATAATACCAACGGCGTCAACGGGTTCTACGGCGCGTCGAGTATGGAGCGGTTGCCGGTGGAAGTGGCGATCACCGAACATATCAAGAAATTCAAGGCTATTGCTTTCTGAACGGAGTGTGATGATTAAAGTGTTGATCGAGGGGATGAGCTGTGAAAATTGCGTCGGCCACGCGCGCGAGGCGTTGGCGACCTTACCGGGAGTCGTGAGCGTGGAGGTGAGCTTGGAACCCGGCGAGGCGCGGATTGAAGGCGTGGTCGAGGACGAGGCCATTCGCCAAGTGCTCGCAGAAGAAGAATACACGGCCACCGCGATCGTGCGCGGTTAATTATTAGATGAGGCCACTGAAGAAAGTTGAGACCAAGCGGCTCTTCGAGGCGGCGGCGCGGGATTATCCTCCCAAGGTCGAGCTCGCTTTTTTGCTGCAGAGCCTGGAAGACCCGCTCAACGTCGGCTCGATGTTCCGCATCGCCGATGCGTGCGGGGCGGTGGAGATCATCTTCACCGGCCCGACGCCGACGCCTCCACACGAGGAGATCGACCGCACTGCCCGTGGGCACGAGCGGCGTATTGCCTGGCGGAGTATCGTCCGCATCGACAAGGCAGCCGCCGAACTCAAGGCAGAGGGGTATCATCTGGTGGCGCTGGAGGCAGCGCAGGGGGCGACGTGTTATCTCGAATATGACTATCCACAAAAAGTATGCCTGGTCCTCGGCAACGAGTCGAAGGGTGTTTACCCGCAGACGTTGTCGTTGTGCGACGGGGCAGTCTATATCCCGATGTACGGCAAGGGGCCGTCGATGAATGTACACGTGGCCGGGGCGTTGGTGGCCTATCGGGCGCTGATGGGACGGAGGTGAGCGGCTGGCGTCGAGTGTTTTTTTTGCCTGGCGCGATCATTCGCTAATAGTGTATCGGGTTTTATCAAAACAGATCGCTTTGTGTTTACACACGGGTTAGTATGCAGAAGAAGGTTTTGATCACAGGCGCCGCCGGTTTGGTCGGCGGTATATTGCGCGAGGACTGGGGCGACCGTTACGCGCTGCGGTTGACCGATATTCAACCGGTCGCCGATCTGGCGGCGCACGAAGAGTTTATGCCGATGGATATCACCCGCTACGAAGAATTTCTCGCCGCCTGTCTGGGTGTGGACACCGTGGTACACTTGGCGGCCGACCGCAGCCCGCGCGCCGAGTTTTACAAGACGCTCTTGGATCTGAATGTTGTCGGCTGCTACAACGGTTTCGAGGCAGCACGGGAGGCGGGGTGTCGCCGGATTGTCTTCGCCAGCAGTGTCAATGCAATCCTGGGATATCGCTTCGAACAACCGACCTTTCCCGATTCGCCAGTTTTTCCGCTCAATGTGTACGGGGCGACCAAGTGTTTTGGCGAAGCATTGGGGCGAGTCTATGCTCACCAGCACGGGTTGTCGAGTATTTGCGTCCGATTGAGCAGCCCGCGTTTCGACCAGGGCGGCGATTGGGACCCCGACGATCCATGCGATATGATTAGTCCTCGCGATACGGCGCAACTTTTTGCGCGTTGTATCGATGCCGAGGATGTGGATTTCACCATCGTGCACGGGTCTTCACGGCACAAGAACGGCTGGATGGATATTGCGGAGACGAGTCGGGTTTTGGGCTACGAACCGCAAGATGGCACGGCCTTTCCGAGAGCGCAATAAAAATGGTCGCGGATGGAACGAACGTGCGATTGGTCGAAGTTATAGAAAGGTAAAGGAGAGTATGACGGATAAGATGAAGGTATTGGTGACAGGCGCGGCCGGGCTGGTCGGAGGCCATTTGCGCGAACACTGGGGCGATCGTTACGAGTTGCGGTTGGCGGATGTCAAGCCGGTGGGAGATTTGGCGGCGCACGAGGAGTTTGTGCAGATGGACATCACGCAATACGATGCTTTTCTCGCCGCCTGTCAGGGTATGGACGCGGTGGTGCATCTAGCGGCGGATCCGAGCATGGAGGCCGAATTTTACAAGACGTTGTTGCCTTTGAATATCATCGGTTGTTACAACGGCTTTGAGGCGGCGCGGGTGGCGGGCTGTCGCCGCATCGTCTTCGCTAGCAGCATCAACGCCATCCTGGGCCACGACCAGGAGGAGCCGGTGCCGTGGCAGGCGCCGGTCTACCCGGTCAACGTCTACGGAGCGACGAAGTGTTTTGGCGAGGCGCTGGGGCGGGTTTACGCGCACCAGCACGGGCTCTCGTGTATTATGGTACGCATCGGCGCGGCCGCGTGGAAGCAGGCCCCGGACCAGACCCCGCCGCGGCGGGAAGCGGGTATTACCCCGCCCGACCAGGCTCAGCTTTTTTCCCGTTGCCTGGAGGCGCCCGACGAGGTCGATTTCAAAATCGTGCACGGCACGTCCGATCATACAAGACAATGGATGGATCTGGAGGTGTCGCGCGAGTTGGGTTACGAGCCGGAGGGCGGTACGGCGCAATCCTGAGTCAGCCGGGGCAATTTAAATACACGAGAAAATCGGATCGCCAACGAATGGGACGATCCGGTTTTCTCGTCTAAGGCTAATGGCGTTTATGTTTTTTTCAAGTGCCTTCGCGGATTTTGTGGCCGTTGCCGTCGTAATAACTATAGGTGCCGACGAGCCGGCCCTCCTCAAAAGTGGTCATCAGCCTGATCTCGTCTTGGCGGTATTCCCATTCGCCCTCGGTTTTACCGTGGCCGTACTGGCCGCTCTCCATCGGGCTGCCGTCCGGGTAAAAAGTGCGGTAGTCGCCGTGTCTGACTTGTTCGCCGCTCTTCGAATCCACATAATACTGATATTCTTCGACGACCTGATTGGTATTCGAGTCGGTGCGGATTTCTATTTGTAGCTCCGGGCTACAAGCGATGACGAGCAATCCTAAGAGCCAACATACCCTTTTCATCGTTCTCCTCCTTTCAATGCGAAGATCGGGACACGCCGATTGCACAGTAAAATTGGCAAAAAACCATTCCCAAAACCCACAGCTGTCGCTTGATTGCTTGCCGCTATTGGCGACATTGCCGCAAGTAAAAGGACCTTGCTTGAGGGGGGCGGTATTTGGATGATGTTTTATAGCGAATGAAAAAACAAATCGTCTCAAAAACGCACAACTGTACGGGTGTACAGTTTATTTACAATAATTCTTTATAGCGACCTGTCGGCGATGACCAACCAGCTAACCGAACGATAGGGATTTGATGTCCGAGCGCGGCTTTGTACTGCATGTCTTCCACCGTTTGCACAAAGGGCACGATGTGCTGTATGCGGTGGGCAAGCTGGAAAACGGCGAGACATTTGGGCTGATGGATACTCGTGTAAGACCCTTTTTTTATTGCCGCGTATCGGACCGTGAGGCGGTGGCGCGGCGAGCACGAGAAGGCGGGGCGGGGCTATTGGACAGTCGTTATGAGACGGTAGATGGCGAAGCTGTGTTTCGCGTCGAGTGTCCGCGCGTCGGTGCGCTGCGGCGGTTGGACCGGCAACTCGAACAGGACGGGGTCCGCACCTATGAGGCGGATCTGAATTTCGGTCTGCACTGCCTCATGGAACAAGGCCTGCGCGGCGCGGTGCGGATCGACGGCGAGTGGCAGACGGGTAAGGGGGTAGATCGCGTCTATGTAGACGCGGTGTTATCGCCGGTCGAATGCGAGCCGGAGTTGGCGCTGTTGGTGCTCGACATCGAGACCGCCCCGGACGCCTCGGAGGTCTACGCGGTGTCGTTGGTCGGCGGCGGCACCGAGGCCAAGCACCGCGTAGAGGAGATTCATCTGGTGGGCGAAACGGCGGCGGCCGATCCAGATAATCTGCGCTGTCATGCCGACGAGTGCACTCTGCTCGAAGCACTGGCGGCGCGGGTGCAGGAGATCGATCCGGATATCCTCTCGGGGTGGAATGTTATCGATTTCGACCTCAAGGTGTTGCAAGCGCGTTTTGAGGCGCACGGGCTTTCGTTTAACCTCGGTCGCACGCAAGACGCCTCGTCGTATCAGGAGGGCAAGGTCTGGGGCGGTAGTCGAATGGTGGTCTGCGGGAGGCAGATCCTCGACGCGCTACATTTGGTGCGCGGGACCTTGCAGCGCTACGACGACTGGCGGCTTGGCACGATCGCCCGTGCGGTGCTCGGCCGTGGCAAGACGCTGGAGCCCGAAGACGACGAGACGATGCCGGACGCCATCGTCAACGCCTACGAGCAAGACCGCGCGGCTTTTTGCACGTATTGTCTAGAGGACTCGCGGCTGGTTTGGGATATTCTCGCCAAAGAGGGGCTGATCGAGTTGACGGTGCGGCGTTCGCGCTTGACCGGTTTGCCTTTGGAGCGGGCG
>Ga0315339_1000545_pt1 | contig 45466 bp, 38 predicted proteins | sample ASW17metaG_FD_204514 | JGI IMG/M metagenome (GOLD analysis project Ga0315339, IMG submission 204514) | Ammonia-oxidizing marine archaeal communities from Pacific Ocean, United States - ASW #17 | ecosystem: Environmental > Aquatic > Marine > Oceanic | place: USA: California | collected 2016-12-05 | reverse complement strand
AACTCAATAAATCGCTGCTCGATCTGTCGGTCTGCGGCATATGCCAACAAGGACGGAATTTCGTCGTCATTCACACCGCCCATGACCACCGTGTTGATCTTCGTTTTTGCAAAACCCGCCTCCAGCGCGGCTTCTACACCAGCGAGTGACTCTTCCAGGCCTTGCCGCCGTGACAACTTCTCGAAGGTTGCGGGCCGCAGCGTATCGAGGCTGATGTTCAGTCGATCGAGACCTGCATCATGGAGTGACTTCGCATGTAACTTCAGCAAAGTCGCGTTGGTGGTCATCACCACCTGAGGCGATTGCGGAAGTGCTTTCAGCATGCCCACCAGCATGGGCAGGTCACGCCGAACAAGAGGCTCTCCCCCCGTCAGGCGTATTTTCGTGACACCTTTCTCTACAAGAACGCGTGCAACGTTGACAATTTCTTCAAAGGTCAGCAGGTCGCGGCGATCCAGGAAACTCTGATCTTCCGGCATGCAATAGCCGCAACGAAGATTGCAGCGGTCGGTGACAGAGATACGCAGATAGGTAATCACCCGCGGCAATCCGATCTCGAGGCCGGTTGCCAATGCTTTCGGGTGAGGCGTTCGGGTAATCACGGGAGCACTCAGAGGGGGCCCTCAGACTAGAGGAAGTCCTCCAGCTCATCCAACAAGCCTCTCGTGTTCAGCTTGCCAATCGCCTTCATCTGAATCTGCCTCACTCGCTCACGTGAAACGCCCATCTGGCGGCCAATCTGATCAAGTGTCAGGATCTTGATACCTCCAAGTCCGAAACGTTTGACGAGCACATCTCGCTCCTCAGGCGACAACTGACGGCGCATGACATCCTTGAGCGCTTCACTGAGGTCATTCAGATCGCACGGGCCCACGTTGGAGCCACCCTGCTCCTCAGCCTCAAGGCTCTGGGCGAACGAGTCCTTGTCGTCCCCCAGTGGAGAGTCGAGTGAGAAACAGCCTCGATCGGTCTCCATGAGTCGCGCGGCGTACTTGGGAGAGATCTCAAAGAGCTTGGACACTTCGCGGACATCCATGTCCTTGTGGTTACGAGGCAATTTTCCTTCGCGCCTGAACCGCCTCATCTTTTGCTGGATGTAATTGGGAACCCGCACCATGCCTCGGCTTGCCGTGATCAAACGTTCTATCGCCTGTCTCACCCAAAAAGTCGCGTAGGTTTGAAACCGAACATCCTTGCGCCAATCGAACTTCTCGACGGCGCGAATCAGCGAGGCATTCCCTTCCTGAATAAGATCCATTACCGGCAATCCGTAGCTCCGATATCCGGAAGACATTCCGATAACCAGGTACAGATTTCTCTCCACGAAGTGTTGCCGCAACCGTGCGTATTCTCGAGCAATGTTCCGCTCGAGCTTGCCCAGCCGGCCGGTCGGCAACACTGCCCGGATCATTTCGGCATCCCAGGCATCCATATTTGTCGCTTGGCCGAGACCCCGGTCGAGAATTCGGTCACGATCTTCGCTGGGGAGACCCGTCTGATCGACCAGCACGCGCAATCGTTCGCGGGCGAACTCGAGGCGCTTCGCGAGAAGGTGTTCTTCTGATCGGGAGAGCCTCCGCAGTGACCGGACTTGGTCCGCAAAGAGGCGGTAGTCATCGCTCCCAAGCCGGGAGCTCTCAGATTGAAAATCGATGTGCTCAAACAGCAAGTCGCTGGGATCCCTCGAATCAATCAGCGACACGCCCTCCAGAGCGCGGGCAAGCTTTGCCCTGCTGGCCTCTGTCTGCAGTGCCTCGATCAACAAACGGTCTAGATCGTCGTAGTGAAGAACACCTGTTTTGCGCGCGAGGCGAAGCACCTTGCGCTCTTCGACACTCTCAAACGGGATGACTTCTGGAATCTTCATGCTCTGAACCGATATTTCGGAAACGCTCTGAGAGTTCATACGAGTGCCATGCCCCCGATGTTGCGAAGGATCTTCAAATCTCTGTGGACGCCTCTGCATAAGGCGGGCTTCAAACTGTCATTCGTCTAAAGAATCCGCGCGGATTCCAAAGAAACGTGACAACTTCATGACTTCTGGTGAGGCGCGAGGAATTCGCTCTCAAAAAACCTCTCTGTCATCCACCGGACCTTGGATCCGTCTGTAAAGAGGGGGACCCAGATCTGGGCATATTCCTCAAAGCAGCCTCGCTTTGCGAGACAGGCGCTGCTTCCCAAAGACTCCCGCAAAGAGCGTCCTACAAGGCGCGAATCTGCAAGACGAGGTGGTACGCACCAAGCAGGAAGTAAAAGCTGAAGCCGATTGCCAGAGCGGTTCGCGCAGGTTTGAAATTCTTGTGGAGCATCACGAACAACAGACACACCCCGGAAAGAACACCCTTCACAACCACAAAAAACGTTGAGCCCTGATCGATCATCCACTGCGCAATGGGGTTCAGTTCTTGGCCACCTTTTCCCAGATAAACCAGCGTCGACACCGAGTCGATGACCGTCAGCAAGAAAAAGACCAGCAGCAGGCCAACCAACTTGGTGCTGTAAACATCGACGTAGGCATTTTCTTTCTCACCCTCGCGACGCCCCGAGCGGCGCCGGCCACCCGTGAACGTGTAACGAGAGAGCATCGGAGTCGGCCGCTTTCGGCGGTCGGGACCTCTTGTGAAATGCTCGGTCGACTTGGTTTCTGGATTCATGGCTCTCCTGCTATCGACCACCGCATATCGATGACTTCACGCGATTTTCGTCGATATTGGGCTTCTCGAACTCTGAAGTACGCCGAGCACGACCCTCACCGAATGGTCGCGTGGCCTCGATCCTATAAACTCCCGACCCGATGATCCGCAGACTCCTCGCCCCCATCGTGGTGGCTCTCGCCGCCTGGCTCGCCACCTCACCAGCGCTCGACGGCTCCTATGTCTACGACGACGCCCAGTACGTCGTCGAGAATCTGGCCGTCAGCGGGGAGGCTCCGCTGTGGACTTCTCCTCTAGGACACCCTCGCCAGGGTCTCTGGAGACCTTTGACGGTGCTCTCTTTTCGCTGGCAGTGGGAAGGGCCCTCGAACGCCCGCCCCATGCACATGGCAAACATTCTTTTACACGTGGTAGCCAGCCTTCTCTCCATGATGCTCGCACGTCGACTCGGCCTCGGCAGAACGGCGGCGCTCGTAACCGGCCTGCTGTTCGCTGTCCACCCGGTCCATGCGGAATCAGTTGCCTGGGTGACGGGTCGCGCAGAATTGCTGGCAACGGTTTGGGTTCTCATCGGCTGGATGGCGTGGTTGTCTTCCAGCCGCATGGCAACTCTCGGCTGCATGGTGGCCATCGCCTTGGCAGGTCTCTCCAAAGAAAACGCGCTGGTTGCTCCCGCCCTCTTCGTGGCGGGCGACCTGCTACTCCGCAAGAGACAATTCCCCTGGGGTCGCCTCGCCGGCCTGGCCGTGATAACCGGGGCCCTCTTGGCAGCCCGACTGGCCCTTCTTCCCCACCCATTCCCGATCGACGGGCCGTTCACCGAGACAACCTTCGGTGGCCGATGTGTGGTGGCCTTGAACATCCTGGGGACAGCCGTGCGCCTTCTCCTTTGGCCGGGAGAACTTCGGGTCGAATACCAACGGCAAGAATTCCTTCTCGTTGATCCGGCCAACCTCTATGCCGCCGCAGCACTCCTTGCATTGATCGCTTGGCTCTACAAACGCCAAGCCGTGCTGGCTCTCGGCTTGCTGATCATCCCCTTGGCGCTCCTTCCTGTCCTCAATCTCTTGCCGATCGGCGAGGCCTTTGGCGAACGATTCCTCTATCTGCCCTCGGTCGGCTTCTGTTTGGCTGTAGGTGCCCTTTTCCAGCTCCGTGCACGCCATGAACTGGCCAGTTCCAAGGGGCTCGGCCTGAGCGTCGCGGTGGTTCTGATCGGGCTCTTAGCTGCCATTCCAGCCTCTCGTGCCGCAACGCGTGTCTTTCAGAATGACCTCAGCCTCTGGCGGCACGCAGCCCAGATGGCGCCTGACCTGCCCCTGGTCCGCTACAACCTCGGGCTCTTCCTCGACCGGGAAGGGCGCCACCTCACCGAAGACCGCGATCAGACCGGCTGCATCGAAGAACTTCAGGCCTCGCTCCAACTCGACCCGAATCATGTGTATGCCGGGTACGCGCACGAAATCCTGGGGATACATGCCCTAGGCCAGCGAGAGCTTCATGTTCCACCGGATCTGTGGATGGCGGCGGAGCACTTTCGCGCAGCGACAAAACATGTGCCGGAACTCTTTGAAGCGCGTATCAACCTTGCCGCCATCTCCAGTGCTTCTCCTGCCGTCGTCGGTCAGGCCGAAGCTCTGGCTGCGCTCGCCTTGGTGACCATCGACGCTGGTGCCAGTTCAGAACAAGTGCACGCAGCAAAAGAACTGGAGCGTCAGCTCTCGCCTTCTGCTTCCGGCTCTTCTTCCAACTCTGCAGTCCCCACAGGCACATCGTCTCCGGACGGGTCGTAACCCACCAAGCCGCCAAGGAAGTCGAAGATCTCATAGGGGTTGACCTCGGCCGCCGCCCCGATCAAGAGCAGATGCACGCCTCCTCCCACCGAACCACGCCAATTGTCGAGTCGACCGTGAGGCGACACGTACCCAGCGATCACTTCCCGATCGATGTAAAGCCCATCGCGGTCACGGCTTGACCAGCCGGGAAACATGAGTTCACGAGTCGCGTCAAACCAAGCACCTCCGTAACGACCGATGGTGCCTACCATGAGACAAGGGACTGATCTCAGATTCGCATCTTCCGGCTTGGGCAACTCCCGCTGATCAGGCCCACGCATCATGAACCCGAGTTGGGCATATTCCGTCACACGGACGTAAGCACCCAGGCCTGCGCCAAACCCCAGCCGCACGCCAAACATATCCATGAAGTCTGCCCCACGAGCCTCCAGCCAGCCGGCCGTGTCACGGGGACCGCTGGCCGACACACACCCAGCAGCCAGCGTCAGCAGCAGCGCTGCCGCTGCCTTGGCAAATGATGTCCAGGGTGTCTTCTGGGTCTTCATGCTTCAGGATCTCTGAGTTCCTCCATGGTGACAGGCCATCCAGGGGCAAAAAAAGCACTCGCTCCCGGTAGACTTATCTCTGTGACGAACGCAGTCGTCATCATCGTGAATTATGACAGCGGCGAGCGACTCCATCGCTGCCTTCTGTCCGTGCTTGCCCAGCAACCACCACCCAAGCGCGTCTTGGTCGTGGACAACGCCTCCTCGGATGGTTCAGCAACAAGCCTTCCCGAGGGGGTAGAGCTCGTTCAACGGTCAGGAAATGGTGGTTTTGCTGCTGCCCTGCTCGATGGCCTGGCCGCCAGCCAAGAGCCTTTCGTGTGGACGCTCAACCCCGATCTGGAGGTCCAGGCCGGCTGCTTTGCTGCCGCAGAAGCGGCCCTCGAAGCGGACGAGCGGCTCGGCAGTGTGGCTCCTCGGGTCTTGCAACAGGACGCGCCGGACCGCATTGACGCCACGGGCATAGGGGTCACCTCAAGGCTTGGACAGCTCAATCTGGACCATGGCCTCGCCCCAGATCAGGTGGCTGCCGACTCCCAGCTGGTCCTCGGCCCCTTGGGCGGAGCCGCATTGTGGCGCCGCTCGGCCCTGGAAAGGGCCGGGAGCTTCGATGCTCGGTACTTCCTCTACTGGGAAGATATGGACATGGCGCTGCGGCTCCAGCTCGTCGGGTACATGTGCCGAACTGTCCCCGAAGCCTGCGTCTTCCACGAAGGCGGTGGGACCGTAGGACACCACTCGCCACGTAACGTCTTCTACATGGTCCGAAATCACTGGGTCTGTCTTCTACGGAGTCTTCCCGGACCGGTCCTTCGAGAGCGGGCAGGGGCACTTCTTGTCGCGCCCATCCGGGCGGCCTTGCTCTACGCCGGGCGCGGCCGTGGTCTCAGCGCCCTGGGGGGGCTGATCTGCGGAGTCGCCATGATCCCGGCGTCACTCTGGTCGCGTCGCCAGTGGGCACGTCGCGCCACCGACGCTCAAGCCGCGGATCGGATACGTGTCTTGATGAGTGATGCTGACAAAAATCGGGAGGTCACACGCAACGCCCCGCCAACCACTCAGGGAAACGAGTCGTGAAAATTCTCGCCGTTTCCACATTCGCCCACCCCGATTATTTTGGCGGCGCCGAGCGCGTGGTTTCGGTCGTCGCGGAGGGCCTCGCTCAACGCGGGCATGACGTCACCTTGTTAACAGGTCATGACCAGAAAACCCTCTCCGAAGAAGAACGCGAAGGGGTTCATGTAGTTCGCTACCCGGTGGTCCGGGGCAAACCGACGACCTTCTACCGCTCAGTCTGGTCTGGCGTTCGCCGAGCCCTTGCCGAAGGAGTGGGGGGTGATGCCGAGCTCCTCCATCTTCATCAACCCTTATCCGCGGTGGCTGCGATCGCGCCAGGAACTCCCAAGAAGCTGCCGCGGCTCTACTCTTTTTATGCGCCCTATCACCTCGAATACCTGGCTCGCTACAGGCAGGGGCGAGATTCGGGTGTCGCACCCTGGCCTCAACGCTGCATCGCCTCCGTGTTGCGTCGCGCAGATCGCTACCTGTTGACGCAAAGCGAGGAGGTTGTGGCACTTTCAGATTTCTCACTCCGTCAGATCGAGGCGCTTGCCCCCAGCGTGGCCACGCGCACCACCATCGCCCCGGCTGGCGTAGATCTCGAACGATTCCACCCTCCGGAAGATGCCGATCAACGACGGCTTGCCCGAGCTCGGCTCGGCATGGAAAACGACGACATTCCCTGGCTGATCACGGTGCGTCGCCTTGTCTCACGAATGGGCCTGGAAGATCTCCTGAAGGCGTGCGCAGAGCTCGCCGCCAAGAATGTTCCCTTCCGACTCGCCATCGCAGGAGAAGGTGAGTTGCGCGTCGAATTAGAGGCACTCACCGTGCGGCTTGGGCTGAGTGCTCAAGTGCGATTTCTCGGAAGGCTTGCCGACGAACAATTGAGCGACCTCTACCGCGCAGCCCAGGTGTTCGCACTTCCGACCCGCTCTCTAGAGGGCTTCGGCATGGTCACGGCCGAGGCCCTTGCTGCTGGCCTTGTTGTGGTGGCTACGGATGCGGGTGCCACGGGCGAAATTCTGGCTGATGTCCCCGGAGCGCAACTTGTCCCGGCCGGAAACCCGTCACGCCTCGCTGCGGCACTTGCCCATGTCCTGAGCAATCCACAGGCGCGTCGAGAAGCCTCCCATGCCGCACGCGCTCATGCCGAGTCACACCTCACGTGGGACAGGCATTTGAATGCGCTGGAGCGAGCCGCTCATCGACTCACGAGCCGCTCGCCATGAAAGTCATCGCCCTGACCCGCACCACACCGATCGGGCCGTCAACCCGTTACCGTATCGATCAGTACAGGCCTCGACTCGCAGCGCACGGCATCGATGTTCAGCTCCGACCTCTCTTCGGGCCAACTTGGTTCCGCATCCTGGAACAACCTGCGGGCCTTCGGCGCACTCTGGCCAAAGGTGCCTATAGCTTGGCCCGCCTCGCTGTTCGCCTCATACAAATCTTGACGCTGCGCGCCGCTCGTCCAGATCTTGTTCTCATCGAGCAACAGCTTTTCCCATACCTCCCGGTATCGATCGAAACCTTGTTGTGGCCACGACGCTTGAAGACCGCGCTTGAGTTCGACGACGCCATCTATCTCACCGCTGGACACCGGACAAAACTTGAACAGCTGTGCGCTCGCGCTGATGTTGTCATCGTGGGTAATGAATTCTTGGCAAACTTTGCGCGCCAGCACGCACACCGTGTTCGAGTCATTCCGACAACAGTCGATCTCACTCGATACAAACAGGCTCAGGTCATTCAGCGCGCGCGCCGTGACGAAAACGACTCAACTCTGCGTGTCGCCTGGATCGGGCTTCGCTACAACTTTCCGTTTCTTGAGAATCTTGCACGCCCACTGGCACAACTTGCTGCAGAAGGAACAAAGGTGGAACTCCGAGTGATCAGTAGTGGCAGCCCGAAGGCCAGTTCTGATTGGGGTGATGTTCGTATCGTTCACCGACCCTGGTCAGAAGAGACGGAAGCCGCTGAACTAGGTGCATGCGATCTCAGCGTCATGCCGCTCCCGGACACCGAGTGGGCTCGCGGGAAATGCGGGCTCAAAGTACTCCAATCCATGGCAGCCGCCGTGCCCGTCATCTGCAGCCCGGTGGGCGTCAATGCCGAGATCGTCAAGAACGGCATCAATGGCCTGCTGGCAGACGGAGATCAAGGTTGGCATGAAGCACTCACCAAGCTGGCTCAAAACCTGGAGTACCGTAAGCAACTTGGAGAGTCTGGTCTCCGAACAGTTGAGACTTCATACAACCTCATCAATGGCGCGGAACAACTCCTGGAAGCGTATGGTTTGGCCTCTCTGCCTGTTGAGGAAGTCGGAAACCCCACCAACAAGAAACAACGATGACCTCTGAGCTTCTCATCGACCCTGTTTGGTATGCGCTGGCGTTCCTGACCGCCCTGGGTCTTGCGCTCTATGTAACGCCGCTGACGATTCGCGTCGCGCGAACGTTCAAGATTCAAGACACACCTGATGGGCGACTCAAGAAGCACACCGAGCCGACCCCCTATCTGGGTGGCCTGGCAATCGCTGCCGCCTTCATGATGGCTTTCGGACTCTTCTCTGCGACGGCGACAACAACTCACCAGGCCACCGGGATCCTCGTTGGTGGACTCATGGTCCTCTTGCTGGGTCTCTATGACGACCTGACCAACCTGAGCCCATCCGTAAAATTCATGGGCCAACTTCTCGCAGCCTTCGTCATCTACAAAGCTGGCGTGAAGGTCGACTTTGTCCAGAATGAGTGGGCCAAGATGGGTGTGACCATGCTCTGGGTCACCGGCATTGCGAATGCCTTCAATATTATTGATGTGATGGATGGGCTGGCTGCTGGAACCGCGCTCATCGCATCACTTTTTCTCTTCGCAATCTCCGCTGCCGCGACGCAACTCCACAGCGAACCGCGCATGGTTCCCTTCATGGCCATCACCCTTGCTGGCGCCCTACTCGGCTACCTTCGATTCAATCGCCATCCAGCTCGTATTTTTCTGGGCGACACCGGCAGCCTCTTCATTGGATTTATGCTCGGCGCTCTCTCGATGGTGGCCTCATACAGCGAGTCCAATCAGCTTGCCGTTGTTACGCCGGTTGTCCTGCTCGCTGTGCCGATCTTTGAGACCGCGTTTGTAGCAATCCATCGGGCACGCAAAGGGATTCCATTCTTCCGCGGGTCGCCGGATCACTTTGCACTACGGCTCCGGCATGCTGGCAAATCTGTCCCACTCATCGTCCGTCGGACCTATGGCGTTGCCATTGGGCTGGGCGTGCTTTCTCTGGCACTTGTCTACGGCACAAGCTCCGCTGTTCCGTGGTTGCTGGGCAGCTTCAGTGCGGCGGCAATCCTGGCTGCCCTGCTGCTCTCCCGGTTTCCCTCTCCCGATGACGGTCCGGAGCCGGAGGCATGAGCCTGCACGGCGAACTTCTTGAATCCCTCGAGTTCAATGAACCTAGCTGGCTTAACTCTCTTGAAAACGTACGGCCAGCCAGCCCAAAAGAAGCCGCCGACTTCCTCAACAACCTTGATGCCGAAGAGGTTGGACTGTTCGTACTCGCACACGGGCTCGGCATGCGCATTGGCGAAATCTCGCAAAGCCTGAAAATCGACCCCGCTCTTGTCATATGGCGCATGCGCAAAGCACTCGCCCGTGCACAAAAAGAGCGCCCGCTCGTAGCGGCTGCTGCGCTCGAACTGGCCATCACCAATCTAATTCGAGACCCAAGCGGTTCTCCCGACGTACCGCCACCGAAGCACGGCGCGGCAAACTGGTCAGCACAGGAACTCGTCAAGAATCTCGATCTCGCCATACAAAATCGACTCACAGCGCGCCTCCAACGCACAGCGCCCGAATTCATGAACGCGGGCATCGGAATCGGCGTCGTTGTTCTGGTGCTTGCCTTGATTGCAGGCTTCATCATCTTCGGTGTCATTCGCGACGTGAACCCACTGTGGCGTGGTCAGAACCTCATGCGTGAAGGAAAGTTTGCCGAAGCGCGTCAAGCTTTTGCGAATCACTGGGATGGGGTCGCCGCTCAAGAACAGATTGCTCTCTGCTACCTGGCCGTTGGAAACTTTGACGCCGCCCTGGAAGCCATGAGCGATCCAGGGGTCAGAGAGCGGCTCGGTGCTTTTGCGCCTTTTGAAGAAGATGTGCCTCCGTTAAATTTTGAGACAACCGGACGCGCCCTTCTACCCCGCGGGCTGACCCTCAACACCCGCCCCACCTTCGTCCACCGCGCGGGTCCACCGGGGCGTCTGCATATCCAGCTAGGTTGGCGCCAGGAACAATTAGACCGCATTCTGGAATTGCCCGACACGCGAAGTGGTCCAGCTTTCGCGCGCACAGCCTACCCGCGCGACTGGCCTCCGCTTCCAGCCGGGCCGGTCATCTGGGCCACAGTGCCCTGGGTCACAGAACCCGATGGCACCCAGCATGCAGGCAGTCTTAGCCAGGCAGATTTTCTCTGTCTGGGGGAAGAAAGCCTCATGAAGTACAGGAGCAACACCAGGCGATTCCTCGATCGAAGCGTTCCTGCCAAAGCCCGCGATTTCTTTCGAGGGCATTATTTGATGCGAGAAGGCCTCTTCACCGACGCCGGCGCACAGTTTGCCCGGCTCTCACGACTGTTTCCGAAATCGGGATATCCTCTTGAGATGATCGAGAAGATCGCCGCCATCCTGGGGGTCGAACCCGGGGCCTTCCTGCGCTAGCCTCCTGCTTATCATGGTCGTCATCCTAGGTGCCGGACTCGCCGGCCTGTCCGCCGCCTACCACCTCTCAGATCGGGATTACGTCCTGATTGAACGAGAGAGCGAAGTCGGCGGCCTCTGCCGCTCTCAGCGACACGATGGTTTCGTGTTCGACTTCACGGGGCACTTGCTTCATCTGCGCGACCCGTCCATCCGCGACTGGGTGCTGAAACTCCTGCCTGATGGATATCGCCAACTTCACAGAAGTGCTTGGATCCACTCGCACGACACTCTGACGCCCTATCCGTTTCAAGCAAACACCGCTGGCTTGCCGCTCGAGGTGCGCCTCGAATGCCTGCTTGGATTCATTGCAGCCATGTCACACCAGACGGCTGAGCGCCAAGGAATCCCTGAACCACAGCCGCTGATCGACGGACTTCCCTTCATGACGGTATGCCCGCCACCCCAGGCAGGCGAACCAAACTTTCTCGACTGGATCATGTCGACATTCGGCGAGGGCTTCGCGAAGCATTTCTTCATCCCTTACAACGAGAAACTCTGGCGTCGCAAGCTCAGTGCGGTCACAGGCGATTGGGTGAGCTGGTCAATTCCGCGACCTGAACTCGCTGATGTGCTCCGTGGAGCAATCACACGCTCGGGCAAGGTCTACGGATACAACCCGCAGTTTCTCTATCCCGCGGCCGGTGGCATCGACCACCTTCCACGCTCCCTTGCTGCCCACATTCCCGAGAACTCGATGCGACTCGAATGCGCGGCTGTCGAAATCTCGGCAGCGAAACGCCGGGTCACGCTCGCCAATGGAGAAACACTCACAGGCGAATTCATCTTGTCGAGTCTTCCACTGACGGTGCTTGCAAAGATCACCACCGACATGCCTTACGACCTCAAGGCAGCAGCCGCAGACCTGGACCATGTTTCCATTCGAGCCGTCAATCTTGGCGTACGCGGCGAACCGGTGCATGCCGACGCGCAATGGGTGTACTTTCCAGAAGCTTCGGCTCCATTTCATCGAATCGGACTACCCACCGCGCTGACACCAACCATGGCCCCTTCTGGACACCACTCGTTGGTCGCAGAGATCTCGTTTCGCCCGGAGGACGATCCTGGTCCCGAAGCATCGCTCGAACAAACCGTCTCGAGCCTTCTGCGTTGCGGCTTCTTGCGCTCTCGCGATGACATCGTCACCTCGAAGGTCGTGGACATTCCGTTGGCCTACGTCGTCTTCGACAAGCGACGCCGGGAGGTCTTGCCCGAATTGATGCGCTGGTTCGTCCAAAACGGAATCGTCCCCATGGGGCGTTACGGGACATGGGACTACCTCGCCATGGAAGACAGCCTCAGGCATGGCCGTGAGGTGGCTGCTTGGATCGGCAGCCAAACCGTATGAGCAGCCTGCCGACACCCGTCTTCCACATCATCACGATGCTGGAGTTGGGTGGCGCGCAACAAAATACGCTGCACACCGTTGCCTCGCTGGACCGAGCCGAGTTCGCTCCTCACCTCGTGTGCGGACCTGGCGGACTCCTGGATGACGAAGCTCGCGACCTGGGCATTCCTCTGCACTTTATCCCGGAGCTCGTTCGGCCAATACGACCACTGCAGGACTGGCGGGCAGCACGATCGATTGCCGCTCTGCTGAAACCAGATGCTGCAAAAGGTCCGGTCGTCGTCCACACGCATTCCAGCAAAGCCGGTGTCGTGGGGCGACTCGCCGCACGCATGGCCAACGCCTCACCGGTTGTCCATTCCATCCACGGGTTCGGACACGAAGCTATTGATGCCCGCTGGAAACGTCGGATGGTTCTTGCAGCAGAACGTTATATGGGCGGATACACCGATGCCTTCATCTCCGTCAGTCAGTGCTCGCTAGACGAAGGCCGACAACTCAAACTTTTGGGCCAGGCCCCACAGCGAGTCATCCGAAGTGGCATCGATCTTGAGGACTTCGGGCGAGCCGACTCGCTCAGAGAGGAAACTCGGCACGGATTGGGTTACTCGGCTATGGCCCCTGTGGTTGGCATGATCGCATGCCTCAAGCCACAGAAGGCGCCCTTGGACTTCGTCGAGATGGCTGCCCTTGTGCGCGAGAGCAATCCCAGCACACGCTTCTTTCTCGCCGGAGATGGTGAACTCCGAGTTGCCGTTGAACGGCGTATTCAGGAACTCGGCCTGAGCGACTGCTTTGATCTTCTTGGCTGGCGTCGAGATATCGCCGGCCTACTCGGCGCTCTTGATGTCCTGGTGTTGACCTCGCGATGGGAAGGATTGCCTCGGGTTTGCCCCCAGGCCATGGCAGCGGGGCGCCCCGTGGTGGCAACGCAGGTGGACGGCATTCCGGAGGCTGTCGTGGACAGCCGGAACGGCTTCCTGGTGGAGCCGGGTGACATCGGGGGAGCTGCCCAACGCGTCCATCAGCTCCTCAAGGACCCTGATTTGAGACGAACGCTCGCCCAGAACGGTCGAGAACACGTCCAAGAGTTTGATCAGAGACACATGGTGGCTGCCCAAGAAGCGCTCTATCGAGAACTTCTCCGAGGTACCTGAGAGCCCCCGAAGGCTCGGTAGCAAGGACACCCAATGCCACTTGGCGGCGAGTCCCAGCCCAGAAAGGCCTTGCGCTCCGTCCTTGTTGCGACGTAGTCTCACACCCGCTCTTGCTACTGCGTCTCAATATAATTTATTCCCATCTCGGCATCCTTGCGCCCATGACTCGCCTTAAAGTTGGATTCCTCCTCGCCGCCCTGGCCTTCGCCCCTTACAGCACCAGCCTGCAAGCGCAGCAAAGCTCAGAAGACGACAGCACGGCGCGCATCGCCGAGTTGGAAGCCCAGGTCGACAAGCTGGGCAGTGACTACCAGCGATTGCTCGAGATTCTCAAAAACCTCGAGGCTGACGCAGCACTACGCCGCGACACCCTTCCCGAAGACGAATTCTACATCCCCCGCGGCGGCGCTGGCTATGGGGCATCAGGCGGGGGCCCTGGCACCATGGCCGACGCCTACAGCTTTGGCGTAGGGGACCTTCGGAGGCTTGCCGAAAAGACTTACATCGGCGGTTACATCGACATCGAATACGCGAACCCTACTGGGAGTGGAACAGCCTCTCGCGAGTTTGATCAGCATCGCTTCGTGCCCTTCATCTATTCCGACATCAACGAATCGATCAAGGTCGCTGCGGAGATCGAAGTCGAGCACGGACATGAGCTTGAAGTTGAGTTCGCGCAGATGGACTTCCTAATCAATCAATACGCAAACCTGAGAGCTGGTATCCAGCTCCTCCCCCTCGGCAAGTTCAATATGGTGCACGACTCGCCGATCCAAGAGCTCACCTACCGCCCGATGGTGGACACGTACATCATTCCGACCACGCTTCGCGATGCTGGCCTTGGGATGTGGGGAGATGTCACGGAAACGATTTCGTATCACGCAACCGTCACGAATGGATTCCGTGGTCTGACCACAGCCGGAAAGAACGAGATCACTCGGGAAAAAGGGCTTCGTAACGCTGCTCCGTACAAGAACAAGATTGGCAAGCCTTTCGAGAACTTCAACAACGCCTTCGCGTACACCGGGCGCCTTCAGTGGACTCCTATCCTTGGCCTCGAAACCGGCATTTCCGGTCTCCTCAACAAATACGACGAAAAGGCGGACAACAACCTGAAGATCTGGGCCTTGGACGCCACGCTCCAAGGTCAGGCGGTTCCAGGAATGCCCGACAACATGGAGCTTCTCTACGAAGGCGCCTGGGCCGACATTCAGCGCAATCGATTCGCACACAACAGCGGCGTCGCTGGCGACATGAATGGACACTACGTTCAGGCAAATGTGCACTTCGTCCCCAACTTCATTGCTGACAGCATTGGAGATAACGGTTTCGTTGAAGACGGCGCCCACTTCACCTTTGTGACTCGGTACGGAATGGTCGACCTCGACGACTACGTCCGACGCCGCACCACTCTGGGCCTCAACTATCGGCCCAACGAAAGCGACACGGTCATCAAGTTTGACTACCTGTTTAACGGTGACAATGGACCCTTGTCGGGCGACAACGACGACAACATCTGGGCAATGTCCTTCGCCTCATACTTCTGATTCTGCGTTTATGAGCCCTCAGTACCTTCGCCGCTTCTGTCTTCTGGCAGCCATGGCCTGCACAACCAGCATGGCGCTGGCCGGAGGATCTGGGCTCAAAAAAGTACACCTCGACAAATTGGGGGCACTTAAGCAGGTGTTCCCAAACGCAGAGCAGGTGCTTGAACTTCGCCACCTGCTCTCAATCGAGGAAATCGAGCGCATCGAAAGCCGCATGGGCAAGCGCCTCGGGGAAGGTGGGTTTTTCCTCTACGTGGGAATCTCGAACGGCGTTCCGACTGGATATGCCGCCATCGTGAACGAAATCGGCAAGGTCAAACCCATCACGCATATTGTTGGCGTGACGACCGAAGGCACAGTGTCCGACGTGGCCGTGATGATCTATCGCGAAAGCCATGGTGAAGACGTCACAAAAAAAGCATTCATGGCCCAGTACAAAGGAAAGTCGCTTGAGGATCCGATTCGGATCCGTCGCGATCTCATCAATATCGCAGGCTCTACTTTGTCAGCACATGCCATCTGCCGAGGCGTCCGCAAAGCACTTGCTGCTGTCGAAGAAGTTTTTCTAACCCAAAGCGAAATAGAGCTCGAAGCAAGATTTGAGAGCGCGCAAGTCGTGATTCCTACCGCGGATGAAATCTCGCGCTCGACTGACCACGAGTCCGGCAGCATTCGCATCGAGCGCGAGGTCATGGGCACTGTCTGCTCGATCGAAGCATTTGACGAGCCCGGCTCCCCGCGGGGTAAAGATCTCGAAGAGGTCATAGAAGCCGCTCTTGACGAGGTCTCTCGCTGGGACAAGGTCTTGTCAAACTGGCAACCCGACACCCCTCTTGCGCGACTCAACATCACTCCCGTCGGCGAGCCTTTCCAGGCTGGCGATGATCTCTTGGCATGGCTTGAAGATGCGCAAGCTTGGTCCTTGGAAACTCGTGGTCGATTCGATCCCGCACTCGGCTCACTGGTGCAGGCATGGAAGCTCCAGTCTCGTGAGCCATCTCGCCCCGAGCCGGGCATGCTCGAATCCGCTCGAACTGCTGCAGGCATAGATCAGCTACTCATCGATGCCCAGGAACACACCGTGACGCGCCTCCATCCGGGCACGCTCCTCGATCCGGGTGCCTCGGGCAAAGGCTACGCACTCGATCGTGCAGCAGAACTTCTTCGGTCAAACGGTGTTCACCGCGCACTGCTCTCCTTCCGCAGCACGCTCCTAGCCATGGCCCCCCCGCCGGGCAAAACAGCATGGACAGTGCCGGTCGTTCATGATGGGAGTGGAGAAGAAGTGACACAGATCGACCTTGTCCAGCAGGCGCTTTCCGTGAGCGGCGGCGCCATGCGCCCCTTCCAAGATGACCAAACCTTGCGAGGGCACGTGCTCGACCCTCGTTCTGGCGTACCTGTCGATGCCGCCCGCCTGGCCTGGGTGACACATGCCTCCGCCGCAGCATCCGATTCATTGGCCACTGCGCTGCTCGTAGAAGGACCTGTTCTTCCGGCAATCGAAGGCGCCTACGGCGGTTTTCAACTCGATGCCTCGACCCCCGTGAGTACTTGGCCAGCAAGTCGCTGATCACCACGCGTGCCTCGGGCCCTCACGGGGTGTAGGTTCTGACCATGCACTTCCTGACCCGACAGCGTCTCCACCTGTCCCTCTTTCATCCACTGATGAAGATCTTGCTCTCGCTCTATATTTTGAGCGTCGGAGCCGGATTGTGGGTGGCCACCTTGAAGTACACAGATCGCGCGGAATGGACTCAGCCAGGCATCGAACAGTTTGTACACGGAAGCCAAGATTCAGCAGCCGATCCGTTCGACAATCCGCTCGCTGGCCTCGATGAGCACAACAGCGAAGGCAAAAGTCGACGCGAGTTGGTCGACATCGCACACCCTCACCTCTTTAGCATTCCCATTGTGCTCTTCATCCTGGGTCACCTTCTGCACCTGACCCGATTGCCCACATGGATGAAACTCACCATCAACGTGGCCGCGTTCACGTCGTTTCTGGCAACGTTCCTGTTGCCGTTTGTCGTCGTCAACAACGCGACCTTGGCTCCGCTGCTCTACGCGTCCGGCTGGACGATGCTGATCAGCTTTGTTCTTCTTTGCATCATCCCGCTGACCGAGATGTGGCTCGGCCGGCCAGGGAAATCCGGTTTCGACGCCATTCCCCGGCGAAAGGGCAGAGAAGCTACAGATGCACCGGCTTCCTGAACTCGCTGGCGAAGCGCTGCTCTAGAGTCGTACGTAATCGAAATCCAACGACTGGCTGTTGATGCCCTTCGGGGGCGGTGCGATCCAGTTGGCGAACTTGCCAGGTTCAGTGCATTGCGACATGAGACTCGTCACGTAGGCGCGATCCGAATCATCGGGCAACCATTCGTCCTTGCGCTTCTCCCACTCTTCAGCACTGAGTGGATTGCCATCGATGTCAAAGTGGCTCACGGCAAAGCTACCGATATTGCGGTTGAAGCGGCGGTGCGGAAGGCGCAGCCGGAACTCGATTCCATTCTTATCTAGAATGTTGTTCCAGTAGTTGATGCCTTTCTGGTTGTCATCGATGTAGTCCTCACGCAAAACTTCATTCATCGCATTGCGCAAAGGCACCTGTTCGGTGACCAGCTTTCCGTCTTCCCAGACGGTGACTTCCTTCGTTTGTTCAAGCGCGCTGTGCTCCTCGTAATTCTTCATCTCCCAGGCGCGCCCTTTCAGGCTGCTTCCGAAAAAGTTGGCCGAGTTCGATGAGATTTCCGCGCCATAGAGATCGTTGCTGCTACTCGACCAGAAACTGATGTACTTCTGGATCATCGGAAGGTCCATGACTCCATGCGTACGCGGGTCATCGTCCGGATGCTGCTTCATGATCTCTGCACACCGTTGGATCACGCGCCCCAAACCTGTTTGTCCAACAAACATGTGGTGCGCTTCTTCGGTCAACATAAACCGGCACGTCCTGGCGAGAGGGTCAAAGCCCGACTCGGCCAAGCTAAGAAGTTGAAACTTGCCGTCCCGGTCCGTGAACATCGTGAAGCAAAAGTAGTCCAACCAACTTTTGATGGGTTCGTTGAAAGTGCCCAGAATTCGCGGGTGATCAGGGTTCCCACTGCGGCGATCGAGAAGTTCCTCCGCCTCTTCACGTCCGTCCTTTCCGAAATAGGTCTGGAGCAAATAGACCATGGCCCAAAGGTGTCGACCTTCTTCGACATTGACCTGGAAGAGGTTGCGCATGTCGTAGAGGCTCGGAGCTGTGTGAGCAAGGAGGCGCTGCTGCTCCACTGACGCCGGCTCTGTGTCCGCCTGCGTCACAATAATTCGGCGCAACCAGTTCCTGTACTCGCCCGGGACTTGCTGCCATGCGTCTTCACCAGCGTGGTCTCCGAAACCAATCTTTCGGTTCTTCTCTGGCTCTGCGAGGAAGATGCCCCAGCGGTAATCGGGCATTTTCACGTGACCGAACTGAGCCCACCCCTCAGAGTCCACCGACACGGCAGTTCGCAGGAACACCTCTTTGTCGTTGAACTCGGTCGGACCCATCTCCTTCCACCAGTCGATGTAGTTCGGCAACCAGTGCTCGAGTGCTCGCTTCAGCCTTCTGTCCGAAGAGAGGTCTACATTGTTTGGAATCTTGCTCTCGTAGTCGATGCTGGCCATCTTGAGTTCCTTGGTTGCAGGGCGTTCAGTTGTGAAGCGAGACTTGGTTGTGAATCAAGTCCGAATCCAGTCCAGCTCAGGTCGATTTGGTGTGCCGTAGCATTGCAGCGCTCCGCGCTCGCCGACGGCGTTGGGACGCTGGAAAATCCAGTTTTGCCATGCCGAGAGCCGGCCAAATATTTTGGTCTCCATGGTCTCTGGCCCAGCGAAACGCAAGTTCGCTTCCATGCCCGTGAGCGCGTCTGGCGAAAATGATGCGCGCTCCTCGAGAGCCATGCGCAAGTCGTCTTCCCAGTCGATGATGTCTGGTGCAACCGTGGCAAGCCCCATGTCATCTGCTTGCTCTGCGTCCAAGAGTTCTGTTTCTGCGAGCAAATCATCGGCACGCGTGGGCTCACCCAGAAAGCGTGTTTGCAGCCGTGTCAATCCGTTCGACATGGGGTAAGCGCCTGCATTCATGACGCTGGTCCCCATCACAACCGGATGATCTGGGTCATTGAGTAAATAAACACGGTCTGCAGAGAGTGCGATCTCCAAGAACGTTCCCACAAAGCACGTGCCCTCGTCTGCAACGGCAAATGTTGTCCGGGCAGTGAGATCTAGTCGTTTCAGAACCCGCTTCACAAACAGGCGCACCTCGCGCACAAACCAGTCATCTTTCGCCCTGTCGAGCAAGGCGTCTGTATCCCGAATCACTGAGGGATCGCCGACCACCCGCAATGTGATCGTTCCGACATCGAGATATTCCAGTCGCAAGTGAAGCAAGGCGTCATCGAACTGCCGGAACAGCTTGAAGATCCACCAGTTGCATCCCGCCTGATGCGCTTCGGCCGGAGTCGAAGGGCCCGCATCTGACGGAAGATTCATTGTGATGGACGCAGTTCGCGCATCGCCGTCAAAGCTCACATCGACCATGTCGTAGTGAATACTCGACTCATCGAAAGTCGCACCTGCGGGCTCTAGACGAATACCTTCCAGGCCTTCGGATACCTCTGACTGTGACACCAGTTCTTGTGAAGCCGCCTCGACAAGCTCATCAAACTTCGACAGAGGAGCGACACCATCAACAAGGTTCCAGCGAACCGCTCGCTTGCCCTTAATTCCCTCGGCAACGCTGCAGAAAACATCTGCCAGGTCACGGCGCACCATGCGCTTGTCCACGACTCGCGTAAGCCCTCCGGTTCCTGGAAGGACTCCCAGAAGCGGAACTTCCGGAAGCGAGACGGCCGAATTTCTATCGTCCACAAGAAGAATGTGGTCCGACGCCAGCGCCAACTCGTAGCCACCTCCGCTTGCGGTGCCATTCAAAGCCGCAAGAGTTTTCAGTCCGGAAAACTCGCTCGCATCTTCAATAAAGAGACGCGTCTCATTGGTGAACTTGCAAAAGTTCACTTTGAACGCATGCGTTGAGGTTCTGAGCATCACGATATTCGCGCCCGCACAGAACACGCGGTCGAGGTTGCCGGTCAGCACGACGCAACGCACTTCTGGGTGCTCGAAGCGAAGGTGCTGATAGGCCGCAGCCAGTTCGATATCCACTCCAAGGTCGTAGCTATTGAGCTTCAATCGGTAGTGGTCGTGCATTCCGTGGTCCTCTTGCACGTTCATGCGCAAGGTCGCGATCGCCCCCTCGATCGAGAGCTGCCAGTGGACGAAGTCTTCTGGCCGACAATGGAACTCGAAATGAGCGCGGGAGGTGGCGGGTGTCTCGGTCGCAGTCACAGAAGATCTCCTCTTGGAGGGGCACTTCGCCTCAAGCGCGAGTCTCGGCCGGCGGGAGGCCCACACGATGAGGAGGGAATATATCTTTCTCATCTAAAGCCTGTTTAGGTATTATATTTCCTATACCTTTACCCACTGTGGACCTTCTATGCGCCCCGAAGCCCTGCTCCGAGAAGTGGGCCGCCGCCTCACAGCCGCTCGGCATCAGCGCGGCCTCACATCGACCGACGTCGCACGACGAGCGGGCCTCAGCCCTCGCTATCTCCGGATGGCTGAAGCCGGGCAAGCCAACCTGTCCCTGCTCAAGCTCGCCTCTCTCGCCAGAGTCCTGCGCGTCAACTTGTCCGAGATCTGCGATCTCCAGCTAGCCCATGCTCCCGAACTCCGGGTCGCTTTGCTCGGAGTTCGAGGTTGCGGCAAGACAACTGTTGGTCGCGAACTTGCGCGTCAACTAGAAGTCCCGTTCGTTGAACTCGACTCACTGATCGAAAACCAGGCAGGCATCCCTCTTGCCCAGGTGTTTTCAATTCACGATGACTCTTTCTATCGATCTCTCCAACGCGAAGCGCTTGAGTCCTGGCTCACACAGCACGGAAGTGGCGTTCTGGCAACGGGCGGCTCTCTCGTTAATGACGAGAAGGCTTTTCTGAGACTGCGTGAGACATGTCGCACAGTTTGGCTTCGGGCCACTGCAGAAGAACATTGGCGAAGAGTTGTGGGCCAGGGCGACCCACGCCCCATGCAAGGACGCCCGCGGGCCATGCTCGAGTTGCGCAAACTGCTTGAGTCTCGAGAGCCTCTCTATGCAACCGCTGACCATGTTGTGGACACCATGGACGCCGACCCCTCTGCCCTCGCAAGCCTCATCGGTACATGGTTACTCGGCTGAGCACGTCATGCAGCACGAGACGTGCAGCAATTGATGACTCTCATTTCTGATTCGCTGAATGAGAAGACGAAACCTCAACTTCCGTTGTTGTTCGCTCTATCCAGTTCACGTACTCGACAAGGCGATTCTCTGCCCAATAGCGATCAGCATCTGAATCGGCGACTCGCCCGGCCACGAAGCCACAATGCCCACCATGCTGACTCTTGAGCAACGTCACCATGGGCGCGGCTTCCAACTCTTCAAGCTGGTCTTGTGAAAGTGGAACAATCAGATCGTCTTGAGAGTGCAGAACAAGGCTAGGAATCCGGAGATTCTGCAACTCCCAGCGACTACTCGCTCTGCTGTAGTAGTCGTCCGCATTCTCGAACCCACAATCAGGAGCCGTCACGAGTTCGTCAAAAGCTCTTAACGTTCGAACGCCCGCAAGCCGGCCCGGTTCGTATCGCTCTGGAGACAACCTCGCCCGGCGGTTGTAGACCGCACGTAAACCGCGAAGGAACGATTTGCGATAGACGCGCACGGAGCGCTGCTGATCTAGATTGTCTGCGCAGTGAGCCAGATCAATCACTGGCGACACAGCCACAAGGCTTCGGACATCTGAACAACCCCGCTGGCCCAAGAGCCCTCCGAGCCGAAGAACAACATTCCCTCCCATGGAGAAACCGGCCAGGTGGACAGGACCGCACAGCGGCTCGCTCCGAAGAGCGTGAATGACGGCGAGCAAGTCACTCACAAGGCCCGCATGGTACATCGAACCAGCAAGGTGTTCCGTGCCTCCGCAGTTGCGCATGTTGAGACGCACAACGTGAAAACCCGACGCAAAGGCTTTGCGCGCCGTGCCTCGCATGTAGGGGCGGTCAGCGTGACCCGCAAAGCCGTGCATCATGACCAGCACGGGGGAGCGTTCTGCTTGCCAGGAACAGAGTCCGAGCACGCTTGTCTGACCATCGACTTCAAAGACGCGCTTTTCGGTCAGGGGCATCGGATGCTTTACGTCTCGCCGGAAGAACATCGGCGCCAAGGTCATTCGATGAAATCCACGTAGCAGCGGGTGCGGCTGAAACGCATCCATCTCAAGAGATTCTCCGCCGGGAGGGCGGAACGCGACCTGCTGCTGAAGACTCATGGGGGAAATGATACCCGGGTCTCTTCCGACCCCGCACCCAGTCAGCCCATCTCTGTATCAGCCGAGAATGACGAGTTCGCCTGAGTGCCCCGTGCGCTTTGCCAGCTCATGAAGGCAGTTCTTTCCGACGGGACCGAGATCCGTTGTGTGGTCATTCACATACAGCTCGACATGACGCCAGATCACATCGTCGGACAACTCGGTCGCGTAGTTTCTCATCGTGGGCAAGGCCAAGTCGGGGTCGGCTCGTGAGATTTCTAGCGATCGCCGCAATATGGCGATCAGCTGCCCCACAGCCTCCTCGGGGAGACTCCGGCGACAAAGAAGCCCCCCCAGAGGGACAGGGTGTCCGGTCTGTTGTTCCCAGCTCTGTCCTAAATCGTCGCGCAAGGCCAGACCTTGATCCTGGTAGGTAAACCGACCTTCGTGAATACAGACTCCAGCGTCCGCCTCTCCGGCAAGGAGCTTCGGGATGATCTGATCAAATCGGCAATGTGAAAGTCGGGTGACTTCGGGGTGGAGACTACGCATGAGCAGAGTCGCAGTCGTTTTCGAACCTGGGCACAGCACCCTCGCACTTTTATCTAGCCTGACAGAGACGCGGTCTGGTCTGCTCAGCAACACAGGCCCAACACCAAATCCAAGTGCAGAGCCCACAGGCAACACTCCGTAGCGATCTGACAGATCGAATGCCGCTGCAAAACTGGCCTTCGAAACATCGAACCGCCCCTCAACAATCCCTTCATTGAGCTCTTGAACATCCGCGAGTTCGAACGTGAGGTCTAGCCCCGGGGTCTCTACACGCCCTTCGAGCAAGGGCGCAAAAAGAAACGTGTCGTTTGGGCAAGTCGAAAGCCCCACAGACAACTGCGTCACGACAACACCCCGAGCGCTTGCTCGAGAAAAGTGCGCAATGCCGTCACTGCCTCAACGGCTTGCCATTGCGTCTTATCGCGAAGGCCCGCTCGATTGCTGACGCCACGAACGATGGAGAATGGAACACCGGCCTCTCGACAGGCCAGGCCGACGGCATACCCCTCCATCTCCTCGACCAGGACGGCTGGATCGCGAGATCGCCAACTATCCGCCTCCTCAATCGACGCGCTCGCAGCAGCCACCGTTCCAATCTCACCGGCAACGATCGCGGGGCCTCCCGAAGTCTCTGCGTGAAAACGAGTTCCGACTTTTAGCCACTTCGTCGGCACATCGAGCGACAGTGCGTCCGGCACCCCACCTTCTCCGGCGGGAGCCATCTCCCCCAAGGGCAAAAAGTCGGCTCCGTGGCCAGCGCCCACAGCCTCATTCCGAACAGCGGTGCCGACCACAAGACCACCTAGCGGCGCACATGTTTCATCTCGTGTTCCCGCCAAGCCGACCAGCACGCAGAATTCTGGGCGAACCTCTTGAAGCCATCGTGCAGCAGAGATGCCGGAGGCCATGGACCCCATGCCGCACACACGAACCTTGATGCCATCTGTTTCTCGAAGGCCCATCAGGTCTTGCTCAGCCCGAGTCGGTATCAAGAGTAGCGTCGTCATCACATCCCCCTCGAAGCTGACTGACCCGCTTCAAGAAGATCTCGCAGGCCTGCCTGCTGAAGGCGGCTCCAGTCACCGACCGGTATTCGCAAGCACCATCTCTGAGCCAATCGGCCGGTCTGTGTCCCCGGGATCAGAGCGCCCAAGACCACCAGCGCTGTACGCCGTGAACCAGGGTACGCATGTGCGGCTTGCAACAACTGGTGGACGACTTCTCCGAGAGCCTGCTCGGTCAGATCAGGCTCCAGCGCAACTCCAATCAGAAAAGGTCGGCTTCCCGTCCGCTGCCCCATGAAGTTCACGACAGCCCGACACACCTCCAAGGCTCGCTGATCCATCACGCGGCCTGGGAAGCCGTCCAAGATCACGCTCCAATTCGCGACCCCCGCATCGTTTCGATCGACAGGGCCAGTCGAGAAGAATGCTGCTGCATCCCCCTCCAAGACGCGACGGCTCACAAAGTCCGGGCCAAAAGGATGGAAAAACCCCGCTTCTGAAGAGACCCGCTCCAGCGTCGCCCCCTCCCAGCGAGCCCCCAATCTTTCCAGAGACGAAGCCCCGAACTCCGGGCAATCCAACAAAACGAGACCCGAAACCGCTGAAACCCCCATTCGGCCCTCAAGGTGCTTTGCGCCCAAAACCCCCGCCAGAAGGATCAAACTCATAGCTATCAGGATGTGGGTGATGCGAATCACGGGGCTCTCAGGTGCTTCGAGTCGCGATTTGGCCGGTTGACCAAAGCTGGATGACCTGTTGAAATAATCGGCTTTTATACCCTCTCCAGGGAGGGTTCCGCAGCATCGGCAGGCTCTCATGAGTTCTGTCGGAAGCTCGCACCCTTCGGCCCCCAAAATCATGTCCAACGCAACCGCTAAAGCACCCACGAAGCCCCGGAAGAACGATCTCGCCTTCCTTCGGAACATCGGAATCATTGCCCACATCGACGCGGGCAAGACCACCGTGACCGAGCGAATCCTGTTCTACACCGGACGCAGCCGCAACATCGGCGAGGTTCACGATGGTCAAGCGACCATGGACCACCTCGACGAAGAGCGCGAACGCGGCATCACGATCACGTCCGCTGCAACGACCTGCAGCTGGGGCAAGTACACGATCAACATCATCGACACCCCAGGCCACGTCGACTTCACGGCCGAGGTGGAGCGCTCGCTGCGAGTCCTGGACGGAGCTGTCGCCGTTTTTGATGGCGTCGCCGGCGTCGAGGCTCAGTCGGAGACTGTTTGGCGTCAAGCCGACAAGTACGAAGTACCGCGGATTGCGTTCGTCAACAAGCTGGACCGAACTGGCGCGAGCTTTAACTTCTGCCTGGAATCGATGCGCACTCGCCTTGGTGTGCACCCCGTTCCCATCATGTTGCCCATCGGTCTTGAAGCAGACTATCTCGGCAACATCGACCTCATCACCATGAAAGCCAAGTACTTCGGAGAAGGCGATGACGACACCGCCTTCACGGAGCGCGACATTCCTGACGAGTTGAAGGATGCCGCCAACCAGGCACGCCACGAAATGATCGAGGCAGCCTGCATGGTCGACGACAACTTGCTCGAACGCTTTCTGGAAGATGAAACGAAAATCTCCAGCGAGGAGATCACCGATGCACTGCGCATGGGCACTGTCCAGCGCAAGCTGCTCGTCGTGCTCTGCGGCGCTGCACTACGAAACAAGGGTGTTCAGTCAACGCTGGACGGCATCTGCGACTTTCTTCCTTCGCCCCTCGACCAGCCCCCCGTCACGGGCCAGGACAAGGTTGGTGAGCCAGCGGTCAGAAGCTGTGACGTCGATGAACCCTTCGCCGCCCTGGCCTTCAAGACGGTCTTTGACCCCAACGGAGACCTCACCTTCATTCGCGTCTATTCCGGAACGGGCGCGGCGGGCGATCAGTTCCTGAACACACGCACCGGCAAAAAAGAGCGCCTCGGTCGTCTCTACCGCATGCATGCCGCCTCACGTGAACCGATTGACGCCTGCAAGGCAGGTGACATTGTTGCGGCCGTGGGACTGAAGAACACAAATACAGGTGACACCATCGCCGACGGGAACAATCCCATCACCTTGGAGTCGCTGGACTTCCCAGACACCGTGATCTCGATGTCCATCGAGCCCAAGAGCAAGGGCGACAGAGACAAGCTTTCGCAAACGCTGTCCGTCCTGGCAAAAGAAGATCCAACCTTCCGCGCCTGGACAGACGAAGAGACGAACGAAACCATCATCGCCGGCATGGGTGAGCTACACCTCGAGGTGCTTCGCCACCGCATTACCCGCGAGTTCAAGGTTGATGCGGAATGCGGCAAGCCGCGCGTAGCCTACCGGCAGACGATCGATCAGCCACGCGAACGCGTAGAGGGTAAGCACGTCAAGCAGACCGGTGGTCATGGACAGTTCGCTGTCGTACGCATGAACTTCGAAGCTCTCACCGAAACCCAAGACATCGAGTTCGTGGATGAGATCAAAGGCGGTTCCGTCCCGAGGGAATACATTCCCGCGGTCGGCAAGGGCGTCAGAGATGCTTCCGTGAAAGGGCGTGAGTTCCCGTTCCCCTTCGTCGGCATCAAGTGCTCTCTCTACGACGGCAAGTCGCACGAGGTCGACAGTTCGGATATGGCTTTCCAGTCGGCCGGCCGTATCGCCTTCAATCTCGCCGTCGCAGGCAACCAGGTCTTCCTTGAGCCCATGATGAAAGTGGAAGTCCTCTGCCCCGAAGACAACTTGGGTGACGTTATCGGAGACCTCAACAGCCGCCGGGCAAACATCGATGAGATTTCCGACCGCGTGAACCTCAAGGTGATCACCGGCCTGGTGCCCATCGCAGAGACCTTCAACTACTCCTCGAAACTGCGCAGTCTGACGGCTGGCCGCGGGACGTACTCCATGGAACCAAACGGCTACGCCCCGGTTCCCAAGTCAGTCCGCGAGAACATCGTCAAGGAAATCGAGGAGATGAGGAAGGCTCAGAAGTCCTAGAGGCTTTCTCGGTTCACCGCACGCCCCAGGCTGACGCCTGACTCTCCCTGCTGAGCGAAAAACAAAGCTCTCAGCGGCTCGCCTCAGGGAGAGGTTGCGCCGCGAGCGCGACCTTCATCCAATCGAAGCTGGAAGAGCGGCCACAAAACCCACGGGTTTGCCTGCAAGACTGCTGGCTGCAAGCCCTCAAGAAACTGATCGCCGGTGAGCTGCGATTCATCCGCTGCAAACGAAAGCTCCACCGGCACGTCGCTACTTGTCGCTTTGGCGAGTTCGCCCAGGCCTTTCGCCCCTGGCGTCACGATGCCGAACTCTCCCAGGTCGAAGTCTTCGAGTTCGACCTGCAATTCACCAAGCCAACTGTTGACCTGATCAAGGCTCGATCGCTCGGCAGAGTCAGCCAAGGGCGACTGTTTTGCGAGAACCTTTTGTGCCTCGACAAGACCGCCGAAGAGGAACTGCTCGGACATCGCTGAGCCAATGTCTTGCAAGGCCTGTGAATCGCTGATCTGTGGGAGGACGTCCTGCAACAGTTGTGATCCGCTCTCAAGAAACTGCGTCACTGCTTTGCGACGTGCCCGAAGCGTGCGGACCTGACCAATGTCCTCCTGTTCGATCGCACGATCGATCGCGTCGTCGATGCTCGCCCCTTCATCACCCTTCAGATTCAAACCACCGATCGTCGCTTCCTTGCTTTCAACGGCCTGCTGAGAGACCTGGGCTTTCTTGGCATTTTGCGCTGCCTCCGAAGTGCGGTCGCTGGTCTCCCACGTGTAAGCGGCCATGATCACGATGACGGCCGATAACACCGTCATGCCAAGTTTTGTCCGGTGCCGCCGAGCCGAACGCATCACTCGGCTTGCCGTACTGGGCGGTGCTGCGCTGATCGGCTCGCCCTCGAGGAAGCAGCGCAAGTCGCTCGCAAAAGCTGCGGCACCCTGGTAGCGATGAACGCGAGCCTTTTCCATTGCCTTGAGGCAAATGGTTTCCAGGTCAGCGGGAACACGCGAGTTGATCTTGCTCGGCCGCTTCGGGTCCTCGTTAAGGATATTGCGGATGAGCTCGTGCGAACTCTGGCCCGTGAACGGAGGGGACTGGGTCAGCAACTCGTACAGCGTGACGCCAATCGCATAGATGTCCGAGCGGTGGTCTACCTCTCCCCGCCGCGAGTCTGCCTGCTCTGGCGACATGTAGAAAGGAGAGCCCGCAAAATCTCCTGTGCGTGATAACTCAAGGCCGTCCTCGACCTTTGCCAATCCAAAATCGCCAACAAACGGCCGGTCATTTTCGTCGAGGAGGATGTTGCTCGGCTTGATGTCGCGGTGAACGATCCCTCGCTCATGCGCATGCTGGAGTGCCTCCGCGACACAAGCCAGCCATTCTGCAACCCTCCGAAAGTAACCCTTCGGGGGATCACCGGACTCCTTGATCGCGGAAAGCTCGTCCGCAACCGTACGCCCGATGCCGACAAGCTTTTGTGCGATGAAGAAATCACTGCCGTCCTGGCCCCAAGAAAACACCGAAACGATACCTGGGTGATCGAGGCGAGCGGCAGCTCGTGCTTCCCGCTCGAACCGAGCGATTTCTTCTTCTGTATGCACCCGGTGCTGATAGAGCACCTTAAGTGCCACAGGTCGATCGAGGCTGACTTGGTCAGCTCGGTAGACCACTCCAAAGCCACCTCGCCCAATCTCCTCGACGATGCGAAAATCGCCAAGTCGATCTGGGATGGGCATGAACTACCTCCGGACTTCGAACGATGCGAGGAACTTGTTGTTGTCCCCCGTCTCGCGAATCTTCGCCATGAGGAGTTGCATGGCTTCCACAGGATGCATCTGACTCATGACCCGACGCAACATGACAACTTTGCGATAGACCTCCGGGGGCAAGAGCAGCTCCTCTTTCCTTGTTCCGGAGCGGTTGATGTCAATTGCAGGCCAAATTCGGCGCTCAGCGAGTTCACGTGACAGCACCAGCTCCATGTTGCCGGTCCCCTTGAACTCCTCAAAAATCACCTCATCCATACGGCTGCCAGTCTCGATGAGAGCCGTGGCCAAAATCGTCAGCGAGCCGCCGTCCTCGATATTTCGAGCCGCACCGAAGAAAGCCTTGGGCTTCTCGAGGGTCCTCGAATCCACGCCGCCTGACAGAGTGCGGCCTGAATTCCGGATGGTGACGTTGTAAGCCCGGCCCAGGCGGGTCAGGGAATCCATCACGATGACGACATCCTTGCCCAGCTCGACGAGGCGCTTGGCGCGCTCGATGGTGAGTTCGGTGACCCTACAGTGGCGATCGGCCGGCTCATCATTGGTCGAAGCGATGACCTCGCCCTTCACATTACGCCGGAAGTGAGTGGCTTCCTCAGGCCGCTCATCGACGAGAAGCACGATGAGGTGAACGTCGGGATATTCGGAACTGACCCGGTTGGCGACCTGCTGCAAAAGAATGGTCTTACCCGAGCGTGGCGGAGCGGTGATCAGGCCTCGCTGGCCGCGACCGAGGGGCGTGATGAGATCGAGCACGCGCATGTTGTAAGGCGCGCCATTGTCACCCGTCTCGGGAACGCCGCCCTCGAGTACGAGTCGTTCGGTTGGGTCGATCGAGGTCAGTTGTTTGAAGATGGGCGCTGCCTGAGCTTCGGAAGGCGACATCCCGTTCACGCTGGTGATGTCGACGATTGTCCGGCGACCCTTCACCTGCTCTGCCGAACCGACAATCTCCTGGCCCGCGCGCAGATTCTCCGCCCGAGAGAGAGCCGCCGGTACATAGGCGTCTTTTTCGTCCGGCGCAAAGTTATCCGAGAGGCGCCGAAGCCATCCCTGGCCGTCAGGGTTCAACTCGAGGATGCCCGAGGTCTCGATACGCGGCTGTGGCCCGAAGGGCGTGTCATCCGCACGACCGTGGTGGCCTCCATGGCCTCCACCACCTCCGTGATAGCCGCCGCCTTTGCGGCCCTTGCCTCGACGGCGACGCGAGCGCCTCGAGCGTGATTTGGTCTGTTCCTGCGTCATACGTTCTCTTTCCATCCGGTCCTTGAGTTCCGGTTACTGACTTCCCGATGCTGCGTCCAGGTGCTACCTACCGACGACAACTTCCCAGGAGCCCCCAACCGGGGGTAAACGGCATGCGCAGAGCGCAAGCAGCCTGACTTCTTCGCTCACACCCCGTACCGATGAGGTGGAGGAGTTTCTTTTTGAATGTGGAAGCGATGCGCCCCCAGGCTGTCCCGCCAGCCAGCCGGAGGTGGTCGCGGAAGCCCGCGACGCCGGGCAGCACCTGCCAAGGAGCTACCGTCCTCACTTCGTACATCCATATTCTGACTTGGGATCCCGTGGATTGCCAAGCAGAATCCTAGGGAGAGCATGAAAACACCTCAGATCACCCCCCTGCTTCGGACCATCCTGGTCGCCTGTAGCCTCGCTGCCTGCACGGCACCTGAGCCTCCAACTCCCTGGGAGAGTCGACTGGCGCCGGCCCTCTGCACCCGTGCCGAAAGCCTTCTAGGGGAAGGAGATAGGGACGCGTCTCGATCCACTGCGTTACGGGCTCTCGAGCAGGCCCAAGGCCAGGGAGACGTCATTTCAGAGGCCCGGGCACTGAATCTTCTGGGCCTTGTCGATCAGAATCCGGGGCAACTGAAGCGCTCTCTCCAAATCCTGAAAGGAGCCCCTCTGGAGGGAGATTTGTGGCAGATCCGCCTCGCACTGGCCCGCCTCTCTCTAAGAGCGGGCGAATTGGAAGTCGCTCGGGCTCACATCGAGGCCGTCCTCGAGTCATCTGCTGAGTGGCCTGCTCCAGTTCAACGCGCCCGCGCCGAGGTCAACGGATATCACATGCTTGCTCGAATCCTCCGCCTGGAAGGAGACGTGGAACTCGCAGCAAAGCACGAGCGCTGGGCGGCACTCCAGCTCACGGTTCTGCCCGATCTTGAAGAGCAAGAACTCCGCCAGGCCGTGGCTCAGGCCCTCGGAGATGATTACGCAGATCGTGCGCTCTTCGACGACGCTTTTCAGGCACACGCACGGGCCGCGAACCTGGCTGCCAAATTGGGTGAGCAACGGGCGTTGCTCACAGCCTCACTCTGCATGAGCCGCGACCTCATCATGCTCAACCGACTTGCCGATGCCATCGATCACTTCAACCGCACACTCAGCCTCGCGCGCGAATTGAATGACTGGGAATCGATGGAGCAGATCGCCCTGGAGGCGCTGTTCTGGCTAGACAGCCGGGGTGAACCCTGGAACAGCCAACGTCGGCATCTCTTCCTCGACACACTGCTCGACGTGTCTGCCAACACTCCAGACGGCGACGCGCTCAAAAGCAGCGAGGATTCCACCCCACCCCGCGGATAAGTAGTCTGGCAATCGTCCAGGGAGATCTCATGACTCAAGTTTGCACATCAGCGGACGCGGCACTTGCCGACATCGGCGACGGGGCGACGATTCTCGCCGGAGGCTTCGGGCTCTGCGGCATACCCGAGCATCTCATCGCAGCGCTGGTCCGGCACGGCGCCAAGGACCTCACTCTCATTTCCAACAATGCCGGCGTGGATGACTTCGGCCTCGGCCTCCTGCTTCAGACGCAACAGATCTCAAAGATGGTTTCCACCTACGTGGGCGACAATGACACCTTCGAGCGTCAATTCCTAACGGGAGAACTCGAGGTCGAACTCGTGCCTCAGGGCACCTTTGCCGAACGAATCCGTGCTGGTGGCGCCGGCATTCCAGCCTTTTATACGCCCACCGGTCACGGAACGCAGATCTCCAAGGGCGGCTTGCCCATGCTGCACGACAAAGACGGCCGTGTGATCAAAACGAGCGAGGCCAAGGAAACACGCGAATTTGACGGAAAGGGCTACGTACTCGAACGAGCGATCACAGGCGACTTCGCGCTCATCAAGGCCTGGAAGGCTGATGACATGGGCAACCTCGTGTTTCGCAAGACCGCGAGGAATTTCAATCCGATGATGGCGACCGCCGCACGCGTCACCATCGCAGAGGTCGAAGAAATCGTGCCGGCAGGAAGTCTTGACCCAGATCAGATACACACACCGGGCTTATTTGTGCAGCGCCTCGTGCGAGGTGAAAGCCACGAAAAGCGGATCGAACAACGCACAGTGCGTCTGCGCGACTGAGCTCAACAGGAGGCAGCATCATGCTGGACCGCCACGGAATCATCGCACGTGCTGCGCAAGAGCTCACCGACGGGCAATTTGTGAATCTCGGCATTGGGATGCCAACACTCATCGCAAACGTCATCCCCGAAGGCATGACCATTACGCTTCAGAGTGAAAACGGCATGTTGGGCATAGGCCCTTTCCCGTTCGAAGAAGACGTCGACCCAGACCTCATCAACGCAGGCAAACAGACCATCTCGGAAACGCTGGGTTGCAGCTATTTCAACAGTGCCGATTCATTCGGAATGATCCGAGGCGGTCACATCGATCAGTGTTTCCTCGGTGCCATGCAAGTGAGTCAGGACGGTGATCTCGCCAACTGGATGATTCCAGGCAAGATGGTGAAAGGCATGGGGGGCGCCATGGATCTCGTTGCTGGCGCCCGGCATGTCGTGGTCACGATGGAGCATTGCAATCGAAAGGGGCAGCCAAAGATCCTTGAGAGCTGCTCCTTGCCGCTCACGGGTCACGGCGTGGTGCACCGCATCATCACGGACCTCTGCGTTTTGGACGTCAAGCCTGAGGGCGGCCTGCGCCTCGTCGAAATCGCGCCAGGGGAAACCGCGGAATCCGTCCAAGCCAAAACGGCCTGCGCACTTGACGTCGCAAGCGACCTCAAAGAAATGGCTGTGTAGCCCGCCTTACGGCTTCCTTCGAAGCAACCGACTCAGGTCGTCGCGGGAACCTTTTTCTTCAGGCCCTTGTTCACCTTGCCCGACTTGATGCAGCGCGTGCAGGCTCGAACCCGTTGCATCCGGCCACCCAGAAACGCACGGACGGACTGGATATTCGGCTTGAAGCGTCGGCGAGTCACACCGGTGGTCTTCAGCCCGATCCCGCCCTTGGGCTTGGCCAGACCGCGCCGGGCGATGCTGTTGCCAACCTGGACGCGCTTTCCACAAAACTGGCAGACGCGGCTCATGGCTCTTCGACTCGCTGCAAGGGGTTCGGGATTCGAAAGCCCCCGAGGTACCGGTATTCCGGTCTCCTGAAGGGCGAAAGGGCCCCAACTATACGCATCGGCCTGCTCCCCACAAGACCCCCCCGGTCCCGAGAAGCTCTGCTTCAGCTCTCGAGCGAGTCGAACAAGACCGTCACAAGGCTCCCAGCAACGATCACAGGCAGCCAGGCCGCCAGAACGGGCTGAATGACGCCTCGACTGCCCAAATCTCTCAGGGAGGCGTCGAGGAGTAGGAACCCGACACAGAAGCCGATGGCGACCCCTAGCCCCTTCGTACGGCTCTTGGCGTCCAGACGGATGACGAAGGGAACAGACAGCAAAACCAGCAGAAGGATCGAAAGCGGAAAGGTCACGTGATAATGACGCAGAAGCCGGTATCGCCTCGACGAGGGGTAGCGTTCGGAAAGGCCCAGCAATTCCTCATACGTCAGATCGAAGGCCATGCGTGACTCTGCAAGGAGCTGCTCGGGCTGGATGTCTGTTTCGACGAAGAAGGCTTCACCATCCTCAGATTCTTTTCGCGCATCACGCCTCACCTGCGAGCGGCCGTTCTGGATCGTCCAGCCTCCGGACTCTGCGCTCCACTCGGCGTTCTCTCCGGTGATGTAGACATTGTTCCCAGCTTCGTCCTCGTAGCTCACGTTCAGTCGACCAATGACTCTCGTACCGACGTTGTATTCAAATGCAGAAAACAGGCGCCCCTCTGCATCTCGCATGTTCATGGTCTCGATCATCCGAGACTTGCCCTTTTCGAGCATGCTCCACTGCAGGTCATCCCGTTCAAGGGCAACGCGCGGCGCCCAAACTTCTTGCACCCAGACAAGCCCACCAAGAAACAGAAGTGTGAGGGCCACCACCGGGAGAATCACGCGTCGCGCACTACGGCCCGTCATGACCATGGCCATGAACTCATTGTGACGCTGAAGTCGCAACAGTGTGATGAGCGCCGCCATCACCATCACAAACGGAGCCACCTGCACGAAAATTACAGGCAGTTGGAGCGTGTACAAATACACGACATCTGAAATGACAAGATGTGAGCCTTCGAAGCCTTCAAGAAAGTCGTCGAACTGTGCAAACAGGTCATAGATCGCGTACAGCCCGATGAAAAACACCGAGCTCACCACCCATGACGAGATGAAGTACCTCGCAACGTATCGATCTAGCTTGGAAATCATCGAGCGTTCAGTCGCCTCCAGATGAGGAAACTCGCGATAAGCAAGAGACCGTGACCAAACCAAACCGCAAGACTCGGTGAAACCGAGCCACTCATGGAGACTGCCTGGCTGACCTTGACAGAGGGGTAGTACAGGATCAGCGCCAAGATAAAGGCCACCAGAAACGCGCCAACTCGATCAGATCTGCGGAATCGTAGCGCCACAGGAAATCCCAAAAGAACGAACACCAGACAGGCTGCAGCCGAGGATGACCGCATAGCAACCTCCGTCTTCACGGAGAGCTCTTTCAACCGCCCCCGTTGCCCCGGCTCGCGCTGCAGCCAGGCGAAAAGCTGCGCGGTGGTCAGCGAGAAGATATTCAGGTCACCAAAATCCCTGTGCAAAGAGCGCGTGATCTCCGTGCCCTCGTTCAACCCGTCGAGTTGATCTCCCACAACCGTACGAAAGCGGCCGAGCTTCAAGACAAGCTTGCTCCGTTGCGGATCTACAAAGACCTTTGTGGACTCTGCCTCCGCGACAATCTCCTGAATGACCAGGCCGTCCTCGGCAACCCACTGAATGCGCATGTCATGTGCGACGCCATGCGAATCGATTGCAGCCGGCGCCACCCAGATTCCATCGGCCAGTTCTTCCGGCTCTCCCGACGCCAGTTTCTGCGCGATCACGGCTCCTGGATCCACGATCTTTGTGATGCGTCGCTTCGAGCGAGAGGCGTGAGGCTGCGCGTCGTCCATGGCGACGAGCATGAGCACTGACATGAGTGCCCCGAACACAAGGCCAGGCAAGAGAAGGTGGAACGGGTGAATGCCGCTTGCCCGCAACGTGTCGACTTCGTTGTCGGCAGCTGCTCTCCCATAGGTCAGCACAACAGCCACAAGCACAGCGATGGGAAAAACAATGTCCACCGTCACGCCCATGAACATGGGCAGCATCTTCAGAAAGACTCCCAAAGAAAGTCCGTCAACGCTGTTGATGACCTGAGCGCTCGAGACAAGCAGGAGGACTCCCATCAGGAGCAGAAGGGTTGTCACTGCGTTTCCCATCAACTCCAGGAAGAGGCGGCGCTGAAAAAGCATCATGCCGACACCTCCTCGAATCCTGCAGCACACAGGATGCGATCTGCGCGAGCGTTCATGCGACGTCGCATGGCGGGAGTCTCGTCATCCCAACCCAGCAGGTGAAGTGTGCCGTGCGCCACATACAACAGAAGCTCGTATCGCGGATCTTTCCCCAGTTCTTCAGCCACACGCAAAGCAGTTTCAGCGGAAGCGACCACCTCCCCCGTCACAGCATCAGGAGACGGGTCGTCTTCATAACTGAAGGCGATTGAGTCCGTGGCCCAGTCATGGTTCAGATACTCTCGATTCACGTCGCGAATGACACGGTCATTTACAAGCGCAACAGAAATACTGGGCTCTCCCGCCTTCTCCGCGGCATAGACCGCTGCGATCACGGCACGCACATCGCGGGCAGTCACCTTCACCCGGCGCTGTCGATTCGAGACCGGAATCACCGTCGCCCGCGGGTCTCCTCGCCCCGCGCCCGCTCCTCACGCTCACGCTCACGCTCACGGACTCGTTCATCGTTCTCGTAAGCGTTGACGATCTTCTGCACGAGTGGATGCCTGACAATGTCCTTCCGGTCCAGGCGAACCACTCCGATTCCTGAGACGTTTCGCAGCAACTTCTCTGCGGCAATCAAACCACTCGTCACTCCTGGATCAAGATCGGTTTGTGTCGCATCGCCGGTCACCACGACTTTGCTCTTGTGCCCCATCCGTGTGAGAAACATCTTCATCTGGCTCGGGGTCGTGTTCTGGGCCTCATCGAGAATGATGAAAGCATTGTCTAGAGTTCGACCACGCATGTAAGCCAATGGTGCAATCTCGATGACATCGGTTTCGATGAAGTGCTGAAGCCGACCCGGCTCCAGATGTGCTCCAAGCGCATCGTAGAGCGGCCGAAGGTACGGGTTGACCTTCGCAACCAGGTCTCCCGGGAGAAACCCGAGGCGCTCCCCGGCTTCAACCGCAGGCCGCACGAGCACCAGCTTGCGAAAATACCCCCGGCGCAAAGCTGTCAGTGCAACAGCCGCCGCGAGAAACGTTTTGCCGGTCCCAGCCGGGCCGATCGAAAACGTTGCTGTTTCTCGCTGCATGCAACGCACGTACTGCTCTTGCCCTTTGCTGCGAACAGACATTCCGGGCGGAAGCCAAAGTCCACCGGCGGCCTCTTCGGCCTTCAGTTCAGCTGCTCCAACACCATGACCTGCTTGCAATAAATCTTTGAGAGCCTCGGCCGGAAGCTCTCCACTGGTACGGAGGCGCTCAAGCAGTTGCCTGATGACACGCACCGCATCAGACACATCCTCTTCATCACCCTCGATGACAACGCGTCCCTTGCGCACCGTCATCGTGACGTCATACGCATTCCGAATGGCGCGCGCGTTCGTTTCACGAGGCCCGAACAGCGAGCGTTCTTCGTCGAGAGAGTGAAGCGGAACCGTCATGCCCATGAAATGCTGTGACCCTTCATTCGTGCGAGGAATCAGCTCACCACGGCAGTGTAGGCGAGCACCAGAGGTGCCACCAGCAGCAGAGAGTCCGCAAGGTCCAGGAACCCTCCTGACTCTCCGAACAGGGTCCCAGAGTCCTTGACAGCGCAAGATCGCTTGACGAGTGATTCCGAGAGATCCGACACCACGGTGACCGCTCCAATGATCAGGCCGTGCAACGCAGCCCCCCAGGGCCCACCGGAGAGGTTCACCTGAACACCTTCCGAAACAGTCAGCACGACCCCTGGAAGTGTGAAGGCGGCCACAACCATCGGCAGGACCAGGCCCCCTACAAGGCCCTCCACTGTTTTCCCGGGGCTGATCGATGGAGCCAGCTTTCGCTTGCCAAATGAGCGGCCCGCGAAATAAGCACCGATGTCGGAGGACTTCGCGACAAGTACCACGCCGATCACCAGTTCTAACCGCCCACTGAGTAGCAAAGTGAGGAGGCATGAGAGCCCGGCTGCATACGGCACGCAGAACCACAAACTGCGAGAAAGCTGGACCACAGACTTTCCGGGTCCGTGCCTCAACTGGCTTGCGAGGTAAAGCCCCGCGAACGCAGAACCAGCCGTCAAGACGTCACCCGCCCCGCGCATGAATTCCACCCAGCCGTTGGAGCTCGTGAAGAGTTCGTAGTTCGTGGCCTGTGAGGCTCCTCCAAGCATCATGACGAACACCCAGGCCACTCCGACTGCGAGGCCTACATTGCGCTGCTGCCCATTGGCTCCCCCTATGGAGAGCAACTCGTGCAACGCACCCAGGGTGAGAATCACACCAAGCGCAGTGAGCGCCCAGGCTGGAGACGAGGGTCGTGACGTATCAAACCACCACGCGCCAAGAGTCAATCCCAGCAGGCTCGCGCCGATGAGTGTCCGCTTTACCAACGCGCCGTCATCTCTGGACGGCCTCCGGCCTTGGATCGACCAGGCCCCCAAACTTTCGCGTACGCCCCGCATAATCACGCAAGGCGGCATGCAGCTCGTCCACAGAGAACTCGGGCCAGCATGCATTCGTCACAAAAATCTCGGCATAACTGATTTGCCAGAGCAAGAAATTGCTGATGCGGCGCTCACCCGCGGTCCGGATGAGCAAGTCCGGATCCCGGCCAGGCTGGTAGAGCCGCGCACTCACAGAAGATTCGTCGATAGACTTCGGATCCAGGGTGCCTGCCGCCACCTCTTCAAACATGGAGCGGACGGCATCCACGATTTCGGCTCTCCCGCCATACGACAAAGCCAAGCACAAGTTGAGTCCATTATTGCCCGCTGTTTGCGCAATGGATTCGTCGAGATCTTTACGCGCAGATGCAGGCAAGTCGTCCAACCGCCCGATCGCCGTTAAGCGCACATTGTTGTCCATCATCGTCGGCCGCTCGCGCACCAAGAACTTGCTCAAGAGGCGCATCAAAAAAGCGATTTCCGCCCGCGGCCGTTTCCAATTCTCGTGGCTAAAGGCGTACAGAGTGAGTTGCTCGAGTCCGAGTCGCGCGCATTCCGTCGTCGCAGTTCGGATCGTGTCCGCACCTTTCTCGTGACCCTTGGTGCGAGCAAAACCTTGGCCCGAAGCCCACCGCCCATTGCCATCCATGATGATGGCCAGATGGCGAGGGAGCTTCGCGGGGTCAAGACCCGTCATGCCACGCTCCTGATGATTGTCGACTCGCGTCCAGGACCAACAGAAATCAGTTCCCAGGAGACGCCGACGCGATCGCAGATCTGGTCGATGAAACTCTGGCAGTTCGCGGGCAAATCGTCGAAGGAACGCACGTCGCGAATATCTTCCGTCCAGCCAGGAAAGGTCTCGATAATGGGCTTCGCACGCTCGATGAGATGTGTGTCCACCGGGTACTCATCTACGCGACCCAGCCCCTCGATATCGTAGCCGACAACCAGACCGATCTCTCCCATGCCAGACAGAACATCCAGCTTGGTGAGCGCCAGGCCCCCGAAACCGCAAAGCTGGGCCGAATAGCGTGCTGCGAGGACATCGAACCACCCGCAGCGGCGTGGGCGACCAGTGGTGGCGCCAAACTCACCGCCAGCCTCCCGAATCTTCTCGCCCAGTTCGTCATGGAGCTCCGAGGGGAACGGCCCCGAGCCAACCCGAGTGCAGTAAGCCTTGGCCACGCCAATCTGGTGCCCAACTGCTGCAGGCGGCACGGCAGCCCCTGCAGCAATCCCCAGGCTGTCAGCATTGCTCGAGGTGACATAGGGATAAGTCCCATGGTCGAGGTCAAGCATCACGCCCTGAGCGCCTTCAAAGAAAACGTGTTTTCCTTCCGCCAGCAAGCGGCGAAGGAACGCACCGGTTTCTTTCACCATCGGCGCAAGCCGACGACCCTGCTCGCGAGCGACCTCGAAGATCGCATCAGCTTCCAGAGGGTCTGCGCCATGAACCGCCACAATGAAGCGATTGATCTCGGAAACATTGGCCTGAATGCGAACGCGCAATCGACTTTCATCGATCAGATCCCACAAACGGATGCCGCAACGATTGGCTTTGTCCGCGTATGCGGGGCCAATGCCGCGTCCGGTGGTGCCGATTTTGACACCTGCCTTTTCACCTTCTTGCAATCCATCGATCACACGGTGATAGGGCATGACGCAATGAGCCGCGCCAGACAACAGCAGTCGATCGCGGAGCTTGAGCCCTCGACTCTCGAACTGCTCGAGCTCGTCGAGCAGCACAGTTGGGTCCACCACCACGCCGTTGCCAACAACGTTGAGCTTGCCCTCGTGCAACACACCCGAAGGAAGCAGGTGAAAGACGAATTTCTCACCGTCAACGATGACGGTGTGGCCAGCATTCGCACCACCCTGAAAGCGAACGACGACATCGGCTCGATCCGCGATCAGATCAATGATCTTGCCTTTTCCTTCATCACCCCACTGGGCACCGATCACGCTTGTAGCAGGCATGGATTCAGAAGTTCCCCAGAGGACGAACGGCGCACTTTAGAGCGCCTGAGAGCCTGCCGCAAGCCGAACTGTCGCTTGAGCTTTAGCCATCACAGTCACTCTCCACCCCTCCCCCGGGGCCGATGTAGCCGAGTTCCTTGAGGACATCCATCGATGCACCGTCCACAGCCCCGCCAGGGGCCTCCACCCGGTGCTCCTCGATCCATCGCGCCACCTCTTCCAGCTTGCCCATGTGCCAATCGGCCTCACGGCCTGTGGCGGTCATTGGATGCTGTTCTCCGGGGTCATTCACCAGGTCGTAGAAACAGAGAGTGCCGGTGCCCTCCTCTCCCTCAACGGGCAGGCGGCTCAAAAGCAGATGAGTCTCACTCCGAATCGCACGCAGGGGGCGGCGCAAGGGGTCCCCTTCACCGTCAAGCGCGAGGCCTTTATTCGTCTCCGAGAAGGCATAGCCCCGGGGCTCGAGGTCCGGAAGCACCTCGTTTGGATCAAACGACACCCCTAGCATCTGAAGAACCTCGCTATGTGCACCTGCCGTGCTCACAACTCCGGAGATTCTTTCGGCCTTCATGTCAGAAGACTCGCCTGAGGCGAAGCCCTCAAGCGCTCCAGCTGGCGTCACCATGAGCGGCACATGAATGGTTTCCGCGTGAAGGTTGCTGCCATGCCCCCACAATCCATGCTCCATGAATTCTTCGCCGTGGTCCGACGTGAAAACAATCGCAGTCGTCGGCGCGAGCCCCATTTGATCGATGGCTGAGAGAAGGTGTCCGAGTTGCTCGTCGAAATAGGCGATCTCACCCAGATACCGCTGACGCAAAAAGCGCACGTCGGGGTCCTCCGGCCCAAAAATCTCACCTCTGTAAAATCGTGTGGTCAGGCTCTGCTCAGCCGCGAGAGCGTCTTGTTCACGGAAATCCTCTTGAACGAACCGATCCCGCCATTCTTCAGGGGCATCAACAGGCATATGCGGGTCGAAATAATGCAGGAAGAGAAAGACCTGTTGCCCTGCGTGATTCTCAAGAAATGCCTCTGCTTGATCATTCACCTGCTGTGCATTTCGGTAAGGAAGGAAACCGAAAGTTTCGAAACCTCGACCATAGCCAGCATCTGATTGCAGCAAGGTGTTGGTAACAAAAGCCGCGGTCACAACGCCCTCCGAGCGAGCACGTTCGGCCAACGTCGGAAGGGCGTCAGGAATGACGCGCTGATTGTTGGCAATCACTCCATGCGCAGAGGGCAGCACACCTGTGAGCAGCGAAGCCGTTGTCGGAACCGTCCACGGACTGGGCGCGATGGCTTGCTCGTAGAGCACCGAGCGCTCAGCCAATCGCTGCAAATTAGGAGTCAGGCCTGGCTCCAGGCCGCCGAACGGATCCAGCACATCGGCTCGCATCGTTTCCACCTGGATCAGGAGTACGGAAGGGTTTTCCGGAGTCGCCAGGCGGCGAGGCACAGAAGTGGGCGTACTCACCCGGGGCTCGGCGAGTCCGAACCGCACAGTTTGCGCCAAGAACTCAACGGGCTCTTCAACCCCTCGTGTGTAGTCCGCAACATCCAGCAAAACGGGAGCTGGGTCGAACTTCACAATTTCCGATCGCAACGACAAACGGCGATTAGCACCTGAAAACTCACCCAGTGGCAACGCGACGTCAACCCAGTCGACCCCTCCGGTTTCAAAGCTTGCAACCAGTTCCTCATCGACAAGCACAAGCAAGCGACCAAGAGTCCCCTCTGGCAATCGGCGGTCAAGCGCGATGGAACCGCGCAGTATGCTGTCGCTCGCAATGTCCAACTGCATTGCAAAGTCGGCAACGCCCGTGAAAACCAAGGCATGCCGGCCGACTCGACCTTCGAACGATCCCTCGACTTCGACTGGCCGAGAGCGAACGATCTCCTCCACGAAACCCGGCTCGACACCGAGCGCCTCGCTTGGCCGCTCCATGCGACGTGCGAGGCAGAACGCCACCTCAGGGGCACCCGAAGGACGCCAAGCGGCCGTAAGCCGCACATCGTTCTCAAAACTCAGTGGGTAGTCCGCAGGATCAACACTTAGCGGTTCATGAATCACCTGGGGTGACAGCAAGGCCACATAGCTGTCGGCTGGAATATCGCCCGACGACACGACCTGGATCTCGAGAGTTTCAGCGCCATCCGGCAAGGCAAGTGACAAAGTGCCCGAGGGCCCTTCACGCAGTGCATGAGGGGCTGCATCCGCATCAAGTGCCACCGGTGGAACCACGGCTTCAACCGAAGTGTGGCGGCCATCCCCGCTGACAGCACTCACCACAAGGCGGCAGGGCGTGACATCCGCCTCACCTCCCTGCGACAGGCGAACGAATTGCGTAGAAAAACGGCCTGGGCGCGCGTTCACATGCCAAAGCAGCCGGCAGTTTCTCGTGAATGGAACGAGCGGTATCTGGTCGCGACTCCGGTTTGGGTCCGGAACTGTCGGCAACACGTAGAGCCGCGGAGGCTCCAGAAATCCCTCCACGAACTCGATCCGTTCCGAATCAAGGAAAAGGTCCCTGCGGAGGTCGATCTTGAGCGGAGTTCCCGAACAACCCGGCCGCAACACGCCCAGGAGAAGCAGGCTTCCTATCACAGCCAGCAACACGACCCGCTTCAAAGCAACGCCGCCCTTCCCGCACGTCGACGTGACCATCTCTTCGGCGCCACGTCGCAACAGCTGGTCAAAAATCTGTTCCTGAGCGGCTCAGTGCTTCCAGAACAAAAGCGTCGTACATCACTTCCTCGAAGTGCACATCCTGAAGCGGTCGTTGCTTTGCCGTTGCCATCATGCCCGGAACAATAACCGGTCGAACCAGAGCGAGCATCTCGATCTTGGTGTTCTCGCCTTCGGGGATGAGCTTTAGATAGAGAGTCAGTGTGCGCGTGTCATCTCGCACGCCGTCCACAATCATGTTCCCGGTATCTGGCTCCCAATCCGTCTCAAAGCCAACATCGAAGCGGCTACTGAATTCCTGGACGATGACCTCCTGCACGAGCCCCACGGCCTCCTGGTAGGGAACGCCTTCCAAGGTGTAATCACGGAAATCGAGTGGGTCACCCGGAAGCAACAACCCGCAGCCAGGAAAAACCGCCATCAGGAGCAGGAAAGAGCGAACCATGCTGAACCTCGTGGGACGGGTGGATGTGGGCGGCCAGGGACATTCTTAGAGGCCATGCGCTCGGCCACAAGCGTGAGCCTCTTAGTGATCGAAATCTCCTCCGAGCAACTTCTCTGCGGCATCCAGCCGATTGTGGGCTTCAGTGCTATTTCCGTGGATCCAGGCCATCACGCCGTGCCCCCAGTCCTGGACCACCTGTGCGGCCTTCTCGCGGGCCTGAGGGCTGGCTCCAAGTATGGAGAGGACAAGCCTGTCGAGGATCTTTTGCTCGCGCTGAACAAAGCGCACGACATCGTCCGTCCAGATCCCGTCAAAAGCACTGCGAAGATGCTCCCAGGCTCCCTCCTGCCCGTTGAACAACGAGATGAGCCCTTGATCGCGGATCGAAGCCGGCACAAGCGCGAGGCTGGCCGGCGCCATCTTCCCGGCCATGATGAAGCTGTAGCGGTCACCCAAGTCGTTGATTTGCGAAAGACGCGCCATGCCCTCCGCATATTCCTCCAACTGCAACTCCGTGAGCGGCAGCGGGCGCGCTGTCATCGCTGGCTCAGGAACTCTGTTGCGAATCTCGAAGGCCACAGACTCGATGAGTTCGGACAGCATCCGATCACGGAGCGGGTCCGGCTCTCCGAGAATCGGGTCGAGAAGAGGCACTCCGACAAAAACGATCTTTCCGCGCCCAAAGGGCATGGCGGCAATAAGTGCACCGACCCGTTGCCGATAGTGGTTGAGAGTCATCGCGGCCACGCTCGTGTTGTCAGGCAATGCGCCGACAATCACCCCTGCTGGCGAAAGAGAAGCCTCTTCGGGTCGAAACAGACGCGCGTGCGATCCAGGCGGCACGCGATCCGCTCCTCCGGCTACGCCAGGTAAATCAAACACGAAGGGCAACGGGCCTCCGGGAGTCCTGGGCTGATCAGCAACCAAGGCCACGTGACAACGGCCCATAAAGTTGCCGGCCGCCAACCCGATTCCAAAGCGCACCGGAACATAGGGCAGCAATCGAACGCCGCGAAAACTCCCTGCCAATCGTCCAATGTGGTCTTCTGGAAGATTTTCGGCCAGAAGGATGACAGCGCCGCCCTCGTAAACGTGACGCCAGATGCGCAACTGCTCCGCCGTGGACACGCGCTCACCCAGATTCTTGGGATCTTCCAGCAAGATCACGGGAACCGATGTTCCGGTCGAATCTAGATCGGCCACGGCAAAGCCTTCGCGGGCAGCAAAGCTGGCCGCATGCTCCGCCCCTTCAGGCGTGACGAGAGCAATCAACTGACCCTCTCCGTCCGGAATCACTCTCTCAATCGGCGCAGGTGGCACGACGACATGGGAAGTTAAGCGGCTCATGACAACCACTTCTGCGGCTCCATCGACGAAGTACGCCCGGAACGTTGCGACCCCGGGCTCCGTCATACGAAAGGCCTCTTCGGACAGGTGCGTCACTCCGGGAGGAAAGACCTGTCGACCGAAGCCGCGGCCATCCGCCCCGTCTGCGTGGCGCACCGCCCCCTCGGCATTCACGATCACTTCGGCTTCAATCGATTGCCCGGTGTCGTTGACAACCGCAAGGTCAACACGCAACAGGCTGTTCAAAGCTGACGAAGCCCTGGTTGGAAACACATTGACCTGCAACGGAGCAAGCGCAGCAGACATCGCGGCCAGGGCAGGCCGGGCAGCGCCCCAGGGGCTTAGCAGTCCCGCGCTAGACTCACTGCTCACCGCCTGCCACTGCGTGTAAATGCTGCCTGCCAGATTCTCGTTGGAGCGCAGCAATCCCAGCATTTCAACGCTCATGCTGCTGTGGATGGTCGCTGACACATCCAGCCAAGCTTGCTCATCCCAGAGGTCCCCGGCCTCTCTCGCAGAAAGCGTTCGCTCTTTCATTCCCATGAAAGTGTTTCGCTCCACGCCCAGCACGCCGCGCCGCTCAAACTCAGAGAAATTGCCCTCTGTGTCCATGAGAGCGCCGTACCCGTACTCGGAAATCAACAGCGGGCCCGCTGCGGGCGAAAGCGTTCGGAGTCGTTCGCGTTCCTCGAAAGGAATCGGGCAGGGCGGATAAACGTGCTCGTCCAGCATCATCACGAACTCTTGGCCGCCCGCAGGAACATAGCGCGAATTGAAGAAGCCTCCCGAATCTACGAGCGCCGGCCGTGTGTTATCCAAAGCGACCAAGTGCCCCATCACGGGCTCGCTCAGAAGGTGCGCTTTTCCGCTGAGTTCGTTGAACAGACCCCACATCACAATCGACGGGTGGTGGTGGTCGCGCTTCACCATCCACTCGACCTCGTGTTTCAGCCAACCTTCGAGCTCGGGGGACATATCAACCCAACCGATGGACGGCTCCTCAAGAACAAGAAGCCCGTAACGGTCACAAGCATCTAAAAATGCTACGGGAGCCGGGCGCACATGAGCTCGAACCAGGTTGAAGCCCGTCTCGAGCATCTGCAGAACTTCAGCTTGCAACTCCTCGGCTGGCGGATAAAGACCGTCCAAAGCAATGTAGTGCGGCTGATACAGCACTCCCTGAAGAACGCGTCGGCGACCGTTGAGCAGAAGGCCCTCAGCTGTCAGTTGCACGGAGCGAAACCCGAATGAGCGCTCATCGTCCGGCGCTTCTGCGGACACGTCCCCGTGAACCTCAAGATCCATCAAGTAACGCCACGGAGCCTCGGGCTCCCACAGCTGGTGCCCCGGCACCTTGACGGACATGGAAAGCCGCCTGCCACCACTTGGAACGCGCACCCGGCGCCTGGTCACGCACAGGGTCGGTGG
>Ga0315339_1000543_pt1 | contig 45570 bp, 18 predicted proteins | sample ASW17metaG_FD_204514 | JGI IMG/M metagenome (GOLD analysis project Ga0315339, IMG submission 204514) | Ammonia-oxidizing marine archaeal communities from Pacific Ocean, United States - ASW #17 | ecosystem: Environmental > Aquatic > Marine > Oceanic | place: USA: California | collected 2016-12-05 | reverse complement strand
CTTACATTCAGTGAACCGATCAGAACAATTGATAATAGTGAAATAACAGCTTTAAATGTTGCTGGATTAATTGTTCTTAAAGGGAATAATGCTAGTGGTGCAGATTTTAATTTTGGTGCAACCATTAATGCGGACAAAACGGTCATTACGGTCGATCCTCTTTTTGATTTCAGTGCTAGTAGCGTTGTTTATGTGGGTATAGGCGCTGTAGTTGAAGATGATGCGGATAATGCCATTGCAGCATCCAGTGCAACATTTACCATTGGTGTACCCGACATAATAGGACCAAAAGTGCTTTCTGTTAATTCGGAAAATGCAGATTCAGCCTACACGACAGGTGATACAATTATCATAGGGATAACATTTGATGAGATTGCGATTGTAACGGGAACCCCCCAATTAACCCTAGAGACAGGTGGCTCTGATGATGTTGTTGATTATTCAAGCGGCACAGGTACAGCAACGCTCACATTTAATTATATTATTGGTGGCGCTCAAAAAACTGATGATCTTGATTATTCAAGTACCAGTGCGCTGGCATTGAATGGAGGTTCCATAAAAGATGCATCAGGCAATGCCGCAACCCTTACCTTGCCAACACCTGGCGGAGCCGGCTCATTAGGAGCTAATAAAGCGATCCTGGTGAAAGGCGCTTATGCTACTTCTGTTTCATCAACATCTTCTGATGGTACCTATAAGATAGGTGATTTGATTCCAATAATTGTGGCATTCGACCAGAATGTTAGCGTAACGGGGACACCAAGTATTAAACTGGAGACAGGTACGACAGATCAATATGCTGATTCAACTTCAGAGAACGTGATAAACGATACACTAGTTTTTAGTTACACAGTTGTCTCTGGCGATACAACTGCTGACTTAGATTATACATCCACCAGTGCATTAGAATTAAACAACGGAACTATAAAAGATCCTGCAGGTAATGCTGCGACCTTAACGCTGGCATCCCCTGGAGCCACCAATTCATTGGGAGCCAATAAAACAATTGTGATTGATGGCAATATGCCTACGGTAAGTTCAGTTTCTTCTACTAAAGCTAATGGGGCTTACACAGTAGGTGATACTATCCCAATCACCATTACTTTTAATCAAACAGTGACGATAAAAGTAGGCAATACAGCAGTTGAACCATTACCAGGAACAGACGGATCTCCCTATATATATTTACCACAAATTCCAAGAGATGTGTTTTATACATCTGGATCAGGTACAAACATATTAAGATTTGATTATATCATTGCTGCTGGAGAGAATACGAGTGACCTTAGTTATACCACGACTAACAAATTGGCAATATGGGGGACAGGTGGTTCAATTCAAGATGCATCGGGTAATGATGCATTATTAACACTGCCAACATCAGGCCAAACGGGATCATTGAGTGCAAATAAAAATATAATAATAGATACCGCTGGTCCAACAGTATTATCAGTTAACTCAACCACAGTAGATAGCGCCTATAACGCTGGAGATACGGTAATCGTTTCAGTCACGTTTAATGATAAAACCGTTATAACGAGGACACCCCAAATCACAATGGAAACTGGTCTAACTGATGGAACAGCAAATTATACCAGTGGGAGCGGCACAACCATTTTATTGTTTAACTATATCATTGCATCTACCCATAATATTATCGACTTGGATTATACAAGTACATCCGCTCTAATATTAAATGATGGCACAGTAAAGGATGCTGTTGGGAATAATGCCAGTTTAACCCTTCCTGCACCTGGTGCCACTAATTCGCTTGGAGCCAATAAATCAATTATTATTGATAATATTGCACCTGTTATTACTATGGTTGCGGAAGGGTATATCAATGGAGAAGATACCGATTACCAAGCTTCATCTACTACTATGTCCCTTTCCTGGTCAGGATCTGATACCTTATCGGGAATAATAAATAATGAATATTCTATAGGTACCACGTCTGGTGGCATAGAGACAATTTCCTGGACTAGCTCTTCTAATGATACTTCGCTTTCTGTGACAAATTTATCATTATCTGATGCTACTAAGTATTATATCTCAGCCAGGGCAACGGATAAAGCAGGCAATGTTTCTGCCGTAAAAACAGGTGACGGGATCACTATTGATCTGACGAAACCATCTGTAGGAACAGTCAGTGACGATACGGATGGTGATATTAGTTTTACTGCTTCTTCCACAACATTATACGCACAATGGACAGGGTTTAAGGATGCTACCAGCGGCATCACTGATTACGAATATGCTGTAGGTACTACATCTGCAGGAACGAATACCAAAGACTGGTCCAGTAATGGTATGGATACAACGGTGACAGTCACCATCCTTACTCTCACGAATGGTCAAACTTATCATATGTCTGTTAGAGCCAAGGACCTGGTGGGGAATGTTTCCAATGTAATTACGACTAATGGTGTTACAGCAGACCTTGTAGGACCTACCAAGGGGACTGTGATGGATGGATTAACTGCTGATGCAGAATGGATCAATACTGATACTATAAGAGCCAGTTGGACAGGATTTACTGATCCTTTGAGCGGGATGAAAAAATATCAATACTGTATCGGTAAATCAGAAGGTGCAAGTGATGTAGTCGACTGGACTGATAATAGTTTGGATACGACCATTACATTGAAGCTGACAGTAGAAGAAGCAGTTACTTATTATGTATCCGTACGAGGAGTGGACAAGGTTGATAATATAGGAGAAGCTGCTACCAGTGACGGCATTACTGCCGATTTTACACCTCCTACTATAGTTTCAGCTTCAATAGAAGATAATGCGACCTTACCTATTTTAAGTGATTCAGAGATCATCTTTACTATATCTGAGCCAATTACCGCTGCCACATCCACAACAGAATCAAAGTTAGGAGATTCGGCAATAGGTACCTTAACCCTAGATGATGCTACCCAAATTTCTGTAAAGCTTGCCAATCCATTTACCAGTGGTGATGAGCTAACCCTTACCATTAATGATTTAAAGGATCATTCAGGCAACGTAACAAGTAATTTAGTCTACAATTACAATATTGCCCTGATTGCTGACTATAATGTAGACGGATCTATCGATGCTGCTGATCTCACGGTATTGATTAACGGCTGGACCAATAAAGATTATGCATATGAACTGGGTCCAGCTGCAGGTGATGTGCCCAACTTAAAACCATCCACTGATGGGAAGTATGACATCATGGATGCCGCCGTATTAATACGGATGTGGCATTGGAATTTGAATAAAAGCGGGAAGATGCTTTCCCGTTATATCAACTTGGGTAAAGAATTAGCATACATCAATGAAAACAATACCTTGAGTATTCAAGTATCCAAAGATGTGAATGCAGTTGATTTTTACTTTGATTATCCTCAACATAAAGTCAGCATCAAACAATCCCAGGAAAGCTCATCGGATAAAGAGATTATACTCAGTCATCTGGATACCTTAAATGGCAAGTTTTTAATAACAGCGGGTTACTTGGAGCAGAAACTTCAATCAATTGAAGTACCCTATATCATCAACGGTAGAGAAGATGTGACCATCACAGCCATATACCGTATGTTTAATACCAATGGTGAAGTTATAAGCCAGGGTACTAAAGAGATTACATTAAAACCAGTCCCGCAAGAATTTGCCCTGCATCAGAACTATCCCAATCCATTTAATCCTGTGACTACTATCAACTATGATCTGCCGCAGCAGACACACGTGAATCTGATGATCTATGATATTTTGGGTAGGGAAGTGGTAAAGCTGATCAGTGAAGAAACACCTGAAGGTTACCAGTCTGTTATCTGGAATACCAGAAACAACTTTGGGCAGCGAGTCTCGGCAGGGATTTACTTTTATCAGATTCAGACCAAGGGCTTTGTTAAGACAAGGAAGATGGTATTGCTAAAATGAGTTATAGGATTTGATTAAATATGAAAGGTCAATCAATGCGGCTTGCACACACAATGATACGTATTAGGGACCTTGATGCGTCTTTAGAATTCTACTGTGATTTTTTGGGATTGCAGGAAATTTGTCGCAAAGATCTTGGTGAGGAAGCTACTTTGGTATTTTTGACTGACAATAGTAAAGATTATCACATTGAACTTACCTTTAATAAAGATGGGCGTGATTATACAATTGGTGACCAGTTTGGGCACCTCGCATTCCATGTTGATGATTTAGATAGGGTAATTTCTGATGTTAAAGATCGTGGTTGGTGGTTTCGGCAATCAAAACCAACAGCATCATCTCAATATATTTTTATACATGATCCAGATGGTTATGATATAGAAATACTTCAAGTTCCATCCGCATAAAGTTATTTGCCTAAAAATATTTAGTGCCCTCATCCTTTCGGGTGCTTTTTTGTTTTCCCATCTCTTTGTAAAAAAGTGAGGGATGGGGTAAATTGAATCTTTAAAGGAGTACTAAATATGGATATAGAAAACATAATTTATATGGTTTCCAATCAAATAGATCACAGATTATTCGAATACGGGTACATGAGTTAGATATTCTGTTATGACAATAGATCAAATCGCCATATTTAGCATTATTATATTGACTTTTACCCTTTTTATCTGGGGACGATGGCGGTATGATATTGTATCAATTATTTCCTTGTGCACTTTGTTTATTGCCGATCAGATATTGGGAGGTGAAAAATCAAGTTTGATTATGGACACGTCCAATATATTTATGGGCTTTGGGCACCCAGCGGTAATTACGGTGGCTGCAGTACTGATTATCAGCCGGGCACTTCGTAATTCAGGAGTGGTGGATCTCATTGCCCGGCAAATAATGCCCTTTTCGAAATATCAGGTTACTCATATTTTTAGCTTGAGCGGTGTCGTATCAATATGCTCTGCAATTATGAACAATGTGGGGGCACTTGCACTCATGTTGCCGGTAGCACTTAAAACTTCAGTGAAGCAGAAGCGTTCACCCTCTGTTATACTCATGCCCCTGGCATTTGCCAGTATCCTGGGCGGAATGATCACCATGATAGGGACACCGCCGAATATTATCATATCCACTCTCCGCCAATCCCAGTATATGGAACTCAAGACCCAGGCCCTTGAAGACAACACCTCCCTTGCTGCTGAATATTTTTTATCTCAGAATATTGATGTTGAAGAGTTTAATCCAGAACCATTTGGCATGCTGGATTTCAGTCCAGTTGGAGGAATTATTGCCATCCTGGGTGTGCTCTTTGTCGTACTGATAGGCTGGAGATTCATCCCCAAAGGATCATATAAAAAACCAGGTACAGAATCGCTATTTTCCATTGATGAATATATAACTGAGATTCGTATCCCCAAGGGTTGCAAATTCATTAGCAAGAAGGTCAGCGAGATCGAAAAATATACTGAAGACAGAATCGTAATAATTGCGTGCATTTCCAAAAATGGGAATATCTTAAATCAACGACACGATCAAATTATAGGGGAAGGAGACAGGTTTCAAATTCAAGCGGATCCAGTGGATTTAAAGTTAATGATGGATGAGTATGTCCTCAGACTTACAAAAAAGATGCGGGCACGGATAGATCAGCTGAAAGATGGAGATACCACTTATAAAGAAGTATTAATTACACCTGATTCAGCGCTTGTAAAACGGGGTCGGACGTATTTTCGACGGCGCACCTCAAATTCACTGATACTGATGGCGGTGGCACGCCAGGGGAAACCAATTCGTAAACGGTTGGGAAATGTCATATTTCGGGTTGGGGATGTGCTGCTTATTCAGGGGAATATAAATAATCTTGATGATAATATCAGTTCATTGAACCTGGTACCCCTGGCTCAGCGAGAAGTACAGGTAGGCGAATTTTCACGGGTCAGCTTGGCGCTGTTAATTTTTGGTGGTGCAATTGGATTCAGTATGGCCGGCATCCTGCCTACTACATTGGCTTTTGTGGTCGCCATTTTATTATATGTCTTTACGGGCATTCTCCCTGTTCGTGAATTGTACCAACATATAGATTGGCCCATAATTGTCCTGTTAGGAGCAATGATCCCGGTGAGTGCTGCGCTGCAGACAACCGGAAGTACCCAGTTAATCGCTGAGTTTATGGTAAACATGACCGGAAGCTTGCCAACCTGGTCTATTCTGGCTATTATCATGATTATTACAATGTGTCTTTCAGATATCATCAATAATGCCGCTACTGCCCTGATTATGGCACCAATTTCCGTTGGTATAGCGGTGTCTATGGGTGTGAGCGCTGATCCCTTTTTGATGACGGTTGCTGTGGGAGCGTCTTGTGCTTTTCTAACTCCCATCGGCCATCAGTGCAATGCGCTTATTTTAGGTCCAGGGGGATACCGGTTTGGTGATTATTGGCGTATGGGGCTGCCGTTAGAGATAATTATTGTCGCAGTAGGGACACCATTGATATTACATTTTTGGCCACTTTAAATAATTCTCATCTAATTCCAAAATTTATTGTACAAAAATGGGAGAAGGTTAATTAACCCGCCTCTGGTTCAAATGAAGAAGATTAAAATGAAACGATATACAATAGGAATAATAACAGGAGCGTTGCTTGGTGCAAGTGCTATGACGTTTATGAGGGCAGAATCTCCCAATACATATTCTGATAATTAACAATACTTGAGGAAATAATGAACAAAAAACCTTTACTGACTTTTATAATACTATTTGCTGCCTTTTTAACACTGGGATTGGGCCAAAGCTACGCTCAGGAACCAGATTATGATCCGGAGGCCAGGCTGGCTGAGCTGGGTATAGAACTTCCAACGCCTCCAAGCCCTGTTGCAAATTATGTTAACGGCGTGCGCACCGGGAACCTGATTTTTTTGGCGGGCAAGGGTCCAAAGTATTCTGACGGGCGCGAATTGCGCGGAAAGCTTGGGGATACAGTCAGTATTAAGGAAGGCTATGATGGCGCGCGGATGACGGCGATTAATCAGATGGCGGTGCTGAAGGCCATGCTGGGTGATCTGAATAAAGTGGTGCGAGTGGTCAAGGTGCTGGGCATGGTGAATAGCACGCCAGATTTTGTGGAACAGCCTGCCGTTATCAATGGATTTTCAGATCTGATTGTTGAAGTGTTCGGAGAACGAGGACGCCACGCGCGTGCTGCAGTGGGCATGGCAACGCTGCCCCGAGGTCAATCGGTCGAAATTGAAATGATTGTCGAAGTCAGGGAATAGATTAATGAGAATATTACGTTTCTTGGCAACATTTTTTCTGGTCCTGGGCATGGCGGCACCGGTATCATCAACATTGGTCGAACAAGATGGGCCGGAATTTACCTATTTTGGCGCTGCGGGCTGGAAAATCACGGACGGTGCAATCACTGTTCTGGTCGATCCTTATATTTCGCGACTTCAGTATACTGATCGATCCCATCCCGACGATCATCGGAAGGCTTACCGGCGTGATGAAGTGGGAGATTGGGACACCGAGATGATTGATCAGCTCATTAGCGATGCTGATTTTATTCTCATTCATCATTCCCATTACGATCATCTGGGTGATGTGCCCTATATCGCGAAAAAGACTGGTGCTAAAGTGATTGGTACTGAAACAGCGATCATGATCTTGCGCGCCTATGGCATCCCGAATGACCAGCTTTATGCTGTGGGTGGCGGCGAAGACTATCAGTTTGAGAATTTCTCAGTTCGTGTTGTTCCGGCCATTCATTCAGCCCTGGGAGACAAGCACTATCATGATACCCGTCGTTATAATCGAGACACCGAACTTGAAGCCCCATTAAGAATCAATCAATTTATTGAGGGTGGCTCATTGAGTTTTTTGGCGCGGTTTAAAAATCACAATGTCCTAACTATGGGTTCTATGAACTTTCTGGAGCGGGAGTTTCAAGATCTGAAACCTGACATCTTGTTGGCGGGCATCAATGGCTCGCGCTTGGGTCTTTATAAATACGATGAACGTCTCATTAACGTGACGAGTAAACCACGCATTATTATTCCGACACATTGGGATAGCTTCAATTTGCCTTACTCTTTTTCTCAGGAAGACAATGTTAACTCAAAGCTAATTCCTTTTAAGGAGACAGTTGCACGGATTGCGCCGCAATCAACCGTGATCATTCCGAAGCATTTGGAGCCATTTATTGTTAACTAGGGTCTCTATAGTTTTTTCTGCGATTTGCGCATTGGTTCTTTTTTCAGCAAATGTGACTGCTCAGGAATCTATCTATTCTAATAAGGCATCTTATCCAATTTCCATGGAGCCATTTCTGACGGCTGGCGTCGATCTTGGTGACATAGATGGAGATGGTGATCTTGATATGATTGAGGCTAACGGACGTCATTGGCCGCAGGCGAACTATGTCTATTTTAATGCGGATAATCGTCGCCTGAGTGCTCGCTATCAGCTTGAGCCGATGGAGCGAACCAGTTACCGGGTCCGGCTGGCCGATCTGGATGGGGATGGCGATCTGGATATCATTCAGGCATCCGACAAGATGAGAAATCAGATACATCTGAATGACGGTAAGGGAAAATTTGGCCCTGCTTTATTTTTTGGAAGTGTCGCCAGCAATACGCGCAGTATTGGGGTAGCAGATGTCAATCAGGATGGGGCGCCTGATATCCTTGAGGTTAGCCGGGGAACGCAGAACCTGATTTTTCTGAATGATGGGGCAGGGTCATTTCCAACTATGGAAGGGAATGAGCGTGAGCCTCTATCGTTTGGAGCCGTTGAAGATCGTACGTTGAATGTCGCTGTAGCAGACATGAATGGTGATGGCCTTATGGATTTGGTAATGGCCAACAGAGATGGTGATGCCAATGAGATTCTGATGGGATTGAGTGGCATGCGGTTTGGGCGTCCAGTGGAGTTCGGATCTGGCTCGGATGATACCAGAGGTGTGGCGGTTGCAGACATGAACGGTGATGGTCTTCCAGACATCGTTACCGCTAATATTGGCGAGGGGAATGCAGTTATACTGAACAGGGGAGACGGCCGGTTTGAGTTGGCCCATACATTTGGTGCGGAAGATGGTCAAAGCTATGCCATTGTTGCGACTGACTTGGATAATGATCAGGATATAGATATCGTTATTGGCAATTCTCAAGGTCATTCACGGGTGTTTTTGAATGATGGTCAAGGTGACATGTCGATGAATGCGGAGATTGGATCAGATCGGGATCGAACTTATGCTGTGGCTGTTGGAGATTTGAATGGGGATGGCCGCCCTGATATAGTTTTTGGAAATTCAGGTAGCGCTAATGTTGCCTATTATCAGCATGTTAAGTGACATAATAGGTTCAGACCTAAAATAGGGGAGATTAAAAGGAGTGGGTTGTCGTTGGCACAATTGTGTCCGTGGTTCTGTATTTGAAGAGGGCTTTTTTGTTTGTACTATAATTAAACGCCACCGTAAGTATTTTTTAGTAATTTTCGTTTTATTCATGAATTATATTCTACTTCCAAAAAATGAAGGATAATATCATGCTAAATCATTTTCGATTACCTGCACTAATTTTTACACTGTCATTGACAATTATCATTGGTCAATCCAAAAAAGAAGATATTTGGGCCGACGATAATTTCAATGGATTGGAATTCAGAAGTATTGGTCCAGCTTTCATGTCCGGCAGGATTTCTGATATTGCTGTACATCCAGAGGATAACAATACCTGGTATGTTTCGGTTGGTTCTGGAAATGTCTGGAAAACGGAAAATGCAGGAGTTACATGGACACCTATTTTTGATGACCAGGGATCCTATTCAATTGGTTGTGTCACCATTGATCCCAATAATCCAAACGTTGTTTGGGTCGGAACAGGCGAAGATCTGGGGGGGCGTCATTTTGGATATGGGGATGGTGTTTATCGTTCTGACGACGGGGGTAATACGTGGACCAATATGGGTTTAAAAAATTCAGAACACGTTTCAAGAATCGTTATTCATCCCAATGACTCTAATACCATTTGGGTGGCCTCTCAAGGTCCACTTTGGAGTAAAGGCGGCGAACGTGGTGTATATAAAACCACAGATGGGGGTAAAAACTGGAAATTGGTATTAAGTGATAATGAATGGACTGGTGCCACGGAACTGGTGCTGGATCCCAGGAATCCAGATCGGATTTATGTGGCCATGTGGCAGCGGCATCGGACGATCGCTGCCTATATGGGCGGCGGACCAGGATCGGGAATTTATAGAAGTGAGGATGGGGGAGAAACTTGGAAAGCATTGAAAACAGGCCTTCCTGAATCGAATATGGGGAAGATTGGATTGGATATTTCCAAACATAAACCGGATGTCCTTTACGCTGCTATAGAATTGGATCGTCGAAGCGGGGGTGTTTACAAGTCAATGGATCGAGGTGAAACGTGGGTTAAACAATCTGATGCGGTTGCAGGAGCAACTGGACCCCATTACTATCAGGAATTGTATGCCTCTCCCCATTATTTTGATCGTCTTTACCTCATGGATGCTAATATGCAAATTTCTAATGATGGGGGAAAAACCTTCTATCGGATGAATGAAAAGAATAAGCATGGTGATAATCATGCCATCGCATTTAGGAAAGATGAACCTGATTATTTGTTGGTTGGATCTGATGGAGGTTTGTACGAATCATTTGATCACACTAAAACCTGGCGTTTCATGGCCAATCTGCCTTTAACCCAATTTTATGATTTAGCTTTGGATGATTCAGAGCCATTCTATAATATTTTTGGTGGAACCCAGGATAACAGCACTGAAGGAGGTCCATCTCGAACAGACACTTGGCAGGGTATTCAGAATTCAGATTGGCGAGTAGTCCTCAACTGGGACGGACATCAACCGGCAACGGAACCGGGAAACCCAAACATTATGTATGGGCAAAGACAGCAAGGGACATTGGCAAGAATTGATATGATTACAGGTGAAGTGGTAGATGTACAACCTCAGCCACGTGATGGTGAAGTGTATGAAAGATATAACTGGGATGCACCCATTTTGGTGAGTCCGCATAAACCTTCTCGTTTATACTTTGCATCTCAACGTGTATGGAAATCGGATAACCGGGGGGACAGTTGGAAGCCTATCTCAGATGATTTGACGCGGAATCAAAACAGGTTTGATCTCCCTATCATGGGGTCAAAGCAGAGTTGGGATAATCCATGGGATGTAGGTGCCATGTCAAATTATAACACTGTTTCAGCGCTTTCTGAATCATCAGTGAAGGCTGGCTTAATCTATGCGGGAACGGATGACGGCTTTATCAATATTACAGAAAATGACGGGAAATCCTGGCGAAAGGTGGAAGTAAAAAAGCTACCAGGCGTCCCAGCAACAGCCTACGTCAATGATGTTAAAGCTGATAATTTTGATGTAAACAAAGTGTATGCCGTCTTGGATAACCATAAGTATGGCGACTATCAGCCCTATATTTATAAAAGTACGGATAAGGGAAAAACATGGAAGTCCATCACCTCTAATTTGCCGGATCGAACGGTTACATGGCGTATTGTTCAAGATCATGCAGAAGAGAACCTTTTATTCGCAGCAACGGAATATGGCATTTATTTCTCCATCAATAGCGGTGGTAAATGGACAAAACTTAATGGTGGTGTGCCTACTATTTCCTTCCGTGATCTTGCCATTCATAAACGAGAAAATGATTTAGTTGGAGCATCCTTCGGCCGTGGATTTTACGTGTTTGATGATATTTCCGTTTTTCGTGGATTATCCAAAAAACAAATGGCGGATACAGGCACGCTTTTCCCTGTTCGAAAAGCATGGTGGTATATTCCACGATCACATCTTGGTTTTGGCGATCGGCCCAAAGGCACCCAGGGAGATGGGTACTTTACTGCCCCTAACCCGCCATTTGGTGCAGTATTTACCTATCATTTAGGGAAAGATCTGCAATCCAAAAAGGCGAAACGGAAACAAGTTGAAAAAGCAAAGATAGATAAAGGCAAAGCCGTGGGATTCCCAGGGTGGGAAGTATTGGAAACAGAACGCCGTGAAACAACACCCCAGATGATTTTCGAGGTCAAGGATCGGAAAGGCAATACGGTTCGCCGGGTTCAAGGCCCGTCCACCAAAGGGTTCCACCGGGTGGCATGGGATCTTCGATATCCGTCACCCAAAGCAGTCACAGTAGAAAAATCATCTGAACAAGGGTCCGGTTTTTTAGCACCACCGGGAACCTATTCAGTTACCATGTATGCCCAGGCAGATGGGAAAACAACCCAATTATCCGAAACGCAACAATTTGATGTGGTCCCCTTAAGAACAGGTGCGCTGCCTACAAAAGGGTATTCACAGATTGCTGATTTTTGGCGTCAATATGAACAAACGGCGAAACGGGCATCTGCGGTCCAAGTTACGGTAGGAAATACGTTGAAAAAAATCGCCCGTATGCAGACAGCCTTGGAACAATCCAATGCCGATGTGGGAAATTTGGATAGGCGTTTACATGACATTCGTTCTTCAATATTAAAGATGGATGAAGCATTAAGCGGAAATCGATCTAAAATGGAGCCGGGAGAAAAAAATAATCCTACAGTAGGAAATCGTCTGTTTGTAATCCAGCGGGTGATTGAATATTCCACCTATGGGCCCACAGCCACTGCTCTTGAAAATTTAGCCTTGGCCCAAAAGGGATTGGACAACATCTATAGCCAGTTGAATCAAAATAAAATGGATTTAGATGCCCTAAGCCGCCGATTGACAAAAGCGGGTGCCCCCTGGGTAGAAGGAGATCAAATCCCAAAAAAATAATCAAGATTTCTTCGATTTATATTGATTTGACCTAAGTCACTGCTTCTTAAATTCATATAATATATATTATTGCCCCATTGGACTGCAAAATGATATATTCTTGGTGGACAACGTACGTATTCTGGTAAAGAGTGCATCAATATAGGTACGTCCTAAAATGGATAACCATTAATTATGGATTTAGATATGAAGCATAAAACACAAACATTATTCCCCATTTCACTCATGCTTGGACTATTCCTGATATTCACTCCTTTTTCTATTCTTACCGCTCAGGATGAAGGCGAAGCGGTTGAAGAAATATTCTGGGGAGACGAGGAAGAGGATGCGGGGCTGGATGAAGAATTTGATTTTTCGGAAGATGAAGAATTAGGCGACGAGGATCTCGAAGGATTCGAATTTGAAGATGAAGGATTTGACGAAGAATTCTCTGATGATGAATTTGCTGAAGATGAAGGAGATGATAGCTTTTCTGAAGATTTTGCCGATGAGCCTGAAGAAGATATGGGAGCTGTTGCTGATCGACTTGGGTATACATTAAATATTATTGGCTCTTCTCCAGGGTTTGTTAATCATCCATTACGCACATATAATTCAGGCATGAATTTCCGAGCCACCTTTGAATTTCCAATGCTGCTGGAGATGGGTCCGTTCCGGTTTCGTCTGGGGGCTGAAGTAGGTACATTTAAATTCACCAATTATAAACCCATTGGCGGGACTTATTCCGGCGTCCATGTAACAGGAATTCTATCATTTCCTGCAGGTCCTGGTCAAGTAAGGCTTGGCGCTGGTATGGTTGGAGGCGGATTTGGTGTGATTGCAGAAAATTCTTATGGATTTGCTTTGGGTGATGCCCTTGATATACGTTTAGGCGTGCGTTCTACCACAGCATTTAATGTAACAGATGACAAGAAAAATAAACTCGGTACCGTAGGCTGGCTGGATGGGATTTTGGTACTTGGGGTGAGTTTATAAATCTTTCTTTGAGATGATGTCAATATTCTCAAAATTTATAACTGTATTATTCATTTTATCTGTCGCATATGCTGATGTGACAGTTACTGCTACTAAGAATAATGACACTGATAAAGTTGGTTATTTAAATGCAACCAATACATTGACGCTTTTACTGGCACAAACTGGAGCAGATCAAGATGTGACAAAGATCTATAAGGTTATGGCTTTCTTCTCTACAACTAAACCTGATGATGGTGAAAGTTTACCATTTAATAATAATACATGGATTAGTTTAAATGATGACCCAATTTCATTAGCCATGAATAGTCCTAATTCTAGTTTTCAAATAACATTTGTTGTTACTAATTCACACCTTACGGCTGCAAATAGTGCCCAAAATACTAATGGAAAATATGTTGATTTTGCTATTGTAAGAGTTGATGATGCTAGTTCACCATCTGAGGCTGAAAAAACTCTGATTTTGGTCAATGATATAGATGGTCAATTAAGCGTAGATGCTCTGTTGTTGGATAACATATATCCTGATGTTAGTATAAATACACCATCTAATAATTGTTGTGATCGAGGATTTAATACCCAATCAGTAAAGTATTATTTAAATGAACAAGTTGTTTCAACTTCTTTTTTAAGATTTGATGGTGATGTAAATGACAACGGAAGTCATAAATACATGTTGCCAAGCAATATGTTATCTGCAGGTTCCTGGCACAATACTGGTGATATCAATTTTGGTTCGGATGGCGATCTTCAAGAAAACGCGCGTTATGATTTGGATTTTTATCTAGAAGATCTTGCTGGAAACCAAACGTGGAGAAATAATGAAAGATATGATATTTATTTCGATCAAACAGTGCCAACTATTAGCAGTGCTTCCACAACTGCGTCGGATAATACTTACAAGAAGGGAGATGAGCTAAGTATCAAATTGACTTTTGATTCGCCTGTGTATACTACTGGCACTATGAGAGTTACTTTTGAAACTGGGGATATTGATAGTTATGAAGATATTACGTCCTGGGGTATAAACAATATAACGCAAAATAAAACATTTATTTATGATGTTAGAACTAATGATCTGACAACTGATTTAACGATTAAAGAAGTAAGTATGGTATCTGGAAACATTAAAGACAGAGCTAATAATAGTTTAACTGTTTATTCGATACCGCAAAATTTATCTGCAAATCATACGTTGAATATTGATGGCGTATTCCCCATGATCCAGAGTATAACAAGTTCAAAAGATAACGGTACATATGGCATTGCTGAGACAATGACAATTGTCACAACCTTTTCAGAGGCAGTTTCTTTATCAGCAGGGGGAACTTTGACCACAACAATGGAAACGGGATCTACTGATAGAGATGTTGACGTAACAACCTTGTCAATGGCCTCAACAGCGTCAGGCACATATACCGTTGTAGAAGGGGATGCTTCTTCGGATTTAACTGCAGCAAGTGTAACAAAACAAGGTACAATAACTGATGCGGCGGGTAATGTGATGTCGAATTTTGATATTCCTGACGGGCAAAATTTGGCAAATAGTAGCAATATAGTTATAGAAACCACCAGACCAACTATTCAGAACATAAATTCTTCCGCTGCAGATAAAACATATGGTGTAGGTGCCGAGATTCCAATTACGGTAACATTCACTGAAGCTGTAACTCTTTCTGGGGCTAGTGCAGCTTTGACAATTCCACTAGAAACTGGTGATACAGATGTGAATGTTAGTACTAGTACAATTACGAATTCTCAAACCGCAACAGGAACCTATACTGTTCTTGAAGGACACACTACGTCAGGATCAAATTTAACAGTTAAAACCGATCCTGGACTCTCACTTACTGGCACAATTGCTGATGGTGCCTCAAACGAAAATAATGACTTAGCTATCCCAGCTGGTCAAAACCTTGCAGATTCAAAAAATATAAAGGTTGATGGAACATATCCAACAATTCAAACGTCAACAACTTCGAAAGGAGATGATACATATAAAATCGGCGATGTAATTCCAATAACACTTGCTTTTAGCGAAGACCTTACGCTAACTAATGGAACATTAGATATTGTTTTAAATCACGGAAATGCTGACAATGCTACAGTTTCAATTAAAGCTTTTGGTCCAGCTGATAATGCCTCGATTAATTATAAGGTAGTAGAGAATGATACAACCAATGACCTTGGACACATTTCGATTAGTTTAGGCGCAGGTGCTACGCTTATTGATGGTGGAGGAAATTTAATTCAGAATTATGATCCCGTTGTATCAACTTTAGCAGGTACCAAAGCTATAGTGATTGATGGTAATAGTCCGAAAATTATGAAAATAAAAAGTTCCGTTGGTGCGGGTTATTATAAGATTGATGATGTTATTCCTATACAAATATATTTCACTGAAATCGTTACTGCATCAGCTTTGAATATTCTAACTGCCACCTTGGAGACCGGAGCTTCTGATGCGACAGTTACTTATGTAGAAATCACAGATTTAACAATTGCTACAGCCAATTATACGGTAAGGTCTGGAGATTATAATTCATCGCTTACGTTGCAATCTCTTGCAATTTTAGGAGGGCAAGCTATTAACGATCAGGCCGGGAACCCAATAACGGACACTGAAATTCCACCTGGAAAAAATCTTGCTGATGAAATTGTTGATATATTTGTAGATGGAGTTGTTCCTGTAGATAGAGGAATTCCTATTTCCATGGTTTCTACTGGTAATAATGTGGTTGCGGGTAAGTATAATGATACAAATACAGGTGTTGATTTTACGGTTGCTATTCAAAAAGATGATGCATCTTTAGTATTAGGTACAATCCAAATGAAAGCAAAAATTGCGCCGAATGATTGGGCTCCAATTGGGGATCCTCATATAATTAATGATGCTAACAAAACAGCTGGTTCTGCGGTAATTTCAGTTGCTTCAGCTCCAATAGAAGGCCTAACCAGTTTTACTACCGATGCTGAAATAAAGATTAAAGCGACGGTCACAGATGTGGCCGGGAATGCCACGGACTGGGCGGAAAGCAGTAATACGTTAACTATTGATGTAACAGCTCCAACAATTACCTCAGTCTCTTCAATTACAAATGCAGGTGTTTATAAAGCGACTGATAACATTAATGTGACTTTGGGCTTTAGTGAAGCTGTCACAATGCATAATGATGTTCTAGATATAATATTAAATACATCAGCGACAATTGAACTTGCGAGTGGAGAGATATCAAATGTCACAGAGAAAAGTGCTACTTACACCGTTGCAGTGGGAGAGACAACGCCTGATATCGCAGAAATTTCTGCAGCAACTTTAGCTGTAACTCAGGTGAAAACAACAGCCGGAGAGTTAAGAGATCAGTCTGGTAATCCTATGGTATTACCGGTTACAAATATTCCAATAAAAATTGCTGATGCTAAAGCTATTTCGGTAGATGGTGTTGCTCCAACAGCCTTAACCGTTGATAAAGTAATTGCCACAGGTAATACTGTAAGACATAAATATTGGAATGCTGTAAATACTGGAGTAGAAATCAAAGTTCCTTTAACTGACACAGATAAAACATTGATAGATGGACAAGTTAGAATAAAAGCAAGATTATCTAATCTTGGAACGTGGGTTTATATAGGTGATTGGTCCCCCATTACCTCAGTTGAATTAACAGCTAAGGTAAAAGTAATGACACTGACAAAAAATGATATAGCTGCATACACTGATGTAGAGGCTAACATAATTGAATTTACTGCCGGCGTACAAGATAAAGCTGGAAATGAAACTGAATGGAAAAAAAGTACAGAAACCCTTATTGTTGATACAACACCACCAGCTATACAGCAAGTAACAGCTACGATCACAGCTGTTGGAGGAAATGTAGTAACAGATTATTGGAATAGTACTAACACAAGTCTCACTGTTAAAGTTGATTTCCCAGTAGATGCAACATTGGTGACGGGAGAAGTGTTGTTAACTGCCTCTGAAGATGGGGTGAATTATACTGACTTTAGAGATACTACAGCTATAACGGCTGCTATTTATGCTGCACAAACAGTTACCGTTTCTGTAGATGATACAATTGCGGGTGCTGTGATTGGTTTCGAGGAATTACCATGGTTTAGCGAAACAGATCAAATAGAATTTAGAGCTAAGGTTCTTGATCGTGCTGGTAACGAAACTCATTATACTGTTAGCACAACAAAAATAACGGTAAAAGCCATTCCGCCTACAGTCACAATGGTTACTTCTCCAAATGACAATAAAGCCTATAAAGCAGGTGAAACCTTAACAATCCAGGTTGTCGGTTCTGAAGTCTTGAATGTAACTGGAACTCCACAAATAACATTGGAAACGGGTGATTCTGATGCAGTTATTTCGTATAACTCTGGAACCACTACAGCTACACTCAATTTTTCATATCCAATAATTTTCCCTCATACATCTTTAGATTTGAATTATTTTGATATAGCATCACTTGATCTAAACGCTGGCACAATATTAGATAATTTTGGGAATCCATTAACTCTAACTCTGCCAGCTCTAGATAATGAAAATTCTCTAGGCGAGAAGAGAAATTTAGTGATTGATACTAAACTGCCTTCTGTTCGTTTTACATATGATGACCCAGATAGCTTAGTGAGGTTAGAAGATGCGACTTTATTAATCACAGCAACTTTTTCCGATGATATGACGCAGGCAACACTTCCTCAAATCTCTGTGGATTATCCCGGTCTTGCTGCTGCTGATTTGTTGAATCAAAATATGCTTCGCATATCTGATAAAGTATATACCTATGAGGCGGCCTTGGTTGATAATTCAGATGGACTTATCAACGTCACTGTCAGTGCATCAGATAAGGCCCTCAATGCAATTGCAATACCAGATTCTATTTTTGACGGTACTACTGATAATATTAACTCTCCGGCGATTGTAACCATTGATAATACAGATCCAATTGCTTTTGCAACAGGCTTAGCGACCTTAATAGGTGATACCCTGGCTGGAAGTTGGTTTAATGATAGTATGGATAGTCTTAAGATTATTGTTCCAATAGACGTCAATGATAATTCATTATTACGGGGAAATATTCAAATTCAGATGCATGTAGATGGTAAGATGGTAGCCGATACATGGGCCACTATTTTACAAAAAGACACATTACAGGTCCTTGCCACCAACGTTTCAAAGTATAGAACTAGAAAAGAGATAATAGATATTCTTACACCTCAGAAATTAGCACAAGGGGATAGTGTTTTTATTCGTGCATTGATTAATGATCAAGTGGGTAATACAACCATTGGTACACAAAGTAAGTCGTTCTTTCAATTAGATACACTTCCACCTACTATACCAAATAATTTAAGAGGTTTTGTATTAACTGATGATGTACAGGTAACGGATACTACGATTTTAAATCGTAGTGGCGAGCGAATATTCCTAACGTCTCTTAGAAGAAAAATAGGTGGGGATTTGACCAAAGTGGAGACTATACGTCTATGGACTAATGATTCAATTAATTTTGCAACACAAAACTGGGAAGACCCAAAGGAAGATGCTGAGGTTGATGTCTCTGGAATTGCCAGATATCAATATGCTTTATATGAAAGTGCAAATGATAATGAGAATAGTGCATTTTCTTTATTTAGATCGTATAAAACTCAATCAGATAGTCTGGACACTGTCTTTGTACATGTTGATTCTCTAAGACATAAACGTTGGTATTATCCTATTGTACAGGCAGTTGATAGTGCCGGTAATACTTCAAATACACTTGAAGAGTATGGTGGCAATGAAAAACTAAAAGTTTTTAGACATAATGCTCGTCCAGTTGTTGATGCGATTGCTGATACAACGACTTATGAGGACAAGCTTTGGGAGCAGTTAGTAACTGTAAACGATAAAGATTTATCAACACTTCTGTCAGATGTATTTAGTTATGAATTAACTACTATGAAATTGGATACAACTGAAACACCTATTGATTCAGCGGTGGTTACCAGTTTAAGTGCAGATGTGACCCAAAGCGGTAAAGTTTCATTTACGCCGACAAAATTGGATACTGCAGATTATGTTTTCCGAGTGATCGTAACTGATAATTGGGACCTAAAAGATACAGTTGATATTGACATCACTGCTGTTGCAGTTAATGATCCACCTGTAATTGATCTTGCAGCCATTAAAAAACTAACATTTTTCGAGGGTACTAATAGTGATTCTATCAATCTGACGCGTTTTGTATCGGATGAAGATAATTTTACAAAAGATTTAAAATATTCTTTCCGTATAGCATCAAAGATTACCGAGAATATAGGTTATCCTACTGCGAAATTTGGATTTTTATCTGATTTTAGTACTGATTTTAAAAAATCATTCATAAACAATTTAATAGATGAATTTCCAACATCAACAATCGTTCAAAAAAATAATTCATTCATTATATATCCTGCTAACGAGACAAATTTTCTTGATCCAATAAAAGTAGATTCCCTTGCGATAGGCGATTCCGTTAAAGCTTGGATCACACAGACTAATAAGTCTTCTGGAGATACCAATTATTATACAAATGCTGATATGATTGTCGAATTCACAGTCACTGACCCTGGTAATTTGTCTGGAAACGATACGGTTACCTTTTTCATTAATCCGATTAATGATCCACCAGTCTGGTCTGGTGTCCCCGATACAATAATTTTAGAAAATGATTCATTGTATTTTGATTTTGCCAATTATTTAACCGATGTGGATGATAGCACCTTAACCATTTCTATTTTGCCTTTAACCTATGGGGATAATATTTCAATTGTACCCACGAAGACGTATGAGACTAAACCAACGGGAATTGAGTATGCAACCAATGCCCATGTTGATACAGTTAAATTTAAGCCGGAAGTACTTTGGTTCGGTCCCAATGGTCCATGGGTAAAAAACAAAACAGATTCCACACTCATTCAAATTACGGCCGCTGATGGCGACACATCTGCAATAGATACATTTGTCGTCAAAGTCCAGCGTGTACCACGTCCTGAGATCCGCATGTACGTTGTCCAAAACAATGCGTTCACCAATTATTACGAGATTTTTCTCGTTGATTCGGTGGGTAAAACCAAGGACCTTACACTTAAAGTTCAGTCTAAAGATGTAACACTGGACACGGCGGCCGCCTTTACTTATGTAGGTCATTACAATTTCAGAACAAAGGGGACTTATACCTTTGAGGTTGCGGCGAATGGAATCGTGGGGGATACGATCATTACCCAAAACGTGGGCCTTGCATTAGCTAAAATGTATGGTAGATGGTCTGGGAGAAGTGCCGATGGTCAATTTAATGTAATTGGGAGAAATGGTGCCGTGGATTTTGATCAATCCATCATGATTATGGATTCCACTTTATTTGAACCTTACTTCAACGATCGCGCATCCTATTTATTAGGAAATGAAGCGTTCCGTTTTAAAAAATCAGTGGAAATTTCTATGCCCGGACAGGACGATGAAGTGGCACTATATCAAAGATCTACTGGAACAGGATGGATTGAATTACCTTCTATTACGCAAGGGAACCGCGTCATAGCCTATACAGAAAAAATGGGCTATTTTCGAATGGGACCAAAAACATTAATCGTGCCAGGACAAACAGCACTTCAGCAAAACTATCCCAATCCATTTAATCCAATTACAACCATCGAATATGATTTAGGGTTTGTGGATGGCCCACTTCAAAAAGTATCATTAACGGTCTATGATATTCTGGGAAGAAATGTGAGAACCTTGGTAAATAAACATCAAGGAATTGGAAGATACCGTCTAAGGTGGAATGGCAAAGATCAAAATGGTGTGTCCGTAGCTTCCGGAATTTATTTTGTCCATTTGCTCACGGATATGGGTCGAAGTCATACCAAAAAAATAATGTTAATGCGATGACAGGACGTATGTCAAAAACTACACTTTTATTCATCATGACGATTGGATTAATCACCGTGGATGCTTGTCGGAAAAAATTCTATGCCACAGCAGAAGATATGGCAGAATATGGTTGGGAGTTATTTGAGACTAAAGAATATTTACCCAGTAATGCTTGGTTTTTGGATGCTGTCAGTGAAGATTCTGATTGGAAGGACGGTTACAATGGCTTAGGCTGGACTTATGCCAAATTAATGGTTTTAGACAGCAGTGTTTTCCATTTTACAACGGGGTTGACGAAGAAACAACATCAATGGAATCCAATCGATGTACAATCGGAAATCCTAGCTGGCTTGACCTTTGCCAATCATGCTTTAGGGAAAGATGCAAAAGCAATTCAATATGGCAGTGCATTTTTGGATTCAACCGTAAAGCCTTTAACGTCTGGATGGACTTTTACTCATGATTCCCTATTAAATTATTTGGATGTGCGAATCACACTAGCCTCCTCCTATTTTGCCGTGGGAAAATTTGATTCGACTATCTTACAAGTTGCGGTAATATTGGATTCATTGAATTCAGGTGAATTGCCGGTGACGGATACTTCATTGCTTGGACGAAAAGCAATGGCGAAGCAGATCATGACCCTCCAGGATTACCTCCTGACCAAATAAAACTTCCTTGAAACAAGATCACGAATTTTGGATGCGGTATGCCCTTGCTCAGGCCGAAAAAGCCTATGAAGCGGGTGAAGTACCCATTGGAGCCATTGTTGTCTCAGAAAATAGAATTATTGGGCGGGGATATAACCAACGTGAAGGACTCAACGATCCCACGGCTCATGCAGAAATTATAGCCATAACGGCGGCGGCAAATACATTAGGGGATTGGCGGCTCAGTGATTGTCTACTTTATGTAACGAAAGAACCTTGTCCTATGTGTGCCGGTGCAATTGTTAATTCTAGGTTAAAACAGGTCGTATTTGGTTGTTATGATGAGCAGGAGGGTTGTTGTGGGTCTTTGTATCAATTATGTGGTGATCCACGTTTTAAGACCCAGGCGGCTGTTAAAGGCGGAGTTATAGAGGCGGAGTGTCAATCAATTATAAAACAATTTTTTCAGAATAAACGAAAAATCAATTTGTGATCCTATTTAAGTAATAGCATTTTTTTTGTACTTATTTTATTACCAGCCACCAGACGATAAATATATAAACCGCTTGGTAAGCGTTCTCCGTATTGATCCTGACCTTTCCAATTGATCACATGCTGTCCTGCAGATAAGTTGTTCCGATTAATTTGAGCAACTTCTTTACCTGCGATGTTATAAATCATTAACGATATTGATTCATTTTTAGGTAGGTCAAACCGAATATGTGTATTGGGATTAAAAGGGTTGGGTGAATTTTGATATAATTTAAAATTTTTCGGTGTTAGATCATCATTTGTAGTTAAAAATTGATTGCGGTTTACAAACAGTTCTTGAGGTCCGCCATTAATTGGAACGGGACTATTTTGATTTGGATCGAAAGCTGAAACTGTTATGTTGAAACGCCTGGCGCTTAATTCATCGTAATACCAATTAGCTAAAAGAACAGAATGTGACAAGTCATAGGTTGTATCACTTAGTGAAACATAATATGTATCATCTAAATTAAACCAATACTGAACTTCATCCCCGTCAGGGTCTATACTCCTTGTCCATTTGATCGTAACCCAGTCAAATGAATTCTCTTGAGAGATTTGAACTGTATCTAAAGTCGTAGGATAGACCCACTCAAAAGGCAAGGGTGAGTCGTTTAATGGCCTAACATTAACTTGAAAGCTGGAATATTGTTCACCTCCAATATCTTTCATAGTTACCTTTATTTCTGAAGTGCCATTCCAATTTGTATCAGGAGTAATTGTCAGTGTATCATTGTTAACTGATGTTTTTATTTCTGATGATAGGCTTTTAGCTGAAAAGGTTGGGCTTGCCATGGTGCTAACGTATAACATATTAGGATTAATGTATTGTGCATACTGACTGAGAACAACTTGCCTTTTAGAATCTTCTAAAAAAGTTAAACTCTGAATTTGACGAAATTGAGGTGAATAACAACCGATATTTAGAGCACCTACAAATGCATTGCGTGAGGCCAATGGTGATAAGTTGTGAAGGGAATATTCTCCGATTTCACGATAACAAAATAATGGGTCAAAATTGATATTATCTTTTCCATACATATTTCCAAATGCAATACCGTTTGAAGAATTGATTTTTATCTCTTTCGCTGATACGCTATCTATAAGTACTAATGAATCCAAAATGATTGAATTATTAATTACTAATGAAGACTGAATATTACTTACGCCTGTTGATTTCCATTGAAAACCTATTGTATCGTTATCTGCAACAGTGTTGCTAAAGAACAATCCATTGACACCTTCACCAATCAAAACGGCAGGGGAGACGTTGTTATAAAAAACACAATTAGAAATTATAGGAGAAGATATACCATAATCTTTCCATTTGGAATAGGCATGGATTGCGCTGCCATTTCCGGTGCCGCCATCATTATTTTTGAATATACAATGGCTAATCTGTGGACTTGATGAGGCGCCAGAAGGAAGAAGTCCATCTATATTTTTATGGGTGTTTATATTGATTCCACCAGCAGCAGTGTAATCCTCATTAGTCCCAGTGCCTAGCCCATTTTGAATCGTAAACCCCCAAATTAATGCACTGCTAGATTCCCCGCTTTGTATCCGAATAACGGTCCCTTTTTTCCCACCGTCAATGATAGTATCTTTGATTAACTGGGTTTTTCCAATTTTAAAATAATGTTCAGAGACTAATGATATATCTTTTCCTTTAAAATTAATATTTTCATAGTAAATCCCGGGTCTGACTTGAACCATGTCTCCATTTGTTGCTGCATCAATGGCAAATTGGATTTTACTATATTGATCGGGTACATAGATGATATTTTGGCTGTATAATAGATGATTAATAAAAATAAAAAAGGTCAGTAAATACCTCATAGAGGGAAAATCTCTTTTACTTTATTAGGAGCATTTTTAGTGTTTTATGGAATGTATTTGTTTTCATTCGATAAAAATAAATACCACTACTGACCGGATTGTTACGGTCATCCGTACTATTCCACACTGTTGAGTAATAGCCAGGCTGTTTCCACTCATTCACAATCGTTTTGACTTCTCTACCTTTTAAGTCATAAATAGTAATCGTTACGCGACTTGGATTCGAGAGTTCATAACTAATGTTAGTTATTGGATTAAAGGGGTTAGGGTAATTATGGTGCAGCTGAAACTTGTCAGGAATGCTTCGCATGATTTCCGATAATTGATTCGAGATAAATTCTGGCGGACCTTCAATAATTTTGAATTTATAGGGAATGGATTTACCATGATGATAGAACTGAAAACTATCATCACCAGTCAGATCATAATAGTCTTTGGTGCTGTAATCGAAGAGAATAAAGGAACGGTCTTTGGGCAATTGACCCATCATAGAAGTAGAAAGTGTGAACGGTCCTTTATCGCCTTTAATGTGTACTTCAACATCCCACAAACCTGAACGATAAAGTTTTGACCTTATATCTGTTGTGAACTGACCTAACCCATCCTCTTTCCAGGAAGGTTGAGTGGTTGTGAGTGAAATAAAACCACCGGGCGATTTAAGATCAGGATTATCATTGAGGTCTAATCCTTCCTTAGCGGTACTTGAACGACCAATGTAATTAGCATGGTCCATATATTTTCTGCTGGCCACTTGCAAATTCATTTTCCAACCATCTAAATGTTCATCTTTGCGTTTTTTGGATAGTTGTGAAGATTGCGTTACTTTTAGATCTAAAAGGGCAGGGGCACCCGTTTTGTTATAAATAACATAACCGCCCCATGGATCCATTGTATTGACTTGACTAGACCAACCTTCCTGCCCTGTAACGCTATATTCAAAAGGTCCATAAAATTTATTTGGATCTATAGCTATATTGACAGAATGAGTGAAAGGGGAACCAATTATATTCCAACCCGATGCTAATTCAAAATTCATTCCTGAAACATAATTAACTGTTTTACCAGCGCCTGTAAATATATGTACATCTGACTTTTCATCCTGAATTATCCAATATCCTTTTCCCAACTCAATGGTACTAGGTGGAATAGATGACTCGTTTTCATATCCTAAAATCCTCCAAGAATTTTTTCCTGGATCAGTTCCCAAATCATCCGAGAAAATATTTTCTGGAGTATTTTCAGATAATTGACTTGGTACAGATATTAGCATCCACTGATTTTTGGGAAGTCCTCCACTATACATACTGCCCTGGATTTTGGTGCTCATGATGTTGGCATCAAACCCAATTTCAGATGATGCCGTATCACTGAAGCCAGTGTTATCCATGCCATCTTTTGCGGCAAGGAAGTAATATAGGCCTGTGACACGAACATCAGCGGCAGGAATTGTGCCCGTGTAATTATCTGCATCTGAGTTTGTCATTGCTGTTTTTTTATATATATTTTCTTCTCCGGATTTATAATAAAGATTAACATCAAATACGCCATTCTTATCCTCAACAATGGCAGAAACGTCTATAGGTTGAAGCACTTCTGGTTCGGTAGGAGTGCTAGCAATATTCCGGAAGGTAGGGCCAACTTGGTCTTCTTCATTATCTTTATTGATAATGGACACATCCACAGGATCAATACCTTGATAGGATGTATCAGGTGAGTTTGCAGGTTCAAAGTCAACTTTATACTCCATATCGTCGTCATCGATATCATCATCCACGCCAGTAACAGTGACCGTTTGTGTCGTTGACCAATCTTCTGGCGTAAAAATAAGCCAAGCGGGGTCAATCGTTCCCTCGGTTATATCTGTAGAGGCTAGTTTAACTGTTACATAAGATGTTGGTGCTCTATTCAGTGAAACAGTGAAGGAGGTGTCCGTACCTGTTTCAGATGTAAATAAACCTCCTGAAGGAATGATGGTAAATCCAGGCCTCAGTTCTGATTTAAATGTTGCGCCAGTTATTGGTAGCGGATTGTTTGATGTATCCTCAACTACAGCCGCCATGCCATAATAATATGTCTGCTCAAAATTAAATAAGGAGTCTGGATCTAAAGTAATTGTCGTTTTATTGGCATTAATAAAGGCGCTAAAGCCAAGATCTGTACCATTGACACTATTCTCCCGTAAAACTACAACAGAATTGATATTTTCATTAGTGAGCTCAGCGTCATTGTGTTTTCTAATTGGTTCATCGAACGAAAGGATCAAATCTCGATTGATCGAAACATCAGTTGATAGATCAAGCGGTGCAAATGAAAGGGTTGGTGGATTCTTATCTGCAGCCCTGAATGTAGCCTTGGTATTGGTCACTTTGGGATTCAGAATTTTCCCTAAAGTGTCTGCTATATCGGTGCTCACTTCAACATACACCAACTGATTGCTGGTAAAACTTAATTGCGGGTGGACAGTAAATATTGTTTTTTCTGGATTAATGGTTGCGTCAAAGATAATGGGTGTGCCATTGAGGTCACGATCCCTAAGAAGGATAAGGCGATCTACAGAAAGGTCAGTGATGGGACTGCCATCGATGAATCTGGCAGGCGAATTAAACGCAATGGTTATATTGCTGGAAGGGTCGATACCTGTGGCTCCATCCTTAGGTGTGAAACTCACAAAAAATTCCCGATTTGCAGTAAAGCAAGATGAGTTAAGGTCAATTTCATTACCAGTAGAATCCTGAAGCCCAAATATTGAAACACAAACCCGCTGTTCACTTGTGAAAGGAATTTGAGGAACAATTGTGATTATGGGGTAAAAAGGTGAAATATCCGCAATAAATGGAATTGCAAAACCATTGATTGTTGAATCGTTCAGGGAAATGAGTTCTGTTAATGACTCAGTAGTAAAGGGAATGCCACTGTGGTGAAGAATAGGTTCATCGGAACGAATATATACTTTACTGTTTATAGCCACACCTGTTGCATTCTTCTGAGGTGAGAAAGTAAGCAGTGGTGGCTGTGTATCTTGAATATGAAATACAACACCCTGAGTTTGAATGGGAATCCCCGAGGTATCTTGAATAGCACTGGCTAAACCCGCATAGACTTTTTGGGAGCTTTTAAATTTCGTGTTAACCTCTACGGTAATTACATTCATATCAGCATTAATAGATGCGTTAAAAGCAATATTGTCACCATTAATACTTTCATCTCTAAGATGAATTAAAGTGGATACATTACTATTAGTAATCGCTGTTCCATCTTGAAGTTCAATTTGATTATTAAAGGTGAGTGTAACATTAGAACTGTCAGATATATTGGTCTCACCTTTTCCAGGATTGAAGACTACAATGGCAACAGATGCAACCTCAAATGTCGCCTCAGTTAATGGCATTACATTATTTGAAGAATCCCTAATCGCAGGACTCCGAACGGCCACATATACTTTTTGTTTGCTATCAAAGTTCTCAGTTGGGTTTACTATAACAACGGTTTTACCTTTATTGATGGTTGCATCAAAAGGAATATCCTCACCACTTTTATCAGTGTCTCTTAGTATTATAAAATTATCGATATCTTCATTATCAAGCGGGCTACCATCAAGGTTTTGAATCTTTTCACTGAAGGTAAGAGAAACGATGCGATTAACTGCTACGTTCGTTGAGCCACTATCAGGATCAAAGGCAACCGTTGGCGCACTAAGATCTTGAGTCCAAAAGGTAACTCCCTGGCGAGGAATGGGATTGTTCAAGGTATCTTCTATGCCGGTTGAAACAGCAAGATATACTTTTTGCTCACTGTTGAAATCAGCTTGCGGTTTAACCGTAATATCTGTTCTGCCTGGATTAATTGTTGCTGTAAAACCAATATTAGCACCATTAATGTTTTCCTTACGCAAGATCAAAAGCTCGTTGAGATCTGCATTTGTAATAGCCAAATCATTATCTTTTCGCAGCGGTTTATTCGAAGTGATTGTTGGCACGCTGTTTATAGTAATACCTTTTGAACTATCTTCTGGGGAAAAAACAAGAATCGCAATATCAGCCGTTTTAAATGTAATGCCTGTATCAGGCACAACATTATTTGAACTGTCTTCTAATGCATTGCTTAAAAGTCCAACAAATATGGTTTGATCGCTTCCAAAGAAATCCACCGGTTTAAGAGTGAAGATCATTTTATCATTATCCATATTCCCTTTAAAGGGGATATTGGCACCATTGGTATCATCCTTTCTTAAATGAAATATTTGATTTAAATCAGTGTTGGAGAGGGCATCATTATTTATTTTTCTAATTGGTTCAGTGAACGAAATAATAACTTCTCGATCGATTGCAATATTAGTTTCTTCGCTGCCCGGATCAAATGTGATTTGAGGAGGGCTAACATCTGCAGCAGTAAAAGTAATTTCTGTTTTTGTAAAAGTATCATCCAGGGGATTGTCCTTACTATCTTCGACTTCTTTTTTGACAGCAACATAGACTTTCTGTTCACTGACAAAATCGTTGATAGGTTCGATTTTAATTGATGTTTTAGCCACATTGATTGATGCATTAAAGTCGATAGTTGATCCATTGACGTCATTTTCACTAAGAATAAGTAAATCACCCACATTACTGTCATCAATCTCACTATCATTAAGTTTTCGAATAGAATTATTAAATGTAATGTTAATACTGCTATTCGCTGGAACATTTGTACTACTGTCTTGAGGAGACCAGGAAACGGTCAGTACTTCTGCTGTTTTAAACGTGATATTTTGCGTAGAAATTTTATTATTAGATGTATCTTCAACTACATCACTTATTCCAACATATATTGTCTGAAGGCTTTTAAAGTTATAATAGGGATTAATAGTCATGATCGGAAAATTGGGGTTCATGCTTCCGTGGAAAGCAATAGGACTTCCGTTTGCATTGTTTTCTCTTAAGGACACTATGGATGCAATATCTGTATTGGTAATCGTGCCGTTATCCAATTTTCGGATCGGTTCATTGAAAGTAATTAGGATCGTCGAATTAATTGCTACATTAGTATCTCCACTATCAGGATCCCAGGTAATTGAAGGGGGGACTATATCTGCAGCTGTAAATATTGTACTGGCCGGATTGATTACATTATTTCCAGTATCCTCCACTGTTGAACCAATTGCGGCATATACCACTTGATTACTCGTAAAATGGACTGTAGGCTCTATTGTTATTAGATTTTTTTGTGCATTGATGGATGCATCAAAATCAAGCTTATTGCCGTTCACATTATTATCTTTTAATTCAACAAGATCATCTACATTTAAATCATCAAGTGCCGAATCATTTATATTCCGCACCGGTTTATTAAAACTGATTGTGACGTTACTATTAGTAGGCACTTTAATTTGTCCTTGATAGGGGCTGAACGTTGCAACGGCTACATCAGCTGTTTCAAAGACTACACCATAATCATTGAGATTACCATTGCCATCCACAACTTTATTGTCCGAAGTATCTTCTATCATCCCTTCTCTAATACCAAAGTAAACTTTTTGCAGTGCATCAAAATTTGAATTAGGACTAATTGTGAGTACTGTTTTTTCTGGATTAATCGTAGCGTCGAATAGAATATCTGAACCCTGATTATTATTGTTTCTTAAAATTACAGCATAATCAATATTGTTATCTGTCAAAGCACCATTATCAGTCTTACGTACCATTTCGTTAAAGGTTATGGACATATTCCGATTGATCGCAACCTTGGTGGCAAGATCTGCAGGGCTGAAAGTGACTGTAGGAGGTGAAATATCTTTGACTGAAAATATTGCACTGGATGCCTCCACAGGTATATTATTATTATCTTCAATTGTGTTGCCGATAGCCACATATACCTTTTGTTGACTGGTGAATTCGATTGTGGGATCAATGGTTATAATTGATTTTGTGAGATTGATATATGCATCAAAAGAAAAGGGAGCGCCATTCTCATTGGTTTCTTTAAGTGTGATCAACTCATCAACATTGCTATCAGTTAATGCTGAATTATCTAGCTTCCTAATTGGTTTGTTAAATGTCAGTGTAATACTACTGTTTGATGGTACATCTATGGCACCATCCGCAGGGCTGAAAGTAATCGTTGTTACAGCTGCTGCCGTGAATGTAATGGACGTATCACGGCTGGCGTTATTAGAATTATCCTCAACAGGTTTAATGGATACATAGATTATTTGCTCACTTTTAAGATTATCAAAAGGGTCAACTGTAATGATAGGATAGTTTTTATCAATTGTCGCGTCAAATGCTATATCAGCTCCAGATGCATTAGTATTTCTGAGGTGGATTAGTGCATCCACATTATCATCATCTAATGCACCATCATCAAGTTTTCTGATATTTTTATCAAAAGTAATGCGGATACTTTTATTCACGGCAACATTGGTTTCGCCATTGGAAGGGTCAAATGATGGAACAGGTGCTGAGATATCTTCTATGGTGAAGGTGGATGTAGTAGGAGCAATCGGATTTTGAGAGGTATCTTCTATGGTAGATTCTACTCCAACGTAAATCACAGCTAGGCTACTAAAATCTGATGTCGGTTCTAAGGTGATAATTGTTTTGTGGGAATTCACCCTTGCATCATAAGAAATATCGTCCCCACCTATATTGTTTTTACGAAGTTTAATAAGATTGTCAACATTGTTATCATCCAAAGGAGCACCTGATATGAGTCGCATAGGCTCTGAAAATGTCAAAATTATGCTACTATTGGCAAAAACGTTTGTGCTGCTATCCGCTGGTGAAATATCTACCATGGGCAAGGTAGCGTCAACAGTTTTAAACCGAGACGATGTCAGAATAAGAAGATTGCCTGCTGTATCCTCAACAGCACCTTGTTCACCTATTGCTGTGTAAACATATTCGAGACTATTAAACTCCGCTGCTGGTACAACAGTTATTAGTGTGCTCGTTGCATTAACCGTTGCGTCAAACGCAAAAGCGTTAAATTGAAGATCCCGTAGCGTAATTAATCCATCCACATTTGTGTCGTCCAATGCGGTGTCGTCTTGTTTTCTTACCGGTTCATCAAAAACAAAGGTGATGTTTGCTTTAACAGATACATCGACAGTATTATGTGCTGGAGTAATTTTTACTGTTGGCGACTTTAAATCTATAGTTTGAAATGTAGAACTAGTAAAGTCGACAGCATTATTAGCAGAATCTTCAACCTTTCCCGCCAGTATAGCCACAGAATAAACCTGACTATAGTCAAGGTCAGCGGTGGGCTTAATAGTCACAGTTGTTTTGGATCCATCTATCATAAATGTCGCAGGAACTTTTGAACCATTACGATTTTCTTTCCGAAGTTCGATATGAGTATCAATATTACTATTTGTAAGCTGCGCATCATCAACAGCTTGTCTAATTGGTTCACTAAAGGTAAGTGTTATGTTAAAGTTAGTAGCTACTCCAGTAGCTCCACTATCTGGTGCAAAAGTGACTTCGGGTGGTGTTTGGTCACTTGTGGTAAAATTCCAGGTTGTTTTATCAACAATCGGGATGCCTGCATAACCATTACCTGCAATGTCAGTTAGGGCTGTTGCATCCATCTGGACATAATAAGATGTACTACTCAGAAAATTATTAGTTGGATTGATTACAACGTATACACCGTTAAAGGTTACAATAGCAGAATTCCCAACAATTGTTTCAAACAAATCATTATTTGAATCTTTAATATATATATTTCCAGGTCCACCTGCCATATCTTGATCAAAGGTTATCAATAGGTCATCATTTATTCCAATATCCACCGCGTCGTCTAAAGGAGTAAATAATTGTTTTGTCGGTGCCGTATTATCGACAGTAAAATTGGCTCCACTTGATGGTACTGGATCCAAGACATTGCCTCCAATATCTTCTCCTATTGAAAGAGCGACTGTTGCAGATCCATCTCCACTAGAGACTGTATGAGTGTAAGAATATCGAACCGAATCCCATTGAGTCATATTAGAAGCCACCAAGGTATTTGCACCTGAAAGTGCAATTTTCGCTAAGGGGCTGGTGGCCATAGGTTCATTAAATATGGCTGTAATGGTAACGTCTGTACCATTAGAGTAGGGTCCTGCAATATCATAAGTGATGGCTGCAGTTGGTGCTTTTTTATCATTAAGGGTCAATACGCTGGATAGCAATGAAGGGTCAGATGGATTAGATTTATTATCGTAAATGGAAGTAGCACTAGCAGCTGAAAAGGCGATTGTTTCGATCCCAGAAGGATTCCCTACTACGACAAGAACTAATCTGACATTAGTAGCACCTGCAGCAGGAGGGTTTCCACTATTATCGGTTACTGCACTGATAGTCACACCAGTTGCGTTACCGCCCTTTTGTTGAAAATGAACCTTAAAATCTGATTTATCAAGAGCGCCTGAGGCACCAATACCACTGTAGGCATTTTCATCAAAAGTAACTTCAACATAATCATTGTCAGCTTGCAAAGTCATTGCAGATATCAGAGGTCCGTTAGCATCAGTTCCAAAAACTGCAACGGAAGCAGCAGTGGCCTGATCGTATTGATCTTCAACGGGAGCAAGTCCTACGTATACATTTGCCTGGGCGCTCAATGAATTTGTAGGCATAATGGTGATAAGTTGTTTATCTGCACTGATTGTGGCGACAAAAGGAATATCAGCGCCAGCAAGAGTATTTTCTTTTAAGGTGATTAATGCGCCAACATTTAAGTCATCAAATGCAGAATCATCAATAATCTTGCGAATAGGTTCATTAAAAGTTATTGTGATATTACTATTTATATCAGTTATCGTATTACCATGGGCAGGGATAAAATCAATACCTGGCGCTTGGTTATCAACGATAAAAGTACCACCAGTAGATGGTGCAGTTGCAAAATCAACACCTGCCTGATCCTGGCCGCCGGATAAGGCTATTGTGACATCACCATTACCCGAAGCTATGGTATGATTATAAGTGTAAACGGTTCCACTTGATCTAGTCATACTTGCAGGAAATATGGACTGCTCGCCGCTTAAAGTAATTTGAGTAATTGGAACCGCTAAAATTTCCTCATCAAAAGTGGCGGTGATTGTGATTTGTTGACCAATTTGAGCTGCGCCAGTATAGGGACCAGGAGATGCATATGTAATGTCAGATAGGGCAGCTCGTGCAATTGTTGTTACTGTAACAAAAACTGGATCTGAACGATTTTGATGTTCATCAATAACGATGACTTGAAAAACATCGGAACCCGTATGGGTAACGCTGGGTGTATAAATATAGTTTGGCGCTGTACCTGTAACTGCACCTTTTAGTGGTGGCGAAGACACTTCATATGTTAAATCTGATGGAGCTGATTCCGTATCAGAACTAATAATAACAGTATTTACAGATTCTCCATCTAATGTGGTTACTTCTATACTATTGCCTACTGGTCTATCACCAAACTGAATAACTACGTATCCATTAAACCCGTGCGTTTTGCTACTACCACCTTGTCCGTAATTGCCAGTGTAATCCACATCGTTCGTTTCCGGGGGAGCTGTCCTGACTCCGGTTAGTGTTCGACTACTAACGCCGCTTGGGTTAACATATCCACCACCACCGCCACCGCCTGCGCCTTCCCACATTTCTTCACCACCACCTCCACCACCATAACCGCCGCCGCCGCCGGCACCATCACCATGACGAGCGCTTCCCCCACCATATTTTAGCCATCTCATACCACCACCCACTTCTGCATCGGGATTTGGAATATAAGGGCCGTAGTTCCAATTGGCCCTATTTTGTTGCCCATATAAAGTGTAACCACCATGACCACCTACAGCAAAATCTCTCCCGTTATATTTTGGTGAATGCTGCAAAGAAACATTTGTTACTCCTCCAATTCCACCACCACCACCTTCAACAGCCCAACCATTAAGCAAAGCCTTTGCAGTGTCCTCATAATACCCATCTTCACCTTTAGTACCACCACCAGCACCGCCATCAGGATTACCATTATAGTCTAGGCTGCCGCCGCCGCCGCCGCCACCAGCCATAACGACATAATTATTGATATTTAATTGAGGATCTGAACCTTGCTTATTATATACTGCTGACATTTGACCACCAGAACCAACTTGAGCGGCAGGTCTATACCTACTATCATTCCTACCCATCATCCAAGTCCATAAAGCATCACCAGGTCTAGACTGTATAGTTCCTTCAGGTCGAAAGTCCCATGTCACTCCATCAGCTAAAAGAATATATGTACAATCTCCATCAGCACACTCAGCAACAGTATCAGATTCTCTATCAGATCTAGGAAATAAGTTTGCTCCGCTAAAACTGCCGCAGCCTACAGAATCTACACCGGGTCCGCAACCGCCTAATGCATAGAAATAATCAGCACTCAAATATATTGAGTCACCTCTTGCATAAGAGTCAGCCGAACCTAGATTTCTAAAATTTTGGTATCCGCCTCGATGACCAACAAGAACTCGATAAACATCGCCAGTTGTTACACCTACTGTGGTTTGAGAGAAACCACCTGCGCCACCTTTACCGTTTTCTCCGCCGCCGCCACCAGCACCCCAGGCCTTAACAGTCATTTTTGTTAGATTTGAAGGTATCGTGATATCTTGAGACGTTTGGTATTTAACTTGACTCAAGCCGATGGTAGACGCAATGAAAAGAAATAGCAGAAATGTTTTCGAGAGGGAAATAAACTGTTTAGATGACAAATTCATAATCGCACCATCGATGTGGGGCCATCTGGAAACTCAGGTGGGCTGTCAAAACCACCGCCGTCTCCGCCGCCACCAAAGATAAGCCATCCGCCACTGATGATTACAATGCCGCCAATAATCATTGTCATTTCAGTATTATCTTGAACCCAAGGAACAACGGTCCCGTAATAAAAATCGAGTATTTTGTTTTTGAGGCTTACTTTATTATCAATAAGGTCTTCTGGAAAACGTCCAGGGGGTGGTTCAACACCAACAGCTGACCAGACCATGCGCCGCGCAGTCATGAGAAGCTTTTCAGTATCACCTTCAAAAGGAAAGGTCATTTCACTAACGACCTGGCCCGTTCCAATATGAAAGTTTTTCATTATAATCGTCGCTGTAATTATACTATCCTTTACGGCTAATAGGGTATCTACATCAGTAGAATCGGCTATCTTTTTAACATTAATAATTCCAAAGGTGATCACATTGGATAGATTAAAAGACTTACCGATGGAAATTGCACAGGAATCAGAAAAACAATTTGGATCAAAACTTGCACCCATTGCTTCTTTTGCTTGATTTTCACTGATTACCATGCTGGCTGCGGAAGTCTCCATCATTTCATCGCCAAGTAAATCACCAATGATCATTCGCTCAAAACCCGACACATTGGTTATTCGATTGGCCAGAACCATGGTTGATATTTTTTCAATCTGATCTGGCACAACTTGCGATGTATCTACACCTGCCTGTGTTGTGTCTTCAACTGTTTGAGAAAAGGTAAAAGACAAAATAATAAATAGATAGGTAAGTAATTGCTTTGTGTTCATATGAATGGTATGTGTCACTCAGATATCAACGTTTTAGCACGTTTATCATCTTTAAATTTATTTTAAAATTAATGTATAAAAAAGACTTAAAATATGGATACAAATATGGTGCGAATTAAATGTCAATAATTAATCTTAACAAGTGCAGAATGAAATGATTCAAAAAAGATTATTTTTTAGATTCATCATTTTAATAATGCTTTTACCGAGTTTTTTATCGGCCCAATTCTCCTATTCCGGTTCCTTAAATAGTCGCTACGCGGATAGTGAAAATGATCTTGGGTTCAATGAACATCTATTTGATGTTAATGTTGATTATAGTGCTTCTGACCGAATATACCAAGGGTGGACGCAATTTGAATTCAGTGAGCCGCCTGAATTGGGTCGTCCTGTCCAAGAATTACGGAAATTACGGTTTGAATATTTGTCTGGTAATATGACAGCCAAAATTGGCGACATTTATGAATTTTGGGGTATGGGAATGGCTCTTAACCAAGTAGATGATCAAGCCATTGACTTTGATACTGGCGTAAGAGGAGCGTTATTCAGTTACAATAATGATTTTCTAAAGTGGACAATATTAAAGGGACAAACCCATACATGGAAAAGTACAAATCTGATTAATGGCTTTGATGAGAGAGTGCCAAACTTTGACACCAATCACGACCTGTTGGGTACCAATTTAGAGTATACTTTTGAAAGTGGAATGGCTGGCATTAATCTGATTCAATCTAGTGAGAAGCATGATTCATTTGATCGCTTTGGCACGGTAGAAAAAAAGAAAATAAATCATACCATGATTGGCGGCTATACCTCTTTTTATTCAAGTAAAGCCTCTTTATTTGTTGAGGTGTTGAAAAAATCCAGTAAGGAAACAACCACCGATTACAGTGAAGATGGTTCCGGATTGTATGCCAATCTAATGGTACCGCTTCGTGACTGGTCACTGTTAGTCGAGTATAAAAATTATAATTTTTTAACACTATCTCCTTTGGAAAAAGATAACTTTGTTAACCAGTTTGGATATCACGCTGACTTTTCAAATCCGCCTCCGGGATATTATGAACATACAACCGTTTTAAATGGTCGTATTGCGCGGCAAGCGAATATCAATGACGAGATTGGATACCAGATAAAACTATCGGGACCGATTGCCATGAATCATACAGCTTCTATCAGTGTTGCAAAATCCAGTCAACACCAATCCTGGATACAGGAGATACAGGATGATTATTATCAATGGAACGCTGATAAAACATTTGATTGGATGCCCAGCTCTGAGGCGTTCGCAAATCCATATAATGAGCTATTTATTAATTTCGATGGCCATTTTTTTAATCACAAATTATTTTATGAAATAGGGTGGGGTACTATCCAGGATGTACAGTTTTTATTTGTAAATCAAAATCGAAGCAATGGTATGTTTCGCGTGCATGAATTTTTAAACGCTCAAACCATACCTTTGAATCTTACTTATGCCATTAATAATAAATATAGTGTAGAATTAAAGTTTGAATACCAGGAATTGGAACAAGGTTCTCTTCGGGAAACAAACGATGGAAATACTTTTATGTCTGTTGTAGGGAAGCCCCTGCGTTACAATAACGTTATTAGTCTGGGGTTCGCCAGTTCTCCTAAATGGTCCGTTACGTATTTTCAGGATAATACGTCAATTGATGAAAAATCCTTAAAAGCAGAGCAATGGACCTATTGGGAACTCTTATATAGAATTAATCAAAATATGGTGTTAACCTATTTTGATGGTTCTTTAAAGGGCGGTTTAGTTTGTAGTAACGGTGTATGTCGCTATAAACAGCCTTTTGAAGATGGACAAAAGGTAAGTTTCATATATATGTTTTAAGTAGATTCTATATTACTTATTATTGTCAAATCCTTAATTCTCTCGAAAAATTGAAGGTGTATCGTATGAAAAATTCTAATCGTTTTCTCTTAATTATATTGATCGCTTTTACATCGCTAAGTGGCGGTGTGAAGAAAAAGGCGTTGGTTGAGTATATGGGCTCAACCCAGTGTCCGTACTGTCCACAGGTAACTGTTTTGCTGGATCACTATCAAAATCCTTCCCACGCTGATTATTTTGGTAAAGATATTGTTGATGATATGGTGGTTGTTCGTTACCACACCTATAATCCGGGTTATGGAGATCCATTGTACGCTACAATTGGAGGTAAAACTTGTGATACTGATTTCACATGTGTCAGAATTAATGGACAGGAAAAAGTAGAATGGTATAAAATTTCAGGCGTTCCTTCAGTTTATATAGATGGTCAAAAAACTGGTAATTATCTAGCCGAAGTAAAAGCAACTCAGGCAGAAACAACACCTGTCACCATTTCATTGAAGGGGAGTAGTTTTGATGATTTAACAGTTAATGTAAAAGTAACGATATCCAGCGATACTGACCTTTCAGCTGAGCCGCTTTACTTATTTGTTATGGCAACCATAGATTCGGTCCATTATGCTGGTTATAATGGGGAAACAGAACATGAGCAGGTGTTTTTAGGATTTATTGGTGATACTGGACCAGGTGGTCTTGGGAAAGCACTGACATTAAATAAAGATCAAGCCGTAGAGTGGACTGATACCTGGACAATGAAGAGTGATTATCCCAATGAAGCTCATGGAAGAGATAAGGGTATGATAAGTGACTGGAATACAACGGTATGGGATGGAAAAAATATGAACCTGGTTGCGTTCGTACAGAATAAAACGACCTTAGAAGTCGTCCAAGCGGAGATGATCAGTCGGCGCAATTATGTAGTGTCCCTGCCGCCAGTATTATCGTCTATATCGGACGTAACAATTGGTGAAGATTCAACTACGATAGTCTTTGCGAGTGCAACTGACGCTGACAATGATCCCTTAACTTACTCCGCAACTGCAGATACCTCTGCGATTTCCTTTCAAGTGAGCAATGATACCGTTACGGTTAAACCGTTAATAAATTGGAATGGGTCATCTGTCGTTACTGTTGCGGTAACTGATGGTTATACCAGCGTAGAGCAATCGTTTACCTTAACCGTAACCGCTGCACCTGATCCTCCCGGCGCATTCGCCTGGACGGATCCATCAACAGAAAATGATAGTATTATGGTAACAAGTTCTAACGGGAGTGATAATTTTTCGATAGGTTGGGAAAATAGCGTTGACCCCGATGGTGATGCCGTCACCTATAAACTTGCCATAAGCCATCCTCCTCATGCTGTTCCTACTATTATGACTCAATCTTTTAGTGGCACTTTCCGCTCATTTTCATTTGCAGAGTTTATTGGACTTTGGCCCAGCTCTTTGCAAATGATTAACCGGTTGAATTACAAATTTGATGTATATGCTTACAGTGGTAATGATTCGACTGCAATTACTGGAACGCGGCAATTATTTGTTGAAAGATCCGGTGACTTAAATACGGAATCAATTGGCATTCCCAATTCTTTTGTTTTACATCCGAACTATCCGAACCCTTTTAACCCTGAGACTCAGATTCGATTCGAAATGCCTTATGCTGGCAATGTGGATTTAAGCATTTACAATCTGCTTGGCATGAAAGTGAGAACACTTTATTCAGGCCAGAAATCAGCAGGTGTTTTTGCGTTTAAGTGGGATGGGAAAAATGACAATAATCAATCTGTTAGTGGCGGCGTCTACATTTACAAGTTGCAGAGTGGGCAACAGATGCAAATCCGTAAAATGATTTTACTTAAATAGGATGAATACTCATATGAAAATTAAAGCGATTATTGCTTGTTGTTTTTTAATCTTGCTGGTTTCTTTTCAACATACTGCCAAAGTTGAAAACATTGAAAGATTCTTTGAACCCCCTTTACCTAATGCAAAAATGCAAGCACGTGGCGAGGAAGAAGATCCAAACGCTCGCCTCGAATATGAATGGCTAAGGACGCGAAATCCTAACACCAATCAAATTCCTGAAAACATTCGTCAAAAAGAGTTAGTCTTCTCTCGAAGTATCCCAACCAGGAGTCAGCTTTCACCTAATCAAAACATGGGCGGTTTTCAGGGATCTTTTAAATGGAATAAGCGCGGCCCCTACAATGTGGGTGGACGTACTCGAGCTATGGCTATAGATATTTCAGATGCCACAGATAACACTGTTTTGGCTGGTGGAGTTTCAGGTGGAATGTGGCGGACTGTTGATGGTGGTGCCACTTGGACGAAAACGACTAAACCAGAACAGTTACATAGTGTAACAACACTGGCGCAAGATACAAGAATTGCACATACATCTACATGGTATTATGGAACCGGTGAATATAGTGGTAATTCTGCTTACGGTGGTGGTGGGTCTTATTTTACAGGTGATGGAATATATAAATCAACGGATGGTGGTAAATCGTGGTCTGTTTTATCTAGTACAGCTACTAATAAACCACAAAGTAGTGACTTTGATACTGATTTTGATTATGTATGGACTGTGCAAGTCGCTCCTTCCAATGGTTATGTAATTGCATCGACCTATAATGGCATAAAACGCAGCATAGATGGGGGTGATACATGGACAGATATCCTGAAACCATCTACCGGTTACTCTACCAAGACAGATGTGATTGTTCATGATTCAACTATATATGCAACCATGAGCTATGGCAGTGATAAAGCAGGCATTTGGCGCTCAGGCGATTATGGTGACACATGGGTGAATATTACACCAAGCAACTTTCCCTCATCCTATTCGCGAATTGTTGTGGCCGGTGCGCCATCCAATGATAACATTGTATACCTTATCGGAGATATAGGCTCGGATAGTCATACTCTTTGGAAATATACAAAAGACGCGAATGATGGAACCTGGACTTGGGAAGATCGGTCACCCTATATTCCAGCATTTGGTGGATTGGCAGGCGATTTTAACTCTCAAGGTGGTTATGATTTGGTTCTTAAGGTTAAACCAGATGATGAAAACTTTGTATTTGTTGGCGGCACAAACCTTTACCGTTCATCCGATGGCTTTGCAACATCAACCAATAGTAAATGGATTGGTGGATATTCATTGGCTAATAATTATTCTATGTATGCAAATCACCATCCAGATCAGCACGGATTAGTTTTCTCACCCTCAAATCCAAAAAAATCTATATCCAGTCATGATGGTGGCTTAAGCCTAACACTGGATAATACAGCCGATGAGGTGAGCTGGACTTCCATGAATAATGGATATTATACGACACAATTTTATCATATAGCGATTGATCCTTCACAAACAAAACTTGATTTAGTTATAGGTGGATTACAGGACAATGGCACCTGGAAATCAGAAACAAATGATGAAAAAACAGTATGGGAAAGTATACACAGTGGAGATGGGGCATATAATGGGGTTGCTTTTAATGCCAATATTCTCCTTTATTCACACCAAAACGGAAATGTATATCTGAGTGATTATCGAAATCCTTTTAGTTGGTCCAATGGATACTCATGGATTTCTATGACACCTCCTACGGCAACAGGTATGTTATTTATTAATCCTTATATAATTAATCAAAGTGATGAAAAAATCCTTTATTATGCTGGAGGATCAACGATTTGGAGAAATAATAATATTAATATTTCTGATGATGTGAATACAACATACATATGGAATTCAATAGAAGGGTATTATGAAAGTAACCAATGGGAAGAGTTAACAGCCTTGACCTCAGCTTCAACAATTACGGCCTTGAATACAACAAAGAGCAACCCTGAAAACAGGTTGTTCTATGGTGACGCTGCGGGGCAGGTATACCGCAGGAATGGTGCCAATACTGGCACTGGAGCTGCTTTAAACGTAAGCTCATCAGATTTTCCTTCTAACGCCTACGTAAGCAGTATATCCACTAACCCTGATAATGGTGATGAGGCTATAGTTACCTTTTCCAATTATGAAGTCATTAGTGTCTGGTACAGTGAAAATGGGGGATTAACTTGGGAAAATATTAGTGGAAATCTTGAAGAAAATGCCGATGGAACTGGCAACGGCCCTTCAGTTAGATCATCCTTGATACAAACCTATAAATCAATAACTTCGTATTTAGTTGGTACTTCAACAGGTCTATATATGACTAATACTTTAAATGGCGCATCTACAACGTGGGTTCAAGAAGGTGAAAATTCGATTGGGAAAGTTGTTGTTGATGCAATCGCAGGAAGAACATTTGATGGTTACGTTGCCGTAGCGACACATGGGAATGGAGTTTACACAAGCTCAATGAATCAAAAACCTGTCGTTTCTACTGTAGCATCTGTAGATATGAATGAAGACACAACCGCAACCATTTCTATCGCAACCTCAGACCCGGATAATGATCCAGTTACAGCCTCGGCTAAAAGCGACACGAGCGCTCTTAAAGTAAGTCTTGCGAGTAATGTTATAACTTTAACCCCGGATACAAACTGGTTTGGAAATGCGAACATAATTATAACGGCAAATGATGGCATTACATCTGATTCAGTTGTGGTTCCAGTAAAAGTGAACAATGTACAGGACCTTCCAACGGTATTTACATGGGTTCTTCCTAATGCAACGGATACATTAAATGTATCCAAGTCAAATACATTAAACGATTATACCTTTAAGTGGACACAAAGTGAGGATGTAGACGGTGATACAATTACCTATTGGGTTAATATATCAAATAACAACATACAGTGGTCCACCTCTTTAGGGAAGTCAAGTGATACAACATTGGTTATTTCATATGCCGCATTTATGGGTAACTGGCCTTCGGCCTTTAAAATGTTATCAGCTGCGACTTACAATCTAGATGTATATGCGACCGATGGGATTGATACCGTCTCAGGTGCTGGTGGGCCACGCAATGTGTTTATTGAAAGGTATGGCTACCTTGATATTGCTGATGGAACATTACCGCAGTCATTTGCACTTCATCCCAATTATCCCAACCCCTTTAACCCATCTACTTCAATTACCTTTGACTTACCTGAGCAATCTAATGTCAATTTGAATATTTACAATGCTCTTGGACAGCTGGTAAAGTCTTATAGCTATAATAATTACCCTGCTGGATCTTATAAGGTTCGATGGAATGGAAAAAATGTCTTCGGTCAACAGCTAAGTGCCGGGGTTTATATTTACCAATTGAGGGCTGGAAAATTTGTAAAAAGTCGTAAAATGATTCTTTTAAAATAAATCAAAGTTTAAATCTTTATTTTCATTAACATATGTTCAATTTACTTTTTATAAATCATAACAAAACTTCGTAATTTCGCGTTCAATTTTCAGGAGAGATGGCAGAGTCTGGCTGAATGCGCCGCACTCGAAATGCGGTATGTCCTTTGGATATCGGGGGTTCGAATCCCTCTCTCTCCGCAAAACAAATGAACGAGAATAAAAAGATGAGACATATATTAAAAACAATCCCTTTATTTTTAATCATGATCAGTTGCTCAAAACCAGTAGCGATTAATGAATTAATAGGAGACGAAGGAATTGCCGTTGACCCCCAAACAGAAGAACCCTATACGGGTGAAGCATACTTAAATTATTTCGATGGACAATTGCGAATGAAAGGGATGTATGAAAAAGGGAAGAAAAATGGTATTTGGCAGTATTTTATAGCTGGAACAGATAATCGGTATTATAATATTACTTTTACGGATGGGGTAATTACTTCTGTTAACTATAATGAAGGTGATACCCAATGGTCAGGAATTCCCATTGCATTTAGTCCGGACTCGGGAATGGTGGACGGAAGTTATTTAGTTCAAGAACGGGATGTTTATAATTATTCATTGGCACCGGAAGTAAATGTAAAATTATATGGAAATATTTCTCAGGGTACAGTCACCCGATGGCATGGTAATGGTCAAATATATTCAATCGGAAATTTTTTAAATGGTGAAAAGAATGGGCTATTCCAATGGTGGTATGATGATGGTGCTAAAAAGGAAGAATCTACTTTTGTAAAAGGAGGTAGGGTTGATGTAGTCACCCAATGGTACCAAAATGGTAAAAAGTTTGCGGAAGCCAATTATAAAAAAGGACAATTAAATGGGAATCTTACATGGTGGTATGAAACGGGACAGAAAAAAGAAGAAACCAGTTTTATTAATGGGGAGCGAGATGGGGTTGCATATTGGTGGTATACGGATGGCGCAAAAAAAGGCGTTGCGGATATTTCAAACGGCATAGGCCTGATTACATTATTTTCACCGAATGGATCCGTAGTGAATCAATTTGAAGTAAAAAATGAACAGGTATATTGCAATTCGGGTGAAATTCTATTGTCAATCGAAGATATATCAAATAATGATCAGATTGCTATTGGAGATGGTACCTGTGATTGTGGTGACTGTTCTGATGAGGATAATAATCGATAGGATTCCTCTTCTGATTAATAATTACTAAAATTTGGTGCGATTTAAAATTTCATTTATGCAAAGGTAATAGAATCGTTCCATGAATAATCGGGGTATATCAGCCACACATTCAACCCAATTTTATCTATAATTAAATTCAAAATTCTCTATTGTGATGGCCTTTGCTGAAGGCTAATTTTTCTGTCGGACAATGAAGCTCAAACATCTATTCATCCTATCAATTTTAACCGCATATCTTTTTGCCGATGATCATAGCATATCGGTCCTGGATTTTACGGGGGAAGGGGTTGTCGATACAGAACTGCAATCATTAAGTGAACTTTTCCGGGTAGAACTCCTAAAGCAGGATACACTCAAGGTGATGGATTATGAGGATATGAACCAGGTTTTGTCCATAGCCGGATATGATGAGCCCAAATGTTCCACCATTGAATGTGCGGTTATTAGTTCCATGTTGTTGGATACGGAGTGGATGGCCACCATCCATATTGCAAAAATTGGTGATGTTTTTATGTCGGAAGGTCGCTTGTATGCATCCAAAACTGGACGAGTTATTAATGTAGTCACGTATGATCATGAACTGTCCTTGGAGGGATTAAAAACAAGAGGGATGCATAATTTAGCTGAAATGCTCATGTCCAACCGAGTTCCCATGGAAGTGCATGAACGACAGAATCTAGTTTATATTAAAACGAAACCGGCAGGAGCCATGGTCAGGGTTGGTCCGGATACGTTGGGTGGGTTCACTCCAATGGCATTGGACCGTGTGGTGGTAGAAAGCCGTCCCATTGTCCTTATAAAAAAAGGATTTGAATCCTATCGTTTAAAACATCTTCCAGAGGATGAATCAGATATTCTTTATATTGAGTTGCAGCACTTAGTACCACAAATCGGACATATAGCTTTCGAAGCGCCCGTACCTGAAGGAATCGTAATTGTATCCACCGATGGGGCGACTCGTTTTCTTGTGGAAGAAGGTGCCATTGTATATGAAAAGTTGGGTGCGGGAACCTATCATTTAGAATCCGGTCAATATATTATTCATAATGGTGACTTTCGAATTAGTCACCGCAGAACCACTCATGT
>Ga0315339_1000542_pt1 | contig 45603 bp, 34 predicted proteins | sample ASW17metaG_FD_204514 | JGI IMG/M metagenome (GOLD analysis project Ga0315339, IMG submission 204514) | Ammonia-oxidizing marine archaeal communities from Pacific Ocean, United States - ASW #17 | ecosystem: Environmental > Aquatic > Marine > Oceanic | place: USA: California | collected 2016-12-05 | reverse complement strand
GTGCGGGGGGCTGCTGGAGGCCCCCCCCTAGTCAGATGAGTCTTGCACCAGCAGAAGAAAGTTCGTAAAGTGGGACCCGAACAAAAACCGATAGTCCGTCCGAAATACCTTAAGGAGACCCCATGTCACAAGCCGAAGGGTTTCTCGCCCAATTCAAACAGGAGATGGCATCTACACGAAAGACGCTCGAGAGGGTGCCTTTCGAAAAGGCCGACTGGGCGCCGAACTACTCCGGCTCGCCGACGCGATCGAGACCAGCAGGGCCGCCCAGGCCGGAGCGGTCGATGAAGTCGAGCGCGCCCTAGCCTAACCCCGCGGTTGACACACGGTCACGGTCGCCTAACTCCTTGTGGATCACCGAAGCTGGATCCTTGTGAGGAATAGGCGATAAAACACATGACCGTTCGTAGATGGGGGCACTTCGTCTCCGCCCTGATACTCACCGTTACATCGGCGTGTACAGCGAGCGACGAGGCATCGAGAGCCGGTACACCGGAACTGAGAGCCGCCCTCTTCGACACAATCCTGGCGCTGACCGTCTCTCGCGAGGCCTTCTCTCCGGTGAAGGACGAGCACTGGGGCATCGACCCTCTGGCGTCGATGGCATCTCTCCGAGCCGAGTTCATAACGGCCGATACGGAGGAGGGGCTCTTTTACGCGCTCGAGAAGGTGAGTAACGCCCGCAACGACCGACATCTGGAAGTGGGTCTTGTCCCCGGCGGACTCCGCCTGTTCCCGTCGGCGGGAGTGGAAGGAGGAGAGGACCCGGTGTTTCTCGCACCGATAAAGATCCTCCCCGACTATGGCGATCCCACCGTCTACTTCGTGGCCGACGTCTCTCAGAATGAGGCTCACTTTCCGGGCGGCGGGGTCCAGCCGGGTGACCGTGTGGTTTCCATCAACGGGCGTTCGGTCGCCGAGTACGAGGAGGCTGTTCGACCCTATCAGGCGTCGTCCTATCGACCGAACCTGCGGTGGCGGCTAGCCGAAGACATGACCGCCCGCTCAGCCCTCATGCCGTCCTCCTTCTACGGCGATGCTCTCGAGCTGGAGCTCGACGGAGAGAACGGCGTGACTTCCGTGGCCCTGCCCTACTTACACCCCGAATCAATCCCATGGGCGAACCTGGCGGAGCCGCACTATCCGGACTTCCTCCTGGAACACTCGACGCCGACCTACGACCTCTATCTCCCGGAAAACGGTACGGACGTCCTGATTCTCACGTGGTATGGCTTTCGCGAGACGATGATCACCGACGTCGACGAGCTGATGGACATGGCGGATGAAAGCGGCTGGTTGGATTACGACCTCATCATCGACGGGACCCGGAGCCGCGGGGGCTCGGCGGGCGCCTACGCGGTGCAACGCTTCACTCCGAACCCGTTCAAGACGACGTTCGGCAACCTGCGCGTCAGCGACGTGGTGCCCCTCTTCACGGACCAGAAGCGGGAGGAGATCGCATCAGGCGGGTCCTTGGACTCGGGAGTGCAGGAGGCCATGGACGACGGGTCCTGGCTGATGGATTGGCTGGATACCGATGTGGCCGACTCCGTGGCAGCCGGCGCCATGTACACGAACGATGTGCCCTTCAAGCTCGCCCACGCGCCGAAGGACTCGGACGGCATTCTTCAGCCTGCCCCAGTGCACTTCAGAGGTCGGATGGTGGCGTTCTTCGTCCCGAGACGCGGCTCCCACCTGGACCAGTTCGCTTCCATCATCAAGGACAACTCGCTGGGGCACATCGTCGGGATGACCCCGGGCGGCTACAGCAACACATGGGAGTGGGAAGAAGTACTTCACTTCCCAGGGACCGAGCAACCAGTGGCCCGCTTCATGTGGAATATTGGCCATACCGTGCGCCCAAACGGAGAGATCCTCGAGGGCAACCCGGCCCACCCCGACGAGTTGGTGGTGCTCACACGGGAGAACTTCCGCACCTACTATCCGGAACTCGTCCGACGGGCGCTGGAGCACCTCAGTGGTTGATGCCCCGGTGGTTGATTCGACGGGTGGGGACAGACCTGCCACGCTTTGGTCTCGGTATCGCGGACTCTCCCTCGGTTCGAAGATCCTGCTCTTTATGGTGCTGGGCGGAATCGTGGGCATGGTCCTCGGTGAGCGAGCGACCGTTGTACAACCGCTCGGCGACCTGTTCATCCGGCTACTGGTCATGGCGGCCATTCCCCTGGTTTTCTTCAACCTATTGGCCGGCATCACGAGTCTCGTCGACCTCAAGACACTCGGTCGGTTGGCGGGCAAGGTCCTCTCGTACTACGTCCTGACCACGACGCTGGCCCTCGTCTTCGGGCTGACCTCGATGCACCTGCTGAAGCCGGGGCTCGGAATGACACTCACCGAAGACGCGAGCCCCTCGGTAGGGGACGTCCCCTCGGTGGTCGATGTGATCCTGGACCTCTTTCCGGAGAACGCATTCCAGGCGTTCGCGACCGGCAAAGTCTCCCAGATCGTAGTGTTTGCGTTGTTCCTGGGGATCGCTACGGTCCTCCTGCCGGAAGACCGCCGGGCTCCACTGCGCTCCGGGTTCGGGCTCGTCGCCGAACTGCTCCGAAAGTTGGTCGACGTCATCATGTGGTTTGGACCGATAGGCATCGGCGCGCTGGCCGCCGCCACGCTGGGCCAGTACGGATCACAGATCTTCGGACCGCTGGCACTCTTCATTGGGGGCATGTGGTTGGCGCAGGCGGCCATGGTCGTGGTCTATATGACCCTCCTCGGCGTGCTCACGCCCCACTCCCCTGTGCACTTCCTGAAGCAGACGGGCACGCTATGGGCGACTACCGTCGCAACGTGTAGCAGCTTGGCGAGCCTCGCCGTGGCATTCGAGATCGCGGAGGACCGGCTGAACCTCCCGCAGCGTATCTACTCGTTCACACTTCCGTTGGGCGCCCAACTGAACAAAGACGGTACGTCCATCATGCTTGCCGGCGTACTACTGTTCACCGCACAGGCGGCGGGCGTGGACTTCACCCTAGCCTCCCAGATCAGCATCATCCTGATCGGCCTGGTGCTGTCTGAGGGCTCCGGTGGCATCCCGGGTGGCGGATTGGTGATCGCGCTCATCTTCGTGCAGGCGTTCAGTCTCCCTCTAGAGATCGCCGCGATCGTGGCGGGCATCTACCGGCTCATCGACATGGGCAGCACGACGATCAACGTCATGGGAGATATGGTGGGCACAGCCATCGTTTCCCACTCCGAACGGCACACGACCGAGGCGGCGGCATGAGCACGGATATGAGCAGCGACACTTTTGCAGACTTCCGAAGCAACTTCCCAGGGACGTCGGAGGGCGTCTTTACGAACGTTGCCCAGCGAGGGCTGATGCCGGTTCAGGTCCAGGATGCCATCACGGCGTACCTGGGACGCCGTACCGGGCTGGGTTGGAGAAAGGAAGAGTCGTTCGACCTGGTGGAAGGCACGCGCGTGACCTTCGCGAACCTGGTAAATGCTGCTCCGGACGAAATCGCGTTCCTCAAGAACGTGTCAGACGGGATGAACCACATCGCCTCGGGAATCGTGTGGAACGCGGGCGATAATGTGGTCATCTGTCCGGAACTCGAGCATCCGGCCAACGTGAACCCATGGTACAACGCGGCTCGGCGCTACGGGGTCGAGGTGCGCACGGTCAAACCCAACGACGGGTTTCTCGACTTGGACACGTTGATGGTGGCGGTGGACGAGCGGACCCGGGTCGTATCGGTGTCCACGGTCACGTTTTCACCCGGCTTCATCACAGACGTAGCAGCCATCGCCGACGCCTGCCGAGGCCACAACGCCCGTGTCGTGGTAGACGCGGCTCAGTCGATCGGTATTTTGGACACCGATGTCGAGGCGCTCGGTATCGATGCCTTCGCGGTGGCCACGCAGAAAGGACTGCTCTCGTGTTACGGTATGGGCTTCCTCTACTGCCGAGAGGAGTATGCCGAAGAGATGGTGCCGGCGGCTCTTGCCCGCTTTTCGGTGACCCTCGAAGAGGGGGCGCACGAAACGGCTCTTACCGGCAAGGACTTCAAATACGCACCGGCAGCGAGGCGCTTCGACGGCGGCAACTACAACTACTTGGGGATCACCGCCGTGAAGGCGGCCCTCGATCTACTGAATCAGTTGGGGACCCCGGCCATCGACGCGTACGTTCGCCGCTTGGCGGGACGTTTGGCGGAGGGCTTCCTCGAGATGGGGCTTCCCGTGTGCGGGGGAAGTCCGGGGCCGCACCTCGGCAACATCGTCGCACTGGGTGAGGCAGGCGGTGGACGTCACTACTCCGCGGACGACCCCACCTTGAACGCACTACACGACACCTTGACCCAGGAGGGCGTGCACCTGTCGATCCGGAAGGGTGTGCTCCGCTTCTCGCTCCACGCGTACAACAATGAGGATGATGTGGACCGGATTCTGGAGATCACTCGGTCGGCCGGATAGGCACCTAGTTCGAGCACTACGTCCACGTAGTCGGAGCTGCTGCAAACCTGGCGCGCCAGCCGATAATTGGGGTGCTCTACGAGTAAGGCAGGTCCCTCCGGCTAGCCGCATCAGCGACTAGCCGGAAGCACCCTTCAAGCCCTAACTGGCGTCTTGGATTTCCCGTGCGACCGCCTGGACCTCGTCCAGCACCCGCAGAATGTTGCCGCTCCAGAGCTGGCCGATCTCTTCTTCGGTGTAGCCTCTGCGCACCAGCTCGAGCGTGACGTTGAACGTCTCAGCGGCCGAATCCCAACCGGTGACGCCGCCGCCACCGTCGAAGTCCGAACTGATTCCGACGTGCTCGAGGCCGATGAGCTCAACCATGTAGTCGATGTGGTCGACGAAGTCCGACACGTCCACCGGAGGCGCCACCGACGTGACCTCTGCCTCCATCCGCGGGGCGGCCATCTCGCGTAGCTCATCCATCTGCGCGTCGTAGGCAGCCCTGGCCTCCATACCGAGATCCCTGACCGCACGCCGGTCGAGCATCGCAAAGCCCATCCCGGTGGCGATTTCGTTAAAGAGCCCATCCTCGGCTTCACGGTTGGCCGTGTTCTTCACCGGATCGACGTAGCTGCGGAAAGCGACGGTCTGTACGACACCACCGTTCTCCTTCAGCGCCACCAGCTGCTCGTCATCGAGATTACGGCTAACGTCACCGAGGGCCCTAGCCGCGGAGTGCGAAGCCATGATGGGGGCCTGGGACAACTCGAACATCTCCATGATCGCCGGCTTGGACGGATGGGAGATATCGATCATGATGCCCCACTTGTTCATCTCAGCCACGGCCTGTCGACCGAGCTCGCTGAGACCGTTATACAACCACACGCCGTCTCGCTCTCCAGTGTTGGAGTCCGAGAACTGGCTGTGTCCGTTGTGAGCCAGTGACATATAGCGGCCACCCAACTCCTCGAACTTCCGGATGTTGTCCAGGTCGACGCCGACCTGGTACGCGTTCTCGATGGCGATCATGGCCACCTTCTTACCGGACGCAGCGATCCTGCGAACATCGTCCGAGGTATAGGCAAGCTCAATCTGGTCCGGAGCCTTTTCCTCGGTCAGCCAATGAATCGCGTTGAACTTGTCCATGGCCGACTGGGTCGCAGCGGCGTAGCCCTCGTCGGTCAGCGGGCCCTGGCCCACGAACACGACCAGCCACGAAACGTCCAGGCCGCCCTCGATCATCTTCGGAAGGTTGACCTGCGTGGGCAGGTCCATGGTGTAATTCCGCTCTTCAGTGAAGTTGGCGGGCGAGATGTCGTTGTGGGTATCCAGCGTGATAACCCGCTCGTGGATGCCCCGGGCGCGCTCGACCAGATCGGCCTCGGACTCCTGTCCCATCTCGGCTCCGCCGCACGAAACCAGCGCGAGCATCGAGAACAGGACAGCGAACCTCGGTACATATCTCAACGTCTTCATGATGATCCCTACCCGGATAAGTGATGCCGTGTGGGTGCACTCCCAGTGTTCGGCTTGGGGGACAAGGATTGTAGTACGAGGGCAACGTACCGGCCACTGCCCAGTTACTCCGCCCGAAGTGACTCCACCGGATCGGCTCGCGTGGCTGTAAGCGCCGGGGCGAGGGTCGCGAACATGGCCACTATAACCGACCGCCAGTGGGGAGTACGCGGCGGGGTCCCCTCAGGCTTCGAGGATGTGTCCGCTCGGGCCGGCGTTGAGGATGTTCGTCGACCCGGCCGTGGATCGCTGGCCCCAACAACCGTGGATGTGACCACATACGACCAACCGGGGTTCAGCCTGCTCGACCGTAGCGAGCACAGCATGACTGCCAAGATGCGCTCCACCGGCCAGGTCGACGTGTCCGTACGGGGGCGAATGGCTCACCAGCACGGCGTTCTTCGGGCATGACTCGAGTAGCGTCGTCGCCTCACCCTCGGTTAGATCGAAACTCCAAGAGCCGAAGGGCGTGACCGGAATCCCCGCACCGATCCCGAAGAAATCGACGCCGTCGATCGCCACCCCTGCTCCGTGCAACACATGAGCAGCGTCCCATTCCCGGCAGGCGATGCGTAGCTCTTCGTCGGACTCCCCGTTCCCCGGGACGAGCACGGTTGGGCGAGAGATCTCGCTCAGAATCTCAACTACATCGTCGATGCCGGTGCGCTGGACCGCGAAGTCACCGGCACCGACCACCACATCCACGTCCTCCGCTCGCTCGACGAGAGCACGGGCCATGCCCCGGTCACGATGTAGATCACTGAAAGCCAGAATCTTCATTGGCTCCGATGTCCTCCTAGTCGGTGATGGGCCTTTCTGTCCCGGTCGCCAGGCTGCGGTAGCGCATGATGGTGTTGAACACCAATCCGTACGACCCCAGAGTTTCGCTCCTCCAGAACGGATTGAAGCTGAACATGATCACATGCCCATCGCCGAGAGTGACGTCTACGAGCACCGGAGTACCCGCCAGCGACTCGCCGTTCCGGAGTCCACCACTGATCAGCAAGTCCTCCACGTCTTACATGCCCGCGCTTCGAGCGTGGAAGACCGATCCATCCGAGGCTCTACGATCGGAATAGGCCACGCGCTGCACAACGTAGGCGGGCCTTACCGGGGGAAGAGCCCAGAGAGTCCCAGAGTGAAGCCGAGGTCCGGGGACTGGTCAGTGAGGCCCACAGCCGCTGCCGCATCGAGCTGCCAGCGCGGGTTAAGCAGATATGTGCCGCCAAAGTCGATGAACCCCAGATTCCCGCCGTACTTGTCCTCGGTGAGCTGATCGAGCGCGAGTTCCACGAACCCCCGCACAGAGTCCGTGATCCCCTTGCTGACCACGGCCCCGAATAGTCCGGAGACAAAGCGCCCGCGGTCCCCTCGATCATAGACGATTCCCGGCATGACGCCGATTCCCCAGTCGGCCACCGCCCATTCGGCGACCACCCGGAGCGATGGCCGAGTACCCTCGCCGCGAAGGTCGTCCGACCCGGTCGGCAGAGTGGCGTGGACGAGAGCGGCCATCGAGGGGGCGCTACCCGTGGCGGGAGCGAAAAACGACCACTTTACGCCGACCGCAAAATCGGTGACTCCGGTGGTCGTCATTTCGGAGGCGTCCTCACCGTCTTCCCGCGTACTGCGGACGAACCAGTCGGACTCGACACGTAGCTCCCAATCGTTGGCAATGCCCACTCTGAACAAGAAGGGTGTGGTCCAGTTGGAAACCTCGGTGTCGAGGATCTCGGTCTCATCAAACGCGATCGAGCCCTCGATCTGGATACTGCCCTTTCCCACCGTTGAACTCGACTCGACGAAGTCGGGTCGGTCCGTACCGATGGACTGTGAAAGGACCGCCCCGGGCAGAACTGCCTGGACGAGGACGCAAAGAACGACATAACGAAGACGGGACATGGGCACCCCACATGTGGACGGTTTTAGGCTCGCCTAAAACTAAGAGCGATTCCTGATTTGCCAAAGGCCTCCCGGACGTTACTCCGATAACTCTGAGGAGCCCTGGGTCTTCGCTTCCCCGCCATACACCTCGGGAACCCAGTTCATGCTGTCCAGCGCCGGACGCTGATAATTCGGGTCTTGCTGAAGATCTGGTAACTCGACCGGCAGCTCCGGCACATCTTCATATTGAATAGACTGCAGCAGGTGATGGATGCAGTTGAGCCGAGCGTGCCGCTTCACGTCTGCCTTCACCACATACCACGGAGCGCCATCAATATCCGTGTAGGTGAACATCGCGTCCTTCGCGCGTGAGTAGTCAACCCACTTCGCACGTGACGCCACATCAACAGGGCCGATCTTCCATCGCTTGCTCGGGTCGCTAATACGCGCGCGGAACCGCCACTCCTGCTCCTCGGCGCTGATGGCGAACCAGTACTTGATGAGAATGGTCCCGGATCTCACGAGCATTCGCTCTAACTCCGGACAGGACCATCTCCCCGGCCGCGGGTAAGTGAGGTACGTAGCGCTGGAAATACCACTGGCTCTTCTCGCGCTCCGTCGGGACCCCCAAGGCGACGACCTTCGCGGTGCGGGCATTGAGCCGTTGCATGATCCGCTTGATCACGCCGCCCTTCCCGGCAGCGTCGCGGCCCTCGAAAATCACGGCGACCCTCAAGCTCCTCGCCTTGATCCGCTCCTGTAGGGCGACCAGTTCCTCCTGGAGTCAGAGTAGCTCGCTGTCGTAGAGCTTTCCTCTGATACGACCGTCGGAACCGTACTCCTCCGTCATCGTGCCTGCCAGGCGGCCAACACTTCGGCCTCGCGCTCGGCGGAGATACCGGCGCGAAGCTCCGCCTGCCGCTCCAGCGGGCGGGAAAAGTGATACTCGAGCGTGTCCTGCGCAGTCACGGCCAGCGGCCGGAAGGTAAGCCCCGCCTCCACCTCGGGCGTGAGGTCGAAACGAGCGAACCCCTGCCGGCCGTCGGTCGGAGGCATCCACACCGGCATATCCGAATAGGGCCGGATCCCGATGTCGGTCAAGAAATCATAGTTCACCCAGGTGAACGTGGTCTCCGCCGTAGTAACGGCGCGAATCCCGTACAGGAGTTCAGCGAGAGGACGAGGAGTGGCCGGACCGACCCCGTTGAACACGCCGGTGTGCCCGGTCTCCGCCATCCGGATCATCCACTCCGTAAAGTCGCGCACATCGATGATCTGAATTGGGTCAGAGGGATCCCCGGGAGCCAACACCTCGCCACCCCGATCGATGCGGACGAGCCAATACGTGAACCGATCGGTCTCGTCACCGGGTCCGATGATGAGCCCCGGGCGCACCACATTGGTGCGTCCCGCAAAGATGCGCTGCGCCGCTCGTTCCGAGAGCGCCTTGGCCAGCCCGTAGGGCAATCGCTCGGAGTCCCGTGGCACGCCAGCCGTCTCATACGTGAACGCCGGCGCGTCCGCCGTCATGGGAACGCGACTCGTGTCGGCGTATGCGGATCGAGATGAAACGTAGAAATAGCGATCCACCGAGTCCTTCAGGAACTCCGCGGACATGCGCACCCAGTCGGGGTTTGACCGTGAGTTGTCGATCACCACGTCCCAGTTCCGTCCACGCAGAGCCTCGAGCTGGCCGTTCCGGTCGCCGATCAGTGTCTCGACCTCCGGAAACATGTCGGCATTCGTCCGGCCCCGATTGAACAGCGTGACGGTGTGGCCGCGCTCCAACGCGTAACGCACCTGAAAGGGTCCGATGAAGCCGGTGCCGCCCAGAATGAGGATACGCAACGCTCGCGGAGAACCGCTGATCGGGACCCTCGGAGCCGAGGCGAACAAAGACGCCGGAATGCCGCCTACGCCTAGCACTCCCCCGGCAGCGGAGGAGAGCCGTAAGAAGTCTCTTCGATCGGTAGGCATGACGCCCCCTTCTGTTTAGCAAGGCTTGAGATCCGTTGTTCGCAGACAACCTGCGCCACGGCCGGCCCTCGCTCAAGGCCAACCCGCTTGCCACATCGTCCAGGTAAGCCCTAGCATCGATCTGTACGTCACCGATGAGCGGGGCATGCGGACGTCTTACGCACAGATGGAGCAGGACGATGAATAACAAGCCATCCGGGATCGATCGGCGGGATTTTTTCCGCCACAGTGTAGGCGTGGGGGCCGGGGCATTCGCGCTGGGGCATCTACCCGACGGTATCGCCGACCCGCCCAAGAGCCCTGCGGGCACTCCCTTCATCATCACGAGTCACTCGAACGAGACCGGCCAGGAGGCCATGCGTCAGGCATGGGAGATCCTCGACAGGGGCGGCTCCGCTTTGGACGCAGTGGAACGGGGCGCAAACGTGATCGAGGTGGACCCCGAGGACACGAGCGTCGGGTATGGTGGTCTGCCCAACGAGTACGGTGTGGTCCAACTCGACGCGTCTATCATGGACGGAAAGACCTACAACGCCGGATCAGTCGCGTCTTTGGAAAACATCATGACACCCGCTTCAGTGGCCCGTCTGGTCATGGAGCGAACGGATCACGTGATGCTCATTGGTAAGGGCGCCCTCGACTTCGCGAAGTCGTTCGGCTTCGAGGAAGTAGACCTGATGACCGAGAAGTCCCGCGATGTCTGGCTCCGCTGGCGCGAGGAGCACAGCGACCGGGACGACTACGGGCCCCCGGACCACCTGCTTCCACCGGCTGGCACCGGAATGGGTAGCAGTTGGGAGGAGAAGGTCGACTTTCACTACGGCACCACCAACGTGCTCGCCGTCGACTCGAACGGTGACGTCTCCGGTATTACAACCACGAGCGGCCTGAGCTGGAAGATCAACGGGCGCGTCGGTGACTCTCCGATCATCGGAGCCGGCCTCTACGTCGACAACGACACCGGCGCCGCAGGCGCGACCGGTCGCGGCGAAGACGTCATCAAGTGCTGCGCCTCCTTCTACATCGTCATGCGCATGAGCCAGGGGCGGTCACCTCAGCAGGCGTGTGAAGACGCGTGCGAGCTGATCGTACACAAGTACCGGAACGTGAACCCGAACTACTTCCCGTCGGAAAAGTTCGTCGCGATCAACAAGGACGGGGAATACGGTGCCGCGTCCATGGGGAACACCCGAGGTCGTCCCAAGATGACGGTGAGGCACGCCCAGGCTCTCGAGATCTATGAGGGCACCACGCAGCACACGGGGTAGCTCCGCCGTGACTCCACTTGCCGGGAAAACAGCCGTTGTGGCCGGAGCGACTCGTGGCGCCGGCCGTGGCATCGGCACCATGCTCGGTGAAGCGGGAGCCGCCGTTTACTGCACCGGTCGAAGCGTCCGTGGTAAATCCGCCAGCGGGGGCCGACCCGAGCCGTGCTCTCGCGTTTCGACGTGCGCTCCCAACATTACGACGTGATTCTCGAGCCCGACGAGGCGGTTTAGGCCTAGACTCTTCGCTGGGCGGGGAGCTACGCGGGCCCGGGCCCCGCCTCCTCTGGGCCGGCCATACCGCCCGTCAGGTCGAACCCGAGGTCACTCATTTGGCCGGGACTCAAGGTCACGACCTGCTCTGCCATCCCCAAGAACGGATGCCAGACCTTGATCGTATACTCACCGGGCGGGACATCCTCCAACACGAAGATGCCGTCGTCCCCCGTAGCCACGGCGTAGGGACTATCGGCGGCGAAGATCCATCCCTGCATGAAGTCGTGGGCATCACACTCGAGACGGATATGATTCCCACGGCGGGGGCGGAGCGGTTGGGTGATCACCTCCTTCTCCGGAGGTTGACCAAGGTTGAAGAGTGTCCTACCACGGTCAGCCATCAGCTCCCAGGCATGGATGTTGTGGAGCACGGGGTCGCTGTTCACAATGTCCATCTCGGCCCAGCGCGGCGCGACGAGCATGTTGGGCTGGAACGAGCAATCCTTCTGGTCCACGACGCGGCGCGACTGATCGACCCACTCCTTCCCGCGAGTGATTCGCTCTATGTAGACGACCGCCCCCTCGAGCGCCCCTTCCGCACCAACAGCAACTTCGTGGCGCTCAATGTAGCCGAAGCCGCACACCTCTTCGTCTTTGGTGACCAAGAGTCTTCGAGCAGGTGGTACGTCGCCGTGAAATACGACACGGCCGGAGAGCGTCGCCCCATCGGATACGGCCATGACCTCGTAGTCACTCTGGGCTGTCACTGCTCGGGGACCGAAGCCCACGGTCACCACGACTAAGAGGGAAGCGAGAGCGTGTCGCACTCGACCCGGACATCTAAACATGTAGTCCATAGAATTCCGTCGGTGGAACGTCGGCGCATCGTTTGGATCGGAAACCGCGCGCCAGCACTGCCGGCTCAATCTGGCAGATCCGGCTCTCACGGCTTCGTTCGGGTGTATAGAAGAGAATATCGCCGTTCTTGGACGGAAAGTTCCAAGTCATTAACGTTGAGGCCAGCGAGCCTGAACGGCTCTGCACCTACGATCTCGCCTTGTTTCTCATGGAGACTGACGTGAAGGCCACCACCGGTTTTCTGCTGTTCATAACGGCCATCGGACCTGCACTGGTGGCGACCGCATCAGCCGCTCCAGGCGACGGCGCTGAGCCCATCGAGACCGCGTCCGAGCAGGCTGCGCACTACGCCGACGTGCAGGAGGTCTTTGACACCAAGTGTGTGAGTTGCCACACGGGCCCCGAAGCCGTACGGGGGCTCAGTCTCGACTCCTGGGAAAGCACGATCGCAGGATCCGACCACGGTGAGGCCGTCATCGCGTACGATGCCGCCCGATCACTATTGATCGAACTGACGACGAAGTTCGTCGGGGGCCCCCATCCAATAGAGCTCGATGCGGAGGGGCTCACCGACGACGAGGTGGAGGTTCTGAGTACCTGGATCAATGAGGGTGCTCCCTCAGCTTCCGGTGAGATCCCGTTCGCCGACGCAGAACATCTCCTTTATGCCGCCAACCAGAGCGAAGCCGTGGTGTCGGTGATCGACATGGAAACGAACCAAGTCGTTCGCACCGTCGACCTCCAGCCGCTCGGGCTACCCGCTAACGCCTGGCCCCATCACATCGCCGTGGAGCCGGATGGGTCATATTGGTACCTCTCGCTGATCGCGTCGAACCAGATCCTCAAGTTCGACCGGCAGAACGAGCTTGTCGCGCGGATTGATTTCGTCCGCCCCGGGCTCTTGGCGGTCGATCCGGCTGGAGAGAACCTCTACGCGGCGCGCTCTATGGCTGCGGTGTCTCCACCACAAGAGATCGGGGTCATCCGGCGGTCGGACATGAGCTTCGAAGAGGTGGGAATCTTCATACCCAGGCCCCACGCATTGGCCGTGCAGCCCGGGACCGGGACGGTCTTCACGGCCAGCTTGTCGGTCAACCAGATCGCGTCGTTCTATCCGGAGGACGAGGCGCTAGAGCTCGCCGACCTGGGCGGAGATCGCCCCCACACGTTTATCGGGTTCGCGACTTCTCCAGACGGTCGCTGGATGGTGGGCACCACCGAACTCACCGCCTCGGTGTTCGTGTTCGACCTCGAACAGGCCGACATGATTCCCGTCGACACGATCGCCGTAAACGCCGCTCCCTGGCATCCGACGTTCACACCCGATGGACGGTGGGTCTACGTGGGGAACAACTGGGACAACACGGTGACCGTGATCGATATGGAAACCCGTGAGGTGGCCAAAGTCATTGAAGGCAATGGGCTTGCGCAGCCGCACGGGGCTGCCACCTCGCCCGACGGACGCTTCGCATATATCGCTAGCCGCAACCTTGAGATGCCCCCTGGGCACAGCAAGTACGAGCACATGTACACTCCGAGGTACGATACGGGAGACAATGCGCGGGCTGGGACTGTGGTGGTCATCGACACCGCCACGCAGGAGATCGTGAAGGTGATCGAGATCGAGGGATATGGGGCAGGATTGGGGACCGCGGCGCGGTTGCCCTGACGAGGAGATCAGTCCGAGCGTTGGTCCTTCTGCTGCACCGCTCTCCTCCTACTCGAGGGAACTTGTAGTTCACAACGTGTCGACCGCATCGTCCGAGATGTCGCACGTAGGGCGTAGACATTTCTGAAGAGATGAAGCGAACGGCAAACTCACTGCACCTCACCATGCCGCTCGAATAGGGGATGCGGTAGCTCTGGCCCACGCGCGCACGAACACGGTGGATAACACGTGCCGGAGCTTCGATAAGTTCGACGAAGACGATGTCGAACTCGCTGTCGTCCGGCGCCGTGATCTTTCCGCTCACCAGACCGTCGAAGACCCCCGACGCCGCTCCCGTTGTGGGCGAAGCGGGCTAAGCGGGACCGGGTCGACCCTGCCCGCCCCCCGGAGGCGTGGGGACACCCCCAATCGAGCCTCCGCCTTGGGACACACCGCCGCATCCGCTGAGGAAAAGCATTGTTACCAGCGAAACCCAGGAGAGTCCACTGAGCCGAAACACCGCGCTACCTATCGCATCCATGTAGTTCTCCTCCCCCTATGACTACGATCAGCCAGCGCGAGCGTTGCCAGGCCTACCGCATCACCCCCAAGACCAAGTGGGACGGGCTCTCCACTGACCGATGAATCGTCTGGGTGGCCACCTGGTAGTCCTCGGGCTCTGCGTGATAGATATCGACGAACGTCTGCGGGTTTCGGTCGTACGCCGGGAACCAGGAACTCTGCACGTGCACCATGATGCGGTGCCCCGCCAGGAACGTGTGGAACTTGTCCTTTAGGTCGATGTCGATACGGGCAACCTCACCGGGCACCATCGGCTCGGGATTCTCTAGACTGTTCCTGAACTTCCCACGCATGATCTCGCCGGCAACGTGCATCTGGAAACCACCCATCGGCACGTCACAGGACTCACTGGGCGAAGCATCACCCGGATAGACGTCGATCAGCTTTACGATCCAGTCCGAGTCCGTTCCGGTCGTCGAGGCATAGATATCCGCCAAGATCGGGCCGGCGATCGTCAGATCCTCCGTCAGAGGTTCGGACACGTAGGTAAGCACGTCAGGGCGGGTCGAAGCAAAGCGCTGGTCCTCCACCTTCCAGAGGTGTCCCAGCGTCGTCCGAATCTCGGCCGAAAACGGCACGGGATGATTCGGATCACTTATGTAGCTGTCGGACGCAGCCGCGCCACGGTCGGTGGGAGCGTCGAAGGAAAGAGTGCCGTCATCACGCAGATAGAGATTGGTGGCGGACACCCCACGCGGGGGCCACCGGTCGAGGCTTCGCCACTCGTTACGGCCGGTCTCGAACACCACGGCTTCGGGAGCGCTCCAGTCCCCTTCCCCTTTGAGGTGATGTCGGAAAAACGGCGCCTGCACCTGCGTCTGGTAGTGGAGTGATGTGGGAGTATCAAACTCGACACAGCCCAAGAAATCACCCTCCATACTCCGCCATCCGCCGTGAAGCCAGGGCCCCACCACCAGCGTGTTCTGGCTGGCCGGACTCATCTCCTCGACGGTCCGGTAGATCGACATCGGGCCGTAGAAGTCCTCCGTGTCGAACCACCCCGCCACATTCAGCACCGCGTGGTCGATGCCGTCTAGGTGGAGTAGCGCGTTCTGCTGCTGCCAGTACTCGTCGTACGTGCCGTGCTCCATGAAATCGTTCCAAGCGATCACGTCACCCTGAAAGTACATCTCGTCGATGTTGGCGGCCGAACCGGCGTTCAGGAAGAACTCGTACCCCCAAGGTGTGCCGTAGTCGAAACGACCCGACCGAGTCGTTGTAGGAGCGTTCCGCACACGAGCGTTCCCAGACAGCCAACTGAACGCGTACATGATTCGGAATGCGCCGTTGTGATGCCAATCGTCACCGATGAACATGTCCGCCGGGGACGCCTGCGGAGACGACGCTACCAATGCGGGATGCCGATCGATCATTCCCATCACGGTCTGCCAACCCGGATAGGAGATTCCCCACTGCCCCACCTTGCCGTTGTCGTTGGGCAGATAGTTCAGCGCCCACTCGATCGCGTCGTAGTTGTCCGTGCTCTCGTCCGTGTCCGACACCCCGGGTCGATCCCGGACCAGCGGCTTTATCACCTCGAACTCGCCCTCCGAGCGGAATTTCCCACGCACGTCCTGGAAGACGTAGATGTAGCCCTCTCGGTCGAACTCGGCGGTCGGACCAAGTGGAGTGCGGAACCGGTCGGGCTCGTATGGGCCGATCGAATAAGGCGTCCGGAACAACATGACCGGATACTCCTTCGTGTCGTCCTTTGGGGAGTACACGATGGTGTAGAGCTGCGCCCCGTCCCGCATAGGCACCATGTGCTCGGTCTTGTTGTAGTTGGCCCGCAGGTAGTCTTCGTGACTCTGCGGCGGCGTGGCAGAGACGTCGGCCGCACGCGAAACCATGGAGACCGGCAGAAGCAGGAGGGCTACAGAGAGGAGCGCCTGGGAAATCTTCATGATGTACTGCCTTTGGGTGGCAAGGTGGGTGCGCGGGGAAACTGATCACCGCCGGGTGCCCTCGCAACTCTCCTAGCCGTGCACCGGGTCGACGCGCCCGGAAACGCGAAAGGCCCTGATCAGCCCTTTCCGTCCCGGACAATCTCTCTCGCGGCGTTGTAGCCAGGATAACCCGTCACGCCGCCTCCAGGATGCGTCCCCGCCCCGCACAGATAGAGCCCGTCTATCGAGGTGCGGTATCGGGCCTGACCGGGCACGGGCCGCATGAAGATCAACTGATCCAAGGTGTGCTCGCCGTGATAGGAATTGCCTTCAGGGAGACCGAAGGTCTCCTCGAGATCCAGGGGCGTCAGCACCTGCCGATGAAGCACGGCGGACTCGATGCCCGGTGCATACTCGGACAGCGTCGACAGCACCGCATCACCCAGTCGTTCCCGAGCCGCGGCACCCCACTCACCTTCGGCCAGCCGATACGGCACGTACTGAACCACCACCGACATGACGTGCTTGCCGGGCCCCGCGAGATCAGGGTCCAAAACAGAAGGAATCGACACCTCTAGGTATGGATGCCTGGAGGGCGCACCGTACTTGGCGTCGTCATAGGCTTGCTCCAGATACTCCAGGCTCGGGCCGATGGAGATGACACCGTTCAGGTGCGGACCGCCCTCGGGCACTCCGTCGAAGCGTGGCAACTCTCCCAAGGCGAGGTGCACCTTCGCCGAAACGCCCTTGAACCGGATGTTCTTGACCTTACGCACTAGCTCAGGCTCGAGCTCGGCAGGGCCTACCAGGTCGAAAAACGTGCTACGCGGATCAGCGTTCGAGACAATTCGATTCGACACGAATTCCTCACCACTCGACAGCACCACGCCGATGGCCCGGCCGGCCTTCACGGTCACACGCGCGACGGACTGATTCGTCCGAATTTCGGCCCCGGCCTCCGCAGCGGCCGCCGCGAGGGCTTTGGTCAGTTCCCCGACCCCACCTCGTACTCGTACCGTGGGGCGCAGGGCACCGTCGGCGGCCCCGACATGGTGGTGCAGGAAGTTGTACACGGTCCCGGCCGCCATCGGACCCTGCATCATGCCGGCAACCCCCGACGCCGCGAGTGTGCCCTTTACCACATCACTCTCGAACCAGTCTCCCAAGAGCTCCGACATGGACATCGAGAGAATCCGCACCACTTCGATCATGTCCTTCTTGCCGAGGCGGCGGAGACCGGCACTGAGCTTGAGAACCGCCCAGAGGTCGCGAGGGTCGTTACCCGTCATACTAGGCGGTGTGGAAGACCACGCGGACTGGACCACCGTTGCGGCCTTCCCGATCAACTCGCTGAAGGGAATCCATGCCTTCGCGTCCGCAGGCGAGATCGCACGCAACGACTCGACGGTCCGTTGCGGATCGCGCCAGACAACCAAGGGAGGGCCGTCCTTCGCCGGAGCGAACACGCTCGGATCTGCTCGTCGTAGCTCGAGGCCGTGGCGCTCGAGGGCCAGATCCTTGATGACCGACGGATGGAGACCGCCGATCCGATGGGCCGCCGTGTCGAACTTGAATCCCGGAAACACCTGCTCCGTAACAGCCGCCCCTCCGACAACCTCACGCCGTTCCAGCACCAGCACCTTCCGGCCGGCCCTGCCCAGGTACGCCGCAGTGACCAGGCCATTGTGCCCGGCCCCTATGACGATGGCGTCGTAACGGTTCACGGTCATAGCTGCTCCCCGAGGATCTTGAGGGCGGCCAGCCGGCCGGAAGCCCCTGTGATGCCGCCACCGGGATGGGTGCCCGACCCACACTGAAAGTAGTTGCGAACGGGTGTCGTAAAGTCGGCCCATCCGGCAACGGGACGCATCGAGAAGAGCTGGTGGAGGGTCAGCTCTCCGTGAAAGATGTTGCCGTCGGTGAGTCCCATGTCCCGATCGATGTCCCAAGGCGTCAGCACTTGCCGGTGGAGAATCGCCCCCGGCAAATTAGGCGCGTGCTGGGCAAGCGTGTCGATGACCGCGTCGCCGAACGCCTCGCGTTTGGTCTCGTCCCAGCCACCCTCCAGGTCGGACGGAGCATACTGGACGAAGATCGACATGACGTGTTTTCCCGGCGGAGCCATGCCCGGATCGATCATCGAAGGCAAGATGATGTCCATGTATGGGCGCTTGGAGAACGCTCCGTACTTCGCGTCGTCGTAGGCCCGCTCCAGATAGTCGACACTCGGGCTGATCGACATGGCACCGCGCAGGTGGGGCCCCTCCCCGGGCAGGCTGGTGAAGTTTGGCAGCTCGCCCAAGGCCAGGTTCACCTTGCCCGATGACCCACGAATTTTGAATCGCTTGATCGCCGAGACAAAGTCGTCGGGAAGGTCTTTGTCTTCAACCAACTGCAGGAAGGTTCGTTTCGGATCTAAAGCCGACACCACAACCGGGGCCCTGAGCTCGTCCCCGTTCTCCAGCGCAACTCCAACGGCCGTCCCGTTCTTGACAATGACCTGCTCGACCCCGGCCTCCATACGGATCTCCGCACCGAAACTCCTAGCGGCGCTTGCAATCGACTCGCTTACCCCGCCAGTTCCGCCCCGGGCGAAGCCCCAGGCCCGCATGGCACCATCGATCTCCCCCATGTAGTGGTGCAATAGCACGTAGGCCGTGCCAGGAGAGCGCGGACCGAGAAAGGTGCCGATGATCCCACTAGCCGACATCGTGGCCTTCAGAGCCTCCGTCTCGAACCACTCATCGAGATAGTCGGCAGAGCTCATAGTCATGAGCTTGAACAGCGTGTGGAACTGCTCCTCGCCTAGTCCCCGGAAGTGGCCGGCGAGCTTCGCGAACCCTATCAGGTCCTTGGGGCTCATCGACGTGGGATCCGGCGGAATCATGGACAAGATCGGCCTCACCGCGACGGCCAGTTGATACATGAGCTTGCCGAAATCGTCGTACGCGTCCGCGTCCCTCGGCGAATGCCGGTAGAGCTCCCTTCTCGTCTGGTCGTGGTCGGCCCACCGCACCAGGTAGTCATTGTCGGGCAGCGGCGTGAACGTGCTCTCGAGCGGAAGTATCTCCAAACCGTGCCTCGGGAGATCGAGGTCCCGGATGATCTCGGGCCGGAGTAGGCTCACCACGTAAGAGCACACGGAGTACTTGAATCCGGCGAAAATCTCCTCGGTGACAGCCGCCCCGCCCAGAACGTGCCGCTTCTCCAGTACCACGACGCGCTTCCCCGCCCTGGCGAGATAGGCGGCGTTAACGAGGCCGTTGTGTCCGCCCCCTACTACGATGGCGTCGTATCGGTTGGCTGCCGTCATGGCGTGGACCGCTTGCGTTCCGGGTTGAAGAACGGCGTCTCAACCACCTGGGCCGCCGCCTGACGCCTGTGGTGCTCAACCGTAACTTCCATGTGGACATCGGTTCCGGGATCGGCGTGCTCAGCCTTCAGGTGCACTAACGCGATGTATTTCTTAAGGATGGGCGACCAGCACCCGCTGGTGGCGTACCCGACCTGCCTGCCCTCGCGATACACCGGGACGCTGGCTCGCCACGCCGTCGACGGCAGTTGAGGAGGAAGCCCAACTTTGGCATAGACCGCCTCTAACGATTCCCAGCTGACCTCCAGCCCTCGGATCTCCCACTCCGGTCCGCGCTGCTTCTCTTCGATCAACGCCGCTCGTCCAACGAATCCCTCTTTGCCGAGCTTGACCGTCCAGCCGAGTCCCAACTCGAACGGTGAGGATTTCCGATCTTCGATGACGGCTCGGTGCGCGGGCACATAGTCGACATCGAGTAGCACGAGTCCGGCCTCGATTCGCCCTAGGTCCAAAGCCAGAATCCCCGCCGGCGTGATCCCGTGAGCCTTGCCAACCTCCATCAGGCTATCCCAAAGACGGGGAGCATCAGCTGGATCGACCCAGATCTCGTAGCCGAGATCTCCCGAGTAACCAGTCCTCGTGACAGTGACGGCAACGCCGCCTACCCGGGCCATCGTAGCGCGGAAGAACCCCAGCCCGTCCACGGCCCCGTCCGTCGCGCTCCCAAGAATCGCACGCGAGTTCGGCCCCTGAAGCGAAAGGGCTCCAAGCGAATCGGAGACATCGACGATCTCTACGTCCATGCCGAATGCATTGTCCTGAAGCCAGCGTAGGTTGGGCTCCGCGGACGTCAGACGGAAGCGGCTTTCTTCGAGACGAACCAGAGTGCCGTCGTCCATGACCTTGCCGGCAGCGTCGCACCAGGTGGTGTAAAGCACCTGATGGACCTCGCAGCGGCTGACGTCGCGGGTTACGACTCGGTCGAGGAGCCGCACGGCGTCACGACCGCAAATCTCATACTTAAAAAGCGGAGAAACGTCGAACAGCGCCGCCGAGTTCCGGATGGCGTAGTACTCTCGCTCGTGGGTGAGCTCGTACGAGCCAGCCGTGATATAACCAGCCCACCTGCGCCAGTTGTGAGCCTGGCAAAGTGGGGCTGTTCTGGAATGGAAGGGGGTGGTCCTGAGCATGCCAATCCGACAGAGGGGTGGTTCGGGGAACGCATCGAGCGAGATCTTATCCGCGACGCAGCAAGGGGGCAATCGAGGGCCCTTTTCGCCGAGCGCTTGCCGTTCCCTTGTTCGCGCGAGGTGGCCGGAAAACTTCTCGGAGCGCGCTTGGTAGAGAAAGGCATGACAGAATCATCCAACGAGAGGCGGAATCCCGAGGGTGGGCCCATCCGTGCGGCTTTGACCAAAGCTGTCCTCGTCCTCTTCGTCGCGGCCGGATGGGCGGCTCAGTTCAACGGACAAGCGAGTGAAGGCAACGGCCAGAGCGCTGAGGTGCTGCCTTCTTACTCATTCGGAGCAGAGGGTCGGGTCCAATGGGCCCTACCCAACCGTCTCCGCGAAATCTCGGGGTTGGCCGCGACCTCGAACGACCGCCTCTTCGCTCACGACGACGAGCGGGCCGTCATCTACGAAATCGACTTGGAGGGACAGCGCATCGCGAAGGAGTTCGCCCTCGGAGATCCTGTGCTGCGAGGCGACTTCGAGGGACTCTCGACCCTCTCGGATCGGTTCTTTCTCCTGACCAGCGATGGCGTGTTATATGAGAGCTTCGAGGGCGACGACAAAGACCGGCTCGACTACAACATGTACGTTACGGGAGCCGGTCGCCTGTGTGAGGTGGAAGGACTCGCCGCGAACATCGGCGGGACCCGTCTGCTCCTGGTCTGCAAGACGCCGAGAGAGCGCGCACTCCGCGACTGGGTCACCCTCCTACCATGGTCGATCGAGACGAGACAATTGGAGCCAGATATGCGAGTCCGAATTCCGCTCGCCGACTTCCATGCAGCCACCGGGAAACGAGAGTTCGGTCCCTCGGGCCTGGCACTGGCTCCCGGGAGTGACCATTTCTTGCTGGTCACCGCCCGGCAAAACGTTGTTGCGGAGATCACGCTGGATGGGGTACTTCTAGGCATCACGTCGCTCGACAAGGGCCGGCACCAACAGACGGAGGGGGTTGCCTTCTTGTCGGACGGTACACTGATCATGGCTGACGAGGGATCGGGGCGACGTGGCCGACTGACCTTCCTATAGCGCTGGCGTGGACCCGCCTCAGCCTTGACCCCGAGGCACGCGCCAGACGCATAGGTCACGTGTTAGATTCCCGCTTCTGAAACTCATCGTACCATGAGGATTACATGGCCAAGAAGAGCTCCTTCGACGTAACCACCGGCATCGATCTCCAAGAGGTGGACAACGCGGTGAACCAGGCGCATAAAGAAATCGCCACGCGTTACGACTTCAAAGGCACCAACTGTACGATCGAGTTCGATCGCGCAGGAGACTTGGTGAAGCTCGAGGGTGACGACGAGTACCGGCTCTCGGCGGTCCTACAGGTTCTCCGGGAGAAATTCGCGCGCCGGAATGTGCCCCTTAAGAACCTCAACGTGAGCAATCCCGAGGTGGGCACACTCGGTCGAGCCAGGCAAACCATCGGTTTGAAGCAGGGCATCGACCAAGAAACGGCCAAGAAGATGGTCAAGGCAGTCAAAGACAACGGCTTCAAGAAGGTCCAGGTCCAGATTCAAGGCGAAGAGCTGCGAGTTACGAGCCCCTCGAGGGACGAACTTCAGGCCATCATGGCGTTTCTGAAGTCCGGCGATTGGGGAGTTGAACTTCAGTTCGGGAACTACCGGTAGGCCGCTGATTCCCTGCCGCCCCAAGAGGATGTAGAGCCATTTCACACGGTCCTTCCCCCAACACAGGATCGAAGCGCACCACCTGGCTTCAGAAGGTCGGCCTGCTACTCGGCCCGGCCCTGTTCCTCGTCACCGCAACTCTAGACCTCGAACCCGGGAATCCCGCTGTTACGCGCATGGCCGCCGTCGCCGTGCTGATGGCCACGTGGTGGATCACCGAGGCCATTCCTCTCTTCGCTACAGCGTTACTTCCTTTGGTCCTCTTCCCTTTCCTGGGCATCGAGCGCGGTGGGGCGACCGCACCGATCTACTTCAACAGCACGATCGTTCTGTTCCTCGGGGGCTTCATGATCGCCCTCACGATGGAGAAGTGGAATCTGCACAGGCGCATCGCCCTCAAGATCATCCGAACAATCGGAGGGGGGCCTTCACGAATCGTACTAGGGTTCATGGTGGCCGCAGGATTCCTCTCGATGTGGATCTCAAATACGGCCACCGCAATCATGATGGTGCCGATCGGGCTCGCTATCGTACTCGAGATGGAGAAGGACTTCGGGACCGAGGATACTCACCCGTTTTCCGTTGGTGTCATGCTCGCCATCGGGTACGCCTGTTCGATAGGTGGAATCGCCACCTTGGTGGGCACTCCGCCCAATTTGTCGTTCTCGCGAATCTTCGCGATCACCTTCCCCGAGGCACCTGCGATCTCCTTCGGCCAGTGGGTGCTCCTGGGCTTCCCGATCTCGGTGATCATGCTGGTCATCGCATGGCTGCTGATTACGAAAGTGTTCTTCCCCGTACCTGCTCACATCACCGTGGACCCGAAGCTGGTCGCTCAACAGGCCGAAGCCCTCGGACCCGTCACGTACGAGGAAAAAGCGGTGCTCGTGGTTTTCGCGTCGACCGCCTTCCTTTGGGTATTCCGCGTTCCGATTCAGCTCGGATTCGTGACCATTCCGGGCTGGTCGCAAGTGGTGCCCTTCCCGGGGCTCATTGACGACGGAACAGTCGCGATCACGATGGCGACCATTCTCTTCCTGATCCCGAGCCGGACGCCTGGAGCGGCCTACCCGACGCTGGCCGGCAAGGACCTCATCCCGCGCCTGCCCTGGAACATCGTCCTGCTCTTCGGGGGCGGGTTCGCCCTGGCGTACGGCTTCCAGGCCACGGGACTTTCGACTCTGATCGGTAACAAATTCGCTGGGCTCGCAGGAGTGTCTCCGTTCGTCTTGATCGTCGTCGTCTGTCTCTCACTGACCTTCCTGACCGAACTCACGTCGAATACGGCGACCACGGAGATGATTCTGCCGATCCTAGCATCGGTGGCGGTCGCCACGAACGTGCACCCGCTACTGCTCATGATCCCGGCAACCCTCTCCGCGTCGTGCGCCTTCATGATGCCAGTCGCGACTCCGCCCAACGCGATCATCTTTGGGAGCGACCGAGTGCGTATTCCAGAGATGGCCCGCATCGGCCTCGTGCTCAACCTGATCGGGGTCTTGGTGATCTCCGTGATGTTCCTCTTCTTGGGAACGATGGTCCTTGGGATCGACCCCGGGGTTATGCCGGATTGGGCGGTACTCGGTCCGATCACGCCGTAGGGTAGAGACTCAAGGAACGAAGACCTGGCAGGCGATCGCGGCTTCAGTCGATCAGGGATCCAGCTTGAGTTCCCGGAAGTCGTCCCAAGCGAGCTGGTGCACACTTCCGTCCTCGGCACGAACGGTTATACCGCGATTGCCGGGGTTCACATCGTTCCTGCCCTCGAGCTGGAACGAACGGCCGTCGAGGAGCAGCACCGTCGCACTGTAACCGCGCTTCTCGATGGAAGAAATTTTGCCGCCCTTTAGGCCCAGCCCGCGGTCACCTCGAGGAGGCGATCGATCTCTTCGTCGGTGTTGAAGAGAGCCACACCCACCCTGATCTGCGCCCCACCCTCGCGAACGCTCGGCAAGATGGACGCCTCTTCGAGCGAGCGGCTCGCCATCGCCGGGTCGTAGCCGTGCGCGAACGTGACGATCGCAGAGCGATTACCGACCGGTGTCAGCACGTCATGTCCCTGCGCACGCAGACCTTCGTTCAGGCGGTTGGCGATCGACACCGTGTGCCGCTCGATGTTCTCCACACCCACCTTGAGCAGGTAGTCGAGACCGGCGCTGAGCTGGAAGACGGCCCCGAACGACATCGTGGCATAGCCGTATTTCTTGGCATCTGCGTGGAGCCGATACTGGTGGTCACCCAGACTCTCCGCCGACTGCAGTGATCCAAACCGATCGACCGTGATCACGTCGAGCAACTCTTCCTTCACATAGAAGGGCGCAACGCCGAACCCGCCGAGCAACCACTTGTATGTGCCCGCAGTAAAGAAGTCGATGCCGACATCCCGAACGTCCAGGTCCAACATCCCCACTCCCTGAATGGCGTCGGCATACAGATAGGCGCCCTGGGCGTGGGCAATCTCCGCCAGGGCTTTGAGATCGTGATGGTAGCCGTTCACGTGCGATACCCAAGAGACCGAAACGAGCCGGGTGCGCGCGTCGACCAACTCGGCGAAGGCTTCCGGGCTCGCGGCGCCGTCTCGGTTCCGTACGGTCCGCACCTCGATGCCCTTGGTCTCTCTCAGATGCTGGTAAAGAATGTAGGTCGTTTCGTAGTGGAGATCGTCGACTACGACGTTGTCGCCCGGCTGAAAATCGAGCGCGTTCGTGACGATGTTCTCCCCGTCACTCGTCGCGTAACACACACCGATCTCGCCCTCGGTGGCTCCCACGAGTTGAGCGTACTTGGAACGCAGGGCGTTGGTCTCCTGCAGCATGCCTCCGAGACTCACCGGGTCACGCGCCTTCCTCTCCGCGAACGCCTGGACCGCTTCGACCGCCTGTATGGGAGAAGGCGTGATGTACGCCGAATTCAGATAGATCCCGTCTTCGACTACCGGAAAGTCCTTTCGGACATTGAGCGGGTCTTGCTGCAGAGCAGCGACGGTGCCGGGCTTGACGCCGGTAACGGCGGCAGCGGCGGAAACACTGCCGAGAAACGCGCGACGCGAGAGATCCACTTTACTACCTCCGAGATGTGGTGAAGGGGTCATCTTAGCGCCGTTATTCCTCCGAGACTACCGAATTCGGAGCTGCCTCGAGTACTTCACGATAAACGCTCGGGACATCGGTCCAGTGAGACTCGTGATGCCATGAGACTCCTGGGCCTCGTTGAACACCACATAAAGGCCCGTCCCCGCCGTATCGAGCCAGCCGAAGCGCATGTTTAGCGACCATACGTCGGCCTGGTCCGAGTATTGGAGCAAGGTCTGAAGGAAGATCCGCGGGGTGAAGAAGTACCCCACTTTCAAGCTCAGCAGGGTGGCCTCGAAGTCTCCTTCGTCCAGACGAACGATGTTGTGATCCAACTTGAGGTCGGCGGTGATGTTGTTACCCTGCCGGTACGTGACGGTGGCGTCACCACCATAGCGCATCCCCGAGAAGAACTGGCCGGTGCGAAGCATGGTCCGCACCGACACCCGGGCAGACGGGTCCGTCCTCATTTCCCAACCCGGAATGAAATCCCTGTAGGTCCCTACAGGGATGATGACGCCGGGCGCGATCTCGAACGGTTCGGTGAGCCCTTCGCTCTGGAAGTTGAACTCTGGTCCGAACAGACCACCACCCTCCGTCATGAACTCGGGATCGAAGTGGAAGTACCCCGTGGATAGAGCCCCATCGAGGTCCCAGTGATATCGCGAGTTGATGTGCGGGGAGAACTCGCGGATCCACGACACTGAAGGCATCCGGAAGGCCTTCCGAATGTTCGCGTCGAAATAGCGATAGCCCACACGGTTCACGAACCCGACCTCGGGGTTGAAGTCCATCCCCACGGCGCGGTATTGAATACTCGTGCTGAAGTCACGCACCTCGTAAAGCAGGTTCACGTTCACCGCCGCGTCGCTGCCCTCCAGCCCCGGGGTCTCGGTCTTCGCGATCCAGGCATCCACAGTCCATCGATCGCCGATGCCCAACCGTCCGTCAACCGCGTAGGTGCGGTTGATGTCGTCCCCGTCGTGCGTGGCACGCCGCTGCACGAACATGCCTCCCAGCCGCGAGCGATTCGGCAGCTCGCGGGTCACTCGAGCCACCGAATAGGAGTTCTGGCGTACTCCGGATTCGACGCCTTCGTCGAGGCCGTCGGTGAAGATCTGCACCAGCCCAACCCCCAAGCCTCTGACCTTACCGCTCAGCCGACCTCCGGCCAGGATCGGGACCGCGTTCCCCCCAGGGGAGATTCCGACTCTACGGCTGAAGAAGAAATCAGCCGCGCGCGGAGTGCCCATGGCGAAGGTCCCCGCGTTCTCGAGAAAGAACGGACGCTTCTCTGGGAAGAAGAGGGGGAAGCGTGTGAGGTTCGTACGCTGTTCATCGACCTCGACCTGTGCAAAGTCCGTGTTGGTCGTCAGGTCGAGCGTCAGCGACGGAGTCAGGGTGATCTTGGCGTCGAGCCCCACGTCACCCAGATAGCCCGTGTCAGAGGGTGAGACGGTGAAGTCCCGCTCTGCGGAGCCCAAGACGTAGGGTGTCACGGTCGCAGCTCTCTGGACGGGCACCGGCACACCAGCCAGGTCACCCGCCAAGGAAAGCCGCATCAGGTTGAACTGACGGGGGATCGGAGCCCAGAACGATTCTTCGTTCCGCCGCCGGATACGCCGCACCATGTTGAAGCCCCACGTCTGGACATCCCCGCCGGCGTAGCGAAGGGTCGAGAACGGGATGCGGAACTCGGCGTACCATCCCTCTGCGTTTCGCGATGTCGCGACCTCCCAGCTTCCGTCCCAGTTGAGGTTGAAGCCACCCGACGATCCGGTCTGCTGCCGGCGACCGCCTCCGGGGACTCGCCCACCACCCACACCCTCGGTCACCACCTGCGCGTCGTATTCGATCGCCGACGGCGTGGTCGAGAAGATGAAACCGTTCTGACGGTCTCTATACGTGTCGAGGATAATCCCGAAGTGGTCAGCCACCTCGATATTCGCGTCCCGTAGCTGCTCACCCGTGACGATTCCGTCAGGGTTTCGATCGTAGAGCCAAGCCCCGACATAGAGCGCGTCGCCGTCTGCAACGATCCGGACTTCAGTCCGCTCGGAGACCGGCTCACCCTCCACCGGCTCGCGCTGGAAAAACTCCGTGATCGGAGCGCCCAGCGACCAGACGTCCTCGTCCAGTCGCCCATCAATGACCGGAGGCGCCGTCGTGATACGAGTCACCGAAGCTACCGGTCCCTCGTCCTGCTGAGCGGCCGATGCCATCGGCGTGATGGACGCTGCGAACACCAAGAAGAGCACCTTGTACGTGGCGCGCTGTATCGAATTCATCAAAAAAACCAACTCCGGTGTGACTACGTTGAGAAAGGACCGATGCGAATCAGGGGCTAAAAGAGCCTCACCTGTCGCGAGTACTTCACGATGAACGAGCGGGACTGAGGGGTGACCGGCTGGGCGCGGGCCCAGACGTCCTCGTCCAACCGTCCGTCGACGACCGGCGCGTTCGAGTCGATCTGGAGAACCGATGCAACCGGACGGCCGTTTTCCTGGCTGGTAACCTGCGCACCGAGGGTGGACCACGTAGCAGTGGCGCAGAGGAGAGCGAGGAGCCACACACACCGGCGGCTCGTCTGAGCATATCCGTCATGGGACCCAACTCCCGGAAAGATCGAAGTAGGGAGAGGGGCGGCTCTCCGTAAACCGCTGGAAGGTATAATGGGAGCGCGCGCTAGAGGAGTCCCGCGGGGGTGGTCCGGTCCATCGTCCGGACCGGAGGGGCTGGAGCGACTTCACCCCCGCAGCAGGAACCACATGATAGTCGTGCCCCACAGAGCGTCCGGGCCCATATGCGACTCGAGAGCCTGGGCCAACTCCGGTTGGTTCGGAAAGCTGACCATGACGATGCCCAGCTTCTTCGTCCCCCAGAAACCCCCGCCTCCGAACAGGTTGAAGGACCAAAACGCGTACTCGACGTTCTTGTAGGTGAACGGGAATCCGTCCGGCAGGTGATTCGCCAACTGAGGAGGGGCGATCCCGAAGCCCCCACTACTCGGAAAGTCTCCTGTCTCTGAGAGATAGGTGTAAGCGGCGAGCCGTATGGTCGATACGTCAGAGACAATGTGCACGGCCTCGGCCATGAAGAGGGCGCTTCGGATGTTGGGGAGCGCGATTCCAGCCACGATTCCGACGATCATCACCACCACCACGAGCTCGGCGAGGGAGAACCCCGCCCACGCATCCCTACCTTTCCGGACCCCACAAGCCGGCGACAACCGGCCCGACGGCTCACTCTCAGACACCCTCAAGGAATCGCCTCGCCCGTCGTCATCTGCAGGAGCAGGCTCGCCGGCCCCCCTTCACTTCGATACCGCACCTGCGTACCACCCATCGTGGTCACGACATCGAACTCGTCCCCTCGCGGGATATAGTTGATCTCAGACACCGCCGTCGGCGGGAGACCGAGTTCCTCCAGGGATCGTGGGAGACGCCCGTGCGTCTCCTTGTAGGACTCGACGGCGGCTGTCATCACCAAGGCCGATACCTGTAGGGATGTCTCCCTTGCCCCGTCGTGCCCACACTCTACGTGGTGCCTACGCTATGGCTGCTTTCAAGGTACACGTCGTAGGGAAGGCAAACACGGCTTTTCTGCCTTGGAGTTTCGATACAGCTCACCCGGTACGCTATAATGGTTGTGTCCTCAAAGGAGACATGATGAAGCGATCGACCGCCGCGCTAAGCTCCCTGCTCTTCGGCGCCCTACTCGCGCCGCCGGGCTCCCAGGCCCAAGACGGCTCATGGGGTATCACGACCGTCGATGGCATTACGGTCGGCAACCACACGCTGAGCGAGAAGCCGACGGGCTGCACTGTGATCCTGGCCGGGCAAGGCGCAATCGGGGGGGTGGACGTGCGTGGCGGTGCGCCCGGCACCGTGGAGACCGACCTTTTGGATCCCGTGAACTCCGTGCAGGAGGTGCACGGCGTGATCCTCTCGGGCGGCAGCGCCTTCGGACTGGCCGCCCGTGACGGCGTGATGCGCTATCTGGACGAACAGGACACGGGATACCGGGTGGGTGACATCGTGGTCCCGATCGTGGTCGGTGCCATCCTCTATGATCTCCCCATGGGTGGTGAGCCCGGCATTCGTCCGGGACCGGACTGCGGGTATCGTGCCGCCGCTGGAGCCACCTCGGATCGACCGGCTGAAGGCAGTGTGGGCGCGGGCGCCGGCGCCACAGTGGGCAAATCGCGTGGTATGGCTCGGGCGATGAAGGGCGGCATCGGGACCGCCTCGATCACCATGCCGAGCGGTCTCACGGTCGGAGCCATCGTGGCGGTGAATTCCGTCGGCGACGTGATTGATCCGGCGACCGGTCAGGTCGTTGCCGGCGTGCGTACATCGGACGGTACAGGCCTCGCGGACGCTCGGGTACTGATGCGCCAGGAGCGCTCCTCCGGGGAGCCGCAAAGCGGTGCGAACACGACCATCGGCGTGGTCGCAACGAACGCAGCGCTCACCCAGGCGCAGGCCACCAAAGTGGCACAAATGGCCCAAGACGGCCTGGCTCGGGCCCTATATCCGGCCCACACGCCCGGAGACGGAGATACGGTATTCTCGCTCGCCACGGGCACGCTTACGGGCCCCCCGCCGGTCTCGAGGATCGGCACGCTGGCCGCCGACATGATGGCGGAAGCGATCGTGCGGGCAGTGCGGGCGGCAACCGGTGTGGAGGGCATCCCCTCCGCCGCCGATCTCGAGGCGGGCCGTTGAGCGTACGACTCGGCACCTGCTCGTGAACACCCAACTCGCCGTACTCCTTGTCTATTCGACCGGCCTCATCGGGCTCGGACTTTGGATCGGACGACGAGTCGAGAGCAGCGGAGGGTTCTTCGTTGCCAACCGGAAGCTCGGGGCGGTGCTCATTTTTTCTACCGTGCTCGCGGCCAACATCGGGGCGGGCAGTACCGTGGGGGCGGCCAGCCTGGGCTACCAACACGGACTTTCCTCTTGGTGGTGGGTGGGGAGCGCCGGGTTAGGCACCCTCGTACTGGCGTTCTGGATCGGTCCCCGCATCTGGCGCGCCGCCACGGAGCACGGCCTGTACACAGTAGGCGACTACCTCGAGTTGCGGTACGGTCGGGCCGTCCGGGGCACCGTCACAGGCCTCCTTTGGCTCGGCGCTCCGTTCGTACTTGCCGCCCAACTCATTGCGATGGCAAAGATCCTCGAGTACGTGGCCGGTATACCCTACTGGACAGGGCTTTTGGCGGGCGGCCTGGTCATGACCGTGTACTTCACCGCAGGGGGTCTGCTGACGTCTGCCTGGGTGAACATGGTACAACTCATGGTGCTTGTACTGGGCTTCGCCATCGCCATCCCCTGGGCAATCGTCTCGGCCGGCGGATGGGACGCCGTCCAGGCCGCGCTACCCCGAAGCTCAGGATACCTCGATTTTGGGGGAGACGCTGAAGCGGGCTGGATATACCTGGCGCTCCTGGCACCGAACTTCATCGTGTCACCCGGTCTGCTGCAAAAAGTCTATGGTGCCATCGACGAGCGCGCGGTACGGTTGGGACTGGGAGCCGCGGGAGTCGCGCTCCTGATCTTCGCCATCCTCCCCCCGCTGTTCGGTATGTTGGCTCACTCGTTCGATCCGGTGTTGGTGGACCCGGATCAAGCACTCATGGTCGTGCTGACTCTGGGCCTCCCGACCCTCCTCGGAGGCCTGGCACTCGCGGCGGTCCTCTCAGCCGAAATCAGCTCGGCCGACGCAGTATTGTTCATGCTGGCCACGTCTCTTTCGCAGGACCTCTACAAGCGGTTCCTCCGCCCCAACGCCAGCGACGCACAGGTCCTCAGAGTGGCCCGGATCGCGGCGGTAGCTGGTGGGGTTCTGGGCGTGCTGCTGGCACTAACCCTCCGAGACGTCGTCAGGACGCTCTCAGTCTTCTACGCGTTTATGGCCGTGTGCTTGTTCGTCCCCGTCGTGGCAGGCCTCTACACCCGGAGGCCCGGTACGACTGAAGCCCTGGCTGCTAGCGGAGTAGGTGTAGCTACTCTGATCACGGTGAGGCTCTCCGGCCTCGCGGGATCGTCGTGGTGGCTTAACCCCAGCCTGCTGGGGCTGATCGCGTCCGCCGCGGCTTTCGGGCTGGTGATGATGATCAGGCGGCCGCCCCTCTCGGAAACGCGCACGCGCGAGTAGGCGCCTAAACGGGCCTCAGCAGGACAGGCAGTTGTGGTTGTTCACCGCACCCAGGCTCTCGAGCAACTTGAGCGCCTCCGGGAATGGCTGAATTCGCTGCACCGGGCCGTTGGCCATATCTGCGGTGGTCTGGCCTCTTCGGCTCACGAGAGTCACGTCGGCCCCGCGCTCGACCAGGTATCGGATCATCTCGGTGTCTCCGCGCGCGGCGGCGTGGTGGACCGGAGAATACCCGTTGTGATCGCGCGCGTTGACGTCGGCACCCTGCACCTCGACCAGATAACGAAGCGCCGGCATCCAAGCGTTCGGCACATGACGATGCGAGTTGCCGGCGAAGTTCTCTCCGTACCCGACGCCCGTGGCCGCATGGATCGCGTGTACAGCGGCTCCCCCGACCGGCACCGGAGGAAGGCCGGACACGTCAGGGCGGTCTCCCCCCCTTCTGCGCCGCTGCGGTACCGTCTGGGTCGTCATCCCGGGATCGGCACCATGAGCCACCAGAAGCTCCATCGCCTCCACGTCCAGGGCATAGGCCGCTCTCCAGAACGGCGTCGCGCCCTTGGTGTCGACGCCCAGGAGATCGAACGTATACGACATGTACCACAGGTGCTTGTTCAGCCGCACGTTGGGGTCGGCTCCGGACTCGAGCAGCACCTTCATGACATCGAGATAGGTCAGCCGCTGTTGTTGGTATGCCTGTTGTTGAGGGTACCGTGCCTTGGGGGCCCAGTTCACGTTGAGTGCGGCATACAAAGGGGTTGAACCAGCATCGCTCGCCAGTGACGCGTCGGCGCCGCGCTCCAACAAATCAATCCCTAGGTCGAAGTGCCCGTTGATCATGGCTATGAGCATCGAGCTCGTGTGGTCGCCCAAGCTGACCCGGTCGATATCGGCACCGACGTCCAGAAGGGCCATCGCCGCGTCGGTGTGACCCTCACGCGCGGCGTATAGGAGCGCCGTCAGTCCGCCCTGGCCACCTACCAGTTCTGCGTAAGAGAGTGCTTGGGGCTGGGCCTCCTCCGTGTCCACGGTGTCCTCCACCAACTCGTTCGGCACTGGCTGTTCCGCCAACGCAGCCTGAACAGCGGTCTGTACCTGGCTGGTCGTGGGACCTCTGGTCTGATCGGGCCCTTGAGCGGCGCGAAACGCCTCGAGCACCTGATTTCGACGTTGGCCGGCCACCCGATCGGCTTGCTGCCGCTCCGGCATCGACTCGACCCGGCTCGCGAGGGTATGGTCTGCACCGCCGTCGATGAGCGCGTGGATCGCGGCTACACGGTTGAACGCCGCTGCAAACATGAGCGCTGACTGGCCGCGCGCCCGATCGAGCGCATCGACATCGGCTCCCGCTTCGAGCAGGAGCGAGATCGCATCGGCGCTCCCGGAGGCGGCGGCGAGGTGCAGTGCCGTGGCACCGCCGGTCGCAGTAGTCCCGTTCGCATCCGCTCCGGCCTTCAGCAGAGCCTCGACCGTGGCCCCCATTCCCGCCCTGCTCGCCAAGTGCAGAGGCGTCTGGTCGCCAATCCGCGTCACGGCTTCGAGGTCGGCGCCGGCATAGATCAGCATGTCCGTCATCTCCACGAGGCCACTCTCGGCAGCCCAATGCAGTGCGCTCATGCCGTCACCCTGGGCGGCGTTTACATCAGCCCCTTCGCGGACAAGCGTACGTACGGCCTCCAAATCACCGTTCATCGCCGCATCTGCAACGGGTGAGTCGGAGAGGCTCATCCAGAAGAGTGCCGTCAGGAAGAGTGCTCCTGCCGCGTTTACCCGAAGAGCGGACCTCATCATACGGACAGCGAGAACTCGCCTGTGCTATCGCCGAAGCTCTCTAGGTCGTCGTGTCCCAGATTGTGCAGAAGACTCAGCATCACGTTGGCCATCGGTGTTCCCGCATCGGCTTTCAGGTGCACGTTGCCGGCCATCCGGTCGTTCGCTCCACCCAGTACGATCAGCGGGCAGCGTTTATGGTTGTGGACGTTGGGGTCACCCATGGGCGACCCATAAACGATCATTGTCTTGTCGAGCAGAGAGGCGTCGCCCTCCATCGAATCCTGGAGCTTCTGCAGGAAGTACGGCAGCATGCCGACGTGGTACCGGTTGATGAGGGCGAACTCTTCGATCGCCTCCTCGTTGCCACCGTGGTGTGACGCCGGATGGAAGGGTTTCTCCGAACCGCTGTCCGGGAAGACCCGCGCCGAGGAGTCTCGGCCCATCTTGAGAGAGAAGACGCGCGTCATGTCCGACTGAAAGGCCAACACCTGAAGGTCGAACATCAACTTCACGTGCTCCTCGAACGAGTCCGGCACCCCCGCCGGCGCTTCGGGAAGCTCTCGCAGCTCGCCGCCCGTGTTGTATGCCTCCACCATCTGAATGCGCCGCTCAATCTCACGGATATCCTGTAGGTACCGATCCAGCCGCTGCCGGTCGGCCGGCCCGAGTTGCCTCTGCAACTGGGCGACCCGGTCCGTAATCCAATCGAGGATGCTGCGGTTCGCCTGACGCCGTGCGGCCCGCTCCTTTACGGTCCCCCCTGCTCCGAACAGCTGTTCGAACGCGACCCTGGGATCACGAATCACGGGGAGCGGCTCGGTGGGCGACTTCCAACTGATGGAGTCGGTGTAGACACAGGTGTAGCCGTACGCGCATCCCCCGGACTGATTGATGTTTTCGATGCACAGCTGCATCGACGGGATAGGCGTGTCCTGACCGAACCGTTGGGCGAACAGCTGATCCAGCGACGTGCCTACGAAGACGTCGGAGCCTTCGGTCTGCTTGGGATGGGCCTGGGTCAGGAAGGTGGCGCTGGATCGAAAATGGTCGCCGCCGATCTCGGGCGCCGTGATCGCCTCGGCACCACGAACATCCGTGTTGCTGACGATGGTGAGGTGGTCTCGGAACGGCTCGAGAGTGCTCAAGGCGGTTGGACTCAGGTCGAAGTCGCGACCCAACGCGGCCGGGGACCACAGGTTCTTGGAGGAGCCGTACTCGCTCGCTCCCGCGGCCCCGTGCACCATCTCGATGGCCACGAGACGCGTTGCATCGGCCACCGCCGACCCGCTCGAGCCCGCCAAGAGCCGGGTCGGTACCATGGCATCGAGGAAGGGCAGCGCGACCGTGGCACCTAGGCCCTTCAGGACCTGACGCCGCGAAATGTGCTTGCCTGTGATGAACTCCATCGACTACCTCCTGAGGTACGATTTACTGACGGGTTTCCGGCTACGATCCCCCTGCACCGTCTTCCACCACCACTTCCATACGACTCATCTGAAATGCCGGGCTCTTGACCACTCCCATAATAAACGACGAGAGCCGATAGTCGTTGTCAGCCGCTTCTCTGGCGATCACACGAATGGTCGGCTTGTCGTAGTACTCGACGCGACGCCCGAGAGCGTACGCCATAAGGTTATCCGTGAACGTTCGGACGAGCGGAATCGGCCTTTCCAACAGAGCCTGCCGCAGATCCTTAGGACTGGTCACCGGCGTGCCGTCGTAGAGCTCACCCTGCGTGTCCAAAGGCATCCCGTTCTCGCGAATGCGCCACTTTCCGGTCACATCGAAGTTGTCCAAGGCCAGACCAATCGGGTCCATGAACTTGTGACAGGAGCTGCACGCCGGATTCGATCTGTGCATTTCCATGCGCTCGCGCGTCGTCAGCATCCGCCCACCCGACGAACTTTGGGTCTGATCGAGGTCGGGAATCCCCGGCGGTGGCGGTGGTGGCGGCGTGCCGAGCAGCACCTCCATGACCCACTTCCCGCGTAGCACGGGTGAGGTGCGGTTCGCATGAGACGTGAGGGTCAGTACGCTGCCGTGACCCAGCAAGCCTCTTCGCCGATCGTCGGCGAGTTCGACCCTGCGGAAGCGGGAGCCAACCACGCCGGGAATGCCATAGTGCTTGGCCAGACGTTCATTCACATAGGTGTAATCGGCGCCGAACAGATCGAACAGACTCCGGTCCTCCCGGACCAGGCTGTAGAAGAAGAGCTCCGTCTCCCGCTGCATGGCATCCGCGAGCTGCTGATGGAAATCCGGATACATCAGGCGGTCGGGATGGACATTTTCCAAGTCCTGGAGCCGCAGCCACTGTGCAGCGAACCTGGTCCCCAACGCCTCCGACCGCGAATCAGCCAACATCCGATGGACCTGCTCCTCGAGTCGTCCGGAGAGTTCGTCCTGACGCGCCACCTCCACCAGTTCCGCGTCCGGTGGGGTACCCCACAGGAAGAACGAAAGGCGAGACGCCAGCGCCAGATCGCTGATGCGGTAGCTCTCACCTTCCTTGAAATCTTCCGGCGGCTCCTCAAAACGGAACACGAAGTCCGGACTCGCCAGCATGGCCTGGAGGGCCATCCCGATCCCTTCCTCGAACCCACCCCGTTCGGCACCGTCCCTGTAGAACGTGCGCAGGGCGCCGAGATCGACCTCGGTAAGCGGCCTGCGGTATGCCTTGGCTCCCATCCGGGAGAGGATCTCCTCAGCGCAGGCCGGCTCTTCGCCCGCAGATGTGGGGCGACAACTGAAGATCTTCCGCCTGCTGGGGGTGTCGGAGACGCCGGTCGGGTTGTGCGGCCCGTTCACTACCAGGTCCTTGAGGTGCGCGAGCGCGGTCACACCGTATCCGCTAACCCCGATTTGACGGTCGGCGAGCGACCATTCGTGGGGTGACATCAGGTCGTCGGCGGGCCCTTCGGACTGCCGAATAAAGGCCGCAGAAATCCTCTGGGGACCGGAGCGCACGAAGACCGGCTCCGTCTCCATGTTGACACCGTTCGGGTCGGACACGCCCATCCAGCGGTCCACCTCGAGAAGCGCCACGCGCTCGCCGTTGATGGATACTTCGATCTGTTCGTTGCTGGACACCCGACCGTAAAACCCGCCGGTCGTGGTATGCTCGAAGGCCATCTTGAAAACGTATTCCCCGTCCGCCGGGAAGTTGTGGACTACCGACACTCCGCCACGGGTGCCACGGGGAGCCCCCTCCACTCGGTCCCACTGGGTCGTGTATCCCGGGTTCGTGTAGGTCGTCGAGGTGGGGATGGCGTCCGGATCACCTATGGCCAAGCGAGTGATGTCGCTCGCGGCCCTCAGGTAGGCGTCCATCAAAGTCGCCGAGAGCATCTGCACGTCGGCAATGTTGTCGAAATTCGCACTCTTGGTGTCCAGCGGCAGATAGTCACCGGCGTCGATATCCAGGTCGAGCAGGTCGTGGATCGACTGTGCGTACTCTGCACGGTTGAGTCTCTGGAACGGCCGACTGCCCGGGTTGGGGTCCTTTGCGGCCTCTTCGTCGATCAAGTTCTCGAGGGTCTCGACGAGCGCCAAGAGGGTGTCAGGACTCGGTCGCGGAGCACCGGGGAGTGGCATCATGCCAGCCCGTAGCTTCACGATCATCTTCTCCGCCTTCTCAGGCATATCCGCTGCGCGCTCCACCGCGAAGTCGGAGAGGGTCAGGTTTCCCGTGAGCATGACATCGTTGTGGCAGACCACGCAGTACTGCTTGACGACGGCCGTCAGTGAGTCAGCGGGGATTACCACGGGGGTCCCGGCCGAGGTGCCGGCCCCGAGCATCGACCCCGCGAGGCCGTTCGGGAGTGCCGGACCGGGGCCACGCACCGAAAGGTCGGCGTAGCCGGCCAGATATCGATTCAGGGCGTTCCCCACCGCAACGGCCGACATCGTGCTTCCGGAATCCCCATCTGGAGACTGAGTCCCCGCGGATCCCGGTACCATCTGAGCCTGATGTGCCTGGGCCGTGCCGACGGTGATAAGAACGGCGAGCACGACGTTGAGTACTGCCACTCCTGGGGCGCGCGTAGTCTGCATCGGTCCTTTCATCTGAGACAATCCGAAAAGATACGGCTCACTGGGTCGCCGCAGCGAGCCTGACGTCTTGCGCTCCCGCATGAACTCAGCAAGACACGCAGTTGTGGTTGTTGATGGCGCCGAGGCTCTCCAGTAGAGCGACGGTCTCCGGGAAGGGCTGGATGCGTTGGACCGGGCCGTTGGCCATGTCCACCGTGGTCTGCCCCCGACGGCTCACGCCGGTCACGTCGGCCCCCTGCTCCACGAGGTACCGGATCAACTCGTTGTCGCCTCGGGCAGCCGCGTGGTGGACCGCCGTGTAGCCATTCTCGTCCCGGGCGTTCACGTCGGCCCCGTGCTCCTCCACCAAATACTTCATGGCCGGCAGCCAAGCGTCGATCACGTGACGATGCGAATTGGCTGCGAAACCCTCGCCGTACCCTACACCCGAAGCCGCATGGATCGGCCAGGCGCCCGGACCACCCACCGGAACGGGCGGCAGCCCCGACGCGTCGTCATCGCTCGGCGGCCGGCTCGGCGGCATCTTGGTGGTGGGGATCGTCGGGTCGGCGCCGTACGAAATCAGCATCCGCATGGCCTCGATATCAAGAGCGAATGCGGCCCGCCAAAACGGCGTCGCTCCGGCCCTCGTCACCCTCAACAGATCGTTGTTGTACGTTGTATACCAGAGCGGCTTCACCAGTCGAACGTTGGGATCGACGCCTGCATCGAGGAGAGTCTTCATGACCTCCATATAGGTCGCCTGCTGCTGCATGTAGTCCGTCGTCTGCGGATGCCTGGACTTGGGAGCCCAGTGCATGTTGAGAACGGCATACAAAGGGGTAGCCCCTGCCCCACTCGCCAGCGTTGGATCGGCTCCGAGCTGGAACAACTTCATGGCCAGGTCGAAGTGTCCGTTGATGGCCGCGATGAGCATCGGGCTGGTCTGATCGGCCGCGCTCAACCCGTTGATGTCGGCACCGGCCTCCACCAGCGCGAGTGATGCTTCCTTATGCCCTTCACGAGCGGCCAGCAACAGCGCGGTCAGGCCACCATGACGACCGACCAGGTCAGCGTAGGAGAGTGGATCGATCTCCGTGGTCCCGCGAAGCTCGACCTCCTGGGGCAACTCGCGGACCGGAGGCGGATCGGCCCCCTCCCGGGAGGGTGACGTTGGCGGCCCCGCTGCCGGAGGCGCTCGCCGCACGTCTGGGCTGCCGGGAGTACTCGCCTGTTTGAGCTCGGCCAGCCTCCGGTTGCGACGACCGCGGTCGACCCGGTCCTCTTCCTCGCGAACGGTGATGTCGATCACCTCAGCGGTGATCTCCGGGTCGGCGCCGCCTTCCAAGAGAGCGTGTATCGCCTCGACTCGATTGGCAGCCGCAGCAAACATCAGCGGCGTCTGCCCCCACTGACGTTCCTGTGCATCGACCGCCGCACCGTCTTCCAGCAGCGCCGTCAGCGAGGCTGCATTACCGGCGGCCGCGGCAAAGTGCAGGGCGGTCGCTGCACCAGTTCCTGTTCGCGCGTCGGGATCGGCACCGGCCTCGAGAAGCGCGGCTACCCCAGCAGGCTGCCCGGCCTTGCTCGCGAGGTGGAGTGGCGTGTAGTCGCCAATCCGGGTGACCGCGCCGAGGTTGGCACCCGCGTAGATGAGCGCCTCGACCATCCCTTCGTTGCCGGCCTCTGCCGCCCAGTGCAGGGCCGTCATCCCATCACCCTGGGCGGCGTTCACGTCGGCACCCCCGCGGAGCAGTGTTCGCACCGCGTCCAGATCACCGCGCATAGCCGCGTCCGCAACGGGCGAGTCGGGCACGCTGATCCACACGAGGGCGGTCAGGACGAGCGCACCCATAGCGTTCGAACGGAGGACCGAAACAGCCGGCGAAGAGGCGTTTCTCATCACACGCTCAGCGAGAAGTCGCCGGTGCTGTCTCCGAAGCTCTCGACGTCGTCGAGGCCCAGTTTGTGCATCAACGACAGCATTACGTTGGCCATCGGTGTACCCGACTCGGCACGCAGGTGCGTGTTGCCTTCGAGCTGTCCACTGGCTCCGCCCGCCACGAAGAGCGGGCAGCGCTTGTGGTTGTGCACGTTCGGATCGCCCATCGGAGACCCGTATATGACCATCGTCTTGTCGAGCAGGCTTTGGTCGCCGTCCATCGTGCTCTGCAGCTTCTCGAGGAAGTAGGGTACCAGACCGACGTGGTAACGATTGATGACCGAGAACTCTTCGATCGCGCTCTCGTTACCACCGTGGTGTGACGCGGGGTGGAACGGCTTGTCCGACCCGCTTTCGGGATAGACCCGGCTGGACGCGTCGCGTCCCATCTTGAACGAGAAGACCCGGGTCATGTCCGACTGGAAGGCGAGCGCCTGAAGATCGAACATGATCTTCACGTGCTCCTCGTACGAGTCGGGGACGCCGGCCGGGGCCTCGGGTAGCTCGCGCAATTCGCCACTCAGGTTGTAGGACTCCACCCTCTGGATCCTTCGTTCGATCTCGCGGATGTCCTCGAGGTACTGATCCATCCGGACGCGGTCGCCAGCACTGAGTTGCCTCTGAATGCTCGCCACTTCTCCGGTGATCCAGTCGAGGATGCTCCGACTCGTGCGCCGACGTTCGGCCCGCTCCTCTGCGCTCCCGCCGGCCCCAAAGAGCTGGTCGAAGGCTACGCGCGGATCGCGAATCATGGGGAGGGGTTCGGTGGGCGAGGCCCAGCTGATGGTGTCGGTGTAGACACACGCATAGCCATACGCACAACCACCCGCCTGATCCACGTTTTCGATGCAGAGTTGTAGCGACGGGATCGGCGTGTCCTGACCGAACCGCCGAGCGTAGATCTGGTCCAGCGACGTACCCACCGCGACGTCGGAACTCTCAGTCTGCTTGGGGTGCGCCTGGGTCAGGAAGGTCGCGCTGGAGCGGAAGTGGTCGCCGCCCACCTCCTTGGCCTGAAACGCCTCCGCATTCCTGACGTCGGTGTCGCTAATGATCGTCAGGTAGTCCCGGAACGGCTCCAGCGAACTCATGCTGGTGGGGCTCAGATCGAACTCCCGACCGACCACAGCGGGGGACCACAGGTTCTGTGAAGCTCCGTATTCGCTAGCACCTGCCGCGCCGTGAACCATCTCGATGGCGACCAACCGGGTCGGATCCGCCGCATCGGCGCTTCTCGCCCAAAGCCTGCCTGCCGGCACCATGGCATCGAGGAGCGGCAACGCCACCGTAGCACCCAGGCCCCTCAGGACCTCGCGCCGCGAAATGTGCTTGCCTGTGATGAACTCCATCGACTTTCTCCTCGATGCGACGTCGATCGACTAGAAGCGACCCACGCAGGTACTTGGTTCTCACTCCACCCTGATCAATAGCCCCCGGCCCCATCTTCAACAACTGATTCAGCACGGCTCATCTGGAACGCCGGGCTCTGCACAATCCCTAGAATAAATGACGAGATGCGGTAGTCGTTCTGCTCAGCGCTCTTGGCGATAGCACGGACGGTCGGCTTGTCGTAGTACTCGACGCGGCGCCCCAGGGCGTAGGCCATGAGATTCTCCGTGAAAGTCCGGACCAGTGGGATAGGCCTTTCGAGGAGAGCCCTTCTCAGATCTTCTGGACTCGTGATCGGCGTCCCGTCGTACAGCTCACCTTGTGTGTCTAGCGGCATGCCGTTTTCCCGAATGCGCCATTTGCCTGTGACATCGAAGTTGTCCAGCGCCAGTCCTATCGGATCCATGAACTTGTGGCAGGAGCTGCACACCGGGTTGGATCGGTGCATCTCCATACGCTCTCGGGTCGTGAGCATGCGCCCGCCCTGCGACCCTTCCGTCTGATCGAGGTCCGGAACCCCGGGGGGCGGCGGTGGTGGCGGCGTACCGAGCAGCACCTCCATAACCCACTTTCCGCGAAGCACTGGAGAGGTCCGACTGGCATGGGACGTGAGCGTCAGCACACTCGCATGCCCCAACAGGCCCCTGCGTCCGTTGTCGGCGAGTTCGACTCGCCGAAACGCTGTACCCGTCACCGCCGGAATCCCGTAGTGCCTGGCCAAACGCTCGTTCACATAGGTGTAGTCGGCCGTGAACATATCGAAGACACTCCGGTCTTCCCGGACCAAGCTGTTGAAGAACAACTCGGTCTCACGCGTCATGGCCGACTTGAGCTGTTGGTCGAAGTCGGGATAGAGCCGCACGTCCGGGTGAATCTTCTCGAGATCCTGCAGCCGCAGCCACTGCCCCGCGAAACGGGTCCCCAAGGCCTCGGCACGCGGGTCCGCCAGCATCCGACGAACCTGAGCCTCCAACCGGCCCGGATCGGAAAGGCGCCCCTCGTTTGCGACCGCCTCTAGCTCCGTGTCGGGCGGAGTACCCCAAAGGAAGAACGACAAGCGCGACGCGAGATCCTCATTGCTGATCCGGTAGTCTTCACCGGGCTCCGCTGATGCGGTTGGTTCCTCGAAACGGAAAACGAAATGGGGACTCGCGAGAATCGCCTCCAACGCCATGCCGATTCCAGCCTCGAAGCCTCCGTCTTCGGACCCGAGGGCATAGAAGGACATCAGGTCGGCAAGGTTGTCACCGGTCAGCGGACGACGGTACGCCTGGGCACCGAGTCGCCCGATGATCTCTTCCGCGCACGCCTCTTCTTCGGCGAGCGCCGTGGGCCGGCACGTGAAGAGCCTGATTCGGCTCGGCGTCTCGGACACACCCGTGGGATTGTGTGGCCCATTGATGGCCATGTCCCTCAGGTGCGGCAGGCTCGTGAAGCCGTAGGCATCCGCGATGCTGGTGCTGGCCAGGGACCAATCGTGCGGCGACACCAGGTCCTGGAGCGGTCCTTCGAACCGCTTGATGAACGCCGTCGTGACGCGGTGCGGGCCAGCCTTCACGGCGATCGGGCCGGTTCGCAGGTTCACTCCATCGGGATCGGAAACGTGCATCCAACGGTCGATCTCCATGAGCGCGACTCGCTCTCCATCGACCGAGATTTCGACCTGTTCCAGAGCCTCGGCGGTATGTAGCGCCGCCCGCCCGCTGCCGTAGAGGGCTCCGGTCGTCTCATGGTGAAACGAGACCCGGAAGAGGTATTCGCCGTCCGCGGGGAAATTGTGCACCACCGAGATTCCGCCCCGCGTACCGCGCGGAGCACCCTCCACCCGCTCCGTCTGAGAGTTCCAGCGAGAGACCTTGAAGGTCGCCTCACTCGCCGAGGCATGCGGATTACCCACCGCCAAACGCCTGATCTCACTCGCCGCGCCCAAATACGCGTTCATGAGTGTCGGCGAGAGCATCTGAACGTCGGCAATGTTGTCGAAATTGGCGCTCTTGGTGTCGAGCGGGAGGTACGCTCCGGCGTCTACGTCGAGTCCGAGGAGATCCTTGATGGAGGCCGAGTATTCCGCCCGATTGAGCCTCTGAAAGGTGCGGTGCCCCGGATTGGGATCTGATGCGGCCGCCTCGTCGATGAGCTGTTCGAGGGTCTCCACCAACGCCAAGAGCGTGTCGGGGCTCGGCCGGGGAGCACCCGGGATTGGCATCATTCCCGCTCGGAGCTTCACGATCATCTTTTCGGCCCTGACGGCCATTTCGGGCGCCGAAGCGACATCGAAATCGGAGAGCGTCAGGTTCCCGGTCAACATGACATCGTTGTGGCACACCACGCAGTACTGCTTTACCACTGCCGTGAGCGAATCGGCCGGGATCGAGAGCACAGAACCGGTGCTCCTCGACACATCTCCAACGGGAGCCGGTCCACGCACATCAGGGCTAGCATAGCTCGCCAGATACTGTCGGACCGCCGAGTCGAGTTGTCCTCCAGAAGAGCCGTCGTCCAGGCGAGCCTGGGCAAACATCGCGTCGGGGCTGAACAACCCCACAAGCGCGAAAAGCACCAGAAAACCGAACATGCCGCGTCTCTTCATTCTCGACCTCTCGGGACCACTACTCTAAGGGGAGTGACCGCATGACCTCTAGTTCCCCGCCCCGTGCATCGCCGCGTGGATGGCCTTCACGGTGGCGTTGGTCCGAAACTCCATCAACTTGTGGCCGACTTCGAGCGCCTGGTTAATTGGAGCGATGCTCAGGCCGTTGATGGTCGCCTCGTCCGCTGCCACGCGTTGGTGGTACCGAACCGACTCCGGAGACGTCACCATCATCAGTGACGTGATATAGAAGTCATCGTGGTGTCCGTCGTTTATGGTCTCCACGTAGCCCAACTCCTCCTCCATGTACTGCCCGACGTCGTTGTAGTTGTAGTACTCGGGGATGAAATACGCCGTGGCACCACTACCGGCCCAACTCGCATTCAGGGTAATCGCAGTAGCCTCGAGGCCCCGCTGGTTCCCCCCGCTGTCCCCGATGAGAATGACGTCGGTGAAGCCCTGGCTCTTGAGGCTGTTCCCAACGTCCTGGAGCACCATGCGGAAAGTCTCTTGGCGAAGGCTCAACGTTCCCGGATAGGAGATGTTCTCGGGATCACCCTCGGGGACCAGCTTCAAGACCGGGGTGCACAGGGCGTTGCCCAGCCTCCGGGCGATCTGGTCACAGGCTCCCTGCAGCACGTAGTTGTGCTTGCCGTTGGCCAGGTACGGGCCGTTCTGCTCGACCCCACCGGTCGGGATGATCGCGGTGGTGGTACCCGATGCAATCAGGTCCCGCACTTCGATCCAAGTGAGTTCGTCGATCCACACCGAGTTGAGCGGTTCGATGGGATTGGGCATACGCATCATTTCCTGACGCGCGCGCTCACGCTCCGCCTGGCGTGCCGCCTGCTCTTCCGGGCTCAGGTCGCGCCCGTTTTGGGCCGAGACCGGAGCCGCAAACGCCATAACCATGATGGCCGCCGCGACAGTCGTAAGTGCTCTCTTCATAGTGCCCTCCAGGCCCAAAGAACCAAGAACGAATTCACTCGCCGAAGGAAGGAGGCTTGTCCGCACCCCATTGCTCAACGCCCCCCCGACGCTCAGTCTAAGAAATTAGCGACCCACCCCCGCCACCGCTAACGGTTCGTAATATTCCCCTACGACGAGTCTCGAGTACCTGGGAGGAAGTATGCGCGCGTTCGGCAGCCCACCCCGACAGATTCTGGCCCTCGCTTCCCTGGTTGTCGCGTTGGCGGCCGGAATCAGCTGTGGTGCGCCGAGTGACTCGGAGGAATTCAGTGCCGCCACGGGTGGAGAGGCCGAAACAACCGCCCTGTCCGCCATCCTCAGTGACTACTTCGACGCCGCAGAGTATGCGGGACGCCGGACCCGCCTGGCCGCGGAGACGGACGCGGGAGTCGTGTTGTTATTCGGGTCCAAGGACCCGATGGACGCTTGGGACGAGCGCCGGTTCGATCCGTACTTTCGCCTCCGTGAGTTCAAGCAGACCGAGGATGTGATCTACCTAACAGGCGTAGAAGAGGCAGGGGCCGTCGTGCTCTTGCAGGGAGATGAGGGCGTTTCGGTGCTGCTCCCCGACGCGGCCAACAACGCCGAGGCCCTGGACCGCCTCGCGGCACTCGGCATCAGTGATGTCCAACCCCTCTCCAGCCTGGAAGACCGCCTTGAAGCGGCGGTCGAAGGAGGGCTGCCCCTATTCATGATGCAGCGAGAGCGGGCAGAGGGCGGTGTGGGCTTCGGCACTGGAGAGAAGTTCTCCGACCTCCTCCCCAGCCTGACGGCTGGTACCATGCCGGAGGATCTGGTCGCGGACCGGATTCGCCGGCGCTATCGCGGCACGGAAGTGCTGAACCTGCTCCCAGCGCTCCGCCGGACGTGGAAGGCCAAGTCTCCCGCCGAGATACGGCTCATGCGTGACGTTGCCCAGATCTCGGTCGCCGGGCTGATCGAGGGACTCCGGCACGTGAGGCCGGGCGTTGCCGACCGCGAGGTCGCCAGCCGTATCGAGGGCGAAATGAGACGGAAGGGCGCACAGCGACTCGCTTATGCGGCGAACATCCAGTCCGGCCCCAACCTGCAAAAGAGCTTCGTCCAACTGTTTCGTGACTACGACGGCGGGAACCGCATCATGCAGACGGGCGAGGTCGTATTGATCGACCACTCCGCGGAATTCAACTACCACATCTCGGATATCGCACGGACTGTACCAGTGGATGGCACCTTCTCACCCGAGTATCGGGCACTCTACGAA
>Ga0315339_1000539_pt1 | contig 45879 bp, 53 predicted proteins | sample ASW17metaG_FD_204514 | JGI IMG/M metagenome (GOLD analysis project Ga0315339, IMG submission 204514) | Ammonia-oxidizing marine archaeal communities from Pacific Ocean, United States - ASW #17 | ecosystem: Environmental > Aquatic > Marine > Oceanic | place: USA: California | collected 2016-12-05 | reverse complement strand
CATTAGATAAACCCTACGTCTGTTCCATTTGTTTGACGACGGACACCATGGTGCCTGGCGCTCCCATGGAACCGGCCTGCTCAATAAGCAATTAGTTGGGCTGCACTTCTCCGTACCAACCGTTCACTTCGATTTTAGTGCCAAAATCCGCCGATAGATCCACAATAGTTTTCAAAATCCTTTCGCTATCTTCGCCACGAGCCAAGCTCGGCGAACCGGTTCGTGGGCCGGTCATTTCAGATGCAACCGGGACTAGCTGAATCTTTGAAATCTGATTGTCGCTTATCGTCATCCGTGCCACGACCGTATCGAATTCCTCTCGGACATCTTGCTGCTGGTCGCGATTCCAATGTATTTCCGGAATATCTGCCGTTCGATATTGATAGATGAAATCGCCTAGGCTATAAAAAATCGGCTTTCCCTTGTACATCTCAATGCCGCGTAAAACATGCGGCCCTGAGCCCAGGATCGCATCGGCACCCGCGTCGATCGCCCGCCTCAGCATAAGCTGTTGGTGGGGAGGCACCTTATTCGGTAGTGAATACGCCCGAGAATGCGATACCCAGTGAAGATGGTAAGCAACTAAAACGATGTCGGCATTGCGTTTAGCTGTGGCGATTGCGTCTTCCATCGCACGTACATCGGAAGCCAGTGGCGCTGGAACGCCCCGTCCGTCAATTCCATCATTACCGTCTAGGAAAACGCGGGGTGCATTGATGACGCTAATCGAAGGTTCGTCGGGATCGGCCTTTTCCCAGTCCGCCCCCGACATGAAAGACAGAAGTGCAATGCGCGTACGGCCCACTTGTTTGTAAACGGGCGCCTGCGCATCGGCCAAGGTTTTCCCGCCGCCAGCGAAAGCGATACCGCTCTGGCGAAGGATTCTCATATCGTCAAGCAATCCTTCGGGGCCGTAGTCGAATGCATGGTTATTTGCGATACCGACCAGGTTAATACCCAGTTTGAGAATCTCCCAGCCGAAGTCACGTCCTCGGCGGAAGTTGTACACGCCTTTTTGCAACTCCGGTTTTTCGTTGAGCGACATCTCCAGATTGCCGAAACCGATATCAGATGCCTCGATAATGCGATACAGGTTTTGATAGGGCGAGTCTTCGATTCCGGTTATTTCCCGGTTGAAGATCATGTCACCGACTGCCGTCAGAACAATATCGCCGTCATTGGTTTCCACCAGGTCGTCGACCCGTTGCTCCCAATTGATCCTTTGTGAGAAAGCGACGTTGCTCGATAGACAGAAACAAAGAAAAGTGAGAATTATTGCTCGCGCCCGAATGATGTCCATTATTCTCTCCTTGGCCACTAATTATTAATTTGCCCTCTGGACTCTACCACCTCATTGACCGCACCGCTTCTGGATTTGAAGAAGATGTGACGTCATTTCGGAACCAAACGCCACCATTAATCGGGACACCCATGATTGCTGTCGAAAATGTAGACTATTTTGGTGGGTGTCCTTATTTCGTTGTACAAATTTATGCGCGTTTATACGATTCGCTGTCGCTAAATATGCGTACGACAAGAAAGTATGAGATATATTCGACGTCAGCGCACGGCGTAGGATATCTCCGAAAGCCAGCAATGCCGCAAGTAGTAGTGAGGTCAATCAACTGAACACAATTCGTGAATTCCTGCGGAAAGCCGGCATTGCTACTTCTGCTCTTTCGTTGCCGTGGGCTGTTGTGGCGCATGCGCAGCAACAGTTGCCGCGACGTACCATTCCAGGCACTGACGAAACACCGCCAATCGTCGGATTGGGTAACGGCAGCGTCTTACTGCAAGGCAACGTCGATGTGTCTCGAGAACTCATGGGGATACTTCGGGATCGTGGCAGTTCCTACATCGATTGTATTTTCGCTGCTCGCGCTACGGCCGCCCAAATTGTCGGCCTGATCAAAAAGCGAAAGACCTACCCAAGCAGTGAGAAATCTGTTCTCGCCTACGCCACTTTATGGCCAAGATTCCATTTCCTGACCACCGAAATCTCTCCGAGTGATAAAATGCCAGCATGGTAGACAAGCAGCACACGAAACGAAAGCTGATCGAAGGTCGTCCCGCTCTTATTGTTGTGGATATTCAGGCAGGAAGTTTCATCGAAAAAGACGACCCGGCGATTCCCCACATGCCAGGCCATGCCGAGAGGGTCGCAAAGGCCCGAATCGCAATTGATAAAGCGCGATTGCACGGCATCCCGGTCATTTTCATTCAAGAAGTACATCGTCCTGATCTCGTTGATTTTGGACGCGAATTGGATGGCAGTGAAGAAATACATTGTCTGGAAAATGATCCGGAGACGGAGATTGCCGCCGCGCAAATGGATTATCGACCAACAGACTATTTGATTAGGAAACGGCGCTACTCCGTATTCTTCGGTACCGACTTCGAAATCTTGTTGCGCGGTTTGAAGATTGACACGCTGCTTTTATGTGGCGGTTTGACGGACGTATGTGTCCACTACACATTTGTTGATGGACACCAATCGGATTATTTCTGTCGCGTCATTGAAGATTGTGTCGCCGGATCCTCTGAAAAAGCACACGAAGCAGCGCTACGCGCTATGGAATACCTGCAGACCGGGGCACGCCGTTCGCTTGACGAAGTATTGGATGCGATGGAAGCGAGCGAATACCGGAAATAGAAGTCAGATGAAGGACACTAACTCAATTACCGATTCTCCCGTGCCGCATGAGCAGGTCAACCAACTGACCTCCGACGGCTTCTTGCTGCTGAAACATTTCGACGACAGCCAATTGGTGGCATCCGTACTGGCGGTGTCCGAGCGAAGGGCTCAAGCAATACGCGATGCGCTTGGGGGCAGAGATATTGGAATTGGCAGCGCGGCAGGTTTTGAGGAAATTGTGCAACGTTCCCCTGGGCGATGGGACGTGCCAATTTCAATGGCAGAATTCGGGCTCAACGACTGCGACCTTCCCTGGTGGTCGCTAATCGCCACCGTGCTGGGCGAAGACGCTGAGCACTCTTTCAGTGGGGTTGTTTCGTCGGAACCGTCGTCCCCCGCACAATTTTGGCATACGGATTCTCCTCACCTCGCCGCAGAGCACCTTGGCCCGCATGCCATTAACGTCATGATGGCGTTGCATGACGTACATATGGAGATGGGGCCGACAGAGTGCGCCCGTGGATCACACTTTCTGACCAACCACTTGAGCAACCCTGCCCTCAAAATAGATGAATTGGTTTATCAACACTTGAGCACGACGCCAGCATTATTGGTCAAAGATACAGACCATCATGAACCCAAACGTTCTGCAAAATCGCTGGCTGCCGGCACCTGCCTGATATTCGATGATCGGCTCCTGCATCGCGGACTCGCCAACCGGTCGAAACTGACTCGACACATAGCCTACTTTTCGTATCGCCAAAAAGGATACGTCGGAAATACGCATTTTGAAGCGCAGCGATCAGTATTTGATGCAGCGGACTGAGCAGGCCCCAGATCTCACCCGAGCCCGAGGGATTAAAGGATTCGTGCCTCCGCTATTACCATACACTCCATTAACGAAACACGAGACCGGTAATCCGATTTTCCCGTGAAGGATTGAACATGAGAAATCTTGTTTTCCTGATGTCAGCCGTAGCGTTCTTTTGTACGGCCTGCGCGTCACAAACAGAATTTGAATCCACAATGAACGCATGGATCGGCCAGTCGACCGACTCGTTAATCACGAGCTGGGGTGAGCCGATTTCGATTGTGGAGATTCCAAACGGTAACGCCGTGTACGTTTACCAGTTCGGGCAGCTCGGCAGCGCCGATTCGATCGATCCCATACGCGGGGTTGCACGATCAGAGTATATCTGCCGCCTGGGTATCGAGATCGAAAACGGGCTTCTTAAGAGTTACGAATACAACGGCGGTCATCGAACGTGCGCCGGCTATGTTCCGAAATTACGGCGATAGACTGAAGACCACTCAAACTCAAGAAAAGATACCAATGTAATACGTTTGACCCGCCAGGACTTGGGCCTCAACCATCTCAAAACTATCGACGCTATTTGAAAATGCAATTTGATTGAAATTCGCGTCCAATAGCTCCAGATCCAAATCGCAGGTCTGCAAATCGAAGTGTGACAACTCAGCTTGAACGACGCCATCTGCATCAGGCACGAACGAGAAGTAATCGTTGTCCTGGAGCGAAACAGCCGATCCAGTGACGAAAGCAACGCCGTCAGCGAACGTAAGCGAATCAGCGATCCCCGGTCTGCTATTACGAGAACCTTCAGCAACACCCCAATCTCGACTCGCGGTTATATCCATGGTGCCATTGCATGAGTCAGTACCGTCGGACTAGGTCCATGCGGCGTTGCCGGCTGCCGAACTACCGGAAACCGCCCTGCTGAATGACGTAATCGTGGTGGTGCCGCCCCGTTCATCGTAACTACCCTCCCACTCAACGATATCGCAATGGAATGAAATTTCGCATCCTCAACCCGCATACTTACTGACTGCTGCCGCCATTTGGAGTCATTATATTGGGTACAAACAGGACAATTGCGCGGCCGGAAACACCGAATGCCAAGAGAAGGAGGACGACGCTGGGACGATTGAAAATGCGATTAGTCTGGATAAATTGGTGTCTACACGGCACCATGAATTGGGAATTCAATTGAGTGTTATCAAGGGGAAATATGCGATCAATTAGTCGAAGCGTTTCGTGTTTCATAAAGGCAGTTGCTGGCCTGGTCATAAGCATGTCCATTGCGATGCCAATTTACGCAACAGAAACCGTCGATCCGGAATTAATGTCCTCTCTGAAGTGGCGAGAAATTGGCCCATGGCGAGGTGGCCGCGTGACGGCCGTCACTGGCGTGCCGGGCAACGACCGGCTTTACTACATGGGCGCGACAGGAGGCGGTGTGTGGAAAACCGTCAATGCAGGCATCACCTGGGAAAACATTTCCGACGAGCATTTTAATGTCGGCACTATTGGTGCTATTGGTGTCGCGGAATCCGACATCAATGTCATTTATGTTGGCACAGGCGAGGCGCCAATCCGCGGTGTCACAACCAGTCACGGCGATGGCATGTATAAGTCCACCGATGCCGGCGCAACGTGGACACACATCGGCCTTGAACATGCCGGGCAGATCTCACGAGTCATCGTGCATCCAAAAAAATCCGACCTTGTTTATGTTGCGGTCCAGGGTCAGATCTGGGGCCCCAGTGAACGTGGTGTTTACCGCAGTGAGGATGGCGGCGAGAGTTGGACACAAGTTTTGGAGGTTGACGACGAGACCGGTGCCACAGACATGTCGATGGACCCAACCAACCCGCGAATCATTTATGCGGCGATGTGGGAGCACGGTCGCAAACCGTGGTACGTAAAATCCGGCGGTACGGCGGGTGGCATTTTCAAATCGACAGACGCTGGCGACAGCTGGAACAAATTAGCGGGCGGATTGCCGGAAGTCATTGGCAAGATTGGAATCGATGTCTCTGCGAGTCAGCCCAATCGAATTTACGCCATTGTTGAAGCGGAGCCTGAGAAAGGCGGACTGTATCGCAGCGATGATTTTGGCGAGAACTGGAAGCTGCTGAACAGTGATCGCATCCTGTGGACACGAGCCTGGTACTACATTCATATTAAGGCCGATCCAGTGGATGAAAACACGGTGTATGTATTGAATGCGCCGTTCTTGAAGTCTATTGATGGCGGCAAGACCTTCGAACGACTGCGCACGCCGCATGGTGATCATCACGATCACTGGATCAATCCCGAAAACAGCGACAACATGATCAATGGCAACGATGGAGGCGCGACGGTCACATTCGACGGTGGCAAGTCGTGGTCGAGCATTGTGAATCAGCCGACGGCGCAGTTTTACCGAGTCATCACTGACAACCTGACGCCATACCGAATTTACGGTGGGCAGCAGGACAACTCCACTGTTGCTATTGCCAGTGAAACCTATGACAGGGGAATTGGACGGGAAGACTTCTTCCCCGTCGGTGGTGGTGAAAGTGCCCACATCGCCTTTGACGAAAACAATCCGCGTTTGATCTACGCGACAACAATCAACGGCACACTAACGGAATATGATCACCAAAATAAACGGGTTCGACCGATTAAGCCGTACCCTGAATATGTATTCGGTCAACAGTCGAAGGATCTGAAATATCGCACGAATTGGAATGCACCGGTGACGACCTCACCACATGATCCAAGCATCATTTATTACGGCACGCAGATTTTACTGCGCAGCAACGATCGAGGTGTCACCTGGACAGAAATCAGCCCTGACCTGACCAAGAACGAAATTGACAAACAAGGTCTTAATGGTGGTCCACTGACGGCAGAAAACGTTGGTGCTGAATTCTACGGCACAATTTTCTATATCGTCGAATCGCCGCATGAACCCGGCACGATTTGGGTTGGCAGCGATGACGGCCTGCTGCATGTCACGCGAGACCATGGCGACACCTGGAAAAACGTGACACCGGAGAATTTGCGCGGTGCGATGATCAATGCAATCGAAGTCAGCCCACACGACCCTGATACTGCGTACGTCGCAGTCGCAGGCTATAAGATGAATGACTTCGATCCGTATATCTACAAAGTGACCGATTATGGCGAGGACTGGGATCGCATTGACGGTGACCTGCCCGATGATAATTTCGTGCGAGTCGTTCGTGAAGATCCGGCGCGCGCCGGGCTCCTATACGCCGGTACAGAACGAAGCATGTATGTTTCATTCGATGACGGCGACAACTGGCAATCTTTGGATTTAAATTTGCCACCAGTACCAATAACCGATCTCAAAATTCGTCAGGGTGATCTGATTGCAGCGACGCAAGGTCGCGGCTTTTGGGTACTGGATGACTTGCCAATCATCCGGCAAGTAAACGACAGCCAGGCCCGAAAATCGCTGCATTTGTTCTCGCCTGGAGAAGTCGAAATGATTCGCGGTGGTCGGTCGGCCGGCACCAATGAGGGCAGTAACCCATCGCGTGGAGTAACCCTGACGTATTACATTGCCGATGACGAAGAGGGACCGCTAAGCATAGATATTATCGATCTGTCAGGCAATGTGCTGAATACTTATTCTAGCGAGGAAAGTGACTTTGATCGTTGCATTACCAGCTTCCAAGATGAGCGTACAAAATTTGAAGTCAAGCACCCGACGATGAATCCAGGGGTTAACCAATGGACCTGGGACATGCGTCACGGTGGGCTTAACTGCATCGAGGATTTGATTTTGTATGCCGGCTTCGACGGTGCCACTGTGATGCCTGGTGACTACCAGATATTGATAAGTGTAGGCAATTCGCAAAGCACAGCATCGGTGACGTTGCTGCCCGATCCACGCAGCGATGCAACGTCTTCAGACTATGAATTCCTGTCTGCACGTTTAGTTGAAGTTACTGATCTATTGAATGAGTTAGTGGACGATCTTGCGGCCGCGCGTAAATCACGCGGTGAGATCGTAACCCTACTGGCCGACTTTCCGAATGTAGAAGGATTGCAGTTGGCCGGCGAGTCCGCGATCGACCGACTGACTATATGGGAAAACACCGTCACACAGACTCAGTACGGAACTTATGAAGACGAGGACAGCATGCCGCCCATGCTCGACGTCCATATCCGACACGTACTTGACGTACTCGACGAAGCGGGCGCACCGGTGGCCGCAGGCTCACTGCTACGCCTCGAGGACATGAAGGACCAGTGGGCCGAGCGCAAAGCAGAACTCATCGATATCGCTGAATCTGATATCGCGACGGTTAACGATTGGGCTGAGACAAACGGCGTACCGCACTCAACCCCGCCCGTTAACTGATCCACACACGTAGTCGTAGATGATAGGGTCAGAGCACATTTATAAAACGGGCTCTGACCCAGTTTTTGCCAAATTCAAAAGCACCCCGTCATTGCGAGCGCAGCGACGCAATCCATTTGATCAGTTGCCAAGGCGGGTGGAAAACTAGATCGCCGCGTCGCTATGCTCCTCGCGATGACGGTGTCTAGAGTTTCGGGCTCTGACCCAGTATTCGGATTCGGGCTCTGACCCAGTTTTTATTGTTTGCCCATGTAGCGGCCATACCAATCGTATCATGCGCTCCAACCGGTCCTGGTTGTAGCTCGGCTTCGCAAGGCCGTGGTTTTGTCCGGGATAGATCACCAATTGTGTCGGCACGTTAAGACTACGCAGCGCCTGATACATTTGTTCTGAATTGATGAGCGGGACATTGAAGTCCATCTCACCACACATAAACATTGTCGGCGTCTTAATGCGATCAGCATGCAGAAATGGGTAGGACATTTCTAGATAAGGCTCTACGGACTCCCACGGCAGGCCGATTTCGCTTTCGTATTGGCGCCAGATCAAACAGGAGAAGGAGCAAGCAGACAGGCAGACCCCGCGACCTTGAATGCAATGGTTGCGCAGGGTTATCAACTCCACCAGGCAGGAAATTTCAGCAAGGCCGAGTCACAATACCGACAGGTGCTACACTAGGATAGTCGACACATTGTTGCGAACAACCTTCTCGGTTTACTGTGTCTGCACACCAAACGATTTGAAGAGGCCGTGACATTCATCGAGATCGCAATTGCCGAAAAGCCCGACCACGCGCAGGCTCAAGCAAACCTGGGTCTAGTACTCAAAGACTTGCAAAAGCCGGACGAAGCTGCGCTACTATTCCACGTATCACTCAAACTGGATCCGAATAACCCACGCGTCTACAATAATCTCGGCAGCGTCTATATAACGTTGCGACGTATCGAAGATGCGATAAAATGCTTCGGGCAAGCGCTGGCGATTCAACCTTCGTTCGCTGAAGTACACTACAATCTTGGCACGGCGTTGCTGCAATTGCGCCACTATGAGGAAGCCGCCACAAGTCTGCGAAAATGCTTAACGCTCAAACCAGACATGGCGGACGCTGAAGTTAAACTCCAACAGGCCCTGAAGGGCCAAAGAAACTGATTATGAAAATGGCAATGAAACTGTTAGCACTTGTAGCTTGTGGGACGTTGATTACTAGCTGCGAAAATTCCTCTCAGACAGAGTCCGGCGTGGCAGATTTAATCATCCGCAACGCCCGCATAGTCGACGGTACCGGCAGCCCGTGGACTCGCGGCGACGTCGCGATTCGCGATGGACGAATTCTGGCAATGGGCCCAACGCTGGATATTGAAGCAACAGACGTTATCGAAGCCGCCGGTCGCGTGCTTGCGCCAGGCTTTATCGATGTACATACACATGTCGAATCGTCAGATAATCGGGATGGTCTGGAAGGCATTCCGCGCGCCGACAACTTTTTACTAGATGGTGTGACGACGATCATCACCGGAAATTGTGGATCCTCTGAAACCGATCTCGCCGCCTATCGTAGCCGGCTCGATATGCTCGGCATCAACGTGGCAACACTGATTGGCCACAATTCAATTCGTCAGCAAGTGATGGGGTCCGACGATCGCGCGCCCACACCCGCGGAACTTGAAGCCATGCAAGCATTGGTTGAAAAAGCGATGCAGGATGGCGCGGTTGGATTCTCCACCGGGCTCTTATATGTACCGGGAACCTACGCAAAAACTGATGAGGTCGTAAGCCTGGCCAAAGTTGCGTCGGCCTACGGCGGTGTCTATTCAAGCCACATACGTGAACAGGGCGCTAAATTGCATGAGTCCGTCAATGAAGCAGTCTTCATCGGGCAGGAAGCGGACATGCCGGTGCAAGTTTCGCATTTCAAAGTTAAGGGGCGTACGCGTTGGGGGACAATTGGGGACGCCGTCGCTCTGGTGGAAGAACATCGGAGGAATGGTGTCGATGTTGTGATCGATGCATATCCCTATGAACGGGCCAGCACAAATCTCGGCGTTAACCTACCGCGCTGGGCAGTCGCTGGTGGCGCAGAAGCTGTCGCCGAACGAATTAACGACCCTGCAACAAGGACCCGCATCGTTACGAGCATGCTTGAGATGCTGGTCGACGGCGGTTATCCAGATTACTCGTTCGCGACTGTCGCACAATATTCGCCGAATCCCGAATTGAACGGCATGACGATTAGCGAGATCAACCAATCACTCGGACGCGACGCCACGATCGACAACGAAATAGACACCATATTGGAAATGATGGTCGAGGGCGGCGCAGCGGGCAACAGCCAAGGCGGTGCGATGGTCTATCACTACATGAGCACTGACGACGTAGACACCATCTTGCGCTACCCAAACGCAGCCATCGCTAGCGATGGTGGCGTCATCACGCCTGGACGCGGTCATCCTCACCCGAGATCCTATGGAACCAATGCCCGTGTTTTGGCTGACTATGTTCGCGAGCGCGGCGTACTCACGCTGGAAGACGCGGTACGACGCATGACATCGCTACCAGCCCGAACCTTCGGCTTCCAGGATCGCGGCATTGTGCGTCCCGGATTCGTCGCCGACCTGGTGTTGTTCGATCCAGAACGCGTCGTCGATAAAGCGACATTCACTGATCCACACAACTACAGCGAGGGGTTCGATACAGTCATCGTTAACGGCGTTAGCGTTGTGAACGACGGGCAATTGACCGATCGAAGGCCGGGTGCATTTATTGCCAACAACGAGAAATAGACGACTTACTCAGTCGATTTTCTTTTCGATTTGAAAAGATCTGCCTTTAACAAAACGGCGCTGTCGTATGGGTCGAATCCCGATACCGGGCCACCATTGGGACCCTCTTCTTCAATTATTTCGAGGTTTGGAACGGTCTCTTCGTACTCATCGCTGTAAGCGGAAACTAGTATGTTTTTGCCTGGTCCAATACTCTCGATCTTACCGCGTACATTTGATGTAAATGTCGATTCAACTTCGTACTCGTCTGTCGAGACGCCCACTTTGTTGCGGGGTAAGCGCGCCCGCGGCGGATTGATAGTAACCTCGGACTGTCGCCCCAATAGTTTGGCTTTTAACCATATTTTTATTTTTTTCATGCTTAGATTAACTTTCACTCATGTTGGACAATTCTAATCGAACAGGGCCTCTTTGCGCACCCAATTAGTTTCAAATTTATGACAGTTTTTATTGAAAAAACCAAAAAATATTGAATTTTTGAGCCGTATCACATGAACCAATGTGACGTCGTCCCGGTCACCGATGAGACATGCACAATCGGCGTTTTAAATAGGTTCAAAAATATTACTGCAGTCGCCTACGGAATACGCACGCATTTCATGCAACACTAGCTGCTCAGGTTAAGCTGACAGCCGAACGCATTTCTATCCTGACTATCAGGGAATCATCCGAATAGTCAGAGTAGCAATCACGGCCACTCAATTTCGTGTGGCCTTGTGTGACGTTACATTAACGAAGTAGGTATAAATCTTTGAACGACGAAACAGCATATACACCACCTAAAGTCTGGAAATGGGAAAAGGAAAATGGCGGAAAATGGGCCGGATTGAACCGTCCAGTCGCCGGTGCGACACATGAGCAGCCACTACCTGCCGGGCGGCATCCTTTGCAGATCTACTCGCTCGCAACGCCGAACGGCGTAAAAGTTACCGTAATGCTGGAGGAGCTGTTAGCCCTCGGTCACGAAGCTGCGGAGTACGACGCTCACCTTATCAAAATCGGCGATGGCGACCAGTTTGGGAGCGGCTTCGTCGAAGTCAATCCGAATTCCAAGATTCCTGCGATGATGGATAACAGTACGATTCCGCCGACGCGTGTCTTCGAATCAAGCGCCATTCTTTTTTATCTGGCAGAGAAATTTGATGCATTGATACCGAAAGATCCGAACAAGTGTGCTGAGTGCCTATCGTGGTTTTTCTGGCAGGCCGGAAGTGCGCCTTTCCTTGGCGGCGGTTTCGGTCATTTCTACCAGTACGCACCAGCCAAATTCGAATATCCCATCGATCGCTACACGATGGAAGTTAAACGCCAACTCGATGTCCTCGACCGCCATCTGGCCATTAACGAATATCTTTGTGGAGATGAATACTCAATTGCTGATGTTGCGACGTGGCCATGGTACGGCATGGTTGCGCTCGGTCTTGCTTATGATGCCGCTGAGTTTCTCGATGTCAAAACATACACACACGTGGTTCGATGGGCAGAACTAATCCAGGCGCGCGATGCGGTGAAACGCGGCCAAATGGTCAACCGAACGTCGGGCCCGCCAGAAGCACAGTTACACGAACGTCATGACGCGGCGGACTTCAGTACCAACACAGAAGACAAGAAAGCGGATTATTAATTGCGACGACCTACGTTCCTCAAAAAATGTCGGCATCAAGTCCCGCTGCCATCGTCATTGCCAATTCAGCAACCTGTTCTTCAAATGCATCGTTATAGGCGCCACGTAATATCAATGACTCGCTAATTGGCTTCCATCTTAATCCGGTCAGAAGTTTTTCGATGCTGGACTGTGTACCTCGGCCGTCATTTCCCGCCCGAATATACAAGCCAACCGGCAATCCCCGCTTCGATTCCAGGCACGGATAGTAGATTCTCTCAAAGAAATCTTTGATCAGGCCGGCCATGTCGCCGAAGTTCTCGGTTGTGCCAATGAATATCCCATCGCAATTCTCAACATCACGCGCATCTGTTTCGAGTGGGCTCTTTGCGGTGACGCTAACGCCGTCTAAATTCATCCCTTTAATGCCGGCGAGCGCCGCGTTGCGTAGCGAAACCGTGTTGGCCGACGGACAATGACTGACAAATAGAATTCGAATCATGCAGGGAACCTTTGAATTGCTATTTCATCAGATTTTGAGTCGCCAACTTGGCACAATGATCTACGCGCTTAGTTCCTTGATTGCATCGACGAACACATCTAACTCGTCGGTCGTTGTATACACATTTGGCGTAATTCGCAGTCCACGAACGCCGGGTCGGTTGATTGCAACGGTAAAAATGGCGTGCTTATCCATCAAGGTCTTTGCTAAGTCTGATGGCGCGATTCCCTCGATACCTACGTTGCCGATACCAGCATGACGTGACGTATCCGCAGGTGTATTCACCAAAACGCGTGGGACATCTCGCACCCGACTCGTCCAGTAGTGTTGTAAAAACCGGAGGCGCGCCTCTTTTCTCGCCAGTCCGAGCGTATTTTGATACTCGATAGCGTTGAGAATACCAAGGTCTACGTGCACCGGATGCGTGCCCGTATGATTCAGCCGTCGCATATCATTTGGCTCCAAATCACGCTCCGCCAACAACGGCCAGATACCATCAATCTTGTTCTTTTTGACGTACAACATTCCTGAGCCTAACGGCGCGCTCAGCCATTTGTGCAGACTAGTACCGTAGTAGTCACAGCCGAGATCCGCCATTTTAAAGTCGATATGTGAGAACGCATGCGCCCCGTCCACCATCACCTCAACACCGCGCGAATGAGCCATATCCACAATCTTCCGAATAGGCAAAATCTGACCCGTAATGTTGACCATGTGACAAACCATCAGTAAGCGAGTTTTGTCGGTTATTGCGGCCGCGTATAGATCGACGATTTCTTCGTCATTCGCAGGGTGGTTGGGTACCGACACAACGCGATTGACCACACCAAACCGACGTTCGACATATCTAAAATGCTCGAGCATGGCGCCATAGTCTTGTTCGGCCATGACTGCTTCGTCGCCAGCCTCCCAGGGCAAGCCGCCGATGATCAAATCCAGAGACTCGGTCGCATTGCGTGTAATCGCAACCTCTTCGGCTGTGCAACCAACAATTTCTGCGACCTTATTCGCAACCTTCTTCTTGTTCTCTACGCGCACGGTGCGCATGTAATACGAACCTTCGTAATTAACATTTCGCATGTGTTCAATTTGATGCTCTAGAGTTTGCCTCGGCATGAAACAGTAGTAGCCGTTCTCAAGATTAATGTAGTCCGGCTTGATGTCGTAATCGGCACGAACCTTTAACCAAAACGCTTCATCAGTCGCAAGGTCATCAGGTTTCAATTCACTAACAGCGGCAACGGCCTCTGCAAGATGCGAAAAACTGAGCGGTACCGCTAGGCCCATCAAGCCCATGTTTTTTAAGAACGCGCGTTTATCCATGACAAGCCTCATAAATGTTTGGCCAGGGCACTACCGTGGTGGTCGCGGCAAGTAAGACCCTAATCGACCGTCCAAATATATATAACTCGGCGTGCTGGTGACAGGCTAATGCTCCGCCCGGGCACGAAATGCCGGTCAAATTCGAGTGAAGTCGCGCTTTTGGCCCTCAGCTGGTCAATTCCGAACGATCACGAGCCCATTATGCCTGTGGCATGTGGAGCAATATTATGGAGGCCGCCGCTGCAAAATTAGACTAAAGGCTGGACTGACTCCCGCGGCGTGAAGTGGGCCGACCTCGACTACTCAGTGCGCGATCAGTTGTAGCGGCGACGTGGTTGCGAATACGGAACGCAGCAGCGGCAGACAAACTACGTACGTGATTTACAATGGGTCACTCTTCTTTGACGAGACGAATCAGGCCGTTGCCGTCATCCCCAGTCATGACATTGCCGTTGACCTTGAAAAAATCGTCTATCCAGCCAGCGTCAAACCAATCGACATAAATGGTATTACCAAACAAGGCACCTAATCCTTCAGTCGCCCCATCCTGCGTACATTCTTTTTCACCAACACAACCAGGATCAGTAAATGTCTGATCGTTTTTTAGAACCATGCGCGTTGAAATTCGACCGATGACACTGAAGCGACCATCAGGGAGCAATTTGAATGTCACTGTCCCGTCTTCCTGATAGGAAGATACGGCGAACGAATTCAGTGTCCTTGGATCCATTCGCCAGACGCCGACGATTTGCTCGCTTAGCGCAGATCCTGAATCAGCGAACACGCCTTGCGAGACGAACAACATCGCAAACGCAAGCACCGCAATTCGTCGTTTCATTCTATCGGCGACCAAGAATCCATCCGGACTCGATCTTATGCAACAAAATAAAAAGCAAATCAACCTGTGAGTTTGCCGGGCTCTTCATTGACATCCGGCACAATCTGAACCGGAGCTGGTGCCGCCATATCAATTTTGCCAGTGAATCGAGCGCCGTCTTCCATTAACAATCGAGCGCAAGCAACGTTACCGGTAACGATTGACCCTTTCGCAAGCGATACCAATCCGTCACTATGAACATTGCCGTTTAGTTCGCCCTCGACCAAAACTGAGCTCGCGTGAATGTCTGCGGTAACGCGGCCTTTTGGACCAATGGTTAGGTTCTTCTTGTGGTGAGCAATCGTGCCCTCAATCGTGCCTTCGATCACCAAGTCTTCGTCAGCAGATAATTCGCCACGAAAGACCAACGTCGGGCCAATTACGGATACATTTTTCGAGCGAACGGCCGACTGTTGACCGATTCGGACTGGTGATTTCCCATTTGCTCCGTTGCTTTCATTATCTCGCTTGAACATTGCTACTCCTCAAAACAGTGTAGCATCGCGCCTGACAGACATCTTTAGCGACTGCCGTCTTATGTTTAAAGATTACTCAGGAATAGCGACACCGCCAGCCAGGTGTCAGAAAATCTGGCCTATGTCACAAAATCTGGACGATTGCCTTGGCTCTAACCAGAATAGGAGAGAATAAAGCGCACGCGATCGCGGTGACACTGCGCAGATTCGAGCAGCCCTCCCTTATGGAAAACGCACTACTGAATTTCCGCATCCGTTAGTCTTTTCATGGTCATGCGCATCGACATGCCGGGCGACATGAATGTGCCGCCTGACCGATGCTCGTAGTCGGTATTGCTAAAATCGATCAGTTAGCTTCAGTCAGCGTCCTAGCAAAAGAACTGCTCAAATCGATAACCACTACGTCGATCATGTAATGATTCCACCACGATTGCCAATCTCAATCGATCCATAGCGCTCGCGGAAACAAGGTGGTAGCGGGCGATCTCCCGGGACGGACAGCCACAAGCGCAGCAATAGACGTTGCTTACCCTCCTCTGTCCAGTCTTCGAAACCAGTACGATCGTGCAGTTGTGTGTGGTTGTAGACAAACTGCATGTCACCAGGCTCCAACTGCATCGAAAAATACAATTCCGGATCATTGGCAAGCTGATCAAATTTATTGAGCGCGGCAATATGCTCCCGCGTCAATTTCATCGCCCCTTGAAAGCGTTGTGCGCTGTCGATGTACTGACGTTGATAAAAAACCGTTAATTGCGCTGCGTGCCAACTAAGCGGCGGGATCTCCATGTACGGTTTCGCACCTTCCGGTATTTCACCACGTCGATCCGTTGCGATCGGATCGAACAAAAGAGCAAGTAGCTCCGCGCAATCCCTGCGCATACGATTGTAGATTGTCGTCGCACTCACCAGCAACGAAAGCCCACCTTTCTTTGCCGCACGAAGGCAAAGCAACCCGACCACGTCGGCGGAATCTGTGTGGAACGTTTGTCGGGCGGATGTCTGATAAATTCGGGTATTCGTATCGGCCGCATTTGCGCCAGTGTTTTGCACAACCCCAAGCAAATCCCCCGCACTGTTTTGTGAGCGAGCACTGCCTATATATGCGCCAACACCACAAAACATTACCGAGAGAAACTCGCGAGAATATTTGCTTGCGACCAATCCGCGTAGCACTTCGACTCCCACTCCGTGCAGCAACTTGTGGCGCAATCTCTCCAAATGATTGTCGAAGTGTCGAAGCGGAAAGTTATGCCGATCAATGTCCTTTAGGTCGCTGTTCAGCTCCAGAAAGTATGCAGACGCACTTTCTAAGTCCTCGATATCGTCAGCGGTGAGCGTTTCCAGCCACTCACTGGGTCGCGCGGCCATTTCATGGCCGACCCAAGCTGAGGCAGCGTCGATTGCATGCGACGGCATGTCGGGCTTATTCGCAACGCTCATGATTACCTGCTGGTTAATCCTTCATCCATAAATGTGATCTCTATCCATGTATTCTATCCAATACGGAACGACAACGCTGGCATCCCTGACCTGGACAATAGATGACGAAAATTTACGCAAATTTCGATCAAACAGAGCTCGATCGAGAATACTCGCCTAGCAGCTGCGTTGATGACATCAATCTGTTTCTTAACGAGTATGTACGCCTGAGTCACGCAGCTAAAAAAAGCGCGTTGGCCATTGATCGCTGCGAAATCGATCTTCGATATGGCCTAAGCAACGAAGAAACACTTGATTTGTTCTTGCCGGACGAGTCGGCTTCTGCACCACTACACATCTTCATCCACGGCGGCTACTGGCAGGCACTCAGCAAAAATGAGTCATGCTTTGCAGCAAACACCTTCCAAGGCAACGGCCACTATTTCGCCGCACTGAACTACACGTTAGCACCCCAAAAATCGCTCAGCGGCATTGTAGAAGAAGTTTGCCATGCCATTGCCTGGCTCTACACGCAGGCTGCGAAATTTGGTTTTGATCGCGACAGAATTTATCTGTCAGGCAGTTCGGCCGGCGCGCACCTTGCGATGATGATGCTGCAAACGGATTGGTCCGAATACGATCTACCCAACGACGCTATAAAGGGAGTTTGTGCGATAAGTGGTATCTATGATCTACAACCGATTCAGCTCACTTACGTCAACGATGTTGTACAAATGGATGCTCAAGAAGCATTGCGCAATAGTCCAGCCCTTCATCCAATACGTAACCCATGCCCAGTCATTTTATGTTACGGCGACAACGAAACAGCTGAATTCAAACGCCAGTCAGGCGAATTATTGGAAACACTGAGAATGCAAAATATTCCGGTCTCACTTCAAGAAATCAAAAATCGCAATCACTTCGATATCGTATTCGAGTTGCTGGACACCACAACTTGGCTCTCCATGCAGGTACAGGAACAAATGCAGGGTACCTAATTGATCCAGATAACTATTGGCGTAGAATGATCATTCAATTGATTCTGTTAGGTACCCACTCAAATGGCAGACGATAAAATTTCCCGTCGAGAATTCATCAATAAATCATCAGCTGCAGCCGGCACAGTCGCAGTCGGCGCAGTTGCTGGAAGCGCGCACGCGCACGACGCTGCCGATTACGCACAATCGGACTACAGCGTACGCACCAAAGCGCTGATCTCCGTCTTGTCTAAAAAGGGTCTGGTCAACCAGGCATCAATGGACGCGGTGGTCGATTTTTATGAAAATAAAGTAGGCCCACATATCGGGGCGCGCGTGGTCGCACGCAGTTGGGTTGATGCCGACTATCGTGAACGATTGCTGGCCGACGCAAGGGCCGTCGCACGGGAAGACGATCTAACCGGCGTTCAAGGAACCGACTTGATCGCGGTGGAAAATTCATCGACGGTGCATAACCTTGTCGTTTGCACACTGTGCTCTTGTTATCCCTGGCCACTACTCGGCCTGCCGCCGGCTTGGTATAAGGACACCGCGTATAGAGCACAGTCCGTGATTGATCCTCGTGGCGTACTGCAAAAATTTGGGCTCACGCTAGACGATGATGTTGAAGTACGAGTCTGGGACAGCACAGCGGAGGTTCGTTACTTGGTCATTCCGGAGCGACCAGCGGGCACAGACGGTCTCTCGATCGACGAACTTGCTGCACTCGTAACCCGCGATTCCATGATCGGTGCCGAGCTGCTTCAGTCGAACGCCTAAGGAGTTAGAAGAATGAATACAATTCATGATCTCGGCGGCATGGATGGATTTACGCTTCCGGAAAGAGACCAGGGCCCTGCACTCAAGGAAGGCTGGGAACGTGCGCTTTGGGGCTTGGTTTGGTCGCAGGCCATTCCTGGATATTCAGGTGGGCTACGTGTCGACCTCGAACGCATCCCGCCCGATTTGTATCTAACGTTGCCTTACTACGCGAAATGGCTCTACGGCGAAGAACAAGCCTTGCTTCGCAGCGGGCTGGCCACTGCAGAGGAACTCGAGAATCCGGACGGCCCGCTGACAATGCCGGACTTTCCCAATTTCACGCCACCAGGGCCGGCTGAAACAATCCAAGGTCTGGCGTCAGACAATAGCGACGAGCGAAAAGCGACGGTAGCGCCACGATTCTCGCCGGGAGACGAAGTCTTAGTCAAAAACCAACATCCCAGCGGCCACACACGGGTGCCACGATATGCCCGCGGTCACCAGGGTGTGATTCAAGCGCACCATGGTGTTCACCGATATCTCGACGACGTGGTCGGTAATGAAGATCCAAATCAACAGCACCTTTACACGGTCACTTTCACAGGATCGGAGTTGTGGGGAGACCGCGGCAACCCGAATGATCGCATCAGCGCTGAACTGTGGGACTTCCACCTAGAACCGGCGAGCCAATCATGACAACCACCAACCCCGGCCAGGCGCTCGCGGATCTACCGCTTTTACCGCGCGACAACGACGGACCCGTATTTTCGGAGGCCTGGCAGGCGAATGCCTTCGCTATCGTCGTTGAGTTAATAGAATCGCACACGATTTCTCGAGACGAATGGGCATTGTCACTGAGCACAACATTAAAAGATGCCGAAGCTCGCGGTGAGGTCAATACCGGTGAACGATATTACGATCATTGGTTAACGGCCCTAGAGGCGCTGATCATTGATAAGAAATTAGCCGGCACCGAGGATCTCATCTCAGAAGGACAGTCCATTCGCGATCACGATCATCATAGACGGGAAGGACAGCTGCATCACGACCACGACCACTCCTGAGCAAGACGCTCAACTCAGCGTCAATGCTGTTTTAACAGACTTCCGCATGGCCCGGACGTCTACTGTGGGAGTCACAAGTCACATCCTGAAAATCTTGGCATCCGCATGGCTTCTGCCTGGCCAGATATTCGCGGCAGACGATAACTTGCCGCGCGGAAAATTTCGATCATAACCGAACGAGTCTTTCAGAATATCGTGATCAAATGCGCGCTGCGCATAAGTAGATTGCGGAAAAGTAAGAACCGCAACAATTATGATGAAACCACATCTGACAACACTAACCAACACAGCCGAACTCCTTATGGCTGGCGGATCAGTCAGCCTCCGATATAACCAACGGCACCACCGACTTCAGGTACTGGTGGCCTTAGTTGCTTGTCCACCAGCTCGCCGCAACTACGACATCGGAAACGCGACTCAATGACTCGTCGGTGACCACGACCGCTTGAGATCAGCCCTGCCAGATCGGCCTCACCCCAACGGTCGCACCGCAAACAATAGAGTCCCAAAGTGTGCTGTTGTTCCTGCAAATCCGTAAAAGTTGCAAGCTTCAGCACAGAGCGGTCATCCGATTAATTTCATTCCAGCGCCAATCATGCTGCCGACCAACATGATCATCATGGGCACAAAACCGACCATGAAACCTATTGTTCTCGAAGCGGGGTCCGCCATATAAGTACTGCGGTACAATAGCCTGCCGACAATAAATACGATGCCTAAGCTAGCTGCGACATCCGCCTGCTCGGTGAAATACGCGAACATCCACATTGACGGAATTAGGATGACCAGTTGCTCGAGCGTATTCATGTGCACTCGGTAGGCGCGTTCAAACTCGGGTGGACCTGACATTGCGGGTGCCGGACATTTGTGCGCTTCCCGGGCCTTACCAACTTGCAACGAGAACCAAAAGAGCTGTAGCAAAACAAGCCCTGTAACAATTGCGACGTATTCCAGGTGTTCCACGGGTTCCACGGCATTCTCCTTATTTTTATTACCGTTTGATCTTGATCAGTCTCCGCAAAGTACCTATTGATAGGTAAACTGCGGCCTGAGCGAGATTCTCAGTTTTTCTAGTAATGGGTGTTCGAAAATATAGTACCGCAAACTCCCCGCTGCGGGCAGAAGTCTTATCAGCTTAAAGGGCAATGTGACCTCTCAATCAACAGAAAACAGATCGAAGTCGGCGTTCGTTCGACTGGCATCGCGCACGCTCGGAATTGAACCGGGTGAGTTTGTTGCCGTCGCGTGGTCTTTCGCGTACTTCTTCTGCATTCTGTCGTCCTACTTCATGCTGCGCTCTGTACGCGAGGCAATGGCGATCGTTAGCGGTGTCACTAACATCCCGTGGCTCTTTACCGGCACATTCACATTGATGCTTCTGGTGACCCCCGTTTTCGGCTGGCTCACTTCGAAATTTCCACGCCGCGTATTTCTGCCTTGGATCTACTATTTTTTCGTCGCCAATATTCTAATTTTCTTTGCCGTATTCACCTACGCCCAAAACAACGAGATTAGTCAGATCTGGATCAGTCGTGCCTTCTTCATCTGGCTCAGCGTGTTTAATTTATTCGTGGTGTCGGTTTTTTGGAGTTTCATGGCCGATATCTATACGCGCAAGCAGAGTCGCCGCCTTTTCGGCGTGATTTCTGCTGGCGGGAGTACTGGCGCATTGATCGGACCCATCGCCACCAGCTTGCTGGTCACAAGAATTGGGTTTCAAAACTTGTTGCCAATATCGGCAGCACTATTACTTCTCGCCGTCTATTGCGTTTTTCGATTGCGTCGCTGGGTTCGACTACGGGACACGGCAGCGGACACCGAAGAAACCACTGCAGCGCAACCGGCCATCATCGGCGGCAGTGCCTGGGCTGGCGCCAAGCAAGTTCTCACACAGCCGTATTTCGCGGCGATTGCACTTGCACTCGCTTGCGCCAACTTCCTGGGTGGCGCGACTTACATTTACATGGCCGAAATGGTGAGCATCACATTTGATGGCACTGATCGGCAAACACAAGTATTCGCGATCATGGACGCGATGATCAATGCCTTGTCTTTTATTGGACAGTTATTGCTCGTCAAACACTCAGTTCGCCGTATAGGCCTCGGCCGCACACTCGCGTTGTTACCGCTAGTATCCGTCATTGGTTTTACCCTGCTCGCACTCAATCCTGCTTTTGTAATTATCGCTGGCCTGCAGGTATTGCGCCGTTCGATCGGGTTCGGGTTTACCAAACCAACCACCGACATGCTCTACTCTGTAGTGTCAAAAGAATCAAAATACAAAGCTAAGAACTTCATTGAAACAACTGTCTATCGCGCCTGGGACGTCCTCACAAGCTGGACGGTTCGCTCTATGAGTGGCATCGGTCTCAGCGGCATCGCACTTGTGTGTGTGCCGATTGCGCTGCTCTGGAGTGTTGTGGCTATTTGGATAGGACGTGAATACAAACGACGAGATCAGGAAACTTCAAGCAATGCATAACACCGGACTCCTACGACGCCTTGGCGCGATGATTTACGATGGCCTACTCTTAGTAGCCCTCATGTTTTTAGCGACGTTGCCTTTCATCGCATTGCGAGGCGGCGAGCCTGTAGAGCCGGGCGAACTTATTTACCAAATTGTGCTCCTTGTTGTCAGCTACTTGTTCTTCGTCGGATTCTGGAGCCGCTCCGGACGCACGCTTGGCATGCAAGCCTGGTGCATTCAAGTTGAGGCGATGAGCGGCGATAGTCCTTCAATTACCGCGCTAAACGTACGCTTCTTTACAGCAATTGTGTCACTGCTTGTATTCGGCATGGGTTTTTGGTGGCAATTGTTTGACCGTGAAGGACTCACGTGGCACGACCGTTTGTCGCGAACCCGATTACGCTATTACCCAAAACCAGAGGAGTAGGCGCGCCTCCCTATTTCACTCGCGTTAGCGCGAAACCGGTCACGCCAATCAAGGCGAATGAAGGCAACCAGGTGACGAATACAGGATTGAGCCTGAACACTTGACCGGAGTTGGCCGCCATTTCACTGGCGAAGAAATACGCGAGGCCGATCAACACGCCGATCATCAATCGCCCGCCTGAGCCGGCCGAACGCAATGAGCCAAATACGAACGCTAATGCCAGAACTGGCATTATTATGACCGTGACCGTTCGTGCGATTCTCGACCACAACTCCGTTTCATAACGCTGCGCGTCCAGATCATTCTTCTTTAAATAGCCGATGTAACTCATCAAGCCCCGTCCAGACAGGCTCACTGGCTTAACCAGCGTTACGCCTAGCATATCGGCGTCGAGGTCGAACGATTCAACTGCGAGCGATGATTCGACGACCTGAACAGAGTCATCCTGAAATCTGGTTTCTTTAAGATTTTCGAGTATCCATTTATCAAAATCATCGATTCCGGAGTTTTCTGCGCGGGCGATCGAACGCAAGGTGTCGTCTTCGTTAAAGCGGAACAAGTACAAAGCACCAAATTCGAATTCAGAATTTATTCGCTCGAGATGCAAAATAACGGACCCATCCTTCACCCACGCAGCGCTGCCAATATCGCGATCTTCCAGCTCATAGCGGGCCTCATCGCGCATCGTTCGAGCGTAGTAATCGAGCGGCGGACCGATAAATTCACCGATCAAACCTGTAAAAATCATAATGACGAAACCAGACAGTGAAACCATTGCCGCCAGTTTCGCGACCGACAGCCCAGCGGTACGCATCACAACTAATTCACTGTTGTTGGCCAATGCACCCAAACCGAGCAACGAACCAATGAGCGCTGCAATCGGTAACATCTCAAACGATAGCTGTGGCAAGCGGAGGACGGCGAATAAAAGCGCCTCCGGAATCTGGTAGTTGCCCTGCGTGGTATCTAATTGGCCGATAAATTCAAATAGGCCAGCCAAGGCCAACAGAACGAGAACGACCAATAGAGTGCTGGCTAGAATGACTCGCATGAGATAGGTAGACAGCAGCGTCACTTACGCGGACTCCGCGGGAAAATGCGCCGCCAAAGACCGTTGTGCAACGCCAATAGCCAGAACGCTGCGAACAGCATGATACCGTGAACCCACCACAGGCCTACCCAGGCCGGAACCACACCTTGTTCCAGCCAAGCTTTGCCAGCGCTCAATAAGTTGAAATAGATAATGAACACCAACAAGCCTATTGCGAGGCGTCCGTACCGCCCTTGTCGCGGTTGGCTACGACTAAGCGGAACCGCCAAAATCGCCAATACCACTGTCGCCAGCGGTATTCCAACTCGCCAGTGGAGTTCAGCGCGCGCATCAGCAGAATTCGCCTTTAGAAGATCCGCGGTCAACATCGCTCGCGGTTCAAGATCCGGTTCCTCAATGCTTGGCAGCTGATAAGGGATACCGTGCTCGGCAAATTCCATGACACGAAACTGGGTGGTCCCGGGAACCCCTTCGTAGCGTCGACCGTCGTGCAGCACAAAAAATCGTTTATTCGGATCGTCCGAATCGATTTGCTCACCACGTTCCGCGATCACCACCTCAACGCCGTTGTCAGTCTGGCGCTGTAAGAAGACTTTCTCGATTTCGCCAGCTGCGGAGACGTTTTCTGCGTAGACAACCGCGCCCTGAGAACTGTCGCTCGTAAATCTACCCGGCTCAATGCTCGACAAATCGGCCTGACGACGGGCTTCAACACCGACTCGCTCGATCTCAGTGAGCGCCATCGGTCCAATCTCCATCGACAACCAACCAACAGCCAGCGCCAGAGGCAGTAGCAAAAATGACAAGGGACGATATATATCCACCGGACCAACACGGCACGCCATCATCGCCGGCATTTCGCTGTCCCGATAAAGTCGTCCCAGCGCCAACATGATGGCGAGAAACAAACCAATAGGCACGAGAATGGTCAGGTATTGCACGGCGGTCAGGCCAATGATCTGGAAAATGGCATCTTTGGGCAATTTGCCCTTCGCGACATCGCCCAAAACACGGGCAAACTGATTGGTCAGCAGGATAGCCAACAACACCATTGTGACCGCCAACCAGGATTGGGCGATTTCACGAAATATGTATCGATCGAGTATGCGAAACATTGCTATATCAGTGATTTCCCTGACTTTTGGACCGCGGGAATCGCCCCATGTTCAGTCGGATCGGGTAGACTACCGTTTTTGAATTGTCCGGGACAGTCCTTATGTCTCAGGAAGCTAAGGTGTCTAGAGATTGCAGGTCGTAGGCGTTAGTTACGGTCCTCGAAAACTCTGGCGACAAATAACAAGAAAGGCTTGCGCCTCGCATCGTATTCTCCCAATTGACATTGAACAATGTCGACGAGGGAGCGATTGGGCTTCGCGTGCCGGGAGATTTCGAAACCATGGAATTGATAACGACCACTAGTGCCGCGTCTCGTCGGTCAACCGCTTGTGTAATCGTCGGTGTTTACGCGGACGGCACGCTGAGTGCCGGCGCAGAGAATATCGATGGAGCAGCACAAGGCGCAATAAGCCGTCTCTACAAACAAGGTGACGTCAGTGGACGGCCGGGCAGCAGCCTTCTGCTGACAGAGGTCACCGGTATTCGGGCCAAACGCGTACTGGTTGTCGGTTTGGGTAAAGCGAGTGCTTTTGGTGTGACCTCTTTTCGCCGTGCGGTTTCAACTGCTGCGAATGCAGTTAAAGGCAGCAAAATTTCGGACGTCGCAAGCTATCTTACATTGGAGCCTGTCACCAACAGCGATGCCTATTACATGGCCAGATACAGCGTAGAAGCAATCGGCTCTGTCCTGTATCGATTCGAGGCAACGAAGAGTGGCCGAAAAGCATCACCCCATGCATTGCGAAAAGTTTGCATCGCCGCTAACTCCAGGGGAGATGCAAAAAAAGCGCTGCTTGGAGCGGAGCATGGCCAAGCAATTGCCGCAGGCGTCTCGCTCGCGAAAGACTTGGGGAATTTGCCGCCAAACATTTGTACGCCCGCGTATCTCGCGCGTACCGCGCAAAAAATTGATCGACAAAACAAGGGCGTGAAAACCAAAGTACTTGGCGAGGCAGAAATTAAAAAACTAGGAATGCATTCCTTCCTCTCCGTAACCAGCGGAACCACCTTGCCCGCTAAATTAATCGTGATGCAATACAAGGGTGCCGGTCGCGACAATCCCATCGTATTGGTTGGCAAAGGAATTACTTTTGACGCAGGTGGCATTTCGCTCAAACCCGGCGCCGGCATGGATGAAATGAAATACGACATGTGTGGTGCTGCATCGGTCATTGCCACGATGTCGGTTGTCGCTAGTTTGAAGCTGCCGATCAATCTGACCGTTGTTGTACCGGCCTGCGAAAACATGCCCAGCGGCACCGCGACACGACCTGGCGACATTATTACGAGCATGTCGGGCAAAACGATCGAAGTTCTCAACACGGATGCTGAAGGCCGATTAGTTCTCTGCGATGCACTAACGTATTCGCGGCGATTCAAACCTGAAGTAATCATTGACGTTGCGACCTTAACGGGCGCCTGCGTCATCGCATTGGGCCATCACCGGACTGCGGTGATGAGCACAAATGACGAATTGACCGGAGAGATTACCGCTGCGGGCATCGCAGCAGACGATCGCGCCTGGCCACTACCGGTCGGAGACGAGTACGAGACGCAACTTAAAAGTAATTTCGCGGATCTCGCCAATATTGGCGGCCGCGAAGGTGGTGCTGTCACAGCGGCAACATTCCTCAGCAAGTTCACCACCGGCCTCAATTGGGCACATTTGGATATTGCAGGCACCGCCTGGAAGTCTGGCGGCGCGAAAGGGGGCACCGGACGTCCCGTGCCGATGTTAACCGAACTCATTCTGCGTCGCAGCCGTGCGATTCCATAGTCCGGGCTAGACCAATGTCCAAGATCGACTTCTACGTATTGCGAGATCGAGGCGAGCTTGCGCGTCAGCAGTTCGCCTGCAAGCTCGCTGAGAAAGCCTACCGACTCGAAAATAGCGTGCATATTCAAGTTGCTGATCAGGCGAGCGAAAAAACACTTGATGAACTCTTGTGGACTTTTCGGGACGGCAGTTTTGTTCCTCATGAGGTGCTCGCAAGCAGCGGCGCTACCGCACACGTCCCGGTGACGATCGGTTACGACAAGTTGCCCGAGAAAGAACCAGACCTGCTGATCAACTTAGGCATTACCATCCCTGACAATGCCGCTGCTTTTCCGCGGGTTGCGGAAGTTGTAACCTCCGATGATGACAGCCTGGCTCAATCGCGGCAGCGATTCGTACAGTATCGAGACAAGGGACATTCGCTCGATACCCACAAATTATAAATTGCCGAAAGTATTACGGTTAAGTCAGAATTTCATTTACGAACGAAGCAAGAAACGCTATGGAAAAATCCTACCGCCCTAAAGATTTAGAGCAACGCCACTACCAACGTTGGGAAGAAAACGGATGGTTTGCGCCGAGTGGCGCCGGTAATCCGTATTGCATTGTGATTCCGCCACCGAACGTCACGGGCACTTTGCACATGGGTCATGCGTTTCAGGACACAATAATGGATGCACTTACACGTTATCACCGCATGAGCGGTGATAACACGTTGTGGCAACCGGGTATGGATCACGCAGGAATCGCGACGCAAATGGTGGTGGAACGCCAGCTTGAAGCTGCCGGCACGTCGCGCAAGGAACTCGGGCGGGACCGATTCAATGAGCGGGTATGGCAGTGGAAAGGTGAATCCGGCGGGCAAATTGCCAATCAACTCCGTCGTATGGGCTCATCTCTTGATTGGGAACGTGACCGCTTCACAATGGACGAGGGATTGTCCGAGGCCGTTATGAAAGCCTTCGTCACGCTTTACAATGAGAAACTAATTTATCGCGGCAAACGCCTGGTTAACTGGGACCCTAAATTTCACACGGCGATATCTGATCTTGAGGTACTACAAAGCGAAGAGGCCGGGAGCCTGTGGCATTTTCGATATCCACTCAAATCTGGCGGTGGCTATTTAGTCGTAGCAACCACGCGACCGGAGACGATGCTAGGCGACAGCGCTGTCGCAGTGCACCCGGAGGATGAACGTTACAAACACCTCATCGGCCAGGACATCGTTCTACCGATTGTTGGGCGCCTAATCCCGATCATCGCCGACGACTATGTTGACCCTGAATTTGGCACCGGTTGCGTAAAAATAACGCCCGCGCACGACTTCAACGATTACGAAATTGGCAAACGTCACCAACTGCCCGAGCACAACATCTTCGATGACAACGCGGCAATCAACGAGTCGGCACCGGAAAAATACCGTGGCCTCGATCGATTTATCGCACGCGACCAAATCGTCGCGGACCTAGACGAGTTGGGCTGTCTCGATCGAGTCGAAGACTACGCCCAAACACTACCGCGCGGTGATCGCAGCGGTGCCGTTATCGAGCCTTACTTAACGGACCAATGGTATGTCGATATCAAACCGTTGGCGGAACCCGCCATCAAGGCGGTTGAAAATGGTGACATCAAGTTCGTCCCTGAAAATTGGTCGAAAACGTATTTTGACTGGATGTATAACATTCAGGACTGGTGCATCAGTCGCCAACTTTGGTGGGGCCACCGCATACCCGCCTGGTATGACAATGAAGGGAATGTTTACGTTGGCATTTCCGAAGAAGATGCGCGAGAAAAAAATAACCTGGGTTCGGAAATCGCACTCCGGCAAGACGAAGATGTTCTCGATACGTGGTTCTCATCGGCCTTGTGGCCATTTTCTACTCAGGGCTGGCCCGCAAAGACAGAGGCTCTAAACGCGTTTTACCCCGGCCATGTTCTGGTCACAGGATTCGATATTATTTTTTTCTGGGTCGCCCGCATGATCATGATGGGTTTGAAGTTCATGGGCGATGTGCCGTTCAAAGAAGTCTACATTCACGGTCTGATTCGTGATCAGGACGGCCAAAAAATGTCCAAGACAAAGGGCAACATTTTGGATCCTCTCGATCTCATTGAAGGCGTTGAACTCGATACACTTTTGCAAAAGCGCACTACCGGTCTCATGCAGCAACACATGAAACCACAGATTGAAGCAGCTACTCGAAAACAGTTCCCGGACGGCATCAATGAATACGGCGCAGACGCATTGCGATTCACGTTTGCCTCATTAGCAACAACGGGTCGCGATATTCGTTTCGATCTCGGCCGCATCGAAGGTTACAAAAATTTCTGCAATAAACTTTGGAATGCATCCAAATACGTTCTAATGAATTCCGAATCACTGGACGATGGCGAAACGACGTTCAGCACTTCAGATAAGTGGATTCGATCGCGCATGCAAATTACCGCGACCACAATGCAGGAATGCTTTGATAGTTACCGACTGGACTTGGCAGCATCTGCGATTCATGAATTCACATGGCATGAGTTTTGTGACTGGTATCTCGAGCTATCAAAGCCTGTGTTGCAATCCGATCAATACAGCGCTGCCGAAAAACGTGGCACTCGAAAGACACTAGTCGATATTCTAGAAAATATCCTGCGCATGCTGCATCCATTGATGCCTTACGTGACTGAAGAAATATGGCTCGAGGTTGCGCCAAGAGCTGGCATCCAGGGTGAGACCATAATGCTTCGCCCGTTTCCAATCGCAAACAAGGAGTATGAAGACCTTGCGGCCGAGGAAGAAATGGATTGGGTCAAGCAATTTATTTTGGGCGTTCGCCAGATTCGCGGCGAGATGGACATATCACCGGGTAAATTTGTGCCGGTAATTTTGGAAGAGTACGAAGATCAGGACCTTCAATTCGCAGAAAAAAATAAGCACCTGCTGGAGCGTGTTGGACGAGTCGAGTCAGTACGTCCACTCGCGAGTGACGAAGACGCGCCGCAATCTTTGACTGCGCTACTGGGTAAAATGCGCATGCTAGTGCCAATGGCGGGCCTAATTGATAAGCCCGCTGAACGACAACGACTAGGCAAGCTACGCGACAAAGCAACTGCCGACTTAAAAACCAGCGAGAGCAAACTCAGCAACGAAAAATTTGTGCACAACGCACCGGAGGCTGTGGTCATACAGGAGAGAGAACGCGTTACCAATTTCAAGCAGCAACTTGAGCAGCTTGGTGAGCAGCTTGGACGCCTGGAATCTGACGACTAGCCTGTTTTTGCGGATTGGGTCACATTCTCAAGCGGCGCAGTGTGCATTGGCGCTGCGATTTGGCGACTATAGGTAACGAACCATACGTCTTTAATTGGAGTGACAAATGCCACATGGCAATACGCTTGAGAAGCTGCCAATAGGCGATGACAAGCAGAGGGCAGCCTTAATCGCCGCGCACCAGTCGTTGGGCAACATCATTCTCGGCAAAGACCCCGAAATTTCTCTGGCATTGGCTTGCCTGCTCGCTCGTGGGCACTTGCTTATCGAGGACTTGCCAGGCCTTGGCAAGACCATCCTGGCACAATCCTTAGCACGTGTTCTGGGCTTGAGTTTCCAACGCATTCAATTTACTTCGGACCTACTACCGGCCAACATTATCGGCGTCTCCATTTTTCGCCAGGAGACCAGACAATTTGAAATTCAACGCGGCCCCGTATTCGCAGAACTTGTTCTCGCAGATGAAGTAACCGCGCAACGCCTAAGGCGCAAAGCGCACTTCTCGAGGCTATGGAAGAACGTCAGGTTTCGGTTGACGGGACGACGCATGCGTTACCTTCGCCCTACTTCGTCGTCGCCACCGAGAATCCATCAGATCAGATCGGCACGTTTCCGCTTCCTGAGTCACAACTTGATCGCTTTCTAATGCGTGTCGAACTCGGCTATTCGAATGAAGCAAGCGAACGCGAACTTCTGGTGGTTCGGTATCGACCACCACCAAAAGACGATGCAGCCCGTCTTTACGAAAAGTTCACGGCCGCAACGGGGATAACGCCAAACTTAGGAGAAACACCGCTGGCCTATTCTGGACGCCTCGGCGCGAAAGCGGCGTCAGGTGCGGCGACCAAAATCACACAGCTCTACCTGCAAGCACATTACGGCGCGACCGATATAGGGGATGTTTCTGCATTGCGGGCCGCAGTGAATGAATACTCGCGCGCAGCGCGCGCCTAACCCTTTAGGTTTAATACTCGCGGGTCTTTCTAAATTCGATATCCGGCCAACGCTCTTCAGTCAGATTGAGATTAACCCGGCTGGGGGCGACGTAGACCAGACTATTGCTGTGATCGAGCGCCAAATTTTCATGCGCCTTTCTTTTGAACTCTTGCAATATTTTTTCATCAGTGGTTTCCACCCAACGAGCAGTCGCGACGTTAATAGGCTCAAACTGACATTCAACTTTGTATTCATCTTTCAAACGATGCGCGACGACTTCAAACTGCAGCGGCCCTACCGCACCCAGAATCAGATCGTTGTTACGCATTGGCTTGAAAAGTTGCGTTGCACCTTCCTCACACAATTGAGCCAGCCCCTTTTGCAGGGCTTTAAGTTTTAGCGGATCCTTCAGCACGGCGCGCTGAAAAATTTCTGGCGCAAAGCTCGGAATTCCTGAGAATCGCAGATCCTCGCCACACGTGAAACTGTCGCCGATGTTAATTGTGCCGTGATTGTGCAAGCCGATAATGTCGCCAGCATAAGCAACTTCCGCGTGATGCCGATCAGCCGCCATGAATGTAATCGCATCAGCAATTTTCATGATTTTTCCCGAGCGCATATGTTTCAGGCGGATACCTTTTTCGTACTGGCCTGAACAAATTCGCATGAAGGCAATCCGATCACGATGACCCCGATCCATATTCGCCTGGATCTTGAATATGAAGCCGGTCATATCCTTTTCGTCAGCTTGCACCGTGCGTGATTCACTCTCCCTGGACCGAGGAGGTGGCGCATGTTGTACGAATTCATCCAACAATTCACGCACGCCAAAATTCGAGATGGCGGAGCCGAAAAATACCGGCGACTGTTTTGCTACTAAGTACTCTTCCAGATTGAATTTTGGACATGCGCCAATGACGAGCTCGACTTCATCGCGGAATGCTTGCGCATCATCACCTAGAACCTCACCAGCCTCTGCGGAATGTAGGCCTTCAATGACTTCGATCGTGGAAGCCTTTTCGCGACCCACCGACGAATAGAGATAGATGCGATCCTGCAACAAATGATAAACGCCTTTCAGGGATCGACCCATGCCAATGGGCCACGTAATCGGTGCACAGTTAATGCCGAGAACTGACTCAATTTCATCAAGCAGATCAACTGGTTCTCTACCTTCACGATCGAGCTTGTTGATGAAAGTCATTATTGGCGTGTCGCGAAGTCGGCACACCTCCATTAACTTAATCGTTCGTTTTTCAACACCCTTCGCGCAATCGATAACCATCAAGGCCGAATCGACCGCGGTTAAGGTCCGATACGTGTCCTCAGAGAAATCTTCATGACCCGGCGTATCAAGGAGATTAATCACCCGATCGCGATATGGGAATTGCATTACCGACGACGTGACCGAAATACCACGCTGTTGCTCCAGCGCCATCCAATCTGAAGTCGCATGGCGGCTGGCTTTTCGCCCTTTCACTGTGCCGGCCATGTTAATTGCACCGCCGAATAGCAACAGCTTCTCAGTGAGCGTCGTCTTACCCGCATCAGGATGCGAGATAATGGCGAACGTCCGTCGCCTGCTGACTTCCTGCTGAATAACTGACATGAGAACCCGGTGCAAAGAGGCGGGAGTTTAACGGTTGGAGCGTACGCCCGCTACCTGGTTTTTTTCATAACCTTCGAAAATACCACTGCGTCCTCACGACCACCGGTGGCTTGATAGTACGCTGGGCGATTAGCGATGTTGCGAAACCCTTTCTTCAAATAAAGACCGATAGCGATCTCATTCGACGGCCGCACCTCGAGAAAAATCTCTGCGACCGCTTCGCACTCTGAAACACGGAGGAGCTCATCAAGCAGTAATTCACCATAGCCAAGAACGCGGTACATCGGGTCAACACAGAGATTTAGAATATGCGCTTCGCCAGCCGCTACCGACAAAATTCCGTAGCCAACCACCTGATCCACGCGTTCTACGACGGTGCAGTGATAGCCAGCGAGCAAGCAATCGCGGAATACTCCGTGGCTCCACGGAAAGTCATAACTGCGCCGTTCGACATCCGACACTGTCGTGATGTCGTTATGGACCATCACCCTAATGTGGGCGGGAATTTCCCTGATCGGCGCCATCATTGACTCGTTTCGTTTATCACTCGCTGTGCAAAACACAAATCTTCCCACGCCTTTCTCTTCAGTGTGGGGCTGCGTAATAGATAATCAGGATGATACGTCACAACTACGGGTCTCTGTCCATCGGACAAGTAGTGTTTTTGCTGTCTCAAACAACCTAGAGGCGCGTCTGTTTGCAACAGATTTTGTGCGGCAATTGGTCCGACTGCCAACACAATTTTTGGTGATATCAGCTCGATTTGTCGCTCCAGATAGCGACGGCACGATTCTGCTTCGTCCGCGGCGGAGTCACGATCTTCAGGTGGTCGGCATTTGAGGATATTCGTTATAAACACCGAATTTCTCTGTAATCCGAGTGCGCGTAGCATTTCGTCCAACAACTTCCCTGCTCGCCCGACAAACGGCTCACCACGCTGATCTTCTTCTGCGCCTGGCGCATCACCGATAATCATCCAGTCGGCCGTCCGACGACCGACGCCAAATACCGTTTGCGTACGCGTCTTATACAACGCGCATTGTGTGCAGGCTGGCACCGCTTGTTCGAGCGTTGCCCAGTCGACTGACTCAACTGCTGCACTATCCGTTGCGTCAGGCGCATCAGCCGGTGGCGGTTCGATCTCTGAATTTCCACGCAACGCATAAACATCGATATCGAGCGCTCTTAGGTAAACTCTGCGTCGATTTTCTGCTGCCATGTCAGTCATAGTGGGTATCGTTCAGATTGGATGGCGTCATGGGTGCGGAAGTTTGGCCAATACATCAACCCCGGCTATTACCGTTTGTCCTTGCGTGACCATAACCCTGCCGTTGATTGGCAACTGAACCTCAGCGGCACCGGCCAGGCGCAAATAGGCGCAGCGCTGCCCCTGGCCAACGCGCTCGCCGTAGCGTAAGAACGCTTTCGGCGCTAGTCCCAAACGATGTTGATGAAACTGCAGCACGACGTTGTCACCCTCATCCGTCTTTACCCAAAGTCCACTGCAGGCACTGGCTTCGGCCGAATCCGACAAAGCGCCGTGGAAATCCATGATCTTGCCTTCAACCGGACAACGAGCAGTGTAGGTGCCCAGACTATCGACTTTGATGAATATTTGATGGGCCTCATCGCCCAGTGACCCTTTATCCGTCAATTTAATCTCAATCACCGTGCCATCGACAGGACTAACGACCCCAAGTGGCACCGCTGGAATTACGCGACGTGGGTCGCGAAAAATGAGTGAGAACAGAATGAGTAGCGCCGCTGGAACAACCATTAATGGTCGATATCCATAGTGCCAGCAGGCAACAAGCGGGATCAGGGTAACCAAGAGAAACGGTATACCTTCCTTGGCAACAAACGGATTACGTTTTCCCTTCAAAACTACGCTTCCCTTGCAAGCTTAGTGATCACTGAGATTTTTGCGCTTATTGCTAGCGATTCAGGCGGTCGTAACCGCAAACTCTCGTGTAGAATACGCCCGCCACAGCAAACGGAAACCGATCATACATGCGTTTTACCAAGTTTGGACTAACTACTTTACGAGACACGCCGGCGGATGCCGAAGTTGTCAGCCACCAGCTGATGCTAAAAGCCGGTCTCATTCGTCGTCTCGGGCCAGGATTGTTTACCTGGATGCCGCTGGGCCTCCGTGTGCTCCGCAAGGTCGAGGCAATTGTTCGCGAAGAAATGAATCGTGCCGGTGCACTGGAATTATTGATGCCCGCGGTGCAGCCCGCTGAACTTTGGCAGGAATCTGGCCGGTGGGACAAATACGGCAATTTATTGCTGCGCATGTCGGATCGACACGATCGCGAATACTGCTTTGGGCCGACGCATGAGGAGGTTATCACCGACATTGCGCGACGCGAGCTGCGTAGTTATAAACAGCTACCTGTTAACTTTTATCAGGTCCAAACTAAGTTTCGAGACGAAATTCGCCCTCGCTTTGGCGTGATGCGAGCACGTGAATTCATCATGAAAGACGCGTACTCGTTTGATATTGATCCGGCAGGACTCGAAGAAAGCTACCAGGCCATGCACGCTGCCTACACCGCCATTTTTGAGCGGCTGGGACTGCACTTTCGCGTCGTCGATGCCGATGGAGGCGAAATAGGCGGCAATCGCTCGCAGGAATTCCACGTACTGGCAGATTCAGGTGAAGATGCCATCGCCTGGAGCGATGGAGACGACTTCGCCTCGAATATCGAAACTGCCGCAACCTTACGACCCACTGGACAGCCAGCCGTAGCCACGCTCGACTTCGAGAAAGTGAGCACCCCGAATGCACGAACAATCGACGCTCTGGCAAAGTTTCTGAAGGTCGACCCGGCACAAACTTTGAAAACTCTAATTGTCGAGGGTGACGAGCAGCCTGTTGCATTAGTCCTTCGCGGCGACCATGAATTGAATACCATTAAGGCAGCGAAGCTGCCTGGCGTTAAAGCGCCTTTGACGATGGCCGACGCCGACACGGTGCGGAAGGCGACCCAGTGTGCACCCGGGTATGCAGGACCAATCGGACTCGATTGTGCTGTGTTCTTTGATCATGCGACCGCTGTAATGTCCGATTTCATCTGTGGCGCGAATGACGTGGATATGCATTTCGTCGGCGTGAACTTCGGTCGTGACATCGAACGACCAGAAACCGCCGATTTGCGTAATGTTGTGGAAGGCGATCCCAGTCCAGATGGCAAAGGTGTTTTGCACATCGCCCGCGGCATCGAGGTAGGACATATCTTTCAGCTGGGCACCGATTATTCGGAAGCGATGAAAGCCTCGGTTCAAGATAAGGACGGTAACGATATATCGATGTCGATGGGTTGCTACGGTATCGGCATCACCCGAATCGTCGGCGCGGCAATCGAGCAAAATCATGACGAGAACGGCATCATTTGGCCAGAACCGCTGACGCCGTTTAATGTCGTTCTAATTCCGATCAATATGCACCGATCCGAAAATCTGCGAGAAGCCGCGGAAGACCTTTATGCTGAACTGCAGGCGGCAGGACTCGAAGTGTTATTCGATGATCGTGACGCGCGACCCGGCGTAAAATTTGCTGATGCTGAACTAATTGGCATCCCGCATCGATTGGTCATTAGCGAGCGAGGACTCGAAGCCGGTGAATTGGAGTATCGCCACCGAAGCGACGAAGAATCACAAATGATGAAACGTGATGACGCTCTCACCCTCTTGGTCGAGTCATCGCTAGGATAGGGTGTCTCTGATTCGTTCCTTGTCCGAAGAGGAATAAGTACATGCGATTCGCTTTTATCGTTACAGCCGTTTTGCTCGTTGCGCTGACCCCAGTTAGCCAGGCGCAAGATGAGTGGGACCCCGAGCTGATCGCGCTTCTTCGTGAGGCGGCCAAGGAGGTCGGCGGCTTTGCCGACCACTTTGATGCGCAAGTGTGGTTGAGGGATATGTCGGCGCGCCTCGAGCGTCAGGTCAAATATCCGGAAGAGCGCATCGAAATATTAAAGCGTGTCCACCACGAAGCGCAACGAGCAGAACTACGGCCGGAACTGGTGCTGGCAGTCATCGATGTTGAGAGCAATTTTGATCGCTTCGCAATTTCTGTCGCCAGTGCACGAGGACTCATGCAAATCATGCCTTCTGGCTTGCAGAAATTGGCAGACCTGATGACAACCTAATGCAAATTGAAACAAACCTGCAATTTGGCTGCACAATTTTGAAATACTACATTGAGATCGAAAAAGGTAACCTGCCTCGGGCACTGGGCCGTTACAACGGCAGCTTGGGTAAGCGGAAGTATCCGAACAAGGTTCTCGATAAATTGCGACTGAAGTGGTTTAGGGCGTAGATCGCAATCTAAGCGACACTAAATCCGACCGGATGGGTGCACGCAACATTTTCTTCCGCAACCTGTTCAACAATGGCCTTTGGTGGACCGATGTTTAACCACTCGATCATTTCCTCAATATCAGTCACGGACCCGCACAAACGAACCTCAACATCACCACTCAACAGATTGTGAGCGTGACCCGCCAACAGGAGACGTCTGGCTTCCGCACGTGTTGAGTCACGAAAGAATACGCCCTGCACTCGGCCAGCTATTCTAAACTGCCGACACACAAGTATTTGATAATCCTATCTAGTGGGGTGATTTAGCGAAGATTGCGATTGGCAGTGCTTTCCGCATTGGCCAATGCTTCAAGTGCTCGGGTCTTGGCTTCGATTGCATTGTTACGTGCCTGAGAATACGCACGCTCCGACAGGTTCCTTTGTGCGCTGCTAAGCAACGACTCGGCAGCCCGCATTTGTGTCGGCGCGAGCTGTGCCGCACCCGCCTCACGGGCAACAGCGATCGCCATTCTTGCATCGCTCATTTCCTGCACAGGCGGGCCACTCTGGCATGCGCCAAGCAAAAACAGCAGCGAAAGCAGCATGCCGCGGGCCAACAAGCCTTGCCGGCGTGCGAGGATATTCTTTATTTTGGTGTTGAGCATCCCGCAAAGCTAGCAAGCACCGATGCTTCCCGTCAAGAAAGCACGGGACTCCTGACGACAACGTGTTGTGCTGCTAGAATTGCAGAGTCCCACATTTGACCCGCAACTTGGATGAGCACCATGAGTATTACCATTTATCATAATCCAAACTGCTCCAAGTCTCTGAAAACATTAGAAATAATCGAATCATCCGGAATTGAGCCTAATATCGTGGAATACATTAAGACGCCCCCTGACCGTGACACGCTATTGCGCATGGCCGAACTCATCGGTGTGCCCTTAAGCGATCTTTTGCGCCGTGGAGAAGCCGACTTTAAAAATGTGGGAAGCCAGGCACCTCTGGATAATCAGGAAGCACTGGCCGATTGGCTACATGAACACCCCCGCGTATTAGAGCGACCGGTTGTGATTGATAACGATGCCGAACGCGGCATTATCGGTCGACCGCCCGAGAACGTGCTGCCGTTATTAAAAAGATGACCGAAATTCTTGTTGTTTATTATTCCCGCTACGGAGCGACAGAATCCCTCGCTCGCGAGATTTGTAGTGGAGTTGATGCGGTGCCCGGGGCTTTCTCTCGCCTACGTACCGTGCCGCCCGTCTCGAGCGTTGCGGAGGCGACCGAAACGGACGTACCAGCGAGCGGGCCTCCTTACGCAAATAACGAAGACCTACTTGAATGCGCCGGCATGCTTATCGGTAGTCCAACCCGCTTCGGCAACATGGCTGCACCTTTAAAGTATTTTTTAGACGGTACGGGCAACGAATGGTTAGGCGGTGCGCTAAGTGGAAAGCCCGCGGGCGTATTTACCTCAACGTCATCGCTGCACGGTGGTCAGGAATCAACCTTACTAAGCATGGCACTGCCGCTTCTACACCATGGCATGCTCCTGGTCGGTCTCCCATTCACGGAAGCTGACTTAGCGACGACAACGACGGGCGGCACACCTTATGGCGCTAGTCACGTAACCTTTAATCGCGACAACGATAAACTATCGAAAGAAGAAGAAAACCTGGCGCGAGCACACGGCAAGCGCGTTGCGGAAATCGCATTGAAACTCGATCAGGCTGACTGATCGCTGAAACTCGCTCACAACTTCCCTATTACTTCCCGTACGAAGGGAATGGTTAGACGCCGCTGGGCAATCAGCGCCTCAGAATCAAGCTTGTCCAGAATTTGATAGAGACTCGCCATGTCGCGAGAACTGCGATTCAATAAGTACGCAGCAGCTTCTACCGGCAGCTCCAGACCACGATGGCCTGCACGCAATTGCAAAGCCTCTATGCGTTCACTATCACCCAGCGGGTGAATTTGATAAACGGGGAGCAACGAAAATCGACTCTCGAGATCCGCGAGTTCGAAGCCACAATCACGAGGTGCGGCCGATGCAGAGCACAGCAACGTCCCGCCTGCGTCCACAACGTCATTGAATAAACGAAACAATCCAAGTTCCCACTGATCATTCCCAGCGACGATATCAACATCATCGAGACACACAAATTGCCTGCTTGCTAAACCGTCAAGAATTTCCGCTCCGGCCGTCACAACATCACCCATCGGCAAGTACTGTGCACTGCTCTGCACACGTTCGCAAAACGCTTGCAGCAAATGAGTCTTGCCAACCGCAGCGCCTCCGCGCAACCAGCCACCCAACCCATGCCCGTCATTGACGAGATCCTGTAGAAAAGCGATTAACGCCTCATTGCCGGTCGGTAGAAAACTTTCGAAAACCGCGTGGTCCTGAAGCTTCAGAGGCAGCGCCAGTTGACTCAAGATTTTTTTACCGAGGGTACTTTGGGTGCATTTTCAATCCCGTCAGCAACGATAGCCGCTTCGGGATGTTCGGCCAGATATTGAGTGTAGAGAAATCTCACGAGCACTGAGAGAACCGCTGCGACCGGTAAGGCGAGCAAAATGCCGAAGAAACCGAACAGCTGGCCACCCGCGGCAACGGCGAATATGACAATCACCGGATGCAATCCAATTCTGTCACCAACCAGTTTTGGCGTCAGGAAGGATCCTTCAATTAGCTGTGCGATCGAAAATGTTGCGACGACTCCAACGAGTCGAAATAACGGGTCCGGCTCAAGTACAACGGTGAGACCTGCAAGCGCAATACCGAAAACAAAGCCCAGGTATGGAACGAAACTCACCAGCCCCGCTACCACGCCAATCGCGATTGCGAATTTCAAGCCAACCAACCCGAGACCCAGCGAATAGATTGCGGCTAGCGCAATCATCACCATAATTTGCCCCCGCAGAAACGCGCCAAGCACCTCGTCCGTTTCTTGCGCGAGCTTGAACACGGTTGGGCACTGCTGCTGTGGTATTAACGCCCCAAACTTGCCCACAATTGAATCCCAATCGCGCAGCAAATAAAACGTCAGAATCGGAACCAGGAATAAACTGAGAACCGCTGTCGCTAGCGCGCCACCCGATTTGCTAAGTGACAACAGTAACGTCGCACCCCAACTGCCAGCCATGTCGCTATACCGCGCTACGAACGCACCAATTCCAACGTCTTCACCCACCTCTATGCCGAGAAACTCCGTAACATTCGGCAACCAAACCTGTTCGGCCTGCGCCACGATATCCGGTAAGGCCGTCAAAAAGGCCGACACCTGCAAACGGATCAGCGGTACGACGAGCAGAACCAGCAGACCTAGCCCTGCAAAGGTCAGCAGAAAGACCGCGGCGACAGCAACGGATCTGGGTAATTTGAATTTTTGCAGTTTATCGGCAAGTGGATCACCAATGTAGGCAAGCAGTGCGGCGGCAATAAACGGCGTAAGGACTGGAGCCAGAAGCCATAACAACCATCCGACTAACGCGAGCGCAATCATCCAGTTGTTGCGCAAAGACTTACTTAACGACTTTTCCATACTCATGAGCTTTCGCCCGACTGTTCGCCGCCGTTGCGGGCACGTCGAGCCCAGGACCAGACATAGTCAATGCCACTTATCACAATGGTCACGACAACGCTGGCACCAATAATAGTAATCGCGATTTCATCGGGCCATGCGAATCCGGAGCGACTCAAAACAAATATGATAAATAGTAATTGCAGTGCCGTATTCAGTTTACTGATTCGAGTGGGCTCACCCTCTACCGGCTTAACGAGGAAATTGTAGAGCATCGCCCCGCCAACGATGACAACATCTCGCACAACAACAAGAATTCCCATCCACATGGGAATGAGACCTGTGATCACCAAAGTTATGAACGTCCCACCGACCAATAGCTTGTCGGCAATCGGGTCGAGTAGCGCACCAATGCGTGTATGCCAGTCGAATCGTTTGGCAAGATATCCATCTACACCGTCAGAGAAGCCAGCAACAAAAAACAAAATCAACGCGTTACCGTATTGTTCGTCGACAATGTACCAAAGGATCGGCGCGATCATCGCGATGCGCATTAGAGATATTGCGTTAGGTAACCAGCGTAGAGACATGTGCGTATTGGGTTCTAGTTTGGTCCGGAGATCGGAACGAAATCTTGATTGATATTCTGCATTGGTTTTAACTTTTCTTTCTGCTGATAGAAATACGTCAACATTGCGGCATCGCGAATATCTCGCACCTGATTGTGAGTGCCAAATGGATTACTACGAACCTCCTGCGAACCCGCATTGAATGGGTCAGTCGGGACCAGAAATCCACTCGCACGCAATGCGGTGCGCAGTCGATCTATTCCGCCACGCGCCTCAATATCATAAATGATGCTATCAGCAGAAACAGTGTCAATCATTAAATGATCCAGTATTCGCAGCTTCTCCAGGTATCGCTGCACTGCACCGTATGCGGACACCGAATTGATTCCTGAAATCTTAAGCTGCATGTTATCCCCGCGTTGGTTCCCAGGGATTGCTTCACTCGCAACCATCGCATCAGCGAGCGTGTTTAGCGCATCTTCTGGCTCGCCAGTCCAGTCCAGCCGTTGGCCATCGTTGTACCAAGTCCAGCGGTTCGCTTGAGCCGAGCCTGGTCGGAGACGCCCGACTAACACGGATGAGGCGCCGTAGCGCACTGCGGCCGCAATGAGCTGATCGTCAAATCCACCCCAGATATCGCTAAACCCTATGCGTTGTCGATCTTCCGCATCCAGCAGCGGAAATACGATTGGAATACCACGTCGCGTAGCGACTGCCTCCATACGTTCGCGCAGCATCTTGTTACGGTCGATGGTGCGATTAGCCGCTGGCATAAGAGTTTGCTCATCCGAGCCAATAATTTCACGCACACCCATTCCCCAATCTATCGCCAGCCAGGCGATTGTCAGCAGCCGGTCCGAGCCCCAAACGGGCGCACTCGTTTGGCGTAACGCGCGCTCCAAAGCCTCGCCTTCAAAAGACACAATAAGCGTGTCGCCGCGTCCTTCCTGATATTGACTGATAAATATCCGCGGATTGGGAAATAAATCGAGCATTTCTTCGGATTCGGCAATATCCGTAGATCCGGTGATACGAATGAGAACTTCATTTAGCGCAGCGCGATTTGCACCCGCCTCCGGATCCCCGCTGTCAGGATCAAGCGGCACCTCCACCGTATAGAGGGACTCCATTTCGACGCCCCATGCCAGCGGGGTTTGCCAGCCGCCGGCGAGCGATGCCAGCCCGCACAACAGCAAGCTCAGCCGAACGGATGATCTCCGGTCGTTGCCCAAATTGATCGCCTTGTCTCGCATTTAATTTGCCCGGCCAGCGAAGGCCAAAAAATGTGGTTTCCCGATACCGGCTGAAGCTCTATTATATCGTTCTCACAGTTGGCCTCCTAACTTGTTGGCAGAATAATTAAACTCCAACAGAAGGACTTACCAACATCGACCCGCAATCACATGGCCGGATGCCCACGAATTTGAAGCATGACAACAAAACCACTCACATATAAAGACGCTGGCGTTGATATCGACGCTGGAAACTCACTGATAGAGCGCATCAAGCCGATGGTTGCCAGAACGCGCCGGCCAGAAGTCCTGGCTGGACTGGGCGGTTTTGGAGGACTATTTGCCATCCCACCGGATCGCTATAAGGAGCCGGTATTGGTATCAGGGACCGACGGCGTAGGCACGAAACTCAAATTAGCGCATATGACGGGCAAACACGACACGATCGGCATCGATCTTGTCGCAATGTGTGTCAACGATGTGCTGGTCCAGGGTGCCGAGCCGTTGTTTTTTCTCGACTACTTCGCGTGTGGACAGCTCGATACAGAGGTCGCCGCAGCGGTTATCAGCGGCATTGCGGACGGTTGTGAACAAGCGGGTGCCGCGCTAATTGGCGGTGAGACAGCTGAAATGCCTGACATGTATGCCGCTGGCGAATACGATCTCGCTGGATTCTGCGTCGGGGCCGTTGAAAAAAGCGGGCTCATTGATGGATCGTCCGTTCAGGCAGATGACGTAATCATCGGGCTCGCCTCAAGCGGCCCTCATTCGAACGGCTACTCCCTGATCCGAAAAGTTCTGGAAATCGCGGAGAACCGTGACGTCAACGGCTCACCTGCCGAAGAATTATTAATGCAGCCAACCAAAATCTATGTTCGCTCCATTCTTGAGCTGCAATCGACACTGGAGATTCGTGGTCTCGCGCATATTACTGGCGGCGGGCTGTCAGAGAATATTCCACGCATTCTCGCCGAAAACGTGCATGCAGAAATTGACGTAAATAGTTGGCAGCAAATGCCAATCTTCGACTGGCTGCAGGCAATCGGAAGAATCGAAACTGACGAAATGCGCCGCACGTTCAATTGTGGCGTAGGTATGGTCGTTATCGTGGCGGCCGACAACGCAGACGCGGCAATTGACCTGCTCAATGCATGCGGGGAAAGCGCCTGGCGCCTGGGTCGCGTTGTTGCCGGTTCCGGACCGGTCGATTTCATCTAGCCCGAACTATTCGTGAATGCTCCGATGACAGTCGCAGCGGTTCTGATTTCAGGGGGCGGCACCAATCTGCAAGCGCTCATTGATGCCGTCGCTGCACGTGAGCTTGACGTTAATCTCGGCCTCGTACTAAGCAATGAACCCACGGCAGGTGGCCTTGTCCGCGCATCATCTGCCGGAATCAAGACGGCGATTGTCAATCACCGGGATTTCTCATCGCGTGATGATTTCGACTGCGCACTCATCGAGACGCTTTCACCACATCATCCAGATATCATCATTCTGGCTGGATTCATGCGTATTCTGACCCCAGCGTTTATCAATCATTTCGCTGGACGAATTTTCAACATCCACCCCTCTTTGCTACCAAAATATCCAGGGTTGGATACGCACGAAAAGGCTATGGCTAACGGCGATCAATGGCACGGCAGTACCGTTCATTTTGCGACAGCAGAATTGGACGGCGGACCGCGCATTATGCAAGGACGGGTCCCCGTGCTCGCCGATGATTCTCCCCAATCACTTGCCACCAGAGTGCTGGAAGTTGAACATCGCATCTATCCAAAGGTCGTTGAGCTGTTCGTGACCGGGCGCCTAGCGTTTGCGGACGGGCATGCCTGGCTCGACGGCAAACGACTCAATCAGCCGCTGCAATACGATGTGAATTCACCACACTGAACCCAGCCCTTAGGCTTTCGGCAGGGTCACACCCAGTTGACCCTGATATTTGCCATCGCGATCACCATAAGACACTTCGCATTCTTCGTCCGATTCGAAGAAAAGCATCTGCGCAATGCCTTCATTGGCGTAGATCTTGGCCGGCAACGGCGTGGTATTCGAAAATTCCAAGGTCACATGTCCTTCCCACTCAGGCTCAAGGGGCGTGACATTAACGATAATCCCGCAACGGGCATACGTGGATTTGCCGAGACAGATGGTCAGGACACTGCGCGGAATTCTGAAGTATTCCACTGTCCTCGCCAGTGCAAACGAATTTGGCGGAATGACGCAAACATCGCTTTGCTTATCGACAAAACTCGACTCATCGAAAGCCTTCGGATCAACGAGCGTGGACTCGATATTGGTGAATATTTTAAATTCATCGGCGCAACGAACATCGTACCCGTAGCTCGACGTGCCGTAGGAGATAATGCGTTCGCCGTTGCGCTCGCGAACCTGGCCGGGTTCAAACGGTTCTATCATCGCTTGCTCCGCAGCCATTTTCCGAATCCAACGGTCAGCTTTAATACTCATGCGGGCTACGTTCTCCTGTGCCGATTAGCATTCACTAGTGGACCAACCCGGTCGGGGTGATCGATCACTAGCTTTCCTCGACAACGATTTTCGGAAATCTTGCACTGTAATCTTTGCCTTGCATCGCAAGCCGGGCCGCCATCTTCCGGGCCGTTTTAAGATAGGCTTCTGCGGGTGCTTCTTCAGGCTCTGCAACAACGCTTGGTTGACCGCTATCCGTTTGTTCGCGGATACGTAAATCCAATGGCAGCTGGCCGAGCAATTCAACATCGTACTCTGCCGCCATCCGCGCTCCTCCGCCACTGCCGAAAAGCGGCTCTTCGTGCCCACAGTTGGTACACAGATGCGTACTCATGTTCTCGACGACGCCCAGGATTGACACGTTTACCTTGCGAAACATTTGCAAGCCCTTACGCGCGTCCAACAAAGCAATATCTTGAGGCGTAGTGACAATTACAGCGCCGCTTACTGGCACCTGTTGGGAAAGCGTTAACTGGATATCGCCCGTACCGGGTGGCATATCGACTATCAAATAATCGAGATCCTCCCACTGCGTTTGCTGCAGCATTTGATTGAGCGCCTGGGTCACCATCGGACCACGCCAAACCATCGGTTGATCAGGGTCAATCAGAAAGCCGATCGACATGACCTGCAGCCCATGCGCTCGCAGCGGAATCATTGATTGGCCATCCTCACTGCTTGGCCGTTTGTTGGGTACCCCTAGCATCAGCGGTATGCTCGGTCCGTAGATGTCCGCATCGAGAATGCCGACACTCGCGCCCTCTCGATCCAATGCAAGCGCAAGATTCACCGCTGTCGTCGATTTCCCGACGCCGCCCTTTCCTGATGCGATCGCGATGATATTCCGTACGTTGGGTAATGGTTTGAGGTTTCTTTGGACCCCATGGGCGGTAATTTTGGTGCTCAGGTCAATCGCAACATCATCAATCCCGCATTCGTCTTGCAGTGCTTCACGAATCGCATCCTTTAGGTCGTCTGCCACGACATCCAACGGCAAACCAAGCTCGATACCGATGTGCGCTCGATCGTCCGCAAGCGTAACTTCTGTAATCTTTGCGATATCGCCCAAAGTACAATCAAGGCCCACTATGGACAGCGAATTAAGGCATTTTCGAACATCTTTTTCTGTTGGCACCGGCATTATTCGTATTTTCACTTTATTAGTCGGGAAATTGATGGGCATACCACCTAGGCTGGTATTGTAACCACAGAACAGGCCAATAGCCGCAAGGGATAGTGGATTTCTTAACTGCTGGAGATCCTCCGCAGTTCACACTTCGGGAAGGAGCCAATGTGGCATAATTTTGACCAGAAATAGTTCGATAGAGACAGAGATAGAGAATTTGCCATAAGGTAGGCGAATTCACTCGATTGCTTGGGCAAATGCGATTGTCCGTCGTCAAACAAATGGAACAGACGTAGGGTTTATCTAATGGAGCGTTTTGTTCCTCATTTTCAGTTTACGCGGCGTATCGCTGATAGTGCAACCGACGCTTCGCGATGGTCCTTTTCTTGA
>Ga0315339_1000536_pt1 | contig 46037 bp, 24 predicted proteins | sample ASW17metaG_FD_204514 | JGI IMG/M metagenome (GOLD analysis project Ga0315339, IMG submission 204514) | Ammonia-oxidizing marine archaeal communities from Pacific Ocean, United States - ASW #17 | ecosystem: Environmental > Aquatic > Marine > Oceanic | place: USA: California | collected 2016-12-05 | reverse complement strand
CCGGCAATTCCACGTAGGCGCGCTCGGCCGTTGCATGCGCGCAAATTGGAATTTAAGCATATAGCGTTTTTTGTCGCTGAGATTGGGCATGGCTCGGTGCCAGGCATCGAAATGGACCAGCGCCACGGTGCCGGCCGGGCCGGTCAGGGGCAGGGGTGTTTCGTTGCACTCGGCGGGGTTGTTATCGGAGATCGTCTCCCAGTTTTGCACGCCGGGCAGGATGCCGGTGGGGCCCATGTCCTCGCTGGTGTCCTGCGGGTAGTAGAGGGCCAACAGCCAGTGGAAACGGGGCTGGCGCATATTGTGGTCGAATACATAACAGTCTTTGTGCCAGGTCTGGCCCTTGGAACCGGGTGGGTTGAGATGGCAGTGGCGGTGGGGGTTGAGCAGATAGTCGGGGCCGAGCAGGCTCGTCAGCACGCCCCGCATTTTGGCGTGCGCGAAGATGCGGGCGATTTCGGGTACGCGCGGCAGGATATTGTTGCCAACATTACCTTCTTTTTCGAAGACGTCCTCGATCGTGTCGTAGATCCGTTGATGTACCGGCTCGCTGAAGCCGGTGTGGACCAGCATATAGCCGTCGGTGATAAAGTGTTGGATTGCTTCGTCGGTAAGTAGGTGTTGGGCGTCGGTCATCCGCAGTTGCCTTTCTTCATCTGTATTATTTAAAAATAATAATTTTCGCGTTTCGCTGCGGTCTGCTGCGTGCAGTCGGTACAAGTATACGCCGCAGGCCAGCGATCGTCCACGTTGGTCGCGGCCGTCCCAGACGACTTTGTGATACTAGCCGCGCGCAGCCCCTCGGCCAAGGTTTGGAGCTTCGCCGCGGGTCCACCATCGGCGGCGAGCAGGTCGGCCAGGATCAACGGCAAAATATAGGGCGTGTATTGCATCTTTGTCGTTTCGCTAGGGGCGATGGGCTTGCTAAGCTCGCCGGTTTGCAGAGATGGCGTGCTCGGTTTGCCATTCGATATTGCCGCTGACGCAACCGTGCGAGATGACGAAGACGCGGTGGGAGAGCTCGAAGTAGATCGTCCGATAGAGCACCCCGGGGTGTGCTATGCGCAGATTGTGGATGCCGTCGTGCAGAAAATCTACGAGGCCGATTTCGTCGAGTTGATCGAGCTTGAATATACACTGGTCGCGGACGGCGGGCGGTAGGCTATTGAGTCAATTGGTGAAAGGCACGCTGCCGTGGGTGCCCTAATAAAAGAGGATTTCGCAAAAGGCTTGTGACGTCCACCACATGGTGCTCTCCGATTTGTTGTGTGTTGCGAGATGGCAAAAGCCAAAAGGTCAAAGCGGTATATGCAACCGTCATGCCAATATGGAAAATTTGTCTTTAGTGTATGTAAACGCAGGGTATAGGCTATTCGCGCGCTGGACGCCGTCGGTAGATATTGCATAATAAAGAAGACGGCCGCGTTTCTTTGCGGTGACGTTTAATCGGGGGAAGACAATGCAAATAGATTTGCTGCAGGCTACCGAATACGATCTGCCGATCGTGCACAATCTCGTCAGTTATTATGTCTACGAGATATCCGGGCCGATGGGCTGGAAGTGCAATGCGGAGGGGGTATTCGGCGGGTGCGACGATCTGGCCGAATACTGGCGGACGAACCATCCCGAGACGTCGCTGGAAGACCAGTGGCCCGAGCCAAAATGGCGGGGCTATCCATTTGTGATTCGCGTCGATCATCTGACGGCGGGTTTTGTTCTGGTCAAGCAATACGGGGAGCGTGCGGAGCCTTCGTATGACATGGGCGAGTTTTTTGTCCCGCGGCAATACCAACGGCAGGGTGTGGGCCGGGCGGCAGCTTGTGAGGCCTTTGATCAATTTCGCGGTTTATGGGAGGTGCGGCAGTTTTTGCAGAATACGCCGGCGTTGGCGTTTTGGCGCAAGGTTATCGGGGCGTATACCGGGGGGTGTTTTTCCGAGGTGCAGAAGGAGGTGCCGCACTATGGGATTGAGATGAATTTTATGTGGTTTGATAATCGTTTATAGAGTGCGTCTCACGCGGAGGCTCGGGGGTCGGCCTTCGGGCAAAGCTAAGGCGGCCCTATCTAGCTTGCGGAGGGGCGCAACGGCGGCGTGGCAAAGCCACCGTTACGAGCGGCGAGAGTGGGGCGATATAATCCAAGCGATGGCCTTTGGGAGGCTTGGCCCTACGGCCGCCCCCCGAGCCTCCGCCATATACTTGAGAATATCGCTCTACTTTTAAGCCTATTCCTGAGCTATCTCAACTTCATTCGTCGCTTAAAAGACGATGCTCGACACCGCTTTAGAGATAAGCGCTAGCGCGATCGACGACATGCCGATCAAACCCATACCGCAGGAATAACCCGCCAACAGGATCGGCGTATAGGCGCGCCAGCGCTCTGCGCCGAAACGTTTTTGGAAATGGTAACGACCGAGCATCGCGCCGATAAAGTTGGGCAAGAGGAAATGCGGCCAAGCGCCGACGCCGCCGATAAAGCCGTAGAAGAGCGCCACCGGCCATTTCAGCAGTGAGAGCAGGCCGAGCATGCCGGCGCTGCCGACGACGCCGGTGAGCACGTACTCCCAACGGATGATCGTCTTGATCAACTCGTTGCCGCCCTCGGCTAGTGTAGACTTGGCCCAGAAGGCCTGCATCGTTGCGTGGAAGGGCCAGAACTTTTGCACATACGGGTAGGCCGATGAGGGGATCGGGCCGAGCTTCCAGATAAAGGACCAGAAGATAAACGAGCAGACGAACATGATCAGCAAGGCGACGACGGCGAGTTTAACGATGCTGCCGAAGTGTGTGCGGGTCAGTTCGAGCTGTTTGAAGGCTGCAGCCTCGAAGCCCCAGTTGAACAGCGGGATCGGCGCGAACCACACCGCTGCGCCTTGGTAGCCGGACAGATAGAAGGAGCCTTCGCGCAGATAGGGGAAGGACGCGCCCTGCGGCGAACCAGTCAGCCCGATCATGCGCGCGCCTATGTAGGAGTAGATCGGTGTCCAGACGAAACCGAAGAAGGCGCTGATCCACCAGGGGAACGACGGGATTAACCACCAGACCAATAAGATGAAGCCCAGCGTGCTCACCGCCCAGATACCGAGCGCGGTGGGGATGGGGATATCACCGCGACCCTCGGGCAGTTCCTCGTCCGCGCTCTCGCGTTTGGCCCCACGCAATCTCCACATGGTCTGGCCGACCATCGCAAAACCCATTACCGCGACGAGGATCGCGCCACCGATAGAAAAGCTCAGCCAGAAGTCGAAGGAGTTGGCAATCTGCGTCGGTATTGCTGACATGCCCGGTTCCCAGGTGTGCAAAATTTCAAAAGAATAAAGCACCGGGTTAATGACGATATTGACCAGGAAAGCGGCAGCGAACGAGCCGACGACGATCCAGAAGGGTAGTACGAAGCCGACCATCACGTGGCCGATATCGGTGCCGATGCCCATAATGCCGGCGGGCAGCATTTCTTTGAGCGAGACGGTCAGATCGATAAACGGGATAGGCAGGATCGTGACGGTCTCGGTGAGGAAGATGCCCGATACCGTGGGAATGACGACGTAGAACAGGCCCCAGATAACGCCAATAAAGGCGCCGATACTGAAGACCTCCCAACGCCAGCCTTCCCTTGGTCCGGAGCTTTCGGCCAGAGCGGTGGCGCCGCCTGCCTGCACCGCGGCCATCGGATAGGGCAGGCGTTCGATATCGTTGGTGATGCGGAAGAGCACATAGCCCAGTGACAGACTGTTGATTTTCATCATGACGATGACGGTCAACAGCAAGGCGATCGGCTTGATCCAGTCGGGGTGTAGGAAGGAGCGTCCCTCTAGCGCGGGTGAGCCACGCGGCGGCACGACCCACTCGGGAATGTACTGGTGTAATCCATCGGCCTGCGGCGATTGGATCAGATATTGGTCCCAGATCAACCCACCGAATGGGCCGCCAAAAAGCTCGGCCCCGGTGCCGAGCTTACCGCCCATCATTACCAAGCCGCCGGCGACCCAATAGAGTATAATCACTTCTTGTGGTCGCAGTCGGACAAAGGAGCGCTTGGCGATCTCTATAAAGAGAATCAGCGTCACCCACTCGGCGCCGCCGGCCATGCTCTGGCCGGTGACCAGCCCCAGATAGATCGCGCCTGGCAACATGATAAAGCCGACGAAAAGCGCCGCCCATAGGGTCTTAATATTGAAACCCGGCTCAAAGTTGAGGTCGTCGGGCATCAGTTGTAGCCGCTCGGGCTCTTTTTTAGGGTCTTTCGCCATCTCCTAATTTCCGTAGAGGGGGTGCCCCTGCCCGGGGAACCAGATCATATCGATAAAGAAGGACAGACCGATCGCGGTGAAATACCCGAAGACCAGACCGATGAAAAAAGGTTGTGCGCGCTGGTAGAGGCCGATGCCGCCCGAACGCATAATGGCCCATTTGGCCAGCCATGAGACGAAGACCGAGAAGACGATAATGGTCATCGGGTAGGAGCAAATGCCGACCGGCATGCCGATGGGGTGCAGTGGCCACCAGGGGAAGCGATAGCGCATAAACGTCAGCGCGCTCATCGCTCCGGCGCCGCCGACTAGGTGCCATAACCGGGTCCAGTCGGGGGTCTTGAGAGCGATTTTGCGCAAACTCTCGTTAAAGGGCACTTGCGAGCCCGCGCCGAAGATCCAGCCGCCGTAATTGTAGGCACCAAACGAATAGCCCATATAGAGCGCAAAGGCCATCGAGACGACGAGGGCAACCAACGCCGAGAGCATGATGTAGAAGGTCAAGGAACGGCGCCTGAGCTGTATGTGATCGGAGAGCTTGGCGCTATTGGCCGCGGCGACCATAAAGAAGCCCTTGAGCTCGTGGTGCCAGCCGTAAGACAGCCCCATGGCGATATTGCTCTGCGCGGTGGCGTATGGCCCGAGTATGTTGCCGACGAAGGTTTGGCCTATCAAAGGCGCCCGGCTGAAGAGCAGACCGCCTTCCATGATGATACGGGTAATGCCGGTATAGAGGATCAACGTTGCCAGTATAAAGAGCGCGATGGTCGGGACGTTCATGCCGGCGCGCCACATCCAGAAGGCGATGTAAAGCAGGGCGAGTCCGCCGCCGAAGACGATCATGCGATAGGACATCAATTCGTCGGAATCGTCTATGGTCGGGTCATCGTGGATGGCTTTGCGCCAAATGGAGCCGAGGTGCTCGCGCGCCATCCACAGCATGCTGGAGACTAGTACGATCATCGCGCCGAAGGACTGCCAGCCGATGGCCGGATGACCGAGGGTATAGACGTCGCGGTTGGCGATGGTATAGCCGAAACGATTAAACAGGCCTTCTTGCACCATGGTCAGCAGGGTGAAGAACCACAGGCTAAAGGAGACATCGAGGTTGACGAAATAGGTCAGCCCAACGATGGCCCAGTTGATATTGGTGTTGATCGCGGGAAACTCGCGACCGATGCGGATCGGATCGGATAGTTCGCGCGGGATCGGCGGAAAGGCCGGCGTAAAATAGGTGACAACATTCCACATGACGATAGAGAAGGGGATGCCGAAACCGATCCAGAAGGCGGATTTGCGCACAAAGCCGGGCCAGTTGGAGCCGGGCGGTGGCGAGATGAGTTGTTGCGGCAATGCCATCAGCGCGAAGGGCAGGCGCTCGTATTCAACCCACTGTTTGCGCAGCGCCGAGACGATGCAATGACACAGGAAGAAAATCGCCATCACTAGGCTGGTCCACCAAAAGAGCGGCCCGACCCAGGCGCCCCAGGGGATCGCCTCACCGGCGGGTATGCCGTTGTAGAACCATTTGAGCGCGATCATATCGTTGGGCACGAGCCATTGCTGGATATGTTCGACGACTTTTGCCTGCCACTGGTTTTCAGGCGAGGCAAAATACTGCGGCGCGCCGATGACGGCGATCATATAGGTAGAGGTGCCCCACGTGGGCACGGAGGCACCGACCAGTGACATGGTGAAGATCAGGCCGAGCTCGGTAGTGCTGAGGCCTTTTATTTTTAGAAAGGTTTTTAGGGCGGCGTTGAGAAAGACGAGTCCGGTGAAGATGAACATGACACTCAGGGGCAGGTAGCTAATGGCCCATTGCGATGAATGCAGGATGAACATGCTATAAGGGGCGCCGACGTTGATCAGAACTACTAGGCTTAGGCCTATTAGAAAGGCGCGCAGTGGAAATTTTTTGGTAGTAGGTTCAGTCACTTTTAGCTTTTGAATTTGAATTTTCTTTTTTTGAATTTCGGTTTTCGTGCGATGTCTTTGCGGATGACCGAATCACTTCTCTTGTAAGTCCGCCTATCTTACACAGCCTCCATCCCGTACTCCGCTTCCACCCGCCCCTGGTACTCTCCGCGAATCCCCGCCGGCAATGTCCGCCAAACCAAGAACCGCTTGCGCAACACATTGAGAAAGTTGCGGTTCATCCGTTGCCAAGAGACCATATCGCCGCTCAATCGTTCGATATTCGTCTCAATCTTATAGATCCGATGTTCTCCAGTGGGAATCGCCCGCAAACGGACTATCTGGCTAATGCCCAGATCATAGGGCGCTAGCCAAGTCCGCATCGCAATCTCGTAAGACGGCTTAGCACCGGTTTCGCTTTCGTTGACGGACAGTTCGACCTCGCGCGCGATAAAATCGCCGACCGATCCCTCGCCATAGGCGACGAAGACCGTTTTTAGATAGACATACATACTCGGTACTTCGGCACCGCCGATCGTAAAGGGAAAATCAAACGACCAATGATCCCCTTCTGGCGCGGGAAATTGCCATTGCCGGGTGACGTCGGGCACCGCCATGCTCGCGGCTAAACGCGCCGGATAGAGCGTCGACAGATATACCGTGCCGATGACGACGACCGTGGCCCAGACGGCGGAAAGGGACGAGTAGTTGAGGGTCAGGCCGTCCAGTAGGTCGTATTGCAGCATCAGCATATGCGAAATCTGGCCGATGATATAACCGGCTACCGCGCCGAAAGTGGCGAAGACCGTCGACTCGGCCAAAAAGAGCATGCCGATATGGCTCGGGGCCAGGCCGACAACGCTGTAGATACCGATTTCGCGCGAACGCTCGTAGACTGCGCCGGTCATGGTGTTGAGGACGATCAGCGCGGCGATCAGTACTGGAATAAAGAGTTGGCCGGCGCCGCTGATCTCGGTCGAGCCGATCGAACTGTAAGCGACGACCTTGTCGCCCTTGCTGACGAAGAGCGTCAGGGCGACCCGCGACATAAAGGACTCGACGCGCTGGGTGAAGTTTTTGTCGCCGGCATCAGCCGCGACGGCGATCGAGCGCAGGCGGCCGTCCATATTGATGACGCGCTGGTAGGGCAGAAAGATAGTGTTGGTCACCTCGAGGTGATTGAAGGTCTCGACGGTGGTCGAGGCCTGGGTGCGCGGGTCCTCGGTGTTTTCGCGGTTGATCAGCGCGGCGTCTTTGACGGTATCGACGGGGGTGAGAGCCTCGCCATCGAGGTCGGTGACCTCTTTTAGCGTAGCGCTGTTGAAAATTCCGATGACCTGGTATTCCTCGCCGTAAAGTGAGATTTTTGCCGTGCCGACATCAACGGGCACGATGCCGACGAGCGCGGCCAAAGAGTCGGGCAGGATGACGGCGTTTAAATCGTCGGCGTTGAAGAAACGGCCGGCGGTCAGGTGTTGGTCGATGCCGGTGACCTGAGTCTCTTCGGGCTGCATACCGACCAATCCGTGCGCGAAACTGGCCTGGCCGGATTCAGTCGAGGTGAAATTGATATAGGCCTTTTCGGATTCTACCGGGGACAAATACCAAGCGCGCGGTACGACGAGGGTGCGGTCGCTGAAGGCGCTCGTGACGTATTGGAGGGTGGACTCCTGCATGCCGCGCCAAGCTCGGTCGCGCACTAGCGCACCCTCGTAGGTCGGCGTGGTGTCGCGTGGCAGACGATAGAAGTCGAGGCTTGATTTGACCGAGGTAAAGGAGTTGACGGTAAAGGTCAACAGCGTCAAGGTAGCGGCGGTGAGCGCGGTGCGCATTTTGCGTTTGCTGAGGTTGGAAATGCCCAACAATACGGCGGCGAAACTGGCGGATAGGCGGCCGACATCGGTTTCGTGCAGACCGGCGGCGGCGCCCCGGCGTTTGGCCAGCAGGGCCAGGAAGCGGCTAATGACGATGGAGACGACTAAGAGCCCCAGGGCCAGGATTACAAAGGCCAGGAAAATAATATAAGGCGAGGTGCTTAGCTTGAAGGCCGGGTGCACCCAACGCAAGATCAGAAAGACGCCGACGAAGAAACCGACAAACCCCATGAGCTGTCGACGGACATCGGGGAAACCGAGAAAGAAGCGCTCGCAGAAAAAGGAAAAGGGCAAGATCAGTGCGAAATAGAAGATGACCGCGCGCACGGTGTCGTTGGCAGTGGATTTTATTTCCGGGTAGATGCGGGCCTCGAGGCCCAGTGCGCGGCGCACCGCGCTTTGATAGCCGGTGTAGTCATAGGTAGCGAGTTTTTCACCTGCTTCGACTAGGGCTTCACGGGCTTCGCTATGCATCGCTTGCAACTCGTCGAGCACGATGCCATGGCGAGCCATCTGCTTGATGCGCGCCTCGTCGAGAGTCCAGATATCGCGTGCGGCTTGCAGGGCCGGGTAGGGGATGAAGCCTTGGTCGACGGGGAAGCCTCGGCCCTGGGCGCGTTCGATGGTCTCAAGGTCTACCGTCGATGGGTCGGGCGGGTTGGCGAAGAGGCCGGAGTCGGCGTTGGTCAGCATATAGCGCACGCCGGACAGTGCGCTCTCGCCGCCGAACCCGGCTTCGCCGGCGAGGATCTTGACGCGGGTACCGGGTTCGGCGAAGACGACGCCGGCCTGCACGACCCGGTCCTGCGAGCCGCTCTGATTTTCTATATAGCTGAGCGAGAAAGAGCGCGGCGGGGCGTCGTTGGTGCCGAGCACGTTGATCCGGTCCATCGCCGAGAGGTAGCGCGGGTCGACGACTTCGAGGAAACTCAGCGCCCGGCAGTGGAATAGCACCTGCAGCATGCGGTTTTCCCACCAGCCGTAGGGTTGCGTGCCGGGGTAGGTCTTGTCGCCTTCTTCGCCGAGGTCCGGGGCTGAGGTAATGCGGCCGTAGTCGTCCAACTGGAAAGCCTGGATCTTGTTGGCGAAACGGTTGCGCATGATGTCGAATTTGAAGTAGCCGGTCTCGTCCCCCTCAGCCTGCGCGTGGGTAGTGATCAGTGTGCGCACGCCGGCGACCGAATTGGGTCCGGGTTGTAAGTAGGTGACTAGGGCGCCGGGTACCGGGGCCTTCGGCACGGCGAAATTGACGTCGCGGTCGAACCAGTAGATGTTGCCTTCGAGGCTGTGGCCCCAATCGCGCAGGGACAGCTTGGTGTCGTTGAAAAAGTCGGGATCGGAAGTGGCCTTGAGTATTAGTCCGGCGATGGTGCGGGTTTGCTCAGCAAGGTTGTCGAGTTCGACGAATTCGAGTTTGTCCAGCGGCGTGTCGACGCGTTGGCGCAGTTGGTTAGGTGTGACGAAGGACAGGGCTTCTTTGCCGACGAAGGCCGAGGCCTCGCTGTCGAGGGCCAGACGCGTGGGCATGAAATTCTTCCATACCCTTTTCTTGGGTGCGACCGCGTCCTGGTAACGAGTCGAGTCGGAGAAGATCTCGCGATTGTACTGCCCAAAGCGGGTGGAGTAATGCGCCATCAGGTTCTTCTGGTAGTCGTTGTTGCCCCAAACTGAGTTATAGAAGGTACCCATGGTGAAGGCGCCGACTTGAGAGCTATGGCTCGAAAGATCCAGCCCGATGAAGAGGCGAAAGTCAATGAGCTCAGCGGTCGGAATTTTATCGCGAAAATACTCGCTGGTGCGTGCGTGCCGGTAGAGAAAGTCGTTGACACCGGCGAGGCCCTCGAAGTGGCCCGGTGTGGCGAGAAAAACTACGGTGTAACGGGTGCCTTCTTTGACGAGCAGGCGCGCGACCTCCAACAGGGCGGCGATGCCGGTGGCGCTTTCGGCGCCGGGCGCCAAGGCCGGGACGACGGAGATGGCGTCGTAGTGGGCCTGGATGACTATGACTTGGTCTTTCCATTGCTGGGTCTTTTGCCGCTGGCCCAGCGGCATGTCTTCGGCTAGGCCGGGCAGGACGGCGAGCAGGTTGCGCGCTTCGACCTGTTGCCAATCCATGCGCGCGTCGAGGTGCACTTTGCTCTCGCCGCTCTTGGCGTGTTCGCGCAGAAGCTCCGCGTCGACTGCTTCGAGCCAAAAACGAGGAATGTCGACGGGGACCTGGAGGAACTTCTCGGCGGCTTCGCTGCGGGTGACGCGACCGTCGTCGTAGAAGAGTACGGCCGCCGCGCCCAGCGCGCGTGCTTCGACATAGGCGTTGCCCGAGCCGAAGCCCATTAGCGCGATGCTGCCTTCCAGTCGTTTGCCGTCCATCGCCTGCAAGCGGCCGCGTCCCAGGTCGACTATGTGGCCGTCGAGACCGTCCGGAGGCAGGGACGTCGTGCGCACGTGGTTGGGCCAAAGGCCGTGGATCGGAACGGTGGTCCCAGATTCAATGATACGGAGTTTGCCGCCGAGGTCGATCGGAACCGAGAGGGGGAAGGATTCACTGGCGACCTCTATCCCGAGGAGGCGGAACTCGTCTTTGAGGTAGCGTGCGGCGTTTTCCGCGCCGGGATACCCGGTGACGCGGGAAGCGTCGCTGGTTAGGGCTTGCAGATGACGTTCGAGACCTGAGGCGTCGATCTGCGATACCGCCGTGCGGATCGAGGGGTTTTCGGCGTATGTCGACTGTTCGATCAGCGCTTCCCAGCCGATGGCCTTTTCGATCCAACGCGTGATTGTCGCAGGGTCGAAAAGCGTGACGGAGAGCAGGAAGACCGCCGCCGTGGCGAGTAGGAGTATTTTTTTCAGCATGCAGCCGCCGGGAGTGGTTCACCGGCATAGAAAAGGGGCAGGCCGTGGCCTGCCCCGGAATGGATCTCTTTGTTGGTGCGGTGTCCGGGCTCGCTAATTCGCAGCCAGCTTTTCTATGTTTTTGACTTTCTTGATGTCGCGTTTGAAACGGAAGCTGAGATCGATAGTTTCCACAGGCTCGTTGCGGTAGTTGTAGCGCAGGCCGAACTCGGGGATCGTGACCGCGATTTCGCCGACGTCGGCGTGGATTTTAGAGAAGACTACATAGCCCTCAACCTCTTGGCCGGAGAAGCAAAACTCGTCGTCCGGGTATTTGGCTTGAGTGTAGAGATCGCGGCGCTCTTTGTATCGCAGGTAGCCCAGGCCGTTGAAGGCGAGTGGGTAACGACGGAAATATTCCTCGGCGTCGTAATCGCCCCAAGGATAGTAGTGGCGTCCGTTGACAGATTCGACAGTGATCATCAGCGGATCGAGCTTGACCTTGGGATATTCGTAGTTTTTGATCGTGATCTTGAAAATAGACAGCCGTTGCGGTGACTTGCCGGTGCGCCCGTCTATCCAGTTGCCGTAGGTGAAGGGATTCGACGGCAATTCGTCGGTGGGGCCGCTGGCATCCGAGGATTGTGCAGGGTATTGGCGGTTGATCTCCTCGTCGGTCATCGGTCGGACAGACACTTCGAGGCGGTTCTGCACAAAGGTAACGGTGCCGTCGTCGAGGATGTCCATCCTCGTACTTTCGCCGACGGTCTCCTGTTGCGCGGCCTCTAGGGGTTCGAATTTGCCCGGGATCAGGTAGTGGCCACACCCGGCGAAGAAGGCCAACGTGGCAAACGAAAAGGTTAAGCTCAAGATGTTTTTATATGTGCGCATCGGGGTGCTCCTCTCTAAACGACTATAGATCCACCGGGCTTTTGGCCTGCCTTCTGCGGGAGACGAATTCCCCGAGAAGTTCATCATTCACCGCGACAATGGCGGCGTGTCGCTGGCGCAATTGCTCAATGTAACGGTCGAACAGGGGCGCGGCTTTAGCGTCGCGCAAGTCCTGGACGATCTGGTTTTGTAACGCTTCCTTGTTTCCGCCGAGACTCGCGTAGCGTTCTTTATTGGCTGTGTAGAAGGCGCCGAATTCGTTCTCGTCGATCTGGACCTGCGAGAATATCTCGCGATCCGACAGGGCTTCGATCAGTTTCTGCTCGCGCAGTTTTTCACGCCGAGCGTGTAAGCTCTCGTACAGGCCGAACTGTTTGGCTTCTTCCGACAGTAAGCGGTCGGCGACGAAGGCCCGGGTGACTTTGAACCCGAGGGCGTCAATCGCGTCGGGCAACCGCTCGCCGTCTGCTCCGAGCCGGGCGAGGGCTTGTTGGTAATCACCGAAGTTCCAATCGCCCAAAGTACTACTGACCAAGCGAAGGTCCGGTTGTACGCGGCCGGTGTATGTTTGCCGCAAGCCACTGGTGTCCAGGCGCACGGCGTATTTACCGGTCAAGTGTTCTAAATAAGCCAAATTGGCCTGCTGCTTTTTACGTTGAGCGAGGGCCGTCTCGGCGAGTGGTCGGCGGTCCTCCAGAGATACCGGACGCGTCTCGGCGATGCCCATCACCATATACTGCCCATCCGCCTCGATTAGCTCAACGGCCCCCTCTGCGAGCAGAAAGAGCGCGGCCAAACGCGGGTCGCCGGTGTTGAACGCGTTGAGCCAACCGCTTTCGCTCCAGTTGGCTAGACCGTATGTCTCGCCGAGTTGAGCGAATCCCACGTTTTCACGGGCCTTTTGCAACGCTTCGAGGGCCTGGGACCTGTCGGCGAGCATGAGGCGGCTTAGGCGAATCTCGCGATCGGCGCCGGCCTCAGCGAAAAACTCCGCCAATTCGGCTTCGGTCCACTTGAGTGCCTCGCCCATGTCGCGCGCCAGCAACTCTTCAACCAGTTGATTCCGTTCCCATGCCACTATGCTGGCCGCGACGGTCTCTTCAAGGCCCTGTGCCCGGGCTTCAAAGAGCAGCAGTTCCTTGTCGACGACAACTTGGAACTGCTGCCGCCAATCTTCCAGGGTTTTGGCTTGGGTCCCAGCGGGCAGCCTTTTAAGGGCTTGCGTGAAATCTTGTTCGCTTATGTTTGTGTCGCCCACCCGGCCGAGGATTCTCGCCGGTTGTTCTTGCGGCGTCTCGGCGCAGGCCAATAGCCCTAAGCTCAGGAAGACGGAGCGTTTCCAATCAGCCAATGCTGGGGCTTAGAAGCCCCATCCTCTCCTTTCGGCTGGTCGGCCGCCCAGGCGTTCCTGTTCGAGACCGGCGAAGAGCTCGATAAAGGCGATGGTATTGCTCACGTCCAGGTCTTGCAGGTTGCCGAAGTTGATATCGTTGACCTGGAAGCCGACGTTGGAGGTGATGCTATAACCTTGGTATTGTACCCTGTTGGTATACTGTAGGGTAAAGACCTTGCCGATGAAATCGTCGATGTATTCGGGCGGCAGCGGGTCGGGTATCGCTTCGGAGTTGCGGAAGATGATTGCTTCGACACCGACCTCGACCCGGCTTTTTGTTAAGACTGGGAACACGGCGGAGAGCGAGATAATTTCGCTTAACTCGTTGATCTCGAGCTGCGAGGTCCGCGGTTGGCTGCGTTTGCGCCATATGTTTTTCCAGCGCGGGATCAGGGTGATATTGCGCCCTATCTCGACGGGATAGTCGGCCTTGTTGATGACACCGATAAAGGAGCTATCATCGAGGCGGTCGGCGGCAGCGCCGCGTTGTTTGAAATGGTCGAAGCGGAGCTTGTTCATAAAGGTCAAGTTGCCGCGGGTGTATTTCCAGCCGATGAAACTTTGGTTGACCATGGTATCTTCGGTGATCAGTGGATCATCGAAGGGCTGCAGTCCGCCGATAGAGCCGGGGCGCTGGACCCATTGCAGCAAATTGTCGGAGATCGTGTCCTCGACGAATTTGAGCACATGGAAAACCTCGAATTTGCCGGTCCCGGGCACGTCGCGCAACGCGCTGACCATCAGGTAGAGGGCCTCGGAGGTCTCTTCGCCGGCGATTAACCATTCGCGGTTGCGGCCAGCGGTGATATTGACACCGGGGTAGAGCTCGCCGCCACCGTAGATGTTCCAGCCGCGGTGGCCTTTTTTATATGGGTAATCGGCTTCTTCGTCGTTTTCGAAGCGGTCGACTACGGTATTGTGGTTCATATCGACGCCGAACAGAAAGTCAGGCGGATCAATATAATGCCGTAGGAAAGGCTCTTCGTAGTCGGGCGTGAGGTTGACGTTCTCGTTGAAATCGGTGATCAAGTCGTTGTTTTCATCGAGACCGGGGAAGACGGCATTGTCGCCGCCGCCGCCGCCGAAACGCGGCCAATCGACGAGTTGATCGTTGTCGTCGTTGTCGTCTATATACTCGAACCAGTTCTGTCGTTGGTTCTCGTAGTCGACGAAGTCGTTTTGGTCGGTGATATAACCGCGTGTGGCGTAGTCGTGGTCCATGCTGAACGCCTCGCCGTAACTGAACCAGCGGCCGGTGCGGCGGGTGGCGTTGAAGAACCAGGCGTCAGCAGTCACTTCCCCTTTTTTGAGGTTGCTCAGCTTCTGGATGTTGATGTTGGGATAGCGCTGGAACTGGGTGTTGCGTGCGAATTCGCCACGCACCTCCATGCCCCAGACGTCCTCAACGACGAGGTCAACGCTGGCGATCTGGTTGGCAGAGGGCAAACCGTAGTCGAAGCGGACAACGCGTTGGTTCGTATTGTCGCGGACATTGCCTTCAGCGCGCGTGATCGGCAGGAAAATCGGCTGCCCGTTGATATTGGTCTGCAGGTTAGAAGTCATTTCTACGCGATAGTCGTTGGAGAGCACCATAGCGAAACTGACCTTCTGCACCACCAGCGGGTCGGGGACTCGGTAACGCAACAGGATCGGTGCCTCTTCGAGTGCCTCGAGAAAGCCTTCACGTTGACGACCACCTTCGATGGTGGGGTTGACCGGCATGGTTTCACCGTCAACGATCATCTGCGACGAGAAAAAGAGAGCGCCTGACCCGTCGCCGGGAGAGTCATCGGCGATACGGATTACGATCTCGGTGACATTGCCCGAATTCTGGCTGCTGGTCAACAGACCGGCGCGGCTATTCTCGGAGAAATTGCTGCTTGAGGAGCCGAAGTTAGAATTAACGAGAGTCGCGCCGAGATTGATGAAATCGCCGATCTGGGTAGTACCGCGCAGGCCCATGAAATTGGTGTAGTCCGTTTCCTGAACACGGTTCGAGCCCTGAACCACGCGCACTGGCTCACTTACGCGCGAGAGCAACACGGTGGCTTCGTATTTGTCGGAAGCAAAATCCCACTGGACGCCATTGAAACGGGAACGGCTGAAGGTCAGCGGGGTCAGCGTAGTACGGATCTTGTCACCGACGGTCAGAGAGGTGAAATACTGGCCTTTGGAGTCGGAGGCAACGACCAAGTTTTGAAACCACTGGCCGAAACGAGCGTCTTTAAAGACGGTGCTGCCGAAGGCCAAGGGCTGCTGTTGGCGCCACTCGTAGACGCGCCAACCGCGCGTGATGTAGTTTCCAAAGATGTCATACTGCCCCAAGCCTTCGAGTTGGGTACTGACATAGCGTTCATAGGGCTCTTTGGCGTAGTTGGTGTATTTGTAGCCGCCCCAATCATAAATGTAGTAGAGGTCTTGGGGTACATACCATTTACGCAGGGTCGGGATCAAGGGGTCGAAACCCTCAATGCGAACCTGTGAAGTGGCGCCGCGTTCGCGGCCCGGGGTTGCAGCTTGGATGCCGGACGCCGTAATGGCAAATACAGCCACGGCAATACCCCAGTACGAAACTTTGCGCATAACAACCCTCCCTTAGGCGATATTCGCGTTCGGTATACTATTCAGTTTTTTGGAGCAAGACAGTTGGCCCCGGCTATAATAGATCCGCACCGGTCTGCGCTTACTGTCTGTTGCCGCCGCCCGCTCATCGGTGCTGCGGCGGGTAAATCTAATACACTACGGCGACGCTGCGCATTTGTGTGGCGTCGCCAGCGTCGGTGTTGGCTTCCAGGCGAATCAGGTACAGGCCCGGGCGCACGGTCGTGTTATTGTCGTCGCGGCCGTCCCATGCGACCTGGTTGGGGCCGGAACTATCGCGAGCGTCGTAGAGGCGGCGCACTTCGCGGCCGCTCAGGTCGTAGATGATGACCTGTACACCGACTGGGTCGGTGGCCTTGAGTAAGATGTATTCGAGCGCGATTTGGTCGTTGATGCCGTCGCCATTGGGTGTGATGAGATTGGATGAGAAGTCGACGCCGGTAAAGAGTTTATTGTCGATTCGGGCGCTGACGACCAGCGTATTGTCGATAGCATCGACGTTGGCATTGCCGAAGATGATGCGCTGCGGAAAGGCGTCCGATTGGCTGTCGGCGACCTCGCCGCGGAACTCGGTGCCGGAGATCGTCATCAAGCTGGTAAAACGTACATCAATGGCTTGGCCGCTGCGGGTGATGCGGTTGTTGGGAAAGGCGACCTGCAGACGGCCGTCTTCGCCCTGCCAAGTAAAGTCGTTGATTTCAATCCCGTCAATGCTTAAACCTGTAGCCCGGGCGGCGAAAGGCGTGCGGATGATCACTGTATCGAAACCGCGCTTATCGTTCGCGGTGACCGAGCGCAGGTGATAGGTGAAATCGTTTTCCTGGCCGAGGATCGCGGTAGTCGGGCTGATTTCGGCAATGACCGAGTCGGCGATAGCCGGCGTGGTGTAGCTTATGACGACGGAATCGACGACAGCCTTATCGAGTAGGCTACCGGACAGCAACTTGAACTGAAACTGGAAGTAGCGCCTGTTGTCCGGCGCGTTGATTTCGGCATTCTCAAGCTGCGCGTAGGGTGGTGACCAGGTACTCCAGTCACGGGTATTTTCACGGATGATGCCGGCGTATGAAGGATCAAGCGTGCGGTCGAAATCGTCGAGCGATACTTCCTCGAATTCGCCGGGGATTCCCGTTTGGCTGAAATATAGCGAATCGTTGGCGACATAGCCAGTTTTGGTGCTGAACTGCGTTTTGGCTTCGCCGTTGATGCTGGTATAGACATTGACCGGACCCATATTAGCTGCGTCGCCTAAGTCGATCACTCGGGAGATATATTGGGCAAAGGGTGTGACACCAACCCCAAAGACCTCGAGATCGCCCATCTGGAAGCCGCGTTCACCGGTGCTGCGCAACTTGAAGTAGCGGACCTGGGTCGGTGAGAAACTGAGGTCTAGTTCGGGCAGACCATGGGAGCGGTCCTGGGCGATCAGCGAATAGACCGGTTTGTCTCCGATGAAATTGAGTGAGTCGCCGTCGTTGACGTAAAATTCGTATCCACGCAGCGAGCGCTCGTCATCGTTGAGCACGCCGCGATGGAGGTAGATACGCTGAAGCACGAAGACGGCGCCCATGTCCACTTCCAACTCGGCGCCATTGGTATTGGTATAAACGCGCCAGCCAGTGGTATACTGTTCGTCGATCAGTTCCTTGAGGATCTGGTTGGAGCGCGCCGCTGCAGTGCGCACCGAGGTAGTCGCGGTGCCGCCGAGCTCCTTGATGCGCGGCAGGAGATTGGCCTCCGGGTCGGCTTCTAATGGGGAGAGCCCGTTTTCGTCGGTCACTTCAAGGGCATTGAAGATCAGCGAATTGTTCTGCCATTCAAGACCGTCGTTGCCACCGATTTTGAGGCGTTGCACTTGGGCTTGGCCGGAGCTGCTGAATCCGATCAGCAAGGTAGCTAATATATATGCGGCGCGGAGCATAATCGTTCCTCTTCTTACTCGAAGAAAATTAGTCAATTTCCATAAGTCGTACGACAAAATATAAGCCTTATTTCGCGATTTTGGGCCGGCCTTAATAGGCCACAGAGAGAATCCGCTGCGCGGTTTCAGTCCGGGAATCACCTTCGATCCCGATTTGCACCAGATAGGTGCCGGGAGCGACGGTCGAACCTTCGTCGTCGCGGCCGTCCCAGGTGACGTTATAGCGTTGTGCCAGACCGTCTTCGCTGGTCAATTCGCGCATTTTGCGGCTGGCAAGATCGTAGACCCTGACTTTAATCGGACGCGGTGTCACCAGCTTGAGTGCATCGAATTCGATGACCAATTCATCGTGAATTCCGTCACCATTCGGCGTTAAGACGCTGGTTGAAAAAGCGATATTGGCCAATAGCAGGCCGTTAATGGGTAGTTGGACTGAGACCGATTCGCTGGTGATATTGCTGTTGGCATCACCCTTTTCGACCAATTGGCGCACCTCTTTGCCAAGGTTGCTATTGCCCAAAAAAAGGTCAAAGCGGGTCTGGTTCTGGTAGATTGTGCTGCTGAAGGATAGCTCGACCAGTTCCGAACTGCGAACCATCGAGGGTAAATCGAGAACGAAACCCTGCTCTGTAGGCGTGATTTGCGCGTCAATTTGCTCATCGCCCAGCATCAGGCCCATAAAATCTACGGGCACGGAGGCATTCATGATCAGGCGGTCAAAACCCTGCGAGCGCCCGCCAAAGGTCGGAAGGACGAAATAGGCGAAGTCCTCTTTGATGCCGGGGCTGACCTCGGCGGGAAAAACCTCGGCGCGGGTGGCCAGCGCGATCGGGTCCTCGACATTTAAATGTAGCGAGCTAACGGATGCCGCGACAGTCGGGTCGTCAGAGACCAGGCGCAGATCCAACTGGGCGTAGCGGCGTGGCGAGGGCGAACTAAAGAGCGTGCCGGATACGACATATGGGTCGCTCCAGATGCTCCAGTCGCTGCCGACGGAGATCGATATTTCCGTCGGGCCGCGCAAGCTTGATGGGGTCTTTTCCCATTTCCGCTTGGTGATTTCCTTGCCCTTCTTGTCAAAAAAATGAATTTCTTCGACGATCTCGTTGCCGGTGCGGCTGCGCACCTCGACCCTGGTGCCGGACGGGGTGATCGCGTCCCATTCGACGGAGGTCAGGCCTTTGGTGTCCGTGAGGTCGAGGATTGGCGAGGTCATCTGCAATTCGGCGGGGAAACCCTGCCCGTAGATCTGGAACTCGCTGATCAGCGCGAAGCTGCGATAGGTGCCGTGGGTGCCGGCGCGGTCGCCGCCATTGCGGGTGGAAGGGAAAAATTGCTTGATGTAACGGATCTTCTGCAGGTCGAATTCGTGGTCGAAGTTGCGTATCACTGTTTCGTTGAGCGGGCTGTCGTCGACGAAGGCCAGTTCGTCGAAACGCAGCGTGCCGTCGGGGGCTATTGAGCCGTCGGAGCCCAAGAGTTGATACCAGAAAAAGTTGGCGTAGCGCTTGCGCATGCCCGAGGGGGCGCCAGCTGGTTCGCCGATGATACGGACCTGGTCGACCCAATAGTGGGCTCCGAGGTCGAAGATGATGCGGTTGAAGACATCGAAGCCGGTCTGGGTTTGGTGGTAGGTCTGCATCGCCCAATTGGTGACGATATTGCCGTCTACCATGTTTTCCGCCCCGGAGAGCACCTGCTGTAGGTCGGTGATTAGTTCTATGCTGCCGCCGCGCTCGATCAGGCCCATAGAGATATTGTCGCCGATGGAGGAGACGGAAATCTCGGTGATACCGGCCCCTTCGACGAATTCCTCGAGCTCGATACGAATTACGCGGATTAGGCCCGAGGTTTCTTTAAAGTTCCCGCCACTGCTTTCGGCGGCGGCTCCGGCGGCACCCAAACCCAAACCCAACGAGCGCAGGCGCGGGTTGAGGACCAGGCGGTGCGCGGTATTAAAGCCGACTTTGCGAGAGAGATTATAGGCCAAGGTGCCGTTGACGGGAACGAGTGCGTTGGTGAAGAACTGATCACCGCCGGAGAGCAAGACATTGAAGAATTGGAAGGGTGCGGCGGCTTCGTCGAAGGTGATTACGATCTCGGAAGCGGTCACCAAACGGCCCAAGTCGAGTTCGATCCAGGCATTATCAATGCCCTCGGCCGGGTCGGGAGACCAACTGGTCGAAGGGTCACCGTCCATGATATTGACGGCGGCAGGACTATTGGAACCGACGTTGCGAATACCGCTGCCGAAGCTTTCGGCATTGCTGACAGCGTTGATATTTTTGCGCACGGGCAGGGGTTGCACGCGACCCGTAAGGGTCAGGTCCACGGCGCCAACAGGGTGTTTCCACTCCTGCCAAGCGGAACGGGTGTCGTACGAGAGCCGTTCCGCCATGGCGCCGGGCGTTCCCGAGAGGGTTAGCGCCACCAAAGCTAGGTTAGATACACGTGCAATTTTGATAGCCTTACTCCTAAATTTTTCAACTATTGCTGGACTGCCATCTACTGCGTCACATAACACACTACATTATGGAGTGTTCAATTCCAGCCACGCGTTCCTGTCGGGAAAGGCCTTAATAGGCTAGACCCACGAGTAACGTGCGGTTTTCGGATCCGGTATCTGTGTCTATCGACAGACGCAAAAGGTAGATCCCCGGCGGCGCCATGACGCCATCTTCATTTTTGCCATCCCAAAGGAGTTGCTGTGGTCCGTTGAGAGCGCCGTTGTTTTGTAAATGGCGTATGGAACGGCCCGAAAGATCGTATAAGGTCACGTCGATGGGGACCTGCACAAGGGCTCGCAACAGGATATACGAGACCTGTAGTTCGTCATTGATACCGTCTCCGTTGGGGGTAAAAACCGGCGGATTGGCTTTTAATTCGAGCACAAGCTCCTGGCGCAGTGCGCCCTGGATTGAAAGACGGTTGGCTTCGGCCGCGGGTGAGGCGTCCCCGGGCACGACATCTTGGCCCAATTCGCCGGTTTGACTGTCGAAGACCTTGGCGAAGAATGTCGTGCCGTAGACCGTGACCAAGGCGTCAAAGGTTATGCGCAGGACTTGGCCCGATGCGGAGACTCGATCGTTCGTCAGCTCGATGGCCAAGCTGTTCTCGTTCTCGGTATCGATTTCGCTGAAGGCTACGGGCGTCCCGTCAAGCTCGACGGCCTGAACGGTCGCCTTAAAGGGCGTGCGAATCTGCACCTGGTCAAAGCCGGCATTGGCGGCGTCAAAGTTCGAGCGGATATAATAATCGAAGGTGTTGCTCTCGCCGAGGGTGACCGTCGCCGGGGTGACTTCCGCGGTCATTTCGGCGGCCAATGTCGGTATGGAATAGTCAAAGGAAAAAGAATCAACGAGAGCAGATTGGCGTGCGTCATCGGAAGAAAAGAGCAGGCGGAACTGGACGTATTGGCGGTTGCCAGGTGAGAGCAGGTCTCCGAAGAAGTCCTCATAAGGGGCCGACCATGGGGTCCATTCGTCGATATTGTCGACTATCTCGCCTTTGTTGGAGGAAGTCAGGCCGTCGTATTCTTCTTTGGCTTCGGGCGAACCGACGGGTAGAATTGGTAATTCTTGCCGGTCCTCACCTTCGAACACTTCTGTCTTGCTATAATAAACTTTGGGATCTGGCACACTGCCGGTGCGCGTCTGTAGCACCGCTTTGGTCAGGGGATCCAGTCGGGTTTGCAAGCGGATCTTGCCAAAATTGGCCGCCTGCCCAAGGTCGATTACGTCTGAGATATATTGGCCGGTCGGGGCGAAGCCGTCGCCGAAGACTTCAACCTCCTCAAGAATAAATTCCTGGCCTGAGCGGCTGATCAAGCGGATAAAGCGCACGAATTGCAGCGGGATCGTCACGTCTATATCCGGATCGCTTTGCTCGAGGTTGGAGCCGACTTGCTTTATATAGGCGATGGGCAGGCCCTCGCGCAGCGTCGCTGGGTCGCCGTCATGCACGAAAAGCTCGTAGGCGCGCAGGAATACTTCCCTATTGCCTTGGAAGCGGATGCGGTTAATCGGCAGAATCGCGCCCAAGTCGATGACCATCGAGGTGCCGTCGGGGCGGCGCTCGCGGGTGACGCGCCAGAAGGTCTCGGCGCTGCCGTCGGTGACCAAGCCGGTTAAGTCCTCGCGCGCTTGCGGCGAGGAAATGCTGCCTCCGCGCCGCCTGAGCGGCAGATTGTCCACGGCATTAGTGGTCGAGTCGACTACGGCGGGCAATAGCACGGACCCCTCAATGGTGAGTCCGGTCAGATCACCGACCTCTTCCCAGGTGAAACCATTGCCGCCGACAGTCCACTGTTCTATGGCCCCGGCGGGACTCAAACTCAAAAGACTGCCGCAGAGCACAGCATTGCGCAACAGTCTGCATCGAGACTTGCCCATAATCCTTTTCGCCTCTTGTCACCGAATTACAAATTAAATAAGCGTTTGAAGGACGGAAAAACTACGAAAAAAAGGGAGGGGACTCAAGTCCCCTCCCCTTTCTAAAATTCTAAACGAAAAGTTGGTCTAAAAGAATCTTAGAGCTCTTCGTTGATCAGCGACTTGACCTGACCCCAAGAGGTGGCCTCGACCGCCGTGGCGCTATCAATCGGCGTCAAGAAGATATCGGGCATACCACCGGAGTTCATGAACTGCTCGGCCATGCTGAACTGAGCCTGCCAGAAGAAACCGTTCTCGCAGCAATCCTCGGACAGAGGATCGTTGCCATTGGCGTTGAGGCCTTCGTCGGCGTCATCAACCGAGATCGACATACCGATGGACTGCTCAGCAGCCAAGGTCCAGACCGTGCTGGCATCGGGACCACCGCTAATCGAGATCGGGTCCATCAGCTCGGCGCTGAACTCGTAGTAGTACTCCTGGCCTTGGTTTACGTGACCGGCATCGACGAAGTCGGTGTGCGTCCACCAGAAGTTCAGGGCGTCCTGCTCAAAGTTGCCCAAAGCGCCATTATACATCTGCACGCGCGAGAATTGCTCGGAGAAGCTCAAGCACATCTGATAGGCGGGCTGCAAGTCCTGGTCGTTGGGAGCGGAGTAAGGACCACCACCACCATTGTCCGGGTCGAAATGCACTTCGCAGTTGTCATCGCGGAAGGTGCAAGCCGGGTTCTTGTCGACGATCAGATAATCATCGTGCACATGAATCATGGCCATCACGCGGTTGTTCGCATTGCTCCAACCAATTATCAAGTCGATGAACAAGTCATCGGCATCGTCGGCGCCGCCAGTCAGCGGGTTCATGTCGTCGATAGTGACTTCGAAACTACGGTCCACCCAGTCCCAATCGGCGCCATCGCCGTCGACGGTGGGTAGATTGCCGGCGGGAATACCCACGGCGAAAAACAGAGGTACTTCTGCCGGTTCCTGCGCGATGGCAGCACCAGCAACAAGTAAAGCGCCCAAGGACAAAGCTAGGACTTTACGCATTTTAATCCTCCTCAAAAGAATTTGAGTAAGTTGTAAAAGAGACCTTACTGCAATAAGACAGAAGGCATTGAATTGAGAGACTTTCTTTATATTGACAGGTTGTGCCTACAAGCCCTCCTTTCGACATCAAGCGAATCATGCTCAAGGAGATGTGCTATAGATTAATGACAGGATGAGTTCTTGTCAAGATTTTTCTATTTTTATAAATATCTGAATAAATTCCATTTACGAAAGCTTTCCGCACATTTAATCGCCCAAAATATAGCAAAGTTAGGCCTAAATACACCATCTATATTAATAGTCAATAATTGTATGATGTATAAATTGACGATTCCACCGCGGAAGTGGCGGTTTGGAACAAGCCGTTTGCCAGAGCCCGCGCTGGCCGCCTCAGAGGCGGTGAATCCGTACATCAGCGGGAAAACTAGGGCAAACGTGACCTATCTTTTCAGCGAAAACAGCAACTTACGGTATAGTTGCCGTTTTTTCGCTGATTTTAAATGAACAGTGTCTTTTTCCGGACTGATTTCTCAGTGAGACGTTGACGATGTGCAGTTAGTAAACCACCGAGATAATTTCCTGCGCGCGCTCATTGGCGGCATCGCCTTCAACCAAGATTTCGAGAATATAAATCCCTGGTGCAACGCGATTTCCGCCATTGTTGTTGCCATCCCAGTTGAACTGGCGCTGGCCGGCGCGGACGTCCTCGCTGCGGTTGTAGACCGCGCGGCCGGCCAGATCGTAGAGACGCAATCGCAGGGGCCGCGGCACAAGCACATTGACCAAATCGACCGAAAGCTGAATTTCGTCGTTGACCCCGTCGCCATTGGGGGTGAGTACGGGTGAACTGAGCGCGACATTAGCAAAGAGGTTACGACTGACCGGTAAGCTGACGATATTGGTATTGCTCTCGATCTGGTCAGAGGCATCGCCCGGGTCTACGCGTTGGCGCACGCTGTCGCCCTGGTTGCTGTCATGGAGGAAGACGTCGAAACGGGTCGATTGCCGGAATACGGACGATTCGAACTTAAGCTCGATGAGTTGATCGGTGCGGATGCGGTTGGGTAGATCTACAACGAAACCGTTTTGGATTGTATCCATCTGTACGTGGAGTTCGACGCCATTGCGCGTTACACTCGTAAAGTGGACCGGCGCGGCGGATTCGACGGCCAGGCGGTCAAAGCCACTGGTGTCGTCCGGTTTCAAATAATAGGTGAACTCGGTGAGTACGCCTGGTTCGGTCTGTTGCGGGGTAATCTCGCCGAGCACGCTGCCGGCCAATGGCTCGGTAAAATTGGCGGCGAGGAAATCGAGCGTCGCCGCGCGGTCGGGCGAATCGGAAGTCATGCGTACGTCGATTTCCATAAAACGGCGCGGCGAGGGCGATAGGAAGGCCTCTCCGGAAAAGCTGTAGATCCGGCTCCATGCGCTCCAGTCGCCGCCGGGAACGCGCGTGGTATCGATCGCGCCGCGAAAACTCGGGATCAGCTTATTGTAACGCTTCTGGGTGACTTCTTTGCCGTTCTTGTCGTGGAAAGTGAACGCTTCGAGGATTTCGTTGCCAGTGCGGGTGCGGATTTCGACACTAGTACCTTGTGGCTGGTCACCGCCCCATTCGATCGAATTGAAATTTTTACCCTCGCCCAAGTCGATAAGTGGCGAATGGAAGTCGACTTGTTGCGGAAAACCCTCGCCGAAGATCTGAATTTCGTCGGTAGTGCCGCCGGCGCCGCAGCCGGGCACTTCGTTGATGCCGCCTTCTTCACCTAGGCGCTGCAAACTGAAACAACTGGTGTCCCAGAATTTCCAGAAAATGCGCAAGTAGCGGGTGGGTAGCAGGTCGAAGTGGTGGTCTACCAGGCCGCGGACCCGCTGTTCCTCGGGGGCTGCGCCCGAAAAGTGCTTGCTATAGAGGCGCGAGCCGTCGGGCGATATGGAGCCGTCGGAAGTCATTAACTCGTAAAAACGGAAATCCCAACGTCGTCTTTGCACGTAGTGGCGAGTGGTGATACCCCCGCCGAATCCCGAGCGTACGACTACGCCGCCGATAACGCGAACCTGGTCGACCCAATAGACGGCGCCGAGGTCAAGGATCATGTGGGCGAGGATATCAGAGGAGCCGCGCGAGGCGGTACCGGCTCGCCAGCGTTCGTACAAATCGCCGTCGAAAAGGGAGCGGGCCTTGCCGAGCGGTTGCTGTTCGACTTGGGCGAGGTTGATATTGATGTCCACGGTGCCGCCGCGTTCCAGCAGCCCGAGAGCGATATTGTCCCCTACGGACTCGACTTCGACTTCGACGAGGCGGGCATCGGTTGCTAGGAGCAAAGGTTGGAAGCGGATAATTTTCAGCGGTTCGGAGTCAATTTCTTCGATTTGGTACGTCACCCGATGGCGGCTATTCTCTTTGAAGCGCTCTTTGGTGCGGTAGACGAGGGAGCCCTCGATGGGAGCGGCGATAAAGTCGGTTTCGGGTTCGCCGGTTGAAATTAGCAGATCAAAGAGCGCGAAGGGCGGGGCCTCAGGATCGAAGACCAGTGTGACGCTGTGAGCCGAGATGGCGCGGCCGAGATCAACTTCTATAAACCAATTATCGGGATCGTCCTCGGGGTCGGGCGCCCAGCCGGTCGTAGGGTCTCCGTCGGTTGCGAAATGGGCTATATTGAGATTGGACCCGGCGTCGCGGATGCCGCCGTCAAAGGTGTCCAGGTCGCGCACGGCATCAGTGCGCCGCTCGATACGCGTAGGTTTGATCACGCCCGAGGCCGATAAGTCAACCGCGCCCAAGGGCAGCTCCCATTGGCGCCAGTCGCGGGCCGTGTTGTAGCGCATTTGCTCGGCGTTAACCCGCTGTGTGCCGCTCAGGACGAGGGTAAAGATCAGGACGAGCGCGAAATATCTCGGAATATGCTGGTTCATAATAGCCTTTTTTATTCAGGCATAATCGGCGATGTTGCGAATATGAATCGTAAAAATTGTATGTATCAGGTATAACTAATCAAGGTCAAATTAGCGCAACAAAGGATGACTGGACCGCCGACCGGGCTATGGTTAATGTTTTGTCTGGTCGTCCCGGTTGAGATGGCTGGAGTAGAATCAGACCTCGGGCTATTATTTAGACATTGAACTACAAACATAGGCTTGTAGATGTCTACTGTAAAATACGGAGATTGAATAGAAATGATCATGCAGATTGCTCTCAGTGCGGTTTTGCTGCTCGTGTTACCTGTCGGCGCCCAAAACGAGAAAGTGCAGCAGGTCGTGCGTTTGCCCACCGGTTTCGCCACTGAAATGGTATTGGTCCCGGCCGGTTCTTTTCCGCGAGGCGCAGAGGGCGAGGCTTTTGACGAGCAGCCGGTGCGCCAGATTCATCTCGACGCCTATTTGATCGACAAATACGAGGTCACCGTGGCGCAGTGGGGTGAATACCAGCGGGTAACTGGCGATGTGCTTGCCGAATGGGTTTTGCAGAACACGGTGAAGCGTCAGAACCATCCCATCACCTTGGTGACTTGGGACAACGCGACGGCTTTTTGCCAATGGGCGGACAAGCGGCTACCGACAGAAGCCGAGTGGGAACGCGCCGCCCGCTGCGACGACGGCCGCAAATATCCCTGGGGCGATGGGCTCGACTCTTATCGGGCCAACTACTTTCAGAGCGATGATCCTTTCGAGCGCGGCTTCGGAGCGATTCTCAGCACTAATCCGGTGGGCTTTTTCGACGGTTCGGACCGGGATGGCTACCAGACCCGTGACGGTTCCAGCCCTTTTGGCACCTACGACATGGTCGGTAATGTCTTCGAGTGGACCAACGACTGGTATAACCCCAGCTATTACACCCACGGTCCAGACACCAACCCGCAGGGCCCCGAAAAGGGGGTCGTTAAGTCGGTGCGCGGCGGTTCGTATGCCATAGACGCGAGTCATGTACGCCCGACCTATCGGGCGCGGGACGCCCCCAATTTTAAGGGGCCGGATATCGGTTTTCGCTGCGCCGCGAGCGTGCAGGCAGGCACGGCGGTACAGCTGCGTTCATGGGGGATGGTCAAACGAGCCCCACAGACTTTGCAAGGGGAGAATGGCCATGAATAAATACGCGATGACCGTTGCCGTGCTGGTTTTAGTCTTGTCGGCCGGCGTCATAAGTGCCCAGGCGCAAGATGGCGATCTACGCCGGCGTTTCGATTTACAGCCAGTGCCACCGGTGCCCTATCCGGCGAACAACGGCTTTAATCCCGATCGTGTCGAGTTGGGCCGCTTGCTTTTTTTTGATCCGATCCTCAGCGGCGAGAAGGACACCGCCTGCGCGACCTGCCATTTGCCGACCTTTGGCATGGCCGACGGACGGGAATTGGCCGCGGGCACGTCGGGCAAGGGCTTGGGGCCGGATCGGGTATTGGGTTTTTCGGCGATTACCGGTGATACGGTGATCTCGGAGCCGCGGCATACGATGACGACTTTCAATGTCGGCTATAATGGCGACGAGTCGGGCTTGCCTTCGCCCAAGGGTTTTATGCTTTGGGATGGCAAGGACCGCGGGCTCGAAGCCCAGGCGTTGCGCCCGTTGATCGTGCGGGTCGAAATGCGCGGTGATGCCTATCCGCGCGAGATGGCCGTCGACAGCGTGCTCGCGCGCTTGCAGAGCAACCCCGAATATGTCGAGCTGTTTGAGCAGGCTTTTCCAGCTGAAGCTGATTCGGTGGTCAGGCAACTGCCCCGCTTAGGTTGTGCACACGATCCGACACCATTGCAGTCGGTGATCACCCGTTCGACGTTCGGCCGGGCAGTTTCCGCGTTCCAACGTGAGCAAAACACGGTCAATACACCCTATGATCGTTATGTGGCTGGGGATGATATGGCGCTGGACGCGGCTGAGCTGCGCGGGCTCGAACTTTTCCACGACAAGGCCGGCTGCGTTAGCTGCCATAGCGGGCCCTTGTTCACCGATTCGAGTTTTCGCGTCCAGGGCGTTGAGCAGGTCGGCCCGGGCCGAAGTTCGACTACGACTAATACGGGTACGCCGCGGCCTACAGGCCGGGACGAAGGCCGTTTTCTCAATTCGGGGAATCGCGAGGACATCGGCGCCTTTAGGGTTGTCGGGCTGAGGCAGATCGCGCAGACGGCGCCCTATATGCACGACGGTGTACTGAAGACTTTAGAAGACGTGATCGAATTCTACGACCGGGGCGGTGGCGACGAAGCCTCGATCGATAGCGAGAATCTCGATCCAGCTTTGTTTGCGTTGGGTTTGACCGCGAGAGAGAAAGAGGACCTGCTGGCCTTTATGCACGCGCTTACCGATTCGACGTTTACTATTGGCGTGCCCGCGCGGGTGCCCAGCGGTTTGCCGCCGGCCGGGTTGGAATTGGCGCAGGAGGCGGGACTCGTCGTGCCGGGTTTAGTCTCGTTGGCGAAACCTGCGGCGATAGACCTTTTCAACTATCCCAACCCCTTTAACGCCGGGACGGTTGTGTCGGTGTCGCTGCCGCAGGCTGCCGAGATCGAGGTGCAGGTCTATAACGTCTTGGGCCAATCGGTGCGATCGCTGTTTAGAGGCTATCGTCCGGCCGGTGTCCAGCGAATGGTCTGGGACGGGCGCGACGAGGCAGGGCGGGCGGCCGCCAGCGGATTGTATCTGGTGTCGGCGCAAGTTGGTCCCCAGCGCTATCTGTCGCGGATGTTGCTGGTGCGTTGAATGGCGCTGGGCGGTCCGATTAGGCGCCCGGTGTCAGACGGTCTTCGTAGACCTGGAGGTTGATGGCTTTCGTCGATTTCCGCATATCGACAGATTCTTGCGGTAGTGATCACGATGCTACACATTGCTCGCATTATGGGCTGGATGGGAAAAAACGCGTAAGCTCTCGGAGATCGGTCGAGCTCTTGGGGTGTCGCGCGAATGGGCGAGCCAGATCAGGGACTCGGCGCCGAAAAAAAATTAAACAAGGACATCCGAATGAAGAGTCAAGCTGTCTGCATTGATCGTGCTGATCACTCAAAGGTTCAAGCGACCGATGTCAAAGAACCAGACCAAAATCAGATTTTGATACAGACCTTATATACAATCATCAGTCCTGGAACTGAGCTAGCGATCTATCGGGATGATTTTTGGAGTACGCTCCCTCATTTTCCAGGGTATGGCGCCGTCGGCAAGGTATTGCAGGTTGGGAGTGATGTGAGTCATGTTCATGAAGAGGATCGACTATTTTGCTACAACGGACACGCGCAGTACTCGCTAACAGATGCGGCCAAGCCCGCCTGCGTATTTTCGGAGACGGCGGACCCAAAGCAGATTGTGTTTACGCGTATGGCGGCTGTCTCTATGACGGCGTTGCGCGTGTCGCCGCCCGAGTTAGGGGATTGGGTTGCGATTCAGGGTTTGGGACTGGTGGGCAATTTCGCGGCACAGCTTTTTGCGCTGGCTGGCGCTCGAGTCATCGTCATCGAGCCAGCAGAAGCGCGACGCGAGCAAGCTCAAGCGTGCGGTATTGAACACATCCTTGACCCCAGCGACGGCGACCTCAAGGCGACTGTGATGGCATTAACGGACGGCGAAGGGGTTCGTACCTTGGTAGAAGCCACCGGTATTCCCGCGTTGGTTGAGCCGGGCTGTGCTCTAATTGCCAAGGGTGGAGAAATCGTGCTTTTGGGCTCGCCGCGCGGTGAATTACAGGGTAATGTCACCTCATTGCTCAGCCAGATCCATCTATGGGGCAACGGTTGTATCACCCTAAAAGGAGCGCACGAATGGCGCTACCCCCGATTACGTGAGCCCAATGTCAAGCATAGCATCCAACGGAATTGCGAAGTAATTATCGATTTGATTGAGCGCAAGAAGTTGATCGTTGACCCATTGCTAACGCACGTTGTGCCGCCAGATCAGTGCCAGGTGATGTACCAAGGGTTGAGGCACCAACCCAATGCACATTTAGGGGTGCTGTTCGATTGGACCGCGGCGGACTCCTAAGGCTGTTTTGTTGCACGATAAATTTGGTGATAAATATCAACACGCTAGGCTGATCGGCTAGGCTCCGTTTCTCCTACCGCGACTCGACTGGATATAGAGGCTGCATATGGATCTATGTACACGCACAAATCGATTTTGCCATATCACCAAGCGCTTACTTGCACCGGCGCTGTTGGCCCTTTGGCTGTCCATCCCGCAGGCTCACGCGGAGCGCCTGACCCTCAGCGCCAGCGATATCCGCGCGAGCTGGATTTACCCAGTCGGCGTGATTCAGCTAGACGCGTCGGGGCCATTTCGATCGGTCTTTATCGAGAAAAATATCAACCCCTTCGCCAAAGCCACGGTGCGGGGCGCTGGTGCAGCACTCTCTTCCGCCACCGCGGCCTTCGACGGCGACCCTTTAACCGGCTGGAGCCCGCCTGAGGGCACCCCCATCGAGGACTGGCAAATCGAGATTGATTTCGGCCAAGTCCTGCCCCTACAGCAGATCCGCCTGCAATTCGCCGAAAACGCGCCGCCGCTCGGTTTCTTCACGATCTCGCTGTCCAAGGGTGAGGGTTTTATCAACAGTGCCAATGTTCTCGTAGAGGGCACCCTACTCTACAGCGGCAGCGAGCGCTTCGCTTTCAACGAGGCGCACGAGCTCACCATCGATCTCGAAAACGAGATGGTCAAGGTCATCCGCATCAAAGCCGACCGCGCGCCTGAGGGCCGCCCAGTCCTCGCCGAGATCGCCGCCACCGCCTACGGCGACAATATCGCCTTCGGCCTCATCCAAAACGGCGGCTCGGTCGAAATCGAGGCCGCGGTGGTTTCCACCGCCGGTCGCAACCCCGCGGAGATGTTCGACGGCGAGCTGTCGACCATGTACTGGGTCGGTACAACCAACGCCGGCTCCTCGCGCGGTGGCGCGACCTTCGGTAGTTATAACATCGACCTTGGCGCCAAGTATCGTATTGACTCAGCCTGGCTGCACGGCGCACCGCTGGGCAGCCCGCCGCGGCGCAGGCACTTCTACGCCAATTTCGTCTCCTACCAGGTTTTCTACTCCGACGGTTCGCTGTCCCCGGACGGCTCGCTGTTCTACTAGGAGCTGGCAGCGGCGCCCAACGACAACAAAAATCTCTTAACTACACGCAATTTCCGTCACGACTTCGCGCCGGTCACCGCCCGCCACCTACGCGTGTTATTCCCCACCAGCGAAGACGGTTTTATCATCGGCGGCGGCGACGGTATGACCGCCTTCCACCTCCACGGGCTCGGGCTAGTCGGTGAATTACAGGTCTACGGCGAAGGGCACCCGGTAGAGGTGGAGCTGCGCTCGCCGGTCATTGACCTAGGCTCAGAATGGAATATCACCGAGGTCGAGTGGGACGCTGAACAGCCACCCGGATCGCAGTTCCTGCTGCGCAGCCGCACCGGCGACCGGATCGTCGAAGAAAATCGCTATTTCGACAAAAACGGCAAGGAAATAACCCAAAAACGTTACGAAAAATTGATCAAGTCGTTCCGCGGCCCCATCGAGACTACCCTCCAGCCCGGCGATGGCTGGAGCACCTGGAGCGAGGAATACATCCAATCCGGCACCCAGTTCCGCTCGCCGTCGCCTCGGCGCTACGTTCAGCTCGAAGCCGAAATGCTGTCGACCGACCCACAGGCCGGTATAGCCCTCGACGAGCTGGCGCTGGTCTACTCCCGGCCGTTGGCGTACACCGCCCTCGGCGAGGTCCATCCCGCGCTGGTCGAGCCCGGCGCCGAGACCGAGTTTACCTACTTCCTGCGCCCCGAGTTCGCCCGCAACAGCCAGGGTTTCGGGGCCATAGCACTCGAGGCCTCAGTGCCTTTGACCTTCCGCGAAATTCGGATCGACGGCACACCTATCGATGTCGAGATCACCCTGACCGACGCCGGCCTGCGTCTGCACTTGCCGCAGCTCATTTCGGCACCCGAGCTCCTCGAGCTGCATTTCGCCGCCACCGTCTTCCAAAACAATACCCGCTTCCGCGCCTTCTTGGAACGAGAGAGCGGGTTGGAGACTTACCGCCAACAGGTAGACCCGGGCGACGCCGTGCCCGAAATGCCCGGCGCCGGCGACGCGGTCTCCCTGCCCGTCGATCAGGTCCTGCTCACACGTCTCGATATTGGCGCCGGGCTCTTGACACCCAACGGAGACGGTATCAACGACGCGCTCGAAATCTCATTTGACGTGCTCAAGGTCATTGACGCCCGCCCCATCGAGGCCCGCATCTGCGACCTACACGGCCGGCTCGTGCGCACATTGAACAACGCGCCGGGCGTGGCCGGCCACTTTTCTTTGTCTTGGGATGGTCGCCAAAACTCGGGCGCGCTGGCAAGCCCCGGCCTCTATCTCTTTCATCTGCAGATCGCCGGCGATTCGATCACTCGCACTCTCGTCCGCAGCATCGGCCTCAGTCCGCAGCATCGGCCTCAGCTACTGATGACCTGCGGTCGTCTCGCCTCTTTCAGGCCCTATCTCCGCCTCATACGATAGGATTGCCTCGAACTCGGTCTACACACCTACCCATCCGTCCCTAAAGCGCGCCCTTGTGTCTGTCAGGGACAGCCGAGCCCTAAGCCAACCCCGTGTGCCCAAGCCGGTCCCCCGCCAGGCTCCCCCAACCGCTGGTTAGTGCTTTTTTATCGTGACATTTTTATATAAAAACAGAAAGGCAGACCATGTACCGTTGGTCAAGCACGCCGTAGAATTAGAACCAGGTGAAATGCGACCCGACGTCTTTGGTAGTTCGTACAAACATTTTGTAGTGGATCCAGGGTGGGGACGGGATGCAGTTATTGTGGGGAGGGTCCTGGGTTAACGGCCATACCCTGGCTCAGTGCGGCAAACAGGCCAATACGAAGAATGCGCATTCTTATGTCAAGGGCAATATGATAGGTTTTCGCTGCGTCCGCTAGCTATATCCCCGGTTGTGTTCTGATCGTTCTCGCCGCGTTCCTCAAGTCCCTTTTTGCAGGCTTTCCTCGTAGATTTGGATCTGATTGCCGTACTGGTCTTTGAGTTTGGCCAGCAACTCGTCGAAGCGCTCCTTGGTCTGGTCTTGAATCAGGTGGGCCCGCACCCGGCCCCAGACATCGTCGAAGCTCTGCTGATAACCGGGAATCTTTTTGAGCACCTTGAAGACGGTAAAACCCTGCGCGGTTTTCACCGGGCCGACGATCTGGCCGATCTCGGCGTTTTCGGCCTCCCAGCCCATATTGCCGTATTTGTCCGGGCGCAAAAGTTGCATGCGGCCACCGGCGCGGCGGATGCGGGTGCTGCGCCGCGAGTAGCGGCGGGCCAGTTCGTCGAGGTCCTCGCCGCGTCCGATGGCCGCCAGCAGCGAGTCGGCCTGTACCCGGGTGTCGACGAGAATCTCGAGTATCGAGATGCGTTCTGAGCGCACGTAGATGTCCTTGTGGGCCTCGTAATAGACGCGCATTTCTTCTTTGGACGGGTCGAGTGTTTCGAGCACTTCGATCTGACGGATGCGCTCGACCAGGGCCTGGCGGCGGGTAATTTCGATGCCTTTGGCGACGTGCTCGGCCTCGTGGATGCCCATTTCGCGGGCGTGGTGCGGCAATAGGACTTTGAGGCCGTAGAGGCGACGGGCGAAGCGCCGCAAGTCGTCTAATTCGTGGATCTCCGCCTGGTTGCGCTCACTGAGCATGGCCGCTATAAAATTGTTCAGCGTCCATGATTTGCCATTAAGTTCGAGCAGCGCCAACTGACCCTCTCCCTTTTTGAACTCGGGCATTTCTTGGCCTGCTTCGCTGAGCCGACCGAGTAGCAATTGGAAGGTCTCGAGTTTTTCTTCAATGTCGGCGCGGTCTGCTAGCCCCTCGAGGAACTTGAAGGTGGCGATGGCGCGCTTTTGCTCCTGCATTGCTTCGATTACGGCGGGGGCCATTTCTTCGTAGGGCACTTCGCGTTCACCTGTGACAGTGAAGACCGAAAAGCCGTCCGGCTCTTGAATCGGCCCGATAACCGAACCGGGTTTGGCATCAAAGATCTGGCGACGCAGAACATAGTTTTTTAAGTCGAGACGGCTTTTCCAGCCGAGGTCGCCGCCTTGCTGGGCGGTATTGCCGTCGTCGGAGAGTTCGCTCGCGACGGTGGCAAAATTGTCGGAGCCGCGTAGGCGGGCGAGCACTTGGTCGATGGCGGCCGGTCCGCTGGCGAGGATTCTACTCAGTCGGCGCTGTTGGCCGAGGCGGAGCTGATCGAAATACTGGCGTGCTTCCTCGGCATCTACATGCTCATCGTCGGCGACCACGCCGCGGCGGTACATTTCCTCGAGGATCAGCTCCTGTTCTTTCTGCGCTACTTTGCTCTTGACTTGAAAGTCGTGTTCGAGGTTCTGCTGGCGGGCGGCGAAGAGCAATATCTCGATGTCGATAAGCCGTTCGAGCGCCTGGAGTCGGAGGTCGCCGGTCGCCTTTTTGGGAAAGAGTTTCGCCGCTGCTCGTTCGACGCGCTTGCGGGTTATGTCGACATCGCCGACGCGGGCGAGGATGTCGGGGCTGGTCGGTGGTTCGGGGGTGTCAGCGCAGGCGGTGACGAGGGCGATAAGGCAGAGAGTGAAGAGACGCGGCAACGAGGCCTCCTTAAGTAGTGTGTATTTGGTTTCATAATGATAATGGTGGTTCCGGATGCCGGCAAGCGATGCTTGACTGTTTTGGGAGCAGGGGATAGTCTAGGTGGTGAAGGTTGGTTGGGGGTAGTCGCTTGCCCATTCTCGCCGACCATCTTTGGTCCGTTCCGAGAGCAGGCCCCGATTTCACAGTCCTGTCAAATCGAGAGCTGCAAAGTCGCTGCGGGAATACCCCCCAAACGGACCTCGGCAACTGTTTGTGGTTAGGCGTACCCTTGATTCTTGATGAATAGATGAATCCCATTCGCTGCAATTGTCAGATACCTGCTGAATAGATGAGTTCGATTATTTTTAAATCTCAAACACTGCTTAGTCGAACGAGCCAGAAACTTTGCTTTCTTGTTGCCTGTCTCTGGCAATTTTCTTGTGGTGATATACCGCTGGATCAAAAGGTGCAAAAAATACAAGACGGTAATGAAAGTGAAGTGCTTGCCTCCGAGGGTAGTAGAGAGAGAAAACAGATTGCATCGCCGCAGCCGCAAGTGCGCTTTGTCGACGCGACGGCGGAGGCGGGGATCGACTTTGTGCATACGAGCGGAATATCGGGGCGCAAATACGCGGTGGAGACGATTGGGGCGGGCGCGGCATTTTTTGATTATGACCGGGATGGGTGGATGGACCTGTATATCGTAAATGGCGGGGATTTGCCGGGGTATGTTTCGGCGGATGCACCAAAGAACGAGTTCTACCGGAACGAGGGCGGGCGTTTTGTCGAGGTTGGCGAAGCGCGGGGGGTGGCGGATACGGGTTATGGCATGGGGGTTTCGGCGGGCGATTTCGATAATGACGGGGACGCAGATCTCTTTGTTTCGAATTTTGGGCACAATATACTCTATCGCAACGAGGGGCAAGCCGCGGGATGGCGTTACCGCGATATAACCAGTGGCGCCGGGTTAGGGGAGGACGAGAGTTGGTCGACGGGGTCTTCGTTTGTCGATTACGATTTGGATGGAGACTTGGATTTGTATGTGGCTAATTATCTCGAGTTCGCATTTGCTGAGGAGGATCTTGGGGCGGCGGGCGGATTGCAGCGGCCTCGGCGACACTTGGCGCCGACGGAGTATCCGGGGCGGCGGGACTTTCTCTATCGCAACGACGGGGCCGGGCGCTTCGTCGACGTAACGGCAGCGGCGGGGTTGCTCAATGTCGAATGCCGCGAGTTGGGCGCGGTATTTTTCGATTACGACCTCGACGGCGACCCCGATCTTTTTCAGGGTAATGACGCTACGCCGAATTTTCTCTTTCGCAACGATAGCGGTCATTTTGTCGAGGTCGGCCTTTTTGCTGGTGTGGCGTATAATGAAGGCGGCAAACCGGAGGGCACGATGGGGGTGGACGTGGCCGACTTCGACGGCGACGGGCATTTGGATCTGGTGATGACCAATTTTCAGTGGGAGAGCAATACGCTTTATCGTAACGAGGGCAACGGGCTTTTCAAGGACGCATCAATGGATGCCGGTATCGCGGCGACGAGTCTGGATCGACTGGCTTTCGGCATAAACTTCCTCGACGCGGACCTCGACGGAGACCAGGACCTCTATGTGGCCAATGGCCATATAGACGAGGATATCGGCCGCTTTGACCCGCAAGCGACGTATGGCCAGCGCGACCAGCTTTATCTCAACGACGGCCAGGGACGCTTTGCGGACGTGAGCGAAGCGGCGGGGCTAGACTTGACGATAGACTTGGTTGGTCGTGGTTCGGCGGTGGCCGACTATGATAATGATGGGGACGCGGATCTGTTGCTGGTCAATACCGCGCAACGGGCGGTGTTGTTACGCAATGAGACCGATGGGGCGGGGAACTGGCTGGCGCTCGATTTAGAAGGGAGTGTCGGTAATCGGGATGGTTATGGCGCGCGTGTTGTGGTGCAGGCCGACGGGCGGGTTTTGGTGGCGGAAAAACGCAGCGCCGCCAGTTATTTATCGCAGAACGATGCACGTGTCTTTTTCGGTTTGGGCTCAAGCGAATTGGCCGAGCGGATAGAAATCACCTGGCCTTCGGGCATTCGCCAAGAGTTGTTGGCGGTATGCGGTGGACAGGTGCTCAAAGTGGTCGAGCCGATGGCGGGTGCGTCGCATAAAACTGCGATAGCTGCCGGGAGGCCGAACAATTCGTCGTCGGCCGATAACGGCGATTTGGCGCGTTTCTGGGAAGAGGCGCCATTGGTATTGCCAGCTAAAACCCAGGCGGCTTTGCCGCCGTTGGTACATCCCTTGGCGAAGTTGCGGATCGCGGCAAAAGAAAGCTCGGGATCTGTGGCAGCGCATATGGGATTGGCCAATGCGCTCTTGCGCAAGCGTTTATATGCGGAAGCCGAGCTTAGCTATCAGCGCGTGTTGGCTATCGACGGCGATTTTGCGTTGGCCTGGGTGGGTTTGGGCCGGCTCTACGCGGATCAGGGGGATCTGGATAGGGCCGTCGAGGCACTCGACCGGGCGGTCGCGCTCAATGCGACATTGGCCAAGCCGCATTATCTGTTGGGCAATATTCGCTTGCGGCAGCAACGGTTGGATTCGGCGGTGCCGCTCTACGAGCGCGCGATCGCTTTGCAGCCAAATTATCTTCAGGCCTATTTCAACTTGGGCGGGTTGCACGCGCGGCAAACCGACTACGGTCCGGCCACCGATGTGTTGCGCCGGGGGCTGGAAGCGATGCCGCACGAAGTAGAATTGATGTTCCAATTGGCGCGGGTCTATTTCGCCCAGGCGCGATACGCCGAGGCGCTACGACAGCTCGTTGATGTGGTGTCGGCCGAGCCGGCGCGCGCGGAAGCGCATGAGTTGATTGCCCAGGTCTACTTGGCCGGAGAAGACGCCGCTAGCGCACAGGAGGCCTTGCGCACGGGGCTGAGCGTGGATTCGACGAGCGCGGCGCTACAGGCGCGGCTTGGGATTCTACTATTGCAGGAGGGCGAGGCGGATGAAGCCATCTCGCTATTGCAACGGGCACTTGTCGCCGACCCGGATCGCGACGAGGTCTATTATAGCCTGGGCCAGGCGTTGGTGCGGCGTGGCCAGGAGACTAAGGGGCGCAAGCTGCTCGAATATTTCAGCGCGTTGCAGGGCGAGCATCAAAAGATACTCGATTATAAAACGGCGGTGGTGCTCAACCCCAACGACGCCGACGCCTATTACAATCTCGGCGCGGTCTATGCGCGCATTGGCCGCTACCGGGCGGCGAGCCAGGCCTATCAGGCGGCGTTGCTTATTGCGCCGGGCCATCTCAATTCCCGCAATAATCTCGGCAATATCTATCTGCGCCGTCGCGAGATAGGTCAGGCGATCTCCGCTTATCGAAAGGTGTTGGAACTCGATCCGGATTACGCCCGCGCGCACCACAATTTGGGTAATGTTTATGTAATACAAGGTGAATCGGCGCTCGCCATTGCATCTTTCGAAAAGGCCGTGGCCGCCGATCCGCAATATCGTAAAGCCCGGCAGATGCTGGCGCAGCTCTATCGCCGTCAGGGCCGACTGGCGGAAGCGGAAGCGTTGGAGGTCACCCCGTGAACGCTGAACTTAGATTGCGTTTGAGCGTCGGCCTGTTGTCGGCCGCAGTGATCGGTTACGAGATCGGCTTGACCCGGCTGTTCTCGTTTCTACAGCATTACCACTACACTTTTTTGGTCGTCTCCGGCGCGGTCTGTGGATTGGGTTTGGGCGCGGCGTTGAGCGCGGCGATTCGTCAAGGCACCGAAGGCTTGGGTCGCCATCTGGGTTGGTGGGCCGCGTTTTGCGCTAGCAGCATGGGACTGGGGGCGTTGCTATTGGCCACTTTTCCCCGCATGCCTTTGCTGTTTATGGTGGCCGTGGCCGGCGTGCCCTTTATCGCAGCGGGCGCTTTTCTGGCGCTGGTGTTTCGCATCCGGCACACGGAGAGCCAGCGGCTGTATTGCTGGGACTTGGTTGGTGCGGCATTGGGTATTTTGTGGATCGTCGTGGCGTTGGAATGGCTGGGCGGTGTGGCCGCGTTGATCAGTGCTGGTATGCTGGCCCTGGCGGCGAGCGTGCTATTGGCGGAGCGCTTGTTGGCGCGATTGACGATGCTCGGATTGCTTGTTGTGCTGGTCGTCGCTTTGCTCCTCGCCCGGGATGGGGCGATTGACTTGCGCGCGTTGGCGGAGGCCGCCGATAAACCGATGTTCCGTGCGCTGGGTAGCGGGCGTAATGGCCGCAATACAAGTGAGGTGGTGGATACGCGTTGGAGTGCGTTTGCCCGCACCGATCTGGTGGACCGCAGCGGGGACACGGGGTTGAACCTCTATGTCGACGGTGGAGCCGGTTCGTATATGTTTCGCTTTCCGGGCGACTACCGACGGCTGTTTTTCCTGCGTCGCGAAGCGGCTTTTTTCCCTTATTATTTTGGCAAGAGGGAACGCGCGCTGATCATCGGCCCCGGCGGCGGGGCCGACGTGCTCTATGCGTTGATGACAGGTTGGCGCGATATCGAGGCGGTCGAAATCAATCCGGAGATTGTAGATTTGGTCCGGGAACGCGGTGATTATAATGGGCATCTCTACGACTTGCAAGGCGTAGACGTGCATACCGGCGACGGTCGCAACTATCTGCAGCGCTCCGACCGACGCTATGATCTGATCGCGTTGCCGCTGGTTTACGCCGAGGCGGCGGATCTGGTGGGTTACGCGCTGGCGGAAAACTATCTTTTCACCCGCGAGGCTTTTGCTGCCTATCTTGACCATCTTGACGAGGGCGGTCGACTGGCGTTGGTGGTGCACAACCACGCGCTGATGTTGCGAGTAGTGGCGACGTTAGAGGCGTTGTCATTAGAGCGGGGTGGGGAACCGGGGCGCATTCTAGATCATCTGGTGGTAGTTAATGGGACCCGAGGTGATGCGACGAGCGAAGAGGCTTACCGGCCCTTGTTGCTGGTGCAGAAAAAGCCGTATACCGCCTATCAGCTCGGGGAGGTGCGCCATGTGATGGCGGAACTGGAACTCAACGCTTATTTCTTGCCCGGTTTGCGCGAACGGTCGGCTTTTGCGCCTTTGCGGACTGCTGGGCTTGCGGCCTTTGTCGCTGCTACTGAGTTCGATCTTTCGCCGGTGACTGACGATCGTCCCTTCTTCTATGACGCGATTCCTGGGCTGGATGTGAAGCTAGTCTGGTTGTTATTGGGATCGGGTTTCTTGGGTGTGTTAGCCTTGCTGGCGCCTTTGGCGTTCGGAGCTATGCGCGAAAGAAGGCTCGGAGGATTGCCCCCTTTGCTGTGGGCGTTTTTTGCCGCGGGGTTGGGGGCGGGCTTTATGATGGTTGAGATCCATCTTCTGCAGCGCTTTGGCCTTTTTCTCGGCTACCCGACGCTGACGCTGGCGGTCGCGCTTTTTGCTTTGTTGATTGGCACCGGTGCGGGCAGTCTCGTGGGCAGCCGGTTGGGCTTGCTTGCGCGTCCTAGCGGCCTGGGGTTGTTCGCGGTTGGGGTCGGGGTGATATATGGAGTGTACGGGCTTTTGCTCACCAGCGCACTTGACTGGGCCTTCGCGTGGTCGCTGTCGGCGCGAGTCGGGCTGACCTTGGTACTCGTCGCGCCGTTGGGCATGTTGTTGGGCACTTGTTTTCCGGCTTGTCTGCGTCTTGGCGGCTTGCAGCACAGCGGGATTGTACCGTGGCTCTGGACGGTAAATGGCTTTTTTTCCGTGTTGGGCTCGGTCGGTTCGGTGGCCTTGGGGATGGAGTGGGGTGCCGAGGCGGCGTTGGGAGTAGGGACCGCAATTTATATGCTCGCCGGCGCCGTGCTCTTTTTGCGCGGTCGTGGGGCTGTAGCGGTAGCCCACATTGACTCGGTTGTTGAGTCGGGTCGTTGGACGATTGCCCTATTGTTGTTGCTGGCGCTGTGCTGGTATGTGGCTTTTAGCTTTATCGGCGCGCAAAGCTCGGATTCGGCTTTGTCGGCGCGTTATCCCCGGCCTGCGATTGCCGAGGAAGTATGGCCGGAATCGCTCGGGACATTCTAATCACCAGGGGGGTGACTCTGGTCCGCTGCGGAGATGAGCGTTTGCTTGGTAGCCGATTATTTGCGGTGGGAATAATCATTTGTAAGCTATAGTGAAAATTCGAATAGTCGCTGCGACTGCACGGACTGTGGCTCTATTTTAATAATCTCCTATATTTATGTACTACATCGACTTACGGAAGGTAGTGGGTATTTGTACAAGTCTTTTTTTACTATTCTTTTTGTTCTTTTGGCTGGTCTCGCTGATGCCGGACCTCACTTTGCGGATGTCACGGTAGCGACGGGCATTGATTTTGTACACGTCAATGGTGCCAATGGCCAAAAGTTCGTGATTGAAACCGTCGGTCCCGGTGGCGGATTTTTTGACTATGACGCCGACGGCCAGTTGGATATCTATCTGGTGAATGGCTCAGCTGTGCCCGGGACCGAATACAAAATAGCGCCGCAGAATGCGCTTTACCATAACAAGGGCGATGGCACCTTCATCGATCAAACGGTGAGCGCGGGTGTCGGCGATACGGGCTATGGCATGGGCTGTGCGGTCGGCGATATCGACAACGATGGAGATTTGGATCTTTATGTGACCAACTTCGGCGCCAACACGCTTTATCAGAATGCCGGCGACGGTACTTTTGTCGACCAGACGGTGCGGGCTGGTGTGGGAGACGAGCGATGGGGTTCGAGCAGTGCCTTTGCCGATGTCGACCTTGACGGCTTTGTCGATCTCTACGTCGGTAACTATCACAATTTCTCCTATGACAATCACCGTCTCTGCGCTGAGGGCGGCAGTGGCTTGCAGCTCTATTGCGGTCCCGAGGCCTTTGATGGGGTTTCCGACGTGCTCTACCACAACAATGGCGACGGCACCTTCGCCGATATTACTAACGCCGCTGGCCTCGACAGCGATCAGGGCAAGGAATTGGGCGTAGTCTTCGGCGACGTAGATCTCGACGGCGATCCCGATCTCTACCTGGCCAACGACAAGACGTTGAATTTCCTCTATCTCAACGACGGCACGGGCCATTTTGAGGAAGAGGGCCTTTTGGCTGGTGCCGCCTACAACGAAGACGGCGATGTCGAAGCGGGTATGGGTGTGGATATGGGCGACTACGACAACGACGGTTATGTGGATCTCTTCGTTACCAATTTTCAGTGGGAGACCAATACTCTCTACAAGAACCTGGGCGACGGTTCATTTGTCGACGAGACTTTCCTCGCCGGCTTGGGCAAGGGGAGCATTCCCTATCTGGCCTGGGGTACGCGCTTCTTCGACGTCGACAACGATGGTGACCGCGACCTCTTTGTGGCGAACGGCCATCTGGAGAGCGATGTCGAGGAATACGAGAATACGACCTTCCGGCAGCGGAACCAACTCTATCTCAATGTTGGTGAAGGGCGTTTCGAGGAATACGTGCCGTCGGATGGCGCGCTGGCGCTGATGCGCGTCAGTCGTGGCGCGGCCTTCGGGGACTATGACGACGACGGCGATATTGACGTATTAGTCGCCAATGTCAATTCGGCCCCGACCTTGATGCGCAACGACAGGGCGGAGGGGCACTGGGTGCGCATTGCGCTCAAAGGGAAGGACAGTAACCGCGCAGGGATTGGCGCTCGCGTCGAAGTACACAGCGGCGGAAAGGTGCAGGTCAACGAGGTGCGCTCGGGATCCAGTTTTCTCTCGCAGAGTGACTTGCGATTGCATTTCGGTCTTGCGGCGGCCCAGGTGATTGATCGAGTTGTGGTGCACTGGCCAGGTGGGGCGGCAGAAGAATACGCGAATCTGTCGATCGACCGCGATTTGCTGTTGGTGCAAGGGGGGGCGCAATGAGAATCTTGCTCGTATGTCTGACGTTTTGTGCCTGTGCGGCTGAAGGGCCAAAAGAAAAGACCGCGGAGATTCGCCCGGGGTCGACGATGGACGCCGAATTGCATTTCGACCGCGGCGCGGCGCTTGCGGCGCGCGGTCGTTATACCGAGGCGATTGATGCTTATCTGAAGGCGGCGGATCTGGCACCTGGTTATACCAAGGTGCAGTATAATCTGGGCAACGCCTATGTGCGCCAGCTCGATTATCCGCATGCGATCGAAGCCTACCAACGCGTATTGGCGCTGGACTCGACGCATGTGTCGGCCCGGCACAATTTGGCGGCGATGTATGTCAAGCAGCTCAATTACGCGCAGGCGATCGAAGAACACCGCAAGGTGCTGGCGTTCGATCCCCGTCATATGGCGACCTATTACGACCTGAGCTATATCTATTTTCTGCGCGGTGAGTACGGCGAGGTCGAAACGCTATTAACCGAAGGCGTGCGCCGCGATTCGACCGATGCGTCCTTTCACCGGCTATTGGGGCGGATGCGTTTCAAGGAACTCGCCTTCGACCATGCGGTGGTGGCACTGAACCGTTCGGTGCAACTGGACAGTACGGATGCGGCGACCTTTACTGACCTGGCCCAAGTGGAGATGAAGCGGCGCGATTACGCGGCTGCCGAACAAGCGGCTCGCCGCGCCGTCGGACTCGACGGTTTCGCCAAGGAAGCCTATTTCGTGCTTTCCAACGCGCTTAAGCGTCTGGGGCGGCGCGAGGAGAGCAAGCAGGTACTCGAACGGTTTCGCGCGCTCGACCAGCAGTTGGACAAGATCGACGACCAACTGCGGATGTTGGGCAATGAACCTGACGACCACGAGGCGCGCGCGCAATTGGGGCTGCTCTACACGCAGCAGGGGCATTTCGCCGAAGCGGCCGAGGCCTATCGCTTGGCGTCGCGAATCGCGCCGGACAGTCTGCGCTACCGCAACAATCTGGGCAATCTCTACCTGCGCCTTGGGCAGTTGGAGCAGGCGGTCGTCGAATACCAGGTGGCGTTGCATTTGGATCCGCAATACGCCAAGGGTCACTATAACTTGGGCCAGGCCTATATGCGTTTGCAGCGTTTCGACGAGGCGTTGGCGAGCCTGGGCGAGGCCAAGAAGCGGTCGCCGGAGGATGTTGAGGTCAATTATTTCATTGGCTTGCTGCATGCGCGGGCGGGGGATTTCGCGCGGGCGGCGGAGGCGTTGGCCGTGGCGGTTGAGGGCAGGCCGGAGTTTTTAGACGCACGGCGGAAGTTGGCGGTGGCTTATTTGAAGACGGGGAAGGTGGAGGAGAGCAAGCGGGAGTTGGCAATGATTCAGAAGATGAAAGAAGAAGGGGAAGGGGAATGAGTAGTTTGTTGAGAATGGTCGGGCAGTTGGTTCTGCGTGTGGACACGATTCGGCTGCACCACTCGCCCATTTCCTCCCGACTCCTGTCGGGCTCCGAGGGGTGGTCTTTTGCAATTTTGCAATCCTGCAAAATTGCGACCACAATCCGCTCGGTGGTATACCCGAATCGCTCAACCGTGGAGCTATTCGATCTGTGGTTTGGAGAATGGAAAATAAATGACATTCGGAGGTTTGATGACTTGGGTAAGGGAGGATTTCGGTCATTTGGAAAAGGAGAGGAGAAGTGTTGGTCGTTGTTCAAGATGGTAGGTAAGGGGGGTGCCCTGTTGTTAGCAGGGATGATGAGTGTCGGATCGCTGGTGGGTTGTGGGGGGGAAGAGGTGGTGGAGCAGGTGTTGACGCAGCAGGAGGAGGATGCGGTGTTGGTGGAGGTGGGGCAGCGGACGATTCGGCTCAGTGATTATCAGCGGTATTTTGCGCGGGTGCCCGCGGCGATGCGGCGGGAGTTCGCAGCGGAGCAGTTTTTGCAGGCGATGGTGGAGGAGGAGTTGTTGGTGCAGGAGGCGGAGAAGCGGGGGTTGGGTCGGGAGCCGGCGTTTTTGCGGGCGATGGCGGTTGAGCAACGGCAGCTTTTGCAGCGGGTGTTGTACGAGCGGGTGAATATCGTGCAGCCGATGGTATCCGAAGAAGAATTACAAGCTTATTTCCAGGCTAGCCCCTACAACCGCCAAGTGCGTTTTAGTTTGCTGATGGTGCGCGACGAGGGGCAGTTGCCCATGATCCTGGCCGAGCTCGAAAAAGGGGCGGATTTTGCGGCGTTGTCGATGAAACGCTCGCAGGACCCGCGCATTCTGGAGCGCGGTGCCGATATGGGCTATCACCGTTGGGGCGATACGATGGCCTCGCACGCGGCGTTGACCGAAAAGGCCTTTACGATGGAGCCGGGCGAGATATCGGAGCCATTACAGGTGGCCGACGGTTATTTCCTGATCAAGCTGACCGATGTGCATCCGGTCAGCTTCGAACAGGAGCGAGAGACCATAGGGCGTTTGCTATTGCGCGAGAAAATGGGACGGCAGCTTTTGGTCTATTACGACACGCTGCACGTCCAGTATAAGGTGCGTTACGCGCGCGCGGGGTTACAACTTTTGTCGCAAAGTTTAGGGCCAAATGGAGCGGCGGGGGATCTGACGACGGTAGTGGCCGTCTACGAAGGGGGTGAATTGAGGTTGGGTGGAGCGCTGGAGCTTATGAATGAACTGAAGCGGGGGCAGGTCGTGGGGGAGGAGGCGTTGCGCCGCGAAGTCGGTCGCCAGGTGCTCGTGCCGCTTGAAATTGCCCGGTTGGGGATTCAGGACGAGGCGGCGGTTCAGCAGGAGCTCAAAAGGTCGCACCGCACCCAGATCGTACGGCGTTTGCAGGAGCAGCTCAAGACCCAGGCGCCGGCGCCCAACGCCAATGCCCTGAGCTTGTTCTACGAGGAGCACAAGCCGCGTTATGAGGTGCCGAGCCGGGTGGACGTGCGGCGGGTGCTCGCCGACTCCGAGGCCGATGGTGCCGCGATCGTCGAGCGTTTTCGTGCCGGGCGCGATACTACGGAACTGATGAGTCGTTTTGTCAATGTGACCTACGGCAGTGGCGCGGTGGCTAGCGAGAATCCCGTCAGCCGGGCGCTGCGCGCCGAAGAGGGTTTGATGCACGGGCCTTTTGCGACGGATAACGGGTACATTGTATTGCAAGTTCTGCGCCGCTACGAGGCCCGTTTGCCGCCATTAGACGAAGTGCGGGAACAGATCGAAGCCGATTGGAGCGCGATGAAAATCCAGACTGCTGTCAAGGAACTGGCCGCTGATTTAGGACAGCGCCGCGCCGCTGAGATTCGTCTCAGCTCAGACGCGGCGAATCGCTTGGCGCTCTTAACGACTGGAGATTTTGATCATGAGTAGTTCGGCCATTCTGCAACCAGGCTATATCATCGACCGGCGCCAGGATTATATCTGGTTTATCGGCCTGCCTTTTATTGCGGTTTGTTTCGCTTCGATTTCGGGGCATTATTTGCCGGGTGCGGCGTTGGCGGCGATCGCGTTGTGGATCACGATCCCGCACCACTTCGT